>Ga0315271_10002575_pt1 | contig 11381 bp, 8 predicted proteins | sample C3_top_MG_FD_204664 | JGI IMG/M metagenome (GOLD analysis project Ga0315271, IMG submission 204664) | Sediment microbial communities from Yellowstone Lake, YNP, Wyoming, USA - C3_top | ecosystem: Environmental > Aquatic > Freshwater > Lake > Sediment | place: USA: Wyoming | collected 2017-08-01
CGGAGATCATTTTGAGTGGACCGATGGCGCCGGAGATCACGTAGCCGTCGACCATGGTCATGACCGGCAGGCGTACGTCGGCATGCTCGGCGATGCGTACCGCCATGATGTGGTTGTCGTAGCCCTCCTGGTGGTTCTCACCGTAGATCTGGACCCAGCCGCAGTCGCGGCCGCCCATGGTGTCGGAGTGGTCGCAGTGGATGTTGATCGGCCCCGAGAGCGCCCGGTTGACGTCTGCCATGACGATCGGCAGGCGGTACGAAGCCGCCACGAAGAGCAGCTCCCACATCAGCGCGAAGCCCTGCGAGCTGGTGGCCGTCATGGTACGCGCACCGGCGGCGCAGGAGCCGATCACAGCGCTCATCGCCGAGTGCTCGGACTCAACGGTGACGAACTCCGTGTCGACTTTGCCGTCGGCGACCATCTGCGCATAGATCATCACGATCTCAGTCGCTGGTGTGATGGGATAGGCGGCGACCACGTCGGGGTTGATCTGGCGCATCGCTTCGGCGATGGCTTCGTTGCCGGTGACGGCGAGTGTGGTTGCGTCAAGAGTCGTCACAGCACTACCCCTTCACGTCGATTTGCATGACGATGGCCTTGGTGGGGCATTCCTTGGCACAGATGCCGCAGCCCTTGCAGTGCATGAGGTCGAAGGCCACCACGCGGTCGTCCTCGATGATCACCGAGGCGTCGGGACAGTAGAAGTAGCAGAGCATGCAGCCGTCGCACATGTCGGTGTCGACGATCGGCACCTCACTGCGCCAGCCGCCGGTCTCGTTGTAGATCGAGTTGCCGGCCTCGGGAATCGTGGCGCCGAGCTCGTGGCGCTCAGGGCCCCACGTCTGCACGTCGTCCATCTTCCACTTGGGCTTGGGTAGCTTGGGCTGGTGAGAGTTCTTGTCGGTCATTCGCCCTGGACCTCCTCGTACGAGCGCATGATCGCCTGGATGTTGCCTTCGACGACCTTGGGCGGGAACTTCTTGCTGAAATCGGCACGCAGGAACTCGACCACGCTGTCGAGCGGGAAGAGGCCGGCGATGCGGGTCAGCGCGCCGACCATCGGCGTGTTGGGGATCGCGCGGCCGATGGTCTCGACCGCGATCCTGGTGGCGGCGATCGAGAAGATCTGGCGGCCCTTGATGCCGGACTGGGCTCGCAACTCAGCCGGTGAGAGCTCGGAGTTGACCAGCACGATGGCATCCTCGGGAGCGCCCTTGGCGCAATCGAGCACGGTCAGCAGCGACTGGTCGAGCACGACCACGATGTTGGGGTTCTCGATCCCGCAGAAGAGCTGGATCGGCTCATCACTGATGCGTGTGAACGCGACGATCGGCGCGCCGGAGCGCTCGGGGCCATACTCAGGGAACGCCTGGAAGTACTTCATCTGGCCGAGGGCTACCTCGGCCACCATCTTGGCGGCGGTCACGGCACCCTGGCCGCCACGGCCGTGCCAGCGGATCTCGGTCAGCGTCTGCATAGTCGTCTCCTCTGTACGGCTTGCCGCGGTCACGCTCAAGCCTGGTGGGTGCGATTGACATCACGCCGGCCGCTGAGTGCGCGACCGAGGGTAAGTTCGTCTGCGTATTCAAGGTCGCCGCCGACCGGCAATCCGCTCGCCAGTCGCGAGACCCGGATGTTCTGGGGCAGCAGGTCGGCGATGTACATCGCCGTCGCCTCACCGGTCATGGTGGGGTTGGTCGCCAGGATGACCTCCTCGACTTCTGTCTGAGCTCTTGCTACGAGCTCCGCTATTCGTAGATCTCCGGGCTCTACACCATCGAGCGGCGACAGTGCGCCGCCGAGCACGTGATAGAGACCACGGAATTCCCGTGTCCGCTCGATCGGGATGATGTCGGCCGGTTGCTCGACGACACAAAGCGCGGTGTGATCGCGTCGTGCGTCGGTGCAGATGCCGCAGAGCTCGCCTTCGGCGAGATTGAAACAGCTTCGGCAGAACCCGATCTTCTCTTTGACCTCGACGATCGCCTCGGCGAGTGGCAGGATCTCAGCCGGCTTGAGCTTGAGCATGTGATACGCCAGACGCTGGGCTGTGCGCGGGCCGATGCCAGGAAGTTTGGCAAGCTCGGTTATGAGCCGCTCAACGGCAGGTGAATACACTCGCTGCTCCTTGGGCCACGTGATGGCTACCGACGATCGATGCTTGCTGCGCCTGTAGTCATGCGGCGCGGATCGAGCCTCAGAATTGTACCTGTTCCGCGTGACGCTCGCCAACGTCAACCCTCGCCGTCATGGCGAGCATGTCGAGCCTCGTTGGCCCGTTCGGAGCCGGGCTCCTTACATCAACCCGGGGATGTTGGGCAGATCCATGCCGCCGGTGATGCCGTTGAGCCGGGTCGAGGCCATATCCTGCGCTGCTCGCAGTGCCTCGTTGGTGGCTGCGATGACGAGGTCCTGCAGCATCTCGACGTCGTCGGGATCGACCGCCTGCGGGTCGATGCGGACTTCCTGTACCTCGAGGCTGCCGGTGACGACGACGGTGACCATGCTGCCGCCGGCGCTGGCCTCGACCGTCTCGTGGGCGAGCTGCTCCTGCGCCTCGGCCATCTTGGTCTGCATCTGCTGCACCTGCTTGAGCATCTTCTGGTATTGCGGATTCATGGCTGGCCCCTTTTCTCTTCTCGCCTGGCTGGGCGACTCGCTACTCTTCGGGTAGGACTTTGGCGTCGAGCTCCTTGCCTGCGCGGGCGATGAACTCGGCGTAATCGAGCATCTGTTCGCCGGCGGTCGCCGCGGCTGGTCCTGCCGGGGCTACGGCGACGGGTCTGTCTGCTGCTTCGTCCTTCTGGCTGTGCCCCGGGTGCGCGGAGTCGCTGTCGGCGCTGACGAAGCGCACGGTGACGGCCGAGCCCAGGACCTCCTCGATGGCGCGTACGACCAGGGCGGTGTTTCCGGCCTCGGAAGCACGGGTGACCGCGAACGATGAGGGCAGCAGAAGTGTGAGGCGACCGTCCGTGAGACCAGTCGGCCGCGCGTCACGCACGGTGCCGTACAGCGAAGCGCTGCTTGCCTGGATGCGTTGCACGACCACCGTCCAGGCGCGCTTGATGCGCTCGAGCGAGATCTCCGCGTGGGGTTCGTCGGCGGACTCGGGTGCACCGGCGCCGATCCTGTCGGCGTCTTCAGCAGCCGTGTCGGGTGTCTCCGGCGGGTCGTTCGCGGCAGCACCTGCGGCGGCCGCTCCCGGCGTCTCTGTGCTCTCAGACGCTGCGGACGTAACGCTGCCTGCGACTGCCGCTGCGGCTGCGGCGCCGGCTGCTGCGGGTCCGGCGCCACCGGCCTTCGGCTGGGAGCCGCCAGATGCGGGCTTGGCTGCAGCGGCTCTGCCCGGGCGCGCCGCGGCGCCGCCGGCGACCGTCTTCGCGCTCAGCGTTGTACCGGTCTCAAGGCGGCGCAGACGATCTTCGAGCGCCGCCGCCGTATGGTCGAGGTGCGGGCGGGTGGTCTTGACCAGCGCCAGCTCGAGCTGCAGGCGGGCGTCGAGCCCGGCTCTGATCTCGGCCTGCGCGCGCCCGAGCGTCTCGATGAGGCGCACCAGCTCGCGCTGGTTGAACTGGTTGGCCTGCGCATGCAACTGGTCGAGGTGCTGCTCGTCGAGACCCACGTTCTGGCTCAGGTTGCGCACCATGGCGGCATCCTCGGCGACCTCTTCGAGATGCTGGAGGATGAAGATCTGGCGCAGGTGGCGCAGCAGGTCGCGGATGAACTGGCTGTAGTTGGTGCCCTGGTCGGCGAGTCGCTGGACGAACATCAGGGCGGCGGCGGCGTCGCGCTCGATCACCACGTCGACGATCTCAAAGAGCAGATCGGCGGGGATGATGCCGAGCACGCTGAGCACATCCTGGGCGGTGATGTGCGCATCGGTGTAGGTGGCGAGCTTGTCGAGGGTGCCGATGGCGTCGCGGAAGCCGCCTTCGGCGTGCCTGGCGATCTCGAAGAGGGCGGGTTCATCGATACTGATGCTCTCGGCCTGGGAGACCTTGACCAGCACGGTGACGATCTCCTGAACGGTGGGGCGGTGGAAGTCGAAACGCTGACAGCGCGAGACGATCGTCTCGGGGATGCGATGCGGTTCGGTGGTGGCGAGCACGAAGACGACGTGCGGCGGCGGCTCCTCAAGCGTCTTCAGGAGGGCATTGAAGGCCTCCTTGGTCAGCATGTGGACCTCATCGATGATGTAGATCTTGGAGCGGCCCTGCACCGGCGCGAAGGCGATCTTGTCGCGCAGCTCGCGGATGTCATCGATGCCGCGGTTGGAGGCGGCGTCCATCTCGATCACGTCGAGCGAGGTCGAGGCGGCGATCGAAAGGCAGCTCATGCACTCGCCGCAGGGCGTGATCGTGGGCCCCGGAAAGGCCTGACAGTTGAGCGCCTTGGCGAGGATCTTGGCGAGGCTGGTCTTGCCGACGCCGCGGGGCCCGGAGAAGATGTAGGCGTGCGCGACGGAACCCATCTCGACCGCGTTCTTGAGTGTGCGGGCGACGTGATCCTGGCCGACGACCTCGTCGAACGTCTGCGGGCGATACTGTCGATAGAGTGAGAGCTTCATGGGGTCACTAGTCTATCCGCCGCCCGGGTCGTGGGGAAGGCCGGCGGATGGCCGTCGCCTTGCGGCCGCGGCCATCCGCCTACCCGTACACTTCAGTGGCCGCGCACCCGCCGTCGAAGCACGTCCTCCGAGCGTCCTTGCCGGGAACAAGCTCCGGCCAGGCACCCCCACGGCACATGGAATAGCCTGCTTACCGCTGCTTCCTTCCGGATCTGACGGGGTTCACAGGGTTCCATTGCGTGGGACCCGGCCATCGACGCCGTTCATCGGCCGACTGCCTCACAGGGCGGCGCCTCGGGCGGGAATTCAGCCCCGCTATAGCGGATTGCGGGTACAGGGCACCGCTGGCTCCCCGCCTAGCGCGACCAGGGCCAGTCTAGCATGCGTGCCTGGCGGCGGCCAACGTCACGACGGGGCCGCCGGGGGGAGCTCCGCGACCGTCCGACCAGGCGCTGTCAGAGCGTCCGGGTCCTTGCATTACCGTGCCGGGAACGTAGTCTTGAGGTGACTACTCCTCGGGATGGTTGCGGTCGTGTCCAAGCGTCGGTCAGTCAAAGCAGTCGTGATGGCCCTGATCACAGTGGCGTTCGTCGCCGGGCTCACGGTCGTGAGCATCCGGCAGATCGACGCGCCGCAGGCGCTGCCGGCCGACGCGCCCGAGCAGCAGTTCTCCGCTGCGCGCGCCGCCGAGAGCTATGCGTTTCTGGCGCAGCGACCGCATCCGATCGGGTCGGCCGAGCAGGTCTTCGTGCGCCGCGCACTTTGTGCTCAGCTCCGTGCACTTGGCCTTGACGTGCAGGTCCAGCGCCGCGAGGTCGTGGCGGCTGAATACGCGCGCAGCGCCGGTACGGTCCACAACATCATCGCCGTGCTGCCGGGCTCCGACACATCGAACGCGCTGCTGCTGGTGGCTCACTACGACACGGTGCCTGCGGCGCCTGGCGCCGCCGACGATGGTTCCGGTGTGGTCGTGCTGCTGGAGACGGCGCGTGCTCTGCGTGCCGCGCCGCAGCTGCGCAACGATGTCATCTTCCTCTTCACTGACGGCGAGGAGCGCGGCCTGCTGGGTGCGCAGGCGTTCGTCGACGACCCCGCCTGGTCGGGGAGGGTGGGGGTGGCACTCAACTTCGACAGCCCCGGCTCGTCCGGTCCATCGCTGATGTACGAGACCAGTGCCGACGACGGCTGGCTGGTGCGCCAGTTCGCGCTGGCTGCGCCCAGACCGGTGACCTCGTCACTACTCAATGCGGCGTCAAGGGACACCTGGGTCGAGAGCGACTTCACACCACTCCGCACGGCAGGTCTTGCCGGTATGAGTTTCGCCTCACTCGACGGCGCCGCCCTGAACCACACCGGTCTCGACGACCGGGACCACCTCGACCTCGACGCGGTGCAGCATGCCGGCGACTATGCCGTGGCGCTGGCGCAGCATCTGGGAGCGCTCGAACTCACCGACGTCAGGGAGCCGGACGTCGTCTTCTTCACGGCGGAAGGCTCGCGGGTAGTGATCTACGGCGAGTGGCTGGCCGGCTGGCTCGTAGTGGCCGCCGCCGCCGGCTTCGTCGCGGCGGTCTGGTGGGCGCGCCGCCGCCGCCTGCTGACGCTGAACGGGGTCGCGATCGCGGCCACGGTCGCTCTCCTCACAACGCTGGCGGCGCTCGTACTCACGGCGATCGCCTGGGTCGTCGTTCGCGACCAGTACTACCAGGGCGCGTCGAGCGACGATCCCGTGCTGGTGAACAATCTCGACCGACTGGGGTTGGTGCTGCTTGGTCTGGCCGCGGCCGTAGGCATCGTCGGCTCTGCGCTTCGGCGTATGAAGGTCTGTGAGGTCGTCGCCGGCGGCCTGGTCTGGTGGCTGGTGCTGGCCGCCCTTGCAGACGGCTTGCAGGCGGGGGCCGGCTATCTCTTCGTCTGGCCCCTGCTCTTTGCGCTGGCCGGTTTCGCCGGTGTCATCGCGCTGCTGCCGCGGCAGTCCTGCCCGCAGTCCGGGCCAGGAGGCGATCTCTCCGTCAGCGTACTGGCGGCGGCGGCGTGCGGCGTCGCACCCGGCTTGATGATGTTGAGTTCCGTCGCCTACCTCTTCCTGCTCTCGGCCGAACTGCGTCTGACGGGTACGGTCGTGATCACCAGTCTGGCGGTGTTCCTGCTCGCCGTCCCTGTCGCGGTCGTCTGTCGGCCGTCGCGCCTGGTGCCGTCGATGGTCCTCACGCTGGCCGGCGTGGCGCTGCTGTTTGCGGCCGGGGCCACGGCCAGCCGTGCCGGTTCGCGGCCGGAGTTCGACACCGTCTACTACCGGCTCGACAGCGATACGCGGACCGCGCGCTGGCAAAGCCTTGATGATGCGCCCGACGCTTACACCGAGCGGTTCCTGTCGGAGAATCCAGCCGGCAAGTACGACGTCGCCTACTTCCCGACCGTCCGGCAGCAACGCTTCCTGGATGCCCCGGCGCCGTATCTGCGGCTGGCGCCTCCGCAAGCGACCGTCCTGAGCGACTCCGTCCTGGACGGCCGCCGCACCCTGCGTCTGCGCATCGCTTCGGCTCGCGGCGCGCCCACGATGAGCATCCTGGTCGAGTCGAAGGTCGGCCGGCTCGAGACCTGGCTCGGCGACCTGCCGATGCGCGGAGAGGACACGGACGTCCTCGACGGCACGCCGGTGCGCTGGGCGCTGGACTACTACGCGGTGCCAGCCGCCGGTGTCGATCTGACGTTGCGCTTCGAGGCCTCCAGCGACCTGAAGCTGCGCCTGATCGACTCGTCGTACGGTCTGCCGGCTGAGCTCGGTCCGATGGGACTTGAGCGCCCGCCCGGATTCATGCCCGGCGAGAACGGCGACGGCACGCTGGTGTCACGCGCGTTCGACTTCGTCCCGCGCTAGCCCGACCCCGGAGCCGCCGACTCACGCCGCGCCATTCCCGGCGCCTCGCGGCCGCGCCTCACTCGACGCTGAGACCGTACTGTCTCAGGATGGTCGCGGTCGCCTTGGCGAGCAGCTTCTCCCACTTCCTGCGCCCGGGCTCGACCAGGTGCATCAGGTCATGGAAGTCCGTGTCCGCAAGATCGGCGGCGGCGAGGAAATCGACCCATGGTATGTCGTAGCGCGCAGCCAGCCTCCGGCAGTCGGCCCGGTAGGCGTCGAGCGCCGGGTCGAAGGCAGAGCCGATGGCGTCGAGATTGAGTGGCAATTGCAGCAGCACTGGGCGAAAGCCGCGCGCCTGACAGGCGCGAATGAGCGTCTCCATCTGGGCTGAGTTGCGGGCGAAGTTCTTCCTGAAGACCGGGTAGCGCCATCTGACCCAACTTCTCACGTCAGCCCGCTTCTGTCTGAGCGGCCTGATCGTCGCTCGAGTGTAGTAATGCTTGATGATGAAATCAGGGTTCATCGCAGGAATCGCTTTGGTCGGCACGGCTGCTGCGGCCCTTGCCTTCGGGGTGGCCGTATAACGCCCGACGTTCACGCCGATGAGGACGACCGTCGGCGCATCCGGCATCAGCTTCACGAGGTTGGCATCTCGAGCGAAGCTTCCGTTGGTCGCTCCGAGATTGAAGACGGTGACTTCGCCGCCTCCCTGTCGCGCGATCGCCTTCGCGAGACTCCGGGTGCTGACCAGAGATTCGCGCGCCGATGAGCCGCCGAGAAGGAACACGGATGGCTTGTGAGCCGGAGTGCCGCCGGCGTTCGGCCCCGGAGACGGACTGGTCATCGCCGCGCGCGGCTGCGATGGCGCCGGCGCCGAAGCGCCCGTCGACCCACAGGCGACGCCGGTCGCGATCAGCGCCAGGCCGCACAGCAGTGCGACGGCAGCCCGCGCCGGCGCGGGCCGGGTCATGGCGATGCGATATGAGCCGGTCGTCTTCATCTCCGCAGGACCTTAGCACGCACTCGAACGACCCGAGGACCGGACACCGCGCTCCGTGGTCGGATGTCGCCTAGATCCGCAGCGTGATCGTGCGCAGATCGGGCTCGTCGGAGGCTCCCGACACGAATCCGAGTGACTCCGTGAAGCGCAGCATGGGGGCGTTGTTGGCCAGCACGAGGCCGTGGAGTTCGCGCACGTAGTGGTCGCGGGCGGCATCGATCAGCGCCCGGGTGAGCTTCCTGCCGAGGCTCCTGCGCTGGTAGTCGTCGCGGATCACGATCGCGAACTCGCCTTCTTCGCCGTTCGGCGAATCGATGCTCAGACTGGCGACGCCGAGCATGCGCGGGCCGTCGGCGCCGTGTCCGATCGCCACGAGTGAGATCTCCGAGTCGTAGTCGATGTGGCAGTAGGCGACGATCATCGACTGGGTGATCTGGTCGACCGGCCCGAAGAAGCGGTACTCGGCCGTCTTCTCGGTGAGCGACGAGATCATCTCCGTCCAGAGCGGTACATCTTCGGGTTTGATCGCGCGGATCTCGATCTCCTCGTCGCCGAGCTTCACGATGCTGCGGTACTTCGAGGGATACATGGACATCACCAGATGCGCGCCCGGGCGGCTGATCTTGTGGACTTCGTTGGCGGCGATCGCGATGCGGGCATCGAGCGCGAGCACCCCGTCAGGCCGCACCTGCAGTGGCTCGACCGACATCTCGACGATCTCGGGGAAATCGACCAGCAGGTAGCTGAGCTGAACGAGTACCTGTTCGAGTGGCGCCGTATCGATCGCGGCCCGGCCCCTGTGCCCGTCGAGCAGGCATGATGCCTTGGTCTTGGCGATCATCGCGTGTGCCAGCGCCTGGTTGATCGGCGGGAAGTCGACCGCGGTGTCAGTGTGGAGCTCGCTGCCTCCGCTGCCGGAGCCGAACATCAGCACCGGGCCGAAGGTCGAGTCGCGCCAGGAGCGCACCGCGACGTCGCAGCCCCCGCGCGACATCGAGTGAACGGTGACGCCAAGGACCTCGGCCTCAGGGGCAGCCTTGCGCACGCGATCAGTGATGGCGGTGAACTGCTTGCCGGCCTCGGTGGCGGAGCGGACGTCCTTGGCCACGCCGCCGACATCGAACTTGTGGGTGATGTCCCGGCTGAGGATCTTGATGATCACCGGGCAGCCGATCGTGCGGGCGGCCTCGGCGCACTCTTCGGCAGTCGTGGCCGTCAGCGTCCGGATGACCGTGACACCATACTCGCTGAGCACGTCCTTGGTCTCCGTCTCAGTCAGCACGGAGCGACCTTCGTGAGCCAGATCGACGAAGAGCCGTTTCACCCGGCCACGATCGGGTGTGAAATCCGGCAGGATGTCGACCGGCGTCTCGTACAGCGTCGCCAGGCTCTCGGTGTACTCATGCATGTACATGTAGGCCGAGACCGCGTCCTCTGGCGTGTGGAAGGCGGGCACGTGCGCGCCGCGCAGGATCTGCATGCCGGTCGCGGCCATGCCGCCGCCCATCAGCGCCGCCAGGAGCGGCTTGCGTGTGTGGCGCCGCGCGACTTCGACCAGTGCCTCCGCAGTCAGCGTGGGATACGTGGTCGATCGCGGCGTGACGATCGCCAGCACGCCGTCGCAGTCGGGGTCGCTCAGCAGGGCCTCGGTGGCGGCGGCGAAACGTTCGCTGTCGGCGTCGTCGCCGATGTCGACCGGGTTACTCCGGGCGGCGAAGGTCGGCAGACAGGCGCGTAGCGCTTCGTCAGTCTCCGGGGTGAGCTCCGCAAGCTCGCCGTGCAGGGCCAGGACGCGGTCGACCGCCATCACGCCCGGGCCGCCGGCGTCCGTCACGATGCCCAGTTTGGGCCCGCGCGGGCTGGCGACGCGCGTCAGCGCCTCACTGGCGGCAAAGAGGTTCTCGACCCGGCTGACGCGCACCACGCCGGCGCGCCGGAAGGCGGCGCTGTAGAGCGTGTCGTTGCCGGCCTCGCCGCCGGTGTGGGCCGCGGCCGCCAGGGCGGAGCGCGCGGAGCGCGCCGACTTGACCACGATGATCGGCTTGGTCATCGCGAAGTGACGCGCGGCACGCATGAATTTGCGCGCGTCATTGAGGGTCTCGATGTGCAGGATGATGGCGTTGGTGAAGGGGTCGACGCCGAAGTAGTCGATCAGGTCGCCGAAGTCGATATCGCACATCGATCCCACCGAGACGAAGGCGGAGAAGCCGATCGAGTTGGTCGCTGCCCAGTCGAGGACCGAGACACCGAGCGCCCCGGACTGGCTGATGAAGCAGATGCGGCCGGCAGCCGGCCGGATGCGGGCGAAGGTCGCGTTGAGGTTGAGCCCGGGTCGCACGAAGCCCAGGCAGTTCGGTCCCAGCAGGCGCAGCCCGTAGGTCTTGGCGTTGGCGAGGGCCGCTTCTTCGAGCTGCTGGCCGAGCGGCCCTGTTTCCTTGAATCCGGACGAAACGATCACGGCGCCGCCGCATCCGGCCTCGCCACACTGCCGCACGACATCCGGCACCGAGTCAGCCGGCACGGCGATGATCGCGAGGTCGACCTTGTGGGGTACCTGGGCGATGGTGGGGTAGGCCTGGATCCCGTGGACGGCCGAAGCCGCGCGGTTGACCGGGTAGACCACCCCGGCGAAATCAGCGTCGATGATGTTGCGCAGCAGGGTGTAGCCGACGGACCCGCGAGCGTTCGAGGCGCCGATCACGGCGATGCTCTCCGGGTTGAACAGCTTATCGAGGACACGTGCCTTGATGGTCGACCCCCCCTCAGGTGCAGTCGCCTAGAGTGTACACCCGCTCAGGGTTCAGTGTTATTTATTTCACGAGCCTTGCGGGAGAATGGTCGGTCACTGGCGACCAAAGCGGAACCTGCGAGGCGACGCGGAGATGCGACGAGGGCGGTGGGCCGTTTGGCCCACCGCCCTCGTCGTGGTGTCTCGTCTCTTCGAGTTC
>Ga0315271_10002579_pt1 | contig 11365 bp, 9 predicted proteins | sample C3_top_MG_FD_204664 | JGI IMG/M metagenome (GOLD analysis project Ga0315271, IMG submission 204664) | Sediment microbial communities from Yellowstone Lake, YNP, Wyoming, USA - C3_top | ecosystem: Environmental > Aquatic > Freshwater > Lake > Sediment | place: USA: Wyoming | collected 2017-08-01
GCCCGGTCGACTCGCGAGGTGCCAGAGCACTTCGAACTCCGTGAAGGTCAGATCGACCGGCCGGCCCGACACCGTGGCCTCCCGTCGTCCGCGATCCAGGGAAATTGCTCCGGCTGAACGAATGTCGCGGGACTCCGGAGCGGCGAACGAGCGTCGCAGCGTGGCCCGGATGTGCGCCAGCAGAACGCGGGGGCTGAAGGGTTTCGTCAGGTAGTCGTCGGCGCCCAACTCGAGTCCGGCGACGATGTCCGCCTCTTCCCCCCGTGCAGTCAGCATGACGACCGGGATGTGTTCTGTCTCCGGGCTCTTCTTGAGCGCGCGGCAGACCTCGAGCCCGTCCATGCCGGGAAGCATGAGATCGAGAAGAATGAGGTCGGGGCGTCGCCGGCGCGCGAGGGAGAGCCCCTCCTCGCCGCTCCCGGCGGGGATGACGGCGTACTCCGCCTTTTCGAGGTTGTAGCGGAGCAGTTCGAGAATGCTCTCCTCGTCCTCGACGACCAGCACGACCCTTCGTGTGTTGCTCACGGCTACAAGATAGAGGGGAAGTGTTAGAATATGGTGAGGATTCCGGCGGAGCAGATCCTCCGCCTGAAGCCGATTCCTGAGGTCCTCGGCGACACCTGGCGATCCGGTCACGGCGCACCCACGGTGCTGAAGCCCTCGGGATCGTGACGTGCGGCCCTGCCTGCCCTGATGAATTCTGTCTGATTTATTCTTGACACCTCCTCCCCGGTATTGATAATCGTCTTAACGACTTTTATCGAAAATCACCGTAGTCCGAGGGCTAAGGATGGGAGAGATTGTGGAACGGCTTGCGCGCGCGACGGCCGGTGTCGCAACCCGGCCCGACGGGATACCGTTGTTGCTGCAACTATTCAGGGGGAACGTGAAATGCCGACGCTGATCGTGGTGGGTGCCCAGTGGGGCGATGAAGGCAAGGGGAAGATCGTCGACCTGCTGACCGACCGCGCCGACCTTGTGGTGCGCTACGCCGGCGGCAACAACGCCGGACACACGATCATCGTCGGGGGCGAAAAGTTCGTGCTGCACCTGATCCCCTCCGGCATCCTGCACGCGAAGAAGCGCTGCTTCCTCGGCGGGGGGATGGTCCTCGACCCCGAGGCCTTCCTCGCCGAGGTCGAGAAGCTGATCGCGCGCGGCATCAAGATCGGCACGCGGCTGAAGATCGCGCCCGAGACGCACCTGATCATGCCGTATCACAAGACGATCGACCTGGAGAGCGAGAAACTCCGCGGCAAGCGCAAGATCGGCACGACCGGCCGCGGCATCGGGCCGGCCTACGTCGACAAGATCGCGCGCATCGGCATCCGCGTCGCCGACCTGCTCGACCCGGAGGTCTTCCGCGACAAGCTCGCGCACAACATCGCCGAGAAGAACTACCTCTACAAGGAGATCTACGGCATCGGCGCGCTCAAGGCCGCGCCGATCTTCAAGCTCTACACCGAGTTCGGGCGGCTGATCGCCCCGTTCGTCGCCGACGTCTCGCGCATCGCCGACGAAGCCGGGCGCGCGGGTCAGAGCGTGCTCTTCGAGGGCGCGCAGGGGACGATGCTGGACGTCGACCACGGCACCTACCCCTTCGTGACCTCCTCCTCGGCCGTCTCGGGCGGCGCCTGCACCGGCGCCGGCGTCGGCCCGACCGCCATCGACGCGGTGATCGGCGTGATCAAGGCCTACACGACGCGCGTCGGCGAGGGGCCGTTTGCGACGGAGTTGAACGACAAGGTCGGCGAGCGGCTGCGCGACGGCGGCAGCGAGTACGGCGCCACGACCGGGCGGCCGCGCCGCTGCGGCTGGTTCGACGGCGTGGTCGCGCGCTACTCGCGGCGGATCAACGGGCTGACCGGGCTGGCGCTGACGAAGCTCGACGTGCTCGACGGCTTCCCGGAGATCAAGATCTGCACCGCCTACAAGTACAAGGGCAAGACCATCAAGGAGATGCCCTACGGCCTCAACGAGTGGCGCGAGGCCAAGCCGGTCTACCGCACCGTCAAGGGGTGGACGAAACCGACCGTCGGCGCCCGGACCATCGCCGCGCTGCCGCCGCAGGCGCGCGACTACGTCAGGATCCTCGAGGATCTCGTGGAGTGCCCGTTCAAGATCGTTTCCACCGGCGCGGGCCGCGAAGAGACGATCGAGGTCGGCGACCCCTACGCCAGATAGCGACTGCGGCAAAGCGACGGAGCGGCAATGATGACCGCGGCAGGGAAGCACGCCCCGACCCACTTTGCCCCCGCCGCGCGGGAGGACGCCGGCGTCCTCGCGGCGCAGATCGAAACCGCGGCGCACAGCCCGCTCCTCGACGGTATCCTGAAAAGTATCGGCGGGCTCATCGCCGTCCTCAACACGCAGCGCCAGGTTGTCGCCATGAACGAAGCCCTGCTCGCCGAGCTCGGGGTCGCGGACGCGAAAGCCGCATTCGGGCTGCGCCCGGGCGAGACCTTGGGTTGCGTCCACGCCAACGACATGGTCTCGGGGTGCGGCACGGGGCCGTTCTGCTCGAGCTGCGGCGCCGCCGTCGCCATCGTCGGGTGTCTCGCCGGGGACACCGTGCTCGAGCGCTCCTGCGCGCTCACGATCAGCCACGACGGCATCGAGGAGGACCGCTGCCTCCTGGTGCGCGCCGCGCCGGTGTGCATCGGCGAGCAGCGCTTCGTGCTGTTGATGCTGCAGGACATCACCTCCCAGGAGTGGCGCGGCGCGCTCGAGCGCACCTTCTTCCACGACGTGAACAACCTGCTCGCCGGCCTCACGGGCCTGTCCGAACTGCTGCAGCAGGTGCCGGCCAATGCGCGCGATGAGGTTGCGCAGCGCATCGAGCGTCTCACGGACCTGCTCGCCCGTGAGGTGAAAATCCAGCGCGCCCTCTCCCACGGCTCGCGCGGCGAGTACGTACCCGTTCACCGGGAGGTCGCTCCTGCCGTCGTGGTCGGCGAGCTGGAGAATGTCTTCTCCCACCATGCCGCAGCGCGCGGCAGGAGCCTGCTGCTCCCGGAGCAGGTCCCCGGCGAGCCGTTGTTCACGGACTACCCCCTGCTGATGCGCGTGCTCACGAACATGCTGGTCAACGCCTTCGAAGCCTCGGAGCCGGGCGATACGGTGCGCCTCGAGGTCCAGGTCGATAAGGGGGCGCACGCATTCATCGTCTGGAACCGCTCCGCGATCCCCGATACGGCGCGGCTGCGGATCTTTCAGCGCCATTTCAGCACCAAGGAGGGGACGGGGCGCGGCCTGGGCACGTATGCGATGAAGCTCTTCGGTGAGAAGTTGCTCGGCGGGAGCGTTTCGTTCACGAGCACCGCGGCAGCGGGGACGACCTTCCGCCTCTCGATCCCCGCCGCTCCGCACTCCGACGCCTGAGTGCGGAGGGTGCCGCACGGGGCGGGAATTGGCGTCGAACGAACACGCAAATTGACACCAGCCGCAGGTTTCGTTATATTCCATCCCCTGTGCGGGCCGCTAGCTCAGTGGTAGAGCATCTGCCTTTTAAGCAGAGGGTCGTTGGTTCGATCCCAACGCGGCTCACCAGGAACGGGTCCCCATCGTCTAGTCCGGCCCAGGACACCGCCCTTTCACGGCGGTAACGGGGGTTCAAATCCCCCTGGGGACGCCATACACTCGGCGGGCGAAATCGGCCTGCGACTGCGTTGCCTTCCTCGGGTCTTCCTGCGACGGGCACCAGCCCGCCTCGGAATCCACTTCGTCAGGCGCCTGGTCTCGGCGCAATTCCACCGCGCCTCCCCTGACCGTTCCTTTGGCGGGCTTCATCGGACGGCCCGATGGTTGACAGTCTCCGATGGAACTACAATAATCACATTGGGAGAGCACCATGTAGTCACATCGTTGGCAGGGAGGTCCGTGATGACCAATTCGGTCGGAATTCGGGAGGCCAAGATCAACCTGAGTCGCATCCTCCGGAGGGTTCGCCACGGTGCGGAGGTCGTAATCACCGACCGCGGCAAGCCGGTGGGGCGCATCGTGCCGGTCCGCGAAAGCGCGGTCGACCTGGACGAGCTCGTCAGCGACCTGGAGGCACGTGGGGTCCTCGCCGAAAGGAGGGACGGAAATCAGGTGCGTCCCCCGTTGCCGCTCCGGGGTGGCCTCGCCCAGAAACTTCTCCAGGAGGATCGCGGGTGACGATGCGGCGACAGCCGCTCTTCCTCTACTGGGACGCGTCTGCCATCCTGTCCGCGCTTGTCCAAGACACCCACAGCCGTGTGGCGGCGCGCTGGTCCGCGCGCGACGGCCTGCACCTGGTGTCGACGTTGGGCTGGGCTGAGACGACGGCCGTGTTGCACCGTCTGGCAGGCGAAAATCACCTCACGAAGGTGCTCCTCGACTCTGCGCTCGAGAGCCTGGCCGCAGGTCCGTGGCGACTCATCCAGCGCGGGCCGGACCAGGAAGCGATCGATTCGCTCGCCGTCAGGCACGCTCTCCGTGGTGCGGATCTGTGGCACTTGGCTCAAGCTCGCACGTTGCTCGGAGAGTTGCCCGGCCTGAAGATGCTGACGTTCGATCGGCGTTTGCGCACTGCCGCCGAGGCGGAAGGACTCTCCCCCGGCGAATAGCACCCGAGTCGGCGCGATGCCCGGCATCAGCTGAGCTTCTTCATGATGTCCGGGTACAACCTCTTCGCGCAGTCCGCGCACAGGCCGTGGCTGAATTCGGCGTTGGTGCGGTCGCGGATGTAGACCTCCATCTGGTGCCACGCGCCGGTGTCGTCGCGGATCTTCTTGCACGACGAGCAGATCGGCAGGATGCCTTGCAGGGTCTTGATTTCGGCCAGCGCCTTCTGCAGATCGGCGATCAGCTTCTCCCGCTCCCGTTCGGCGAGCTTGCGCTCCGTGATGTCGCGCACGACGCTGACGAGGACCTTCCCGCCGTCGTACCCGACAATCCGCGAGTTGATCTCCACCGGCATGACCGACCCGTCCTTGCGCCGATGGGCCGACTCGAACGTCAGGTGGCCCTGCTGCTGCAACAGCCCGATGCGCGCGCCGACTTGTTCGGAGAACTCCGCCGTGTCGAGCTCCGACAGGTGCATGGCGAGCATCTCCTCGCGTGTGTAGCCGAGGCGCTCGTGGGAGACGCTATTGACGTCGATGAACGTCCCGTCCATGCGGACGATGAAGATGGCGTCGATGGCGGAGTCGTAGATCGTCCGGTACTTCCGCTCGCCCGCCTCCAGGGCCGCCTCGATCCTCTGGTGCTCGACGATCCTCCAGACCGCATCCATCAGGAGCGTGAGCTGGTTGACGTCCTCCTGCTCGTACGCCGTTGGCTTGTTCGCGACACCGACGACCGCCACGATCCGCTCCTGATGGAAGACCGGAACCGTCATGAAGCTGTGCAGCGGCGCGTGCCCCGGCGGGAGACCTTTCTTGAGCGGGTTGGGCGCACGGAGGTCCTGGACCACGATCGGTTTGCGCTGCCGCACCGCCTCGCCCCAGATGCCGGTCTTCTCGAGCTGGTAGACCGTCTGCGGCGCGGTGACGGCGCACTCCTTCATCACCTCCCGGGACCAGGTGTTCAGCGTGAACTCCTCCCGGTCCTCGTCGTAAAAGTACACGTACCCGATGCTGCTCCTCGTGATGCGGACCGCCTCCTCCAAAGCCTGGTCGAGCAGTTCCTGGGTGCCGGTCCTGCTCTGCGAGATCCTGAGCAGGCTCTCCAGGCGCTCATGGTTGAGCTGGAGGGCGTCCGCCGCCCGCCGCTGCTCGGTGATGTCGCGCGCGGCGGCATAGATGAGCCCTCCCTCGGGGACGGACCGCCACTCGAGCCAGCGGTGCGTGCCGTCCTTGCACCGATACCGGTTGACGAAGCCGAGGACCTGCTGCTGCGAAGACAGCGCGGCGATCGCATCGCGCGTCCGGCCCACGTCGTCGGGGTGGACGAAGTCGAGGAACCTCCCCGCCAGGAGTTCCTCGCGGCTGAAGCCCAGCGTCCGCTCCCAGGCGCGGTTGAGGTGACGGAAGCGGCCGTCGGTGTCGGCGATGCAGAGCAGGTCCGCGCTGACGTCGAAGAAGGTGTCCAGGTCGCCGATGGACCGCTGCAGCGCCGCCTCGGTCGCCCGGCGCCGGAGGATCGTCTCGGTCAGCTCCCGGTTCAGCCGCAGGACCGAGACGTGCCGCCACGCCGCCATGAGGACGACGACGAGCAGCAGCAAGCCCGCGGCGACGAGGGCGATGCGCGACGGCGTCCAGTACGGCACCGGCCTGCCGTACCACTTCGCGTAGACCGCCCGGTACGCGTCGGTGGCGAGGTAGCCCTTGATCGCCGCGTTCAGGCGCTCGAGCAGGGCGCTGTTGTCTTCGCGCACGGCGATGGCCCGCGTGATCTCGGCGACAGGCTTGTCCACGACCTTGATGCGGTCGTCGACGCGCGCCTCGCGGGCGAGCTGCCAGAGCGTCGGCGACGGACAGGCGAAGGCCTCGATCTTCCCCGCCAGGAGATCGAACAGCCCCTGCTGGTAGCTCTCGTAAGGCTGGAGCCGGAGCCCGGCGCGGTCCCTCAGCTTCTCCAGCGCGACGCTCCCCCGCACTCCGCCCACGGCGTGGACACCCGGCGAGCCGTCGATGCCGGAGTGTTCGGCTCGAACGAAGAAGGAGATCGGGAAGGCGTCGATCGGCGTGGAGAAGAGGAGTTCCCTCTCGCGGTCGCCACTCACCCCCATGCCAGGCGCCAGGTCGGCCGTGCCGCGTTTCAGCAGCCCGATGATGTCGACCCAGTTGCCCTCGAAGACGTAACTCACCCGTAGACCGGCGCGGTCGGCGACAGCGTTCATGATGTCCACGGCGAAGCCGGCGGCTTCGCCCGTCTGCCGGTCCCGGTAGTAAGTTGGGAGGGGAGTCCGGCGGGATGACCGCCTTGAGCTCCAGGACGCCGCCCTGGAGCTCCTGAGCGCGTGACGTCGTCGCGGCTGCGGCCGAGAGCAGCAGCGCGAGGGCCAGAAGAGTGCCCCGAAGCGCCCACCGCCGCGCAGGAATGTTCGCTTCGACCATGAGTCCCCCCCCCCGTCGCCGAACTTCTCCATTTTAGCAGGACCGCGGGCGTTCGTGGCGGGCCAACGGAACCCTCGGGGCACCCCGCCGGCAGGGGAGTCTCCCCACCGTTTCAACAGAAAATCCCCTCGTCCCCTCACCGACGATGAGGGGACAAGGGGATCTCGCGAACGAGGTGTTACCGCTTCTTGCCGAGAATCGCCGCCAGGTCCTTCGCCGGGTCATCCGCCACCGGCTTGATGGCGAAGGCGTCGACGAGGACCTGCAGCACCGCGGGGGTGACGAACGCCGGCAGGGACGGCCCCAGCCGGATGTCCTTGATGCCCAGGTGCAGCAGCGTGAGCAGGATGGCGACGGCCTTCTGCTCGTACCAGGAGAGGATCATCGAGAGCGGCAGGTCGTTGACCCCGCACTCGAAGGCCTCCGCGAGCGCTACGGCGATCTTGATCGCGGAGTAGGCGTCGTTGCACTGGCCGACGTCCAGCAGGCGCGGGATGCCGCCGATGCTCCCGAGGTCCTTGTCGAAGAAGCGGAACTTGCCGCAGGCCAGCGTCAGCACCATGCAGTCGGCCGGCACCTGCTCGACGAAGCGGGTGTAGTAGTCGCGGCCGGGCTTGGCGCCGTCGCAGCCGCCCACGAGGAAGAAGTGGCGGATCGCCTTGGACTTGACCGCGTCGATGACCTTGTCGGCGACACCGAGCACCGCATTGCGGCCGAAGCCGACCATGACCGAGCCCTTGTCGGTGTCCGCCGCAAATCCCTCCATCGCTTGGGCTTTCGCGATGACCGGGCCGTAATCCTTGCCGACGATGTGCTTGCAGCCGGGCCAGCCGACCAGCCCGTTCGTGAAGATGCGGTCCTTGTAGGAATCCAGCGGCTTCTGGATGCAGTTGGTCGTGAAGAGCACCGGCCCGGGGAAGTTCGGGAACTCCTTGTGCTGGTTCTGCCAGGCGGTGCCGAAGTGGCCGTAGAGGTGCTCGTACTTCTTCAGGCCCGGGTACGCGTGCGCCGGCAGCATCTCGCCGTGGGTGTAGACGTTGATGCCGGTCCCCTTGGTCTGCTCGAGCAGCAGTTCCAGGTCCTTCAGGTCGTGGCCCGTGATGAGGATGCACTTCCCCTTTTTCGCGCCGAGGGGGACCTTGGTGGGCACGGGATGGCCGTAGGTGCCGGTGTTGCCGGCGTCGAGCAGCCCCATCGTCCGCAGGTTGATCTCACCGGCCTTCATGGCGACACCGACGCAGTCGGCCACCGAGAGCCCCTTCGCCAGCAGCGCAATCAGCGCGTCGTAGACGAAGCCGGCGATGGCGTCGTCCTTCTGACCGAGGATCCAGGCGTGGTCCGCGTAGGCGGCGATCCCCTTGAGGCCGTAGAGCAGGGTCTGCTTCAGGGAGCGGATGTTCTCGTCCGCATCGAGCGCGGGGATGAAGTTCAGGGCCGCGCCCTGTGCGGCCAGGCCGGCGACGGTTGCCGCCGGCTTGAACGAGGCCGCGGGTTCAGCGAAGTCCGTCCGGCCCCCGGCCGCGGCCACCTTGGCTCTCATCCCGTCGCGCAGGATCACCGCACGCTCGATCAGCACCTGGAAGCGGGCCGGATCGAAATCGACGTTGGTCAGCGTGGAGAAGATCGCCTCAAACGTAAAATGGTCTGTCGCCTGGTCGACCATGCCCCGCTTCCGCCCCTCGGCGGCGAAGAGCGCCAGGCCCTGCACCGCGTGTATCAACAGATCCTGCAGGTCGGAGACCTCGCCGTTCTTGCCGCACACTCCGACCTTTTCGCACCCGACACCTTTGACGGTCTGCTCGCACTGGTTACAAAACATGGTCTGTCTCCTTGATTGTGTGGACCGGTTCCACTCGCCGCTCATATCTCGCATCGAGGTGACTTATACCCCGGAAGCGGCCTGGCTCCTTTGACCTAGATCAAGACGGACGATTTCCCGCCACGGGTCAGTGCACCATGAACCCGACGAAGTCCACCCCGGCGTTGCCGCTGGCCGGGTCGAAGGCGTACAGCGTGACCTCGTAGGTCCCCGGCGCCGTCACCTCGAGTGCCCCCTCGAAACTGTTCGTCATTTTTCCGGGCGCGAGTGTCACCGTACCCGCCGTCTGACCGTCGCGCTTCACGATCGCCTTCACCTCGTACTTCGCCGCATCCCACAACCCGCCCGGGGTTGTCGCGCAGCCTCACATCATCACGACGTTCGCGACGAGCGGCACCTTCGCCTTCCCGCCCTCGAGCGCAATCACCTCGTGCGCGCGCGGCGCCGCGACGTTCACGGCGAACCCCGGGATCTCGACGACGAACCCGTCCCCCGCGACGCTGCGCCCCGGGATCAGCCAGATCTGGACCGTGGCCTTCGCCACCGACTGGCGCTGACCCATCGGCCCCGAAACCTCGATCGTGACGAAGGTCGGCTCCGCGAGATCGAGCTTGGCCTCGAAGCCGGCAGTCGCGGCGTCGGCGATCTGCGCACCGCGCACGAGCGGCTCGATCATGATGCGTTTCGTGTCACCCGTACCGCCGCTCGTGAGCCCGGAGGCGAGAACCTCGCCGGTGTCCGCCTTGCGGATCACGACGAGCGCCCCCCCCATGCTGCTCCCGATGAACTTCGCGTCCTTGGACCTGGCCCTGACCATCACCCTGGTCTCGGTGGCGCCACAAACGCCTGCGACAAGCGTCGCCGCCAGACCGATCCCCACACCAATGCATTTCATGCCCATGGTCTCCTCTCTTTCCGCCGGGGTTCCCGGCACGGCCCATCGGCCTGCAGGACAAGCTTGTGATTATTATACCAACCTTTCAAACCGCAGGCTGGCGGGCGCGACGACACCGAAGAGGCCCTCGTCACCGCTGGCCGAAAACAGGTACAATGCAGCCATGGAAGCCCTTGAAGCCCGGAAGGCTCTGCGGTGCTCCGCGTGCGGCGGTCGCCTCGAGTTGGGCTACGGCTGACGCGGGATGACCCTCCGCTGCCGTGACTGCAGGCGGGAAGAAACCATCGGCGCGCACCTGGAGGAGATCGACGAGCAGACCTGGGAGCGGATCGCCGCCCGGCGCTGCGACCGGGCCTGAGGGACTCGCGCGGGCCACTTGAGCGCACGAGGCGACCCCCGGGAAACCACCAGAACCAGCGATGAAAGGAGCACCACCATGGCAGTAAACAAAGTCGGCGAGAAGTACCGGTGCAACCTCTGCGGCAACGAAGTCGAGGTCACGAAGGTCGGCGGCGGAGAGTTGGTGTGCTGCGGCGCGCCGATGGAGAAGACCGCGGGCTGAGCCGCCCGCGAGCATGTTGATGAGCAGCGTGAATCGAGTCCTGCTGGCCGCGGCGATGGCGGTTTTTCTCGCCGCCGTGGCGGTTGCCGCCGACGCGCCGGCATCTGCCGCCGGGGATGTCATCCGCCTCGGTGTGGCCGGGCCCCAGTCCGGCGAATTGGCCTCCTACGGCATCCCGTCGGCGCGCGCCGCGGAACTGGTCGTCCGGGAGATCAACGCACGGGGCGGGGTGCTCGGCCGCCAGGTGAAGCTGCTGATCGAGGATGACGTCTGCAAGCCGGAGATCGCCGCGAACACCGCGGGCAAGCTCGTCTCCGACAAGGTGGACGTGGTGCTCGGCCACATCTGCAGCGGCGCCGCCAAGGCCGCCCTCGGCATCTACCGGGACGCCGGGGTCATCGCGATGTCCCCGTCCGCGACGAACCCCGAACTGACGCAGAGCGGCCAGTACCCGAACTTCTACCGCACCATTGCGCCCGACGACGCACAGGCCCGGCTCGAGGTCGACTTCGCGCTCGAGCGGCTCAAGGCCAGGAAGATCGCCATCCTCCACGACAAGCAGGACTACGGCCGGGGGCTCGCCGAGTTCGCGAAGACGTTCATCGAGGCCTCCGGCGGCCGCGCGCAGGTGGTTTTGTTCGAGGGCATCACCCCGGGCGCGGTCGACTACTCCGCGGTGATCCAGAAGCTCCGCCAGTCCGGCGCGGAGGCCGTGATCTACGGCGGGTACCACCCGGAGGCCTCCAAGCTCGTCGCCGGGATGCGGAAGAAAAAAATCGAGTTGCCGTTCGTCTCGGACGACGGCGTCAAGGACGACACGTTCATCAAGGTCGCAGGCGCATCCGCCGAAGGGGTCTACGCCTCCGGCCCGCGCGACACCTCGACCAACCCGCTCGCGCTCAAAGCCGTCGCCGCCCACCGCGCGGCCTACGGCGGCGATCCCGGCGCGTTCTACCTCAACGCGTGGGCTGCCACGCAGGCCCTGCTCAACGCCATCGCGAAAGCCGGCACGACGGATTCGGCCGCGGTCGCCCGGGCATTGCACGGCGAGTTCGTCGAGACGCCCC
>Ga0315271_10002580_pt1 | contig 11365 bp, 10 predicted proteins | sample C3_top_MG_FD_204664 | JGI IMG/M metagenome (GOLD analysis project Ga0315271, IMG submission 204664) | Sediment microbial communities from Yellowstone Lake, YNP, Wyoming, USA - C3_top | ecosystem: Environmental > Aquatic > Freshwater > Lake > Sediment | place: USA: Wyoming | collected 2017-08-01
TCAGGGGTTCGGGGGATTGACGCCGCGGCGCCTCGGGACGAGGATCCGCGTATGGACGACGAGCTGGACCCGCGCGAGGAAGCCCGCGTTCGGCGGCGCGATCACGACGCAGGGGCACACCGTCGAGACCTGATGCGGTCCGGGATGGGCAAGGTCTTCAAGCAGATCACCGACGGCTGGGAGAAGGAGGCGTCACCCGATCAGGCCCGTTCGCGGAACGGGGCTGCACGGGGCTCCGATCGGCCACGGTAGGTCCACCGTGCGTGCAGGAGCCAGTGCGGCCGGTGCAGGCCGTAGGTCCGCGCGCTCGGACAGTCCGCTTTGGGTGCCCTCGGACGAACCCGGGGCCACAACGGCACAGCACCTCTGGCGAGGTGCGCGACGGCGCGGGAGAACCGAGCGTGCTCATGCCGGACGCACACCGACGGGCGGCCATGGACCCAGCCGATGCCGCCGGTTGCGCTGACCCGACTCTCCACGAGGTCGGCCGATCAGGCTCAAGGACCCTAGGCAGCGACGGCATGGCTCTGCGACTGTAGGGGCGTTACACGCGGGAGGCCATGACGCGCGGCCCACACTCCGGCCGCCGGGACCGCGTCGAGCCACTGGCGAGACCCACCTGCGACGTGCGTCCCCAGGAGGCTCCGATGTGCAGAGCTGCGGCACTTGTGGCCGCGCTCGCCCTGGCGTTCGCTGGCGTCGTGGCGGTACCGGGCGCGGCGAGGGCGCAGGTCTATGGGGAAACGGCGTTTGAGGTCCACCGTGGCGACGGGGGAACCGTCATCTTCGTCAAGTTCTGGCCAGTTGTCACCACGCTCACGGCGACGGTCAACGATCCCGCGACGGATGAGTCACCGGATTGCCAGACCACGTTCGACGCCGTCCTGACCGAGCGCGATGGCATCGGCGGCGGCTTCGGTATTCCGTGCGAGGCCAAGCCGGGCGACACCGTGACCGTGACCGACGGGACCAAGGCCAAGACCCACGTAGTGATCGACATCCGGGTCACATCCGTCGACGTGGATGGCGACCGCGTGTTCGGGACCGCGGCCGAGCCGAACAGCGCGGTGACCGTCTACACGGAGGGCACGAACCGCTCCTTCACCGCCGATTCCTCCGGGAACTGGGTGGCCGACTTCTCGGTGGCCGATCCCTTCGAGTGGGTGGCCGACATCGTGCCGGGCACCGCCGGGGGCGCAGAGCAGTTCGACACCGATGCCGACAGCACGGTGTGGGACTGGCAGGTGTCCCGGCCCGAGGGCTGGCAGCACAACCCCGCCACCGGCCACGACTACCTGTTCGTCGGGGACGGCAGGACCTGGGCCGATGCGGAAGCGTACGCGGTCTCGCTCGGTGGTCATCTCGTGACGATCAACGACCCCGCCGAAGATGCCTGGCTCGTCTCGACGTTCGGGACTCAGTACTGGATCGGCTTGAACGACATCGCCGTCGAGGGCGTATGGGTGTGGTCGAGCGGTGAGCCTGTGACGTATACGAATTGGTTCCCGGGTGAGCCCAACAACAGTGATGGCACCGAGGACGCGGCGAAGATCGAGAACCGGCCGCCGTTCATCGCGTGGAATGACCTCACACCCGGTGCAGCGGACCCAGATGCTTTCGTGGTCGAGGTCGTGCCGACGCTCGACCGGCTGCTTGACGACATGGTCGCCGACGGTAGGCTCCCCAACAGGGGCATGGCGATCAGCATCCTTGTGCAGGCGGAGAAGGCACCGCTGAAGGCACTCACGAACCACCTCAAGGACCTCGTGCAACGGCGGGTGATCACCCAACTCACGATGGACCAGATCCTGGGCATCGTCGCCAAGTAGATCCAGTTCACGAGTCAGCCGCATGGCGATGGGGGTAGGGCCTGTCCGCGAGGGTTCTCACTTGGATATCCAGTTGACCTGTACGCGCCAAGACGACGGCACCCTTTCCGTCAGAGGAGACAGGGGATGAGCGAGCACTTCGACAAGTTCATGGAAGGCTGGACCACGGGCAACTTGGAGGTGCTCCTGAGCGCCTGTGCCGAGGACTTCGTGTTCGACGATGCCATTGACGGTCGCTTCACGAAGGCCGAGTTCCCGGCCTACTTCGACTCTCTGGGCCAGGGTGTCGTGAAGATCACGAACGTCGTTACCGAGGAACTCCTCGGTCTTGAGACGGCATGGTGCTGGTGGAGCCTGGAGTCGCCGGTAGGCGCCACCCTGGTGTCGCAGGAAGGCGCAGCGCTGGCTATGGTGGGACGCGACGGCGTGCACTCGCAGAAGGTGACCTACTTCGCACGCGAGCCGAATATCGCGCCCAGGTGACCGGGGCGGGGACGTCGGCACCTCTCATCTCACCCCGGGGGCGCCCACCGTCCAGGACGCCGCTGAGCTCGCGGCATTCGACCGAGCACCCGTCGAACGTCACCTCGCAGATCTGCACACGCGGTCGGGTCTTGCCACCGAGCAGCTGGGCTGCACGGGGCGGGTATCCGCCCGGGGGTCCCCACACGAGAGTGCCGCGCTCGCGGAAGATCTTGCCGCGACGTCCATTGAGGGTTGGATTTTCGCTTTGCCCGTAGAAGTCAGATGAGCTGCGGGAGCTCGCCCTGAGACAACCCGGCTACGCGAGGGCAGTTCGGGTGCTAGCCGACATCATCTGAACTCGAACCCGCGCTCCGCAAGATCCTCAGGCAGACCCTGGACCGCCAGGCTCGCGAGGTCGAGGAGCCGCGCCGGCACCGCAGACAGGAGCATCACCCGGGCACCTGAGGTCCCGGGCGGCGGTCCTCAGCGGGCGACGGGCCCGAGGAAGCTCCCGTCCTCGTCGCGGGCCATCCGCCGGACCGCCATGACCGCCGCGGGGTCGATCGGACCGTAGATGTGCGGATACGGACTGCCGGGCTCGTCGAACCGCCAGGGGCTGCCCGTCCGCTCAAGGTCGATGGTGAGCAGGAGGAACGCCCGGGGGTCCGCACGGTAGAACCGGTTGGCGACGACGGTCATCTCGTCGTCGCCATCGGTGCAGTGGATGAAACCTTCCTGCTCGTAGGCGGCCGGCAGGTACGGCTTTGCGAGCTCCCGCGTGTCCCAGGTCTCCTCGGGTACCAGGTGCAGGGTCGGGCGCGTCACGCACCCTCCCGGAACGCCGGCTCGTCCACGCTCACCCATCGGCGGTCCAGTGCGACCTGGATGACCGTCGGCCCCGAGGCCGCGAGGGCGGTCCGCAGGGCAGGCTCGAACGCAGCGTCGGTGTCGACCCGCACCCCGCGGGCGCCGCACGCACGGGCGGCGGCCGCGAAGTCCACGGGACCGAGGTCGGTCGCCGGCGACATCACGCTGCCACCACGATCCTGGTGGGCGCGGATCATCCCGTAGCGCTCGTTGTCGAAGACGATCGCCACGATGTGCGCGTCCTCCCGGACCGCGGTCTCGACCTCGGCCAGGGTCATCCCCATACCACCGTCTCCGAGAAGCGCGACGACGCGCCGCTCGCGGTGCACCAGCGCAGCAGCGAGGGCGGCCGGGAACCCGTAGCCCATGGCGCCCGATGTCGGGCCGAGGAACGTGCCCGGCCTGCGGAACCGGAAGCCCCGCGCGGCCCAGCCGCCGAAGGCCCCTGCATCGGTGGTGAGGATCGCGTCCTCGGGCAGCAGCCGGCGCAGGTCGGCGATGACCTTCCCGGGGTGGACGCCCGGGCCGGACCAGTCACCGTCGTCCACGACGGTCGCCGCTTCCCATGCCGCGCGGTCCGCGGCGTTATGCCGGTCACGCTCCGCGAGCGGGGCGGCGAGCAGCACCGCCTCCTTCAGGCGTGCAACCCCGGCGCGGAGGAACGCCCGCGCGTCGGCGCGGATGGCCAGCTGCGGCGCCGGCGCGAACCCGACCGGTCCCGTCCGGGGCTCGAGGTCCACGTGGATCCAGGGCTGGCCCATGACCGGAATCCGGTACTCGGCGCTGGTCGGCTCGTTGAGGCGGGAACCGACGACGAGCAGCGCGTCGGCGGCCTCGATCCGCTCGCGCACGGAACTCGGACTGCCGAACCCGGTCATCCCCAGGTAGAGCGGGTGATCATTGGGGATGACGTCGCCCCGGCGCCACGATGCAACCACGGGGACGTGGAGCAGCTCGGCAAAGCGGACGAGGTCGTTGGAACAACGCGCTCGGAGGACGCCGGCGCCTGCGAGGATGACGGGCCGCTCGGCGCCCGCGAGGAAGTGGAGCACCGCGCGGACGTCAGATGCCGCAGGCGCCTCCGGGTGCTGGCGCACGACGGGCGCCCGAGTTCCCTCCGGGAGCGCCAGGTCCTGCACGTCCTCGGGCAGGACGATCAGCGCAGGGCCGGGCCGACCCTCCGTGGCCGCCCGGACCGCAGCCTCGAGCGTCTCCGCGGCGGTATCCGCATCGTCGATCGATCCGGCCCACTTGGCCAGACCGCCGATCGTCCGGATCAGGTCGACCTCCTGGAAGGCCTCACGACCCCGGAGGCGCCGGTCCACGTCACCCACGATCACGAACATCGGGGTGGAGTCGGCGGTGGCGGTGTGGATGCCGATGGCGAGGTTGGACGCCCCGACCGCACGGGTGCCGAGACAGACCGCCGGACGGCCGGTCAGCTGCCCGTAGGCCTCCGCGGCAAACGCCGCCGCTCCCTCGTGCCGGGTGGCGACGATCCGGATCCCGGCCGCCGTCATCGCATCGAGCACGGACAGGAAGCTCTCACCCGGCACGGTGAACGCGATCCGGACACCTGCTGCCCGCAGCGTCGCAGCCACGAGCTCGGCGACCGTCGACGGATCCGCGAGGACCGGGCCTGCCGGTTCGGCATCGGGCTCATGGTGCGTCTCGGGGGTGGGCTCCAACACCGGTTCCGGTTCGATCACATCCGCAGCTTCCGGCGCCGATTCCACCTCGGGCTCGGGCTCCGGCTCCGGCTCAGGCTCAGGCTCAGGCTCAGGCTCAGGCTCTGTGGCGGCCTCCACCACGGCCACCTCGGGCTCAGGCTCAGGCTCAGGCTCTGTGGCGGCCTCCACCACTGGCACCTCGTCCGTGACGGGCTCTGGCTCGTTCACGACCGGCATCTGGTCGGTGGACTCGTCGTGCTCGGGGTGCATCGGAGACCTCCTGCCTCCGGCCGGGACGGCGGTCCGTCCGTGGCCGGTGCCTGCGATTGGTGGCTGTGCTGGCTGGGTCAGCGGGACGGGATCGCCCCGGCCGTGGCCATCATGCCGACGAGCATGCCGGCGACAACGACCAAGGCAACGATGATCATGACGGTGCGGGCGGTGCGGGCACCGGGCATCTGGCTCCTCCTAGCGGTAATTCTCGAACTGGAGCGGCACGGCTTCGTCAAGCTCGCGCAGCCGAACGATCACCTTCTGCAGCTCGTCCCGGCTCTTCCCGGCAACGCGGATCGCGTCGCCCTGGACCCGGGGCTGGACCTTCGGGAACTCGTCCCGGATCAGCTTGACCAGCTTGCGCGCCAGGTCGTCGGGCAGCCCGCGCCGCAGCGTGATCTCCTGGCGGACCTTGTTGCCGCCGGCCGGCAGGACCTCGCCCCAGTCGAAGATCTTGAGCGACAGGTTCCGGCGGACGGCCTTGGATTCGACCAGGTCGCGGATGGCTCGCGCGCGCATGTCGCTGTCGGTCACGAGGACCAGGCGGGCCTTCTCCTGGGTCAGGTCCACGTGCGCGCCCTTGAAGTCGTAGCGCTGCTGGACCTCGCGTCGGACCTGGTCCAGCGCGTTGCGGAGCTCCTGTTCGTCAAAGTCCGAGACGACGTCGAACGAGATCTCGCCCGCCATCGACGCTCCTTCCGTCAGCCCGCGAGGTGCTCGCGGGTCACTGTCCAGTTCCGAAGGCGCACGATGCGCCCGTCCTCCCCCACCTCGGCGGCGAGGAAGCCTGATTGCCGGATCTTCGCCTCGTCCGACCGCCGACTCCAGCTGGCATGCCACGCGGCGAGGACGGTCGACCCCGAGACCCAGTGCCGCTCGACCGAGAGATCGAACCAGCGCTCGGCGTCGCCTGCGTCCAGCAAGTATGCCCGCAGCGCATTGTGCCCGACCAGCGCAGGCTCGAAGGGGTCGATCACGACCTCGGCCTCGTCGGTGAACCGCTCCGTCCACCCGTCGCCGTCGTAGCTGGCCCGGGTCTGAACGAGAGCCTCGAGGAGGTCGTGGGCGGCCGCGTACGTGATCGTCATCGTCCGGCCAGGTGTTCGAGGAGCAGCTCGCCGATCCGGTAGGAGCGCCCGCCGCCCATCACCAGGACCACGTCCCCAGCCCGGACCTCGCCCGCGAGCCAGCGAGCGGTCGCCTCCACGCTGCCGGGCGCAGCTGCCGTGATCGCCGGGTTGTGCGTCGCGACCGCCTGCGCCAGACCAGCTGCCGAGGCGACGGTGGTGTCGGGGTCGCGGCCGGCCCAGATGTCGGCGATGGCAACCGCGTCAGCCTCGGCCAGGACCGCCGCGAACTCCCCGAGCAAGGCCGCCGTCCGGTGGTAGGTCAGCGGCTCGTAGACCGCCCAGACGCGACGGCCGGGCTCCCGCTGGCGAACCGCGGCCAGGGTCTCGCGAATGGCCGTCGGATGGTGTCCATAGTCGTCGTAGACGACGACGCCACGCTCCTCACCCTTTCGCTCGAGTCTCCGGCCGACGCCGCGGAAAGCCGCCAGCCCGGCGACGATGGCGGGGCCGCGCAGGCCACACGCTGCTGCCGCTCCCGCGACGCCGAGCGCATTGGCCGCGTTGTGGCGGCCGGCCGTGGACAGGCGGACGGTCGCAGCTCCATCCGCGGCATCCAGCCCCCAGGTGTCCAGGACGGTCGCCTCGGGCTCCGCGGCCGTGATCCTGCCGAGCAGCGCCGACGCGGGGCCTCCTACCGTGCGGTACCTGGCTGCCAGCTCCGCGCCGTGCGCTCCCGGGCGCACCGCGTCGTTCACGAGCGAGACCGCCACGATCCGCCCTGGCCAGTCCGCGAGACGGGCCGCCAGCTCCGCCACGCCGCCGTCGCCCACGTTGGCGACCAGGATGGGGGCGCCAGCACCTGGTTCCGTGCCCTCGGCAGCTCGGCGGATCCAGGCCTCGAACGCAGCGAGGACCGCCGCCCGGTCCTCGAACACGTCGGGATGGTCCCACTCGGCCGAGGTGAGGACGATGACCGATGGCCGGTACGGGTCGAAGTTGCCCGCATACTCATCGGCCTCCACCACGAATGGCGTGCCCGCCCCGCGTCGGGCCGTCGCCGCCACGCCGATCCCGGTCAGCGGCGCCGGCAGGAGCGCCCCGACAAACGCCCCGGGGTCCGCCCCGCCATGCTCCAGCACCCCGACCAGCCAGCCCGATGACGTGCTCTTGCCATGCGTACCAGCCACGGCCACCAGCCGCCGCCCGACGGCGGCATCTGCCACGACCTGCTGCCACGGCTCGAGCGGGATGCCGAGCTCGCGTGCCGCCCGGAGTTCGGGGTGATCGGGATCGACCGCGGTCAGCGCCTTGGTCACCGCCAGCCGCGACGGCCGCGCCTGTCCCTGGACGTGACCCGCGTCGTGGGCCCAGGCAACGGGCACGCCTGCCACGTCGAGCGCCGGCGTGTACTGGCTGGCACCGCCGGTGTCGCACCCGTCCACGTCGGCGCCCGACCAGCGCGCCAGGAGGGCGGCCGCAGAGGCGCCAGCTCCCGCCGCGCCGATGACGTGGATCCGCTCACCCGGAGCGATGGCCCGGGCCGCGCGTGCAGGCGCCAGGCCAGCGCCGACGGCCGCCGCGCCGCGCACGCTCATCCGCGGACCCTATCCCGCTGAGGGCTCATCCGCGGGTCTCAGATTCGACCTGCGCGAGGAGGAGCAGCAGGGCCGCCTCCGCGCTGGCCCGCTTGTTCGAGGCCCGGTCGCCAGTCCAGAGGAACCTCCGGACCGCGGGCTCACCAAGGCCGGCGACCGCGACGTACACGAGCCCGACCGGCTTTGCATCCGATCCGCCATCCGGACCGGCGATCCCGGTCACCGCGACGCCCAGGTCCGTGCCGAACCGCTCCCGGACGCCCTCGGCCATCGCACGGGCAACCTGTGCGGACACGGCGCCATGCGCGGCCAGGACCTCGGCGGGGACGCCGAGTTGCGCTGTCTTGACCTCGTCCGCGTAGGCGACGACCCCGCCCCGAAGGTAGGCGGAAGAACCGGCGACCTCCGTGATCAGGTGTGCCACGAGCCCGCCCGTGCACGACTCCGCCGTCGCCAGCGTCAGGCCCCGGGTCGTGCAGCACGCCTGCAGGCGCCCGGCGAGGCCGACGAGCGAGTCCGCCACGTCCGCCATCGCTAGTTGCGGCTGGTCTTGACCGGCGGGTCGGGTGGGGCGAACAGCCAGGTCTCCGGGTTGCTCTTGTTCGACATGTGCCCCAGGTCCTCGCCGTTGAGGGTGAAGTAGGTGGCGCTCGACTTGCCGGTCCGCACCTCCACCGAGTCCTTCGCCGTGATCGTCAGCACCTTGCCGGGGTTGTAGACCTGTCCGGCGACCCCGGTGGTCTTCCAGATCTTGTCGTCGACCCAGACCTTGATCCACGCAGGAGATCCCTTGATCGACACGACCAGGTTCACGCCGCGGTAGGCGATGGCGACGTTCCGCGTGAGGGTCACGGCCTTGCCCTCCGCGGACGTGGCCGTGACGATGATCCGCCACTTCCCCGCCGAAAGGTCGAGCGGCGTGTCGAACGTGCCGTCAGGAGCGACGTCCACCGTGATGGGTCCGACCATGTCGCCCGAGGCGGCCACGGGGGACGCGTCGGGGGATGCCGCGCCCGGTGAAGCATCTGGCGAGCCACTCGGCCCAGCCGAGGGCGCCGCAGCGACGGGCTTGCCATCAGCGGTCTCGGTCCGGACCGCCGTGATGGACACGGTCGCCGCGTTGGACGTCGTGCCCCGCACGGGAACCGCCCCGTTCTCGAACTGGGATCCCTCTGCGGGTGAGTCGACCGTCAGCGTGGGAGCCTCGATGACCAGGAACGGGACGGTGATGACATAGCGCGCCGTCTCCTCGGCCGACTTCCCGGTCTCGGGGTCCACAGCCGTGATGTCGAACTGGTTGCGTCCCCGGCGCAGCTCCACCTCGGACGACCAGCGGCCGGTCGCATCCGCCGAGACGCGGTACGGCTGCTCCCGGCCAGCCGCGGTGATCGCGACGGTGGCGCGCGGGATCGACGAGCCACGGAACGTGAACGTGGTCGTGTCCTCGGGCACCTCGAGCACGGCCTGCTGCGGGTTGGTCACGGTGAGCGTCGGCGGCTTCGCGAACCGCACCAGCTGCACGCCGATGTAGACGGCGAACACGGCGATCAGCACGGTGAGCATCGCGCCGATGACCAGCACCGGCGAGAACGTCAGGCCCCGCCGAGGCGCGGCGAGCGGCTTCGGAACGGAGAGGACGGGCTCGGCCGGGATCGCTGCATCGCCGCGCTCCCGCTTCCACTGCCGGATGACGTCCTCCGGGTCCAAGCCCAGGTACAGCGCGTAGTTGCGGAGGAAGCCCTTGGTGTAGACGGCGCCCGGCAGCTCGCGATAGTCACCCTGTTCGAGCGCGGCGAGGTACTTCGCCCGGATCTTGGTGTCGCGCTCCGCCCGGTAGAGATCGACGCCCTTGCGCTCGCGCGCATCGAGCAGGCGCTGCGGGAGGGTGGGTCCGGCATCGACCGCGCCGGCCCGATCGGCATCCCGTGCGTCGCCGCGGGAGCGACGGGACCCGTCACGCGTCGTCATGCGTCGTCCTCGTCCCCGTCCGGGCCCGGACCGTCGTCACGACGCAGGACCACCCGGGCATTCGAGCCGTCGAACGCCCCGACATACCCGCGTGCCTCGAGCTGGTCGATGATCCGCGCAGCCCGGGCGTAGCCGATCTTCAGACGCCGCTGGAGGAGCGACGCCGAGGCACGGTCGTACTCCCGGATGACGGCCACCGCGTCCATGAGCAGCCTGTCGGCGTCGTCGTCGACGACGTCCTCGAAGCTCCCCGTGGACTCCTCGTCACTCGCGAGAATGCTCATGTCGTAGCGCGGTCCGTCGGTCTGGTCGCGCCAGTTCTGGGTGACCCGCTCGATCTCCCGGTCCGAGACGAACACGCCCTGGAGGCGCATGGGCCGCGGCAGGTCGGACGGCTGGTAGAGCATGTCGCCGCGGCCGATCAGGTCCTCTGCGCCCGGTGAGTCGATGATCGTCCGGCTGTCGATCTGGCTGGCCATCGCGAACGCGATGCGGGACGGGAAGTTCGCCTTGATGAGGCCCGTCACGACGTTCACCGAGGGCCGCTGCGTAGCCAGCACCATGTGGATGCCGGTCGCGCGGGCCTTCTGCGCGAGGCGAACGATGGGATCCTCGACGTTCTTGCCCTCGCGCATCATGAGATCGGCAAGCTCGTCCACGACGATCACGATGTATGGCAGGCGGTCCGCGGGGTCGACCCTGGTCTCGTTGAAGGTCTTGATGTTGCGGGCCGTGGCGCCGGCGAACCGCCGGTAGCGGTTCTCCATCTCGCCCACGGCCCACTTGAGCGCGGACTTTGCGCGCTCCGGTTCCGTGATGACCGGCACCAGCAGGTGCGGCAGATCCTTGTAGCCGGCGAGCTCCACGCGCTTGAGGTCGATCAGGATCATCCGGACGTCGTCGGGCGTCGCGTTGCACAGCAGGCTCGTGATCAGGGCGTTGACCATGACGCTCTTGCCCGAGCCCGTGGCGCCCGCGATCAGCAGGTGCGGCATCTTGCCCAGGTCCACCGCCATCGGCCGGTCGCCCACGTCCCGACCCAGCGCGAAGGTGAGCCTCGTCCCCGAGGCGTTGAAGTCCAGCTCCTGGAGGATCGGCCGGAGCGGGACCACGGTGAATTCCTTGTTGGGGATCTCGATGCCGACGGCGCTCTTGCCGGGGATCGGCGCCTCGATGCGCAGGCTGCGCGCGGCCAGGGCCATCGCGAGATCGTCCGAGAGGGACTCGATCTTGCTGACCTTGACGTGGGGTGCCGGCTGGACCTCGTACTGCGTGACCACGGGCCCCGCGTTGCGGCCGACGATCTTCGCCTCGATGTCGAACGAGGCGAGCTTGCGGACGATGATCTCCTCGTTGCGCGCATGGAAGGCGTCGAGGTTGCCGGTCGCCACGGCCGTCGGCGCCTCCGCCTCCTCAAGCAACTCCATGGGCGGGAGCTTCCAGTCCACGTGTTCCTTCGCCGGGTGCGAGTCCGAGGCGTCGGTGACGTCCCCCGGGTCACGCGCGAGTCCGCTCCCGGCGCCTGCTGCTGCGACTCCAACAGCCCCGGCAGCCGCGCCGGCCGCTCCCGTCGCCGCGACCGCGGCTCCCGCCGCGACGCCCCCGACGAGCGTTGCGGATCCCACCGC
>Ga0315271_10002582_pt1 | contig 11359 bp, 12 predicted proteins | sample C3_top_MG_FD_204664 | JGI IMG/M metagenome (GOLD analysis project Ga0315271, IMG submission 204664) | Sediment microbial communities from Yellowstone Lake, YNP, Wyoming, USA - C3_top | ecosystem: Environmental > Aquatic > Freshwater > Lake > Sediment | place: USA: Wyoming | collected 2017-08-01
GCTCGTGCCAGCGTTTCAGCGCGGCATACAGTGCTCCGGCGCGCAGCGGCTTGACGAGATAATCGTCCATGCCAGCAACCAGACAGCGTTCGCGGTCACCTTCCATGGCATTGGCCGTCAGCGCAATTACCGGCACCCGGCGCGCACCGAGCTGCTCCTGCTCGCGTATGCGGATCGCCGCGGTCGCGGCGAAGCCGTCCAGGTTCGGCATCTGACAGTCCATCAGAATCAGATCGTATGAGCGACCGGCCAGCGCCTCGAGCACGGCGTAGCCGTCGCCCACAACCTGCACGCGACAGCCTAACTTCTCCAGCATCGCGACTGCCACCAGCTGATTCACGCGGTTGTCCTCGGCCAGTAATACGTGTGCATGCAGTGGCGGGAACTCTGCCCTGGCAGCCGGGGCTTGCACGGCGGGCGTGGCGGTGCCGACCAGCAGGGCGAGCGCGTCGTACAGTTCCGACTGGCGCACCGGTTTGGACAGGCAGCGTTCGACCTCCGGTATGCAAAAATCGGAACCATCGGCGGAACTTCCCGCAGAGGTCAACATGAGTAGATGTGTGGCGGCCAGCTCCGCGTCCTGGCGGATGGCCGCGGCCAACTCGGCTCCGTCCATGCCGGGCATCATCATGTCCAGCAGGGCGATGTCATACGGCGTGCCACGCGCGTCCGCTTCGCGCAGCATCGTGAGCGCCTCGACGCCGCCCGCCGCACAGGTGCTGTGCATGGCCCAGGCGTTGAGCTGGTGTTCGAGAATCTCGCGATTGGTGGCATTGTCGTCCACGATCAGCGCGCGTTTACCGCGCAGGCCGTCCAGCGGCAGCGCCGGCTCGTCGCCGGCCAGCGCCCGGCCGAAGCGCGCCGTGAACCAGAACACCGATCCTTGGCCCGGTGCGCTCTCGATACCGATCGCGCCGCCCATGATCTTCACCAGCTGCTTCGAGATCGCCAGCCCCAGACCGGTGCCGCCGTATTTGCGCGTGGTGGAACCATCCGCCTGGACGAATTCCTCAAAGATACGCGCCTGGGCCTCGGGCGGAATCCCGATGCCGCTGTCCTTTACTTCGAAGTGCAGCACGACTTGCTCCTCGTCCTGTTCCTGCAAACTGATGCGCAGGGCCACCTCACCGACTTCGGTAAACTTGATGGCGTTGCTCAGCAGGTTGACCAACACTTGGCGCAGCCGGCCGGGATCGCCGCGCAGCGCGGGTCGCACGTCCTCCATGATCTGACAAATCAGCTCCAGCCCCTTGTGCTGGGCGCGCGCCGCCAGCAGCTCGCACAGCTCCTCGATCTCGTGGCGCAGGTTGAAGTCGATACGCTCGATCTCCAGCTTACCGGCTTCAATCTTGGAGAAATCCAGAACGTCATTGATGATGGCGAGCAAGGATTCGGCCGAGTGGTGCACCGTCTCCACGAAGTGGCGCTGCCGGGCGTCGAGTTCGGTTGTCAGCAGCATCTCGGACATGCCGATCACGCCGTTCATGGGCGTACGGATCTCGTGGCTCATGTTGGCGAGAAACTGCGACTTCGCCCGGCTTGCCTCATCTGCCTGGCGCGCCAACGTATGGGCATGATCGGTGGCGGCCTTGAGCTCGAGTGTGCGCTGCGCGACCTTTACCTCAAGGGTATGCTGATGGCCCACCAACATGTCGGCAAGCGTGCGGATGCGCTCTTCGGCCTGCTTGCGGTCGGTAATATCCTGCACGGTGCCGATCATCAACAATGGCTTGCCACTGGCATCACACTCTACGAGTCCCTGCACGTGCAGATAGCGAATGGCGCCATCCTTCAGCACAACGCGATGGTCGACACTGTAGGGGGTGCCGGCAGTGCGTGCTGCGTTGAAGGCTGCGTCAATGGCGCTGTAATCATCGGGGTGCACGCGCTCAAAATACTTCCCATAGTCGGGTGCGAACTCGTCCGGTTCGTACCCGAGCAGGTGGTAAACTTCCGCCGACCAGTGGCCGCGTCCCTTGGCGAGATCCCATTCCCAATTACCGAGGTGTGCCGTGCGCTGCGCGGTCGTGAGACGCGTCTCGCTGCGGTGCAGGGCCTCGATGCGTTCGTGGATGGAATCGCTCATGGTATTGAAGTTGGTGGCCAGCAGTGCGATCTCGTCGTGGCCCGCGACCGGGATGCGATTGGAGTAATCGCCGTCCGCGACGCGCTGTGTGGCGGTGACCAGGTAGCGGATATGGCGCGTGAGGAGCAGGCCGGCGATACCGAGCAACAGGAAACTGAGGATGACCTCTGCGGAGGCGATCGCCAATCCCTGGCTTAAGATGCTATCGCGCGACGCTAAGAACTGGGCGAGCGACAGTCCATAACGCACTTCGCCGATGCGTTCGCTGCCAATCGCCAGTGGGTCGCTGGTGTCGTAGACGAGATCGCTCAGGCTGGCATCCACATTCTGGTCGATGTCTGGCATGTGGCGGATGTCCACTTGTCCGGCGGAGGCGTAGACCATGCCGCTCTGGTCGTACACCACGATATAGCGGAAGTCGCCGTGGCGGCTGTGCACCAGGCTCTTCAGTATCTCCATGATCGAGGCGTGATCACGCTCGAGCAGGCGTGCGCTGAGCGCCGCATTGAGCAATGGCGTGGCAGCTTCGAGCCGCGACTGCGCATTCTCCTCCAGGTTTCGGTCCAGCAGCCGCAGGCTGTTGGCGAGCAGCAGGGCGAGCATCGTGACTTCCACGAGGATGCTCACCAGGACGATTTTCGTCCGGAGCGAATGGCGCAGCTTGACGCGGTGGACAGCCATATATCAGTGCTTCTGGGTGAGCACCCTGGTGTAAGGATCAAGGCTGCTCATGGTAGCGCTATCCATCAGGCCAAAATCCTTCAATCCGGTCGCGGCAAAGTAAGCTTCGCCCTGTGGTGTCGTGCGGAATGCCAACAGTGCCTTGCGCAGCTTGTCCACCTCCCGCTTTGGCACACGCTTGTGCGCCATCAGCACGAAACCCGGCACGCTGGGCGAGGTGCCGATGAGACGCAGCTGTTCCTTCTGCTCGGCGGTGGCTATCCCCCACAGCAGGATACCGGTGACGCCGGCATCGGCTTCGTTGCGCAGCGGTGCGGACAGGGCATTGTTGTTTGTCCGGGCCTCGACGATGGTGATGTTCTTGCCAGGCACAAGACCCTTTTTCTCCAGCGTGCCAACACTCAGTTGATACATCATCGATATCGGCTGCGCCACCATAATACGTTTACCATTGAGGTCTTCGAGTCGCTGGATGTCCGAATCCTTGCGTACCAGGAATGCCGCCTGGATCTCATTCAGGGTTCGTACCACAACCTGGTAGCCATCGCGGCGCTCGGCCAGACGCCCGAAGTGCGGGGCAGTCAGAATCAGGTCGTACTCACGCTTGCCAGTGCGCTCGACGAAGCCGGATAAGTCGGGAGCGGTGATCAGCGCTACCGGGCGGCCGAGGCTCTCGGCGATGTAGTTCTTGAGCGGGGTATGAAATTCCACCAGTTGGCCGGCGGTTACGTAGGGGATTACCCCCAGAGTAATTTCCCCCTCGGCGTGCAACACGCATGGCGTGGCGACGAACAGCCACGGCAGGAACTGGATTTGTCTCAACCACGAACGCATAGCTCCCCCTTTATTCGATTTTTCCGACAGTGCCCGCTGCCTGGGTGTTACCGCAGGTCAATGAAGCGCTCCCAAGGTAATGATAGTAAGGAAATAGACGCCCGGAGCCCCGGTTTGACGCTTTTTACACGTGTCCGCTGAGCAGGAATCATGAGTGTTTGGACGGGGTCCATGAGGCCGGATTTGGCGCGTATTTTCCCCATCTGGCGCGACTTCTATATAGTCTCGGCATGGACCTGCCGGTAACCCAGCGCTGATGGCCGCCGCTCAAGCTTCACCGGGTGCGATGCTGTTGCGGCTCTGGCAACGGCTGGCGCCCTGGCCCGGCGGTCGTTGGCTGTTCAGCCGTATTCTCGGCAGGATGGTCCCCTACACCGGCAGTATCTCGCCCCGCATCCGTGAACTGCGGCCCGGTTATGCACGCGTGGAGTTGCGCGACCGGCGGCGCGTACGCAACCACCTCAACTCCATCCACGCCATTGCCCTGGCCAATCTCGGTGAGGTGACCAGCGGGCTGGCCATGCTCACCGGTCTGCCATCCAGCACGCGCGGCATTGCGGTGAGAATCTCCACCGAATACTTCAAGAAGGCGCGCGGCCTGCTGGTGGCAGAGACGCGCTGTGAGGTACCACAGGTGCAGGGCGAGGACATGGACTATGTGGTGCAGGCTGACATCAGTGATCGCGACGGCGATGTTGTGGCGCGTACCACGGCCAGCTGGCGGCTGGGGCCGGTATGAGTCCGGCCGGGAACGGATTGCTGGAGACGGCCTTTACCCGTCAGCTGGGTATCGAGGTGCCGATTATTTGCGGCGCGATGTATCCCTGCACCAATCCGGAACTGGTGGCCGCGGTGTCCGAGGCCGGCGGCATCGGGATTATTCAGCCGATTTCCCTCACCTATGTGTACCGGCATGATTTCCGCGCCGGCGTGCGCCGCATTCGCGGCCTCACGTCCAAACCAATCGGCATGAACGTGCTCATCGAGAAATCTTCGAAGGCCTATCAAGAGAAGATGACACGCTGGCTGGACATCTCGTTGGAGGAAGGCGTGCGCTTCATCATCACCTCGCTCGGAAAACCCGACTGGGTCGTCAAACGCGTGCACGCGGCCGGCGGTCTGGTGTACCACGACGTGACGGAGCGCAAGTGGGCCGAGAAGGGCATCGATGGCGGTGTGGATGGATTGATTGCGGTTAACAACCGCGCCGGTGGGCACGCCGGCACGCTGAGCGCGCAAGAACTCTTCACAGCACTCGCCGGCTACAAGCTACCGCTGATTTGCGCCGGCGGCATCGGCAGCGAGCAGGACTTTGTCGAAGCGCTGCGCATGGGCTATGCCGGTGTGCAAATGGGCACGCGCTTCATCGCCACCCGCGAGTGCGGCGCGAGCGATGCCTACAAGCGTGCCATTGTGGCGGCGCAGGAACAGGATATTGTCCTGAGCGAGCGCATTACCGGCGTGCCGGTGTCGGTGATCGCCACGCCCACGGTGCGGCGCCTCGGCCTCAAGGCTGGGTACCTGGCGCGTTGGCTGCTGCGCGGGCGCAAGACCAAACACTTGATGCGCACGCTCTACACGCTACGCTCCCTGTGGCAGTTGAAGCAGGCCTCGCTGGATACGACCGGCGACAAGGACTACTGGCAGGCGGGCAAGAGTGTGGCCGGCATTCATGCCATTGAACCGGCCGGGGAGATTATTCGGCGTTACGCCGCTGCGGCGCGGCAGGCGTAACGGGCGTTGCCCATAGGTAATGCTATGACTGCGCAGCTACGTGGTTGGTGACGGCGGGAGTTGTTCGTCGGTTTCGATCCGGTTCCGGCCCAGGCGCTTCGCCAGGTAAAGGGACTGATCGGCCCGGTTGAGCAGTGTCGTTGCGGTTTCACCCAACTGCAGACAGGCAATGCCGGCGGAAAAGGTTGGCAGGTCAATGCGAGTGCTGCCGGCAGCCATAGGTTCATGCCGGATTCGACGACCTAATTTTTCCATCGCATTACGCGCGTCGCCTAACAACGTCTCGGGTAACAGCAGCACGAACTCCTCTCCGCCGTAGCGGGCCAACAGATCGTGTTGCCGGAGCTCCAGGACCATACTCTGGGCGTAACAGCGCAATATCATGTCGCCGACATAGTGGCCGTAGCGGTCGTTGATATCCTTGAAGTTGTCGATGTCCAGTAGCACCATGGCCAGGGGCTGGCCGGTACGCTGACTGCGGCTGAGCTCCTGGTCCAGACGCTGAACAAAGGCGCGCCGGTTGGGCAGGCCGGTGAGTTCGTCGGTGAGACTCAGGGCTTCCGTGTGCCGCAGCGCCTTAACCAACTCGTCGCGCTCGATTCGCAGCGACCCCACTTCCGCCCGCAGCGCATGATAATCCTGAGCGATATTGCGCTCTTGCCGGATCGCTTCCTTGAGCAAGGCAAGAAGCTCCGCACTGGTATGCTCCAGATGCTCAGCGCGGCCAGTTTCGTTGGGCGTGCGCCGCTCACCTTCCAGCAGGGAAATCGCCTTTGCCTGCAAGCTGATGCAGTGTTCCAGATGGGTCGCAGTATCGGCTGCGTCCATCCTATCTGATGGGTCTGGAACTGATTGGTCAGGAGGTGGTGGTTCGGCAATAGCCAGCGCCACGGCCGTGTCTGGCCAGGGCTGCGCATACAAAATGAATTCGCGCGGCTGCCTGAGTGGTTCATTCAGCACAAGCTGATCTGTCCTTAACTCAGGCAAGGAGCACCCCCCAGGTGAAAAGCTTATTTTATTTATTTAGAAACCGTACAGGGCGTTTCGCTCTTGTACAATCAACGATTACTTATATGTCTACTCCTTGAGCAAGCGGGCCGACACGACAGAAGCTAAAACAACGGCCAGTGCGTACATATTATTATTTTGCTCAACAAGGTGCGGTAAGTGCGTGATGTTACGTGTAAGCTTCGTATCCTAAAGATAAATGTGTCAGGCACCCACCCACCAGGGAAAGAAGGCAATGAAATGACCACATCATTCCAGATTCGCAACTAACCCGCCTTTTCCGATCATTCTTTACGGAAGCACGATGAAGCAACGCCAGAGCAGACTTGCCGACACGATCATTGTTCTCGACTTCGAGACCAGCGGCCTGTCGCCGGACATGGGCGATCGCGCCATCGAAGTCGGCGCGGTGCGGGTGGAAGCGGGCAAGATCACCGACCGCTTTCAATCCCTGATGAATCCCGGCATACGGGTCAGCGGATTTATCGAGGACTACACCGGCATCACCAATAGCATGTTGCGCGCGGCGCCACCCTGCAAAACGGTGATGGCCAGGCTGGCCGATTTCATCGAAGACCATGATTTGGTGGCGCACAACGCCTCCTTCGATCAGCGCTTTCTTGATGCCGAGTGTCAGCGTATCCGGCGGCGCTACGCGGGCGCGTTCGCCTGTTCCATGCTGGCAGCCCGCCGCGTGTATCCGGACGCACCCAACCACAAGCTGGGCACCTTGGTCACTTTCAATCAGCTCCCCACGAGCGGCACGTTCCACCGGGCACTGGCGGATGCAGAAATGACTGCGCATCTTTGGTTGGGCATGCTGAAAGATATCCGCGAACAATATCGCATCCGGCACATTCCTTTTTCGCTCATGCAGGAACTGACCCGGGTGCCCAAGGCAGCGGCGGGCCGGTTTCTGAAGCAATGTAACAAGGTGGTGCCAGAGTGAGGCCATTTTAGGTGCCGGCCCGGCTGGAAGGGGGGGGTTGTTTATTGGGCCTCGCGTGACTTCAACCAATTGCCCTCCACACACTGCATAGGTAGTCTGTCTTGGCAGGTGGGGTGCACTGCATAAGATAGAGGCGCGGCCCTGCTGATATTGTGACGTGATATAAATGGTTCACGTCCTGATTTTACTCACAGCAAGTTCTTTATCAGGCTTATATGCAGAGTTGCAACCCGGCCTTAAGGCGGTCGAATTATAGTAAGGGATCAAAAACGGATATGCCCGAAGTCATTGGAATCGACCATATCTATGTAACAGTCTCGGACATCGAAAAGTCCGAGTCGTTTTATGATGCAGTAATGAGCGTCCTCGGCTTTCGAAAAAATCAATTTCAACTTGGCGGCGAGATACACGTCCAATATTACAACCGACACTTCGGTTACGTTCTGCGGCCTGCTCGTACCACTCAGGTGCACAACTCCTATGCACCCGGGCTGCATCATTTTTGCCTGAGGGTTGAGAGCGAAAATGAAGTAAAGGAAGCGGCTGCAAGGCTCAAGGAACAAAAAATTTCTGTTAGCGAACCAAAGTTGTATCCTGAATATGCCCCTGACTACTTTGCGGTTTACCTCACCGACCCAGATGGTTTGCGCCTAGAAATCACCAACTACCGTCAGGAGCGCAGGCAACGTCATGACAATTGGCAATACATTGCGCCCTAACCACCGCTTCCACGGGGCGGCGTCGCTAACGCACGCCGCCCGTGAACCGGGTCGTTAAAACCGAGAGGCGAACATGACTGGCAGCCGGGACGACGTATGAGCGACAGATCGGTCGAAATTCATGTTGAAGAGCAATTGATGCCCTCAACGCACATCATCGGGCTCCTCTTCATCCTCCTCCTGACGGCGGGTTGCGTCTGGATGGAACGCAAGCCGCCACAGACCGGCGCGCCCGAGGGTGAGGCGGTTGCGGTCGAACCGTCCATGAGCCGACCCGCAGGCCAGAGCGTCCCCAAGACTGACTCGCCGGACGCCAAGGCCCCGGCAAAGGTTCCGGCGTCTTCCGTTCCAGCGGAGCAGACCCGGAAGAAGGAGAGCGCCACGTCAGGCCCTGGAAAGCCGGGTGTACCGCCGCTGGATCTAACAGCGTTGGAAACCCGGCTCAAGGAGACCAAGGCCATTGGCGTGTTCACCAAGATCACGCTCAAGAATCAGGTCGATGACCTGCTGGATCAATTCCGGGCGTATTACCAGGGGCGGAGCAAAATATCCCTTGCCGAGCTTCGGCAAGCGTACGATATGCTGCTCCTCAAGGTACTCTCGCTCCTGCAGGACGGCGATCCGTCGCTGGCCCGAATGGTCGTCGCGTCGCGCGAAGCTATCTGGGGCATCCTTGCGGATCCGGCCAAGTTTGCCACTCTCTAATCTGACGGAAGGAGAAACACTATGAACAAACGTGTGCAGGCTTTGGCCCTGATCGTTACGATGACGGCGTTTTTCACCGGAGCGTCGCGAGCGGCGGAGGATGTGTCGCTCCTCAAGGACATGACATCCGTAATCGCGCTACTGGGTTTGCCTTGCGGTCAGGTCGTCAGTGTCAAACGGCTAGGTGATAACGATCACATCGCGTCATGCCAGGACGGGAACCGCTACCGGGTGTTTCTGAACGCCGAGGGCCGGGTCGTTGCGCAGAAACAATAAGTAGCCTCCAGAGCCGCGTGATTCCGATTGTTCCTAAATCCTGCTCTTTGGAAAGGACTGTTTTGGAATGAAGGAAGGAAGGAAGGCTTCTTAACACCCCGATATCGCCATGATCCGACTCACGAAAACGCTCAATACATGGGGAACGCCGGGTTTTGAAGACACCCTTAAAGGTGAGGTCGAGCAACTCGACGCAGATCGGCTTCCCCTGCAGCGGGCCCTGTCAACCAGCAGCCATGTGACCGACAGCCAGCGCACAGTAACAATCATCCGGGCTTCGGATGACGAGGACTTGATACATATCAAAGCCGGGATTTTCTATTCAGGCATTATTGCAGGGTGCAGTTGCGCGGATGATCCCACGCCCATCGACGAGCAGAACGAATACTGCGTAGTGCAGATTGATATTAACAAGCAGACGGCCGAGGCGACGATAACGCTGCTGGACGAATAAACAGAAAGATGCAGGAAAGAAACTGTAGTCAGATTGGGTTGTCGCGCGCCTGTTATCGCGCGGTTCGACCAGGACGAAGGCAGGGGTATGAATTGTCGTCCCGGGTTGCGTGACCGAACGTTGCCCTCAAACCGACCAGATGGAAAGGAGAATGGAAATGAAGACCATGCTGTTCGCCGTACTGACTGTCACGCTGGCAGCGACTCCGGCCATTGCCGGCACCGATCTTGCCAAGTCCAAGAAGTGTTTCGAGTGTCATGCCGTCGACAAGGAGGTCAAAGGCCCGTCTTTCCAGGCCATTGCGAAACTGAACAAGGGCACCGACAAGGCCGAGGTGAAACTGGCGGATAAGATTAAAAAAGGAGGCGCGGAACACTGGGGTCCTAACGCCATGCCGTCCGCCGAGGCGCGCGATGTAAAAATCAGTGATGCTGAATCCAAAGAACTGGCGCGCTGGATATTGACCCATTAAACCGGCAGGGGTAATAGGCCCAAGCTGAGTTACCCACAAGCAACGGATGGGGTCAGGTTTTACAGTAGGGAACGGCGGGACTAAGCACTAGTCCCGCCGTTGCCTTTTTCCGGAGCGCGATTTTTCGCCTGTAACGGCCGAGATAGCAGCGGGCCGGTTTACAGACCAGCCATGCTCACCGTCAAGCCGCGCTCAGTCAGGTGTCCGCGCAACGTCCCCGAGGTCACGGTCTGCGGGTTGTACGCGACTTCGAGCAAGTGCGGCCGTCCGGGGCTGAAGTGCGCCGAGATCACCCCGTCGCAGCCCTGTAGGTCTCGCTCGATGTTGGTGCGATCGATCACACGAAGATCGGCGGGAACATGGAACAGAACGTCAGCAATATTGATATCCATGACAACCTCCTTAGGCTGCTTTCAGCAGCGATGATGACTCCTTGAGAACTCTGACGCCGCTGACGCAGCGCCGCGACCAACCGGCTAGACGTGGTGCGTGAACCGAGCGTGCGGCACGCCGGCCATCATGGCTCCGAACGCCTGGCCGCTCACGTGCACCAGGGCTTCGTGATCGCCGGCTTCGAAGTACACGTCCGGTTCATCGAGCAGCGCATCGTCGATGATGGTCGCGACGCGGTAGGCAGGGCCGATGGCGGGGATCGCGCCGGGATCGCAGTCAGGAAAGAGTTCGGTTACTTCGCGCTCGATCGCCAGACCCACCCGGCGCCGTAGTCGGTGATGCAGCTTGCCGAGATCGACGTGTTGCGTGGACGGAATGACCGCCATCAAGTAGCCGACCTCGTCTTCCAGAAGAACCGATTTCGCCAGTTGATCGCCGGGTACATGTGCGGCCTCGGCGGTATGCGTGGACGAAACCGAACGCGGGTGGTTGATGAGCTCGTAGTCGACAGCGTGTTGTTTGAGGAATGCTTCGAGGGATTGCGCGATGGCCATGGGACACCTCCTGGGTCGGCGTCCGCCAATCCGCGCGGATTGGCGGATTAACACTCTGCATTCGGAACTCGCAGAGAGGAGTGAGATCCGTATGATGATACGCGCGGTTATCGTTGCACAGCAATGACAAGTTGCACCCGTAGGCAGCGGGAAAAACCCGTCGCGCGCATTCTGGCGACGATGGCCGCCAGGTCCGTGCCACGGAGGCGGACGACTTATGCCGAGTGAGCACCTACCCTCCGCACGGGGGCGATATCTTCGTGTAAGTTCAAAGCGACTGGTTCGTGTCGATAAAAAACTTTGATTAGTCCGACATCAGGGTTCGTCCTAGGGTATGTCGCCTAGGGCGACATGAGTGCCCGGGTTCCAGCCAAGGAGAAGGAGGGCCTGATCATGTGTTACAAGTATTGGTATCCCCAGAAGATGTCTTCCGACGAAGACGAGGCGATGAAGCGCGCGCAAGAAGTGATCGAGAGGGCCAAGTCCACAAAGCC
>Ga0315271_10002583_pt1 | contig 11359 bp, 9 predicted proteins | sample C3_top_MG_FD_204664 | JGI IMG/M metagenome (GOLD analysis project Ga0315271, IMG submission 204664) | Sediment microbial communities from Yellowstone Lake, YNP, Wyoming, USA - C3_top | ecosystem: Environmental > Aquatic > Freshwater > Lake > Sediment | place: USA: Wyoming | collected 2017-08-01
AGCGACTGCGGTTTAGGTGTTATCGAAGCGAGTTTGGCAGTGTAAAGATCGCGGTCGGCGCGAGTCGTACTGTTTTCAATGGCGACAAGCAAGTGCTTGCGAGCCTGCTCGACATCGCCAAGCCCAAGATAGGCGGCGGCAAGCGCGGCGTGGAATTCATGATAGTAGGCGGCACGCTCGAGTTCCTTGGCAAACATGTCCCGGGCCTGCCTGTAGTCATGTTCCTGCATGGCCCTCATGCCGAGGTCGAAAAAATAGAACGGCGGATTGACCTGGAGCTTCCTCAATGTGGCGGACCAACGACTGGATTCCTCCGCGCGTCCGAGTTTTTCCAGGACCACGACAAGGTTGGCGATCGGGTTCGGGTTGCCTGGCTCCAGGCCAACGATGTACTTGAGAATGCGCTCTGCTTCCTTCAGGTTGCCGTGGCGCAGGTAGATCACACCGAGCGTGTTGTAGGAACTGAGGAAGGTGGGGTCCCGTTCGATCGCCTTGCGCGCCCACCAATAGGCGTCATCGAGCTTGCCCTCGCCCAGGGTTTCAGCAGCACGGTTGTTCAAATACATGGCGACGATGGTTGATTCGCGAATGGCTCGCGAACGCTGGCCGGCGAGTTCATCCGGGGGCAGGAAATCGATGGTCATCGGCTGTTTGGCCTGGAATACGATCTTGCCTTCCGTTTCATGGTTACCGAGCGCCAGGTTGACGTGGCTGCTGTAGTAGATCAAGTCGCCGCTGCGACTCATCGTCTGGATGCTGAAAACACTCTGGTATTGCACCGACAAGCCCAGTTGCTTTGCCAGCGCAGCAGTGAGGATTACCAGCGACAGGCAGTTCCCGGTCCGGGCTTCAAAAGCCTGCGCGGCGTTGCGGGTGATCGTGGAGTCGTATTCAAGCTTGAGTTGGTTGCTGCTGTACAACGCATCGTACAAGGCATGCTGGCGATCCTTGCCGCGCAATTGCGCGCTGACATCCGAGTTCAGGTAGTTGCGCATCCCGTCGCTCAGCGCGAAGATGTCGCCGTCCCCGATCGGCACGGAAGGCGCCGAGAACAGGTGATCGCTGTAGAGGGAATCGGGGCGTTGCACCGTCGGCACGCCCGTACATGCGGCGAGCAGCGCGGCGAGGATCAGGGCAGTCCAATGTTTCATCGGCGCCTTAGAAGCCAGGGAAGCAGGCATAGTGCAGCTGCTGAAAAAAGTATCTTTGCCACCGTTGTGCAAGTCAAGTTTGTTGCGATCGATCGATAACCGGAACTCCATGCCAACAATGACTGCCATGCCGGAGACGTGACCTGACATGCATATCGTGATCTTCCGAGCGAAAATACGCGAGCTCGACGCGGAATACAGTCGCCTGGCGCAGGAATTACGTGACCTGGCGCTGTCGCAATTCGGTTGCCTGCAGTTTCACTCCCTGTCCGAAGGTGCCGATGAAATCGCGCTCTCCTACTGGCCTGGCGAAGAGCACATCCGCGCCTGGAAGGCCCATGCCGATCACCTGCTGGCGCAGCGGCTGGGGCGTGAGCACTGGTATGAAAGCTACTCGGTCGAGATAGCGCAGGTAACGCGCCAATACCACTATCCGCGCGGATGATGTTGTGCGTGCAGGCGTTTGAGTCCTTCGCGCGCAACCAGTGTGTAGATCTGGGTGGTGGACAGACTCGAATGACCAAGCAGCATCTGCAACACGCGCAGGTCGGCGCCGTGATTGAGTAGATGGGTGGCAAAACTGTGGCGAAGTCCGTGCGGGCTGACTTTGCCGGGATCGATACCGGCCCTCCGCGCCAGCGCCTTCACCAGACTCCAGAATTGCTGCCGGCTGAGCGCCGCGCCACGGCGACCGAGGAACAAAGGAGTACGCGGCTTGCCGCCTGTCAGCGCCGACCGGGATTCGGCCAGGTAACGCTCCAGCCAATGCTGGGATTCTTCGCCGATCGGCAACAGGCGTTCCTTGCCACCCTTGCCGCTGACCCGGAGCACGCCTTGGCGCAAGTTCACCGCCAGCGCGGGCAGGCCGACCAACTCGCTCACGCGCAGGCCGGTGGCGTACATCAGCTCGATCATCGCGCGATCACGCAAGCCCATCGGCGTGGCCAGGTCCGGTGCCAGCAACAGGGCCTCGATCTGGCTTTCGGACAGCACCTTGGGCAGTGACCGTCCCAGCTTGGGTGAAGCCAGCGCGGCGGCGGGATCGCGTGCAATTTCGCCGCGCCGAAGCTGTTGCGCGTAGAAGGCGCGCAGCGACGACAACAAGCGTGCGTTGCTGCGCGGCGCATAGTTTTTGCTGCTGCGCTCGGCGAGATAGTCGTGCAGGTCTTGCGCCTGCGCATGCAACAAGTCGGTGCTGCGGCCATGTAGCCAGCCGGCCACGGCCTCGAGGTCACGCCGGTAGCATTCGAGGGTCAACCGCGCCAAGCCCTGCTCGGCCCAAAGCCGTTCGAGGAAATCGGCAATCCGCGCCTGTTCATCGACGGGAGCCGCGGGCGCTGCGCGTGCGCGCAGCCGACGATCGGTGGCAGTTCCCAGGCTCATGGGTTGAGCTTAACGGCGCGGCCTGCCCACGGCTATGCTGTCACCATGACTTCCGCCGACAGCGCCCGCCCCCTCGCCTATCCCGCCGCCCTCGGTTGGCGCCTGCTTGCCTTGCTCTACGACCTGCTGCCAGTGACTGTGCTGCTGCTGGTTGTCAGCGCGATTTCGTTTTGGCTGCACGGCCAGCGCACGATTGAAAACGACCTGCTGTTCCAACTCGGAACACTGCTGGCGGCGTGGTTGTTGGTCGGCGGTTATTTCGTGGCGTCCTGGCGGCGCGGCGGCCAAACGATTGGCATGCGCCCGTGGCGACTGCAATTACTGGCCACGGACGGCAGGTCCGCCAGTTGGCGAGCGCTGGCGCTGCGCTACCTGGTGGCAAGCCTGACGCCTGGCCTGTGCCTGTTGTGGTCGTTGCTGGACAGCGAACGCCGCGGCCTGCACGACCTCGCCACCGGCACCCAACTGGTGCGGCGAGAGCGCTAGATCTTCTTTGCCAGCCAGCCCCAGCACAGCCACCAGACCAGCAACGGCGGCAGCAGGAATGCGAGGCGGACGTCGAACCGGTAGACGTCGGCGAGATTGACGAACATCCGCTGTACCAGCAACGCACCGATTCCAATCAAGATGCCGATGAACAGGCGCTTGCCGAAGCCGCCGCTGCGCAACGAACCGAAAGCGAACGGTAACGTCGCCAAGCACAGGGCGATCACGTTCAACGGATAAAACCAACGTGACCAGTAGGCGCTCTCGAATTTGAGCGAATCCAGCTTGTTGCGGCGCAGGTATTCGATGTTGCTGAGCAACTCCGCGCTGGTCAGATAACGCGGCCTGACCAGCGTCGCTTCCAGCGTACTGTCGTCGAGCTCGGTCTGCCAGCGCTCGCTGGCGAGCTTTTCCACCCGCACCGAGCGCGCTTCGAAATAAGTGCGCTCGACGCCGAACAAGGTCCAGCCATTGCTCCGGTGCTCGGCACGATCGGCGTGGGCCAGCGATTGCAATCGTCCTTGTGGGTCAAACTGGTAGAGGCGCACGTCCTGCAATTCGATCCAAGTCTTGCCGCCTTCGTTATGCGGCGCGCTGTTGCCACGCGCGTTGAAGAACAGGTTGCCTTCGCGTGCCCACAGGCCCGAGTAACGGGCCATCATCAATTGCCGCGACTTGAGGTTGGCCAGGCCTTGCGCCTGCTGTTCGGCGAACGGCCCGAGCGTCTCGATGTTGACCATCATCAATACGGTCAACGCAGTCAGCGGCAACAGTACCGCCAACCCCATCTGCAGCTTGGACAAGCCGACCGCGCGCATGGCGGTGAGCTCCGAGCGCGCCGCCAAGCCGCCGAGGCCGAGCAGACTGCCGATCACCGCAACCGTCGGGAACTCGTCGTACAGGCGCCGCGGCACGGTCAGCAAGGTGAACAGCAGTGCATCGGCAAGCGTGTAGCTTTCCTTGCCGACGTCACGCAATTCACCGACCAGCGCCACGATCGCATCGAAACTGATCAGGATCGCCCAGGCCGCCAGGGTGGCAAGCACGACGTTGCGCGCCAGGTAGAACGCCATCCGCCTTGGCAGCGCTGCCATCATCGTCATCGGGATGCCTCGGGCCTGGGCAACCGCCCATCACGAGCGAACATCCAGGTGGCCAACGCCAGCATTGGCAGGTGCACCCACCACAGCCCGAACGCCGCCGGCAGCCGGCCATTTCCGATCAAGCCACTGCCCAGCAACAACAGCAGCATACCGACCGCATAAACCAGCAAGGAGAACAGGATCAACCCGTATTGCGGTTGCCGTGGCTCGCTTCGCGCCAGAGGCAGGGCGAACAACGCCAGGATCGCGGCGAACAGCGGCATCGCCAGCCGCCAGTTCAACTCGGCCAGTTCGGCCGGCTTGCCGGTGGCAATCAAACTGGCGGAGTCGATGGCGGTGAGGTCGTCGTCATGATTGCCAACCTCGCGATCCGGTACGCGGATATCGTTTTCACCAAAACGCATCATCCTGAAAGCCTGTTCGCCGAGTGCACCTTCGACGCGAAAGCCGTTGTTGAGGTGCAGATAGCGCCGAGCCTCGCCGACCAGTTTCAGGTTGCCGTCCTGGGCGGTCACGATGTCCAGCCGGCCCTCGACTTCGCGCTGGACGAACAGGTGCCCGAAGCGCGTCCCGTCCGGGGTCAGCTCGGTGACGTAGAGAATGCCGCCCTTGCCCGGCAATTCGACGAATCGCCCCGGCTCCAGGCCAGCGATCAGGAAGGAACGGTTTGCAGTCTCGACCATTTCCTTGGCTTTGTGCGCCGATAACGGCGCTAGCCACAAGGAAGCGAGTCCCACCACCAGCACGACCGGCAACGCCACCCAGAACAGCGGCCGCCACAGGCGTTGCGGACCGAGGCCGACCGAGGCCAGCACCGCCATTTCGCTTTCGGCATAAAGGCGGCCGATCGCCAGCAGCAAGCCGAGGAACAATGCCAGGGGCAGCACCAGTGTCAGGAACCTGATTGAGCGCAAACCGAGCTGGGATAGCAGCAGGGTCGCTGGAACCTTGCCCTTGGCGATCTCCTGCACCAGGTCGGCGAACAGGCCGCCCAGGCTGATCAGCAGCAGGACAATCGCCACCGCTGCCACGCTCTCGGCAAACTGGCGCAGCAGATGGCGTTCGATCAGCAACATGGACCGCGCTCGGGGAGTTTTCGGGGCATGAAAGTCGGGGGGTGCTTGATCTAAACTGTCGTTCTGTCATCGGCACAGGCAATGTCTGCGCCGCTCATCCTCCAATTGTACGGAAAACCTGCCCGTGGCCCTCGAATTCCAGCTCAACCCGTCCGATCCGACTTCCGTCGCCTGCGATTGCATCGTGGTTGGCGCCTTTTCCGACACCGGGCTCAGCCCGGCCGGGCTAGCACTGGACGCCGTCAGCGGTGGCCGCCTGGCCGCCCTGCTTGCGCGTGGCGACCTGTCCGGCAAGGCCGGGCGCTGCGTTATGGTGCCGGATCTTCCCGGTATCGCCGCGCCGCGCGTACTGGTGGTTGGTCTGGGCGAAAGTGCGAAATTCGGCACTGAGGCCTACCAAAAAGCGATCAGCGAGGCGGTGCGCGCGCTACGCAGTGGCCCGGCGCGTTCGATCCAGCTGACCCTGCTGGAATTGCCGGTCGCTGGTCGCGATGCCGCCTGGAACCTGCGCCAGGCCGCCATTGCCGCCGATCACGCCGCTTACGAATACACCGCCACGCGCAGCGCCAAGGCCGAAGTGACCCTGGCCAAAGTTGGCCTGTCTGCACCCGCCGCGCTCGCTAGGGAACTCGAACGCGGCGTCGCCATTGCAGCGGGCGTGCAACTTGCTCGCGAGCTCGGCAACCTGCCGCCGAATATCTGCACTCCGGCCTACCTCGCCGAGCAGGCGCGCAAGATCGCCGTCGACCATGACGGCGTGAGCTGCGAAATCCTCGAGCGCGCCGAAATGGAAACGCTCGGCATGGGTTCGTTGCTCGCCGTTGCGCGCGGCTCGGCGCATCCGCCGAAACTCATCGTGCTGCGTTACAGCGGCGCCGGCGATGCCGAGCCGTTCGCATTGGTCGGCAAGGGCATCACCTTCGACACCGGCGGCATCAACCTCAAGGTGCAGGGCGGCATCGAGGAAATGAAGTACGACATGTGCGGCGCTGCCAGCGTGATCGGCGCCTTCCTCGCCGTCGCAAAAATGCGCCTGCCGATCAACCTGGTGACGGTGGTGCCGGCGGTGGAGAACATGCCCGACGCCGATGCCTACCGCCCGAGCGACGTGCTCACCTCGATGAGCGGCAAGACGATTGAAGTCGGCAATACCGACGCCGAGGGCCGGCTGATCCTGTGCGACGCACTCACTTACGTGCAGCGCTTCAAGCCGCGCGCCACCATCGACGTCGCGACGCTCACCGGCGCCTGCGTGGTGGCGCTGGGCAAGGCGGCCGCCGGCCTGATGAGCAAACACGACGACCTTTCCGCAGAGTTGCTGGCGGCAGGCGAGACGGTGTTCGATCGCGCCTGGCGCCTGCCCTTGTGGGACGAATACCAGTCACAGCTCGACTCAGCCTTCGCCGACATCTACAACATCGGCGGCAAGGGCGCGGGCGCGATCACCGCCGGCTGCTTCCTGTCACGCTTCACCGAAGGCCAGCGCTGGGCGCATCTGGATATCGCCGGCGTTTCCAATGGCGAGGGCCGCAAAGGCATGTCCACCGGGCGCCCGGTCGGCCTGCTCAGCCAGTGGTTGCTCGACCAGGCCGGATGATGGCTCGCGCTGACTTCTACCTGATCGGCAAGCCGCGCTTCCGCGAGCAGCCCTTACTGCTGGTTTGCGAGTTGGCGCGCAAGGCAGTGCACAGCAACCAACCGCTGCTGGTACTGGCGGCATCGCGCGAACAGGCGGAAGCGCTGGACGACCTGCTGTGGTCGTTCGATCCGGACGATTATCTTCCGCACCAGATCGCCGGCATCGACCTGGACGAGGAAGAAGCCGACGTGCTGATCGTACCGCCGGAAATCGACGCATCGATGCGTCCGCTGGTGCTGAATCTGCGCGACGCGCCGGTGCCGGGAAATTTCGAACGGGTGCTGGAAGTGGTTCCGGCCGACGAATCGGCGCGCGGATCCTCGCGCGAGCGCTGGAAGCATTACAAAGAGCGTGGCGTCGAGGTCAGCAAGCACGATATGTAGCTTACCGCTCCGCCAGCAGCGCCTCGACCGCGTCGATCTCGCGCGGCACACCGTTCGTCAACACCTCGTGGCCATCGTTGGTGATCGCAACATCGTCCTCGATGCGGATACCGATACCCTGCCATTTCGCCGCCACGCCCTTGCTGCCCGGCGCGATATACAAGCCCGGCTCGATGGTAAACACCATGCCTGGTTCGAGTTCGCGAAAATCGCCGGCAAGCTTGTATTCGCCTACGTCGTGCACGTCCAGGCCTAGCCAATGCCCGGTCTTGTGCATGTAAAAGCGCTTGTATTCGTTGTCCGCCAGCACTTTTTTCAGTGAACCCTTGAGCAAGCCCAAGGACAACAAACCTTCGGAGAGCGTATGCACCGCCGCTTCGTGGCCGGCGATCCAGGGCCGACCCGGTCGCGCCTCCGCCAGCGCCGCATGCTGCGCGTCAAGCACCAGTTGGTAGAGCGCGCGCTGTTCTTTCGAATACTCGCCGTTGACCGGCCAGGTGCGGGTGATGTCCGACGCATACAACGCGAATTCCGCACCCGCATCGCAGAGCACCAGATCGCCATCGCACACTGGCGAACGATTGGCACGGTAATGCAGTACGCAGGCGTTGGCACCGGCACCAACGATCGGCTCGTAGGCGGGCACGGCGTCGTGGCGGCGATATTCGAACTGCAACGCCGCCTCGATTTCGAATTCGTGGCCGCCGGCGCGAGTAGCGCGCATCGCCGCGCGTTGCGCGCAAGCACCGATCTCGGCGGCCTTGCGCATCAGCTTGAGTTCGGCCGCGCTCTTGAACAGGCGCAGTTCGTGCAGCAAGTGGCCAAGCTCAAGGAACTCATGCGGCGGTTGCGCGCCCTGGCGCACTTGCGCACGCACGCGGTTGACCCAACCGATCAGCTTGAGATCGAAGTCGGTGTCGCGACCGAAGTGGTAGTAAACGCGCGAACGGCCTTCGAGCAGGCCCGGCAAAATTTCGTCGAGATCGGAAATCGGATAGGCATCGTCCGCGCCGTAGGTTTCGACTGCGCCGTCCTGGCCGGCACGCGGTCCATCCCAGGCTTCTTTGCCGGCATCGCGCTCGCGGCAGAACAACAAAGTCTCGCCGTGCTTGCGCCCCGGCACCAGCACCAACACCGCCTCGGGTTCGGGGAATCCGCTCAAGTACCAGAAATCACTGTCCTGTCGATACGGGTAAGTGGTGTCCTTGCTGCGCATCCGCTCGGGTGCAGCGGGCAGGATCAGGATCGCGTCGTCGCCGGCCATGCGCATGAGCTGCTTTCGGCGACGGGCGAATTCGACGGACTTGATCATGCAGTTCTGCGCAAGGTGATCAGTTCAGGGAACGACGGTGACGCGGACCCAACACACAGTCACTGTGCAACAGCATCACCGCGACCCGGACGAACTCGGCCACTTCCTCGAGCGCATCCTCGTCGGCCTCGGGATCGTCGTAGCTCAGGTCGCTTGATGCGATGCGGGCGATATCAGCCAGTGCTTCGCGCGATTCTTCAGACAGCGCCGGAGCCGCTCCCGCCGCCAGCCCGAACCCGCCCAGGAAGCCCCGGCACCAGTTCACCAAGGCTTCGCCGCGCTCGCTCACCGGAGCATCGTCTTCGGGTAGCAATAGGACGAAGCCGAGTTCCGGCGAAGCCAGGGCTTCGACCGAAGCGAGGTACATCTGGTCCAATGCGCTGCCAGGATCGGCTGGCGCAATGTCGGGATCGGCCAAGGCCAAGCCCAGCCAGAGCTCGCGGCTGCCGATCTTGCCGCCAGAAATCAGCCCGCAGAGACTGCCGTGCAGTTCGGCCGTATCAAGACCGAGACGCAGCTCGCCGACTTGGTTGGCGACTCCGGAATACAGGGGCAAGGAAGGTTCTGTCATCGCGTTTGGCCAGGATTCAAGCCCATGAATGAAGCACATTCTAGCAAGCACCGGCTTCGTCTTGTGGCCGGCGCTACGGCCACCTAGACTGCATCGAGTTCGACCAACGGGGGCGTTCGGTGCAGGCACTGCTTTGGCCACTGGTTATTGCCGTCGTCCTGGGCACAGTGCTGTGGTGGCTGCAACGGCGGCGGCGACAGAATGAAGCGGTGCTGTTCGCGGAAATCCGCGAACGCGAGAACCGGTTGAACCTGGCCCTTTGGGGATCCGGCGACGAGTTCTGGGATTGGAACATCCGCGAGAACACGCTGTACCGGCTTGGCGCCAATCAATTGCTCGGTCGCAGCACGATTGAGACTATAAGTACCGACGAATGGCGTCAGCAGGCCATCCACCCGGACGATTTGCCGCGCGTACAGAAACTGCTGCAGGAACACATCGTCGGCAACACCGAGCAATACGACTCCGAGCACCGGATTCGCAACGCTGCCGGGGAGTGGGTCTGGGTAAGGTCACGCGGCAAACTGGTCGAGCGCGATGGCAATGGCGCGCCTTTGCGCATGGCCGGCACCGCCCGCGACATCACCTCGCTGCGCCGGGCCGAACGTGAACGCCGGGTAGCCCTGGAAGTACTGCGCAGCATGAGCGAAGCGGTGGCGGTGATCGACACCGAGTTCCGCTTCATTTCGGTGAATCCATCGTTCTCCCGGATCACCGGCTACAGCGAGCAGGACGTCATCAGCCGCGACTCGCGCATCCTCGATTCCCGCCAGCATAGCGAGGACTTCTATCGGCGGATGCGCGATATCCTCGAACGCACCGGGCACTGGGCCGGCGAGATGTGGCAGTTGCGCAAGGATGGCGGCGAATTCCTCGGCTGGGTCGAACTGAGCGAGGTCTGCGACTCGCAAGGCGTGCGCAGTCATTTCGTTGCGGTGGTCAACGACATCACCGACAAGAAGCGTAGTGAACAGGAGCTGCGCTACCTGGCCAACTATGATGCGCTGACCGGGTTGCCCAACCGCGCCCTGCTCCTGGAACGGCTCGGCCGGGCGATCGTGCGTGCGCGCCGGCAGGAGACGCGGGTCGCGGTAGTGTTCATCGATCTGGATCGCTTCAAGGATATCAACGATTCGCTCGGTCATGCCGCCGGCGACCGCCTGTTGAAGGCGGCGGCCACCCGGCTGCAGACAACGATTGGCGCAGCTGACACGGTCGCGCGCCTTGGCGGCGACGAATTCACCGTGGTCCTTGAGGACATCGATGGCCTGGCGACAGTCGAGCGGATCGCCCGCGAAATCTTGTCGGCGTTCTCATTGCCGCTCGAACTCGACGAACGCCATCACGTCAATATCACTCCGTCCTTGGGCATCAGTCTCTATCCCGACCATGCGCAGGCTCCGACCGACCTGCTCAAATTCGCTGATACCGCGATGTACCAAGCCAAGGCGGAAGGCCGCAACACCTATCAGATCTACAACGAGGCCATGGACGTGGTGGCTCGCCGACGGACCAACGTGCTGGCCAGCCTGCGCCGGGCGAGCGAACGCGGCGAGTTCAAATTGCAGTTCCAGCCCCGGCTGCGCCTGTCTGACAGCGTAATCACCAGCGCCGAGGCCCTGTTGCGCTGGCACAGCGCCGATCTTGGCGAGATTCCGCCATCGGTATTCATTCCCCTGGCCGAGGAAAGCGGCCTGATCCTCCCGATCGGTGAATGGGTGATCGCCGAAGCTTGCCGAACGCTACGTCATTGGCGCGACCAGGGGCTGAACGACATCACCGTCGGCATCAATATCTCGGTATTGCAATTGTTGCGCGGCGATCTGGTCAAACAACTGGGTATCGCCATCGCGGCCAGTGCCGTACCGGCCAACCGTATCGAGCTGGAAATCACCGAGAGCATGGTCATGCAGAACGCTCAGCAGGCAACCGATGTGCTCAATCGGCTGCGCGCACTGGGCGTGACCTTGGCGATCGACGACTTCGGCACTGGCTATTCGTCTCTGGTCTACCTCAAGCGCCTGCCGATCGACACGCTCAAGATCGACAAGGAATTCATCGCCGACCTGCACCGGGATCCCGACGACGAGGCGATTACTTCGACCATCCTCGCCATGGGCCATTCGCTCGGGCTGAACGTCGTGGCCGAGGGCGTGGAGACCGAGGGGCAACTGGAATTCCTGCGTCGACAGGGCTGCGACCAGGTCCAGGGCCACTGGTTCTCGCCGCCGCTGGATGCCGATGACTGCCTGGCG
>Ga0315271_10002584_pt1 | contig 11357 bp, 10 predicted proteins | sample C3_top_MG_FD_204664 | JGI IMG/M metagenome (GOLD analysis project Ga0315271, IMG submission 204664) | Sediment microbial communities from Yellowstone Lake, YNP, Wyoming, USA - C3_top | ecosystem: Environmental > Aquatic > Freshwater > Lake > Sediment | place: USA: Wyoming | collected 2017-08-01
CTATGGGTGGCTGGGGTTATGTTGGGGGGGGGGGGGGGCGGGCGCGGGGGGGCGCGCCCAGGCGCGCGCGGGGCCCCCCCCCGCTGGGGGGGGGCCCGCTTCGAGTTTCAGGGAGCCAGGCGCTCGATGCGCCAGGCGGTGTCGCCGTCGCGTGCGTAGCGAAAGCGGTCGTGCAGGCGGCTCGCGCGACCCTGCCAGAACTCGAACGTCACAGGGCGCACGCGGTAGCCGCCCCAGAACGACGGCACCGGCACCTGTCCGTTGGCGAACTTCCGCTTCACTTCTTCCCACTTGGCGTCGAGCAGGGCGCGGGTGCCAATGACGGTGCTCTGCGGCGACGCCCACGCCGCCAGCTGGCTGCCCACCGGACGCGTGATGAAGTACGCGGCGGTCTCGGCGAGCGAGATCTTCTCCACGGCGCCGGTGATGATGACCTGGCGCTCGAGGGAGATCCACGGAAAGAGCAGCGCGGCCCGGGGATTCTCGCCGATCTGCCGCGCCTTGGCGCTCTCGAGGTTCGTGAAGAAGACGAATCCGCGGTCGTCGTACTGCTTGAGCAGCACGGTGCGCACGTGCGGCTGTCCGTCCTGGCCCGTCGTGGCAAGACTCATCGCGTTGGGCTCGAGCATGCCCGCCTGCATGGCCTGCCCGAACCACCCCCGGAACTGCTCCACCGGATCGGCGTGCAGGTCCTCGCGCGCCACACCCGTGGTGGCGTATTCGCGGCGCAGGGCGGCGATGTTGGTGGAGGCGTCGGGTGTCGGCACGGTAGAAACGTAATCCCGAAGGCCGGGTGATGCGCCAGCCCGGCGCACGCCGTCGCCGCCGCGCCCCCGCCGCCGCGCGTCCCGCGCTAGCTGCCGCTCAGAGGCACTTGAAGACGTGCGGCGTGCGCCCGCGCGTCAGCACGAACGTACCGACGACGACGTTGGAGTCGGTCATGACGACGTTGAGGGTGAGCAGGTCGCCGTCCACGCTGCCCGTGTACCGTGCCGGGCGCCGCGGCACAATCTCGTCAATGCGCACGGGGCCGCCGTGCCCTGGCGTGTGCGTGCCGGTCGCCACGAAGCGGCCATCGCTCCCGGGGCGCAGCGGCTCGGTGATGCGGCCCGCGGCGCAGTCGTACTCCAGCGTGCCGCTGTCGGGGGTCGCGACGAGCCCGGCGTGATCGCCGCCCCAATCACCGATGACGACGGACGGCGGCGCGGTGCGCGACGTGCCGCACGCCGTGACCAAGGCGGTGAGGAGCAGGAACCTGCCAACGGCGCATCGCATGACGGATTGTACCCGCGCCGCCGGCGAACGGCCACCGGGTGCGCCTGTTGCTACTCGGCGCGCTCGAGCGCGAGCGTGGATCCGCGCAGCTGCTCGCCCACGTAGCAGTGCATGCCCACGGCGGTCAGCCCGGCGTCGCGGAACGCGTGCCGGTACCAGGCCGGGGTGCGGTGATGCCAGTGGCGTTTGTCGCCCTCGAGTTCATCCACGTTGGTGAACGCCTCGAGATAGGCCACGCCGCCAAGCAGCGCCGCCACGGCCTCGAGGCCGGGCGTCAATTCCTCGGCGGGCACGTACTGCATGACGTCGCAGCACACGACGAGGTCGAACGGGCCGGCGAGGTTCAGCTGCCCGAGCGTGCCAAACGTGCCCAGGCGAATGCCTCGCGTGCGGCCGAAGCGCTTCACCACGTACTCCGACGAGTCGACGCCGCAGTACTCCACGCCCGGCCGCTCCTCGAGGAAGTGCGCGCGCCACGGCGCCTCGCCGCAGCCGATGTCGAGGATGCGCTTGACGGGGCGCTCCAGGAGCACTTCGGCGATGCCGAGCGTCAGGCGGACTTTCCGGCGCACTCCCGCGGGCGTGTTGACGCGATGCTTGGGGTCGCGATACCAGCGGTCGAAATACGCCTGGTCGTACTGCTTGCTCATTGGGGCGCCGCCTGGGCGGCGTCGCGCACCGCGGCGGCGTCGGCCACGGCGCGGCCGTCGGGGGCGTCGAGCGCCAGGCGGAGCATTCCCGCAGCGAGCTGATCGCCGGTGAGCGTGGCGAAGCGGTCGCGAAGCGTCCGCGCGCCGAGCGCCGCGGCAACCTGGAGCACCGCGTCGGTGGCGATGCTCGCCACGCGCTCCGCGACACGTCGTTCATCGCGATCACTCCCGGAGATGAACGACGGCCGCACGATGAGGTACGGCAGGCCACTCGCGGCCAGCTCGTCCTCGAATCGCCCGCGCACCGACAGGTACGGATTGCTGCTCGCCGCGGACGCGCCCATGGACGACAGGTAGATGAAGCGCGGGTGCACGTTGGCCGCGCGCAGGGCGCGCAGCAGGAGCGCGGTAAGGCCGTAGTCCACCGCTTCGTAACCGGCGGCCTTGCCCGTGGCCCGTTCGTCACGCGCCGCGCGAGCGCGGGTGGTTCCCAGCAGGGCGAAGACAAAGTCGGGCCGCACGCGCGCCATGGTACGCGCCATGTCGTCGTCGGTCCACGGCGTGGCATCCACCTCGGCGCCCGCCGCGGCAAAGCGGGCAGCCCAGGCACCGAGGGCCGACGAATCGGGACGCACGTGCGCGACGGTGCGTACGCCCAGGCGGGCCAGGCGTTCGGTGGTGTGGTGGCCGGTGTAGCCGGTGGCGCCGACGATGAAAGCGGTGGACACGAGGGGAAATGTACGGCGGGGGGGGGAATGGGGTGAGGTGTGGGGGGATATCGAGGGCATCGTCAGACGCAGGTGGATGCATGCTTACTCTCGACGTGATCGTGATGTCGGGCGAACGGACGACGTCGCCATACTGACTGCGGCTGAGTGCGCGCGGATGAACGAGGAAGTACTCACTCCATGTGGAATACCGTGCGCTCGTCACCGCTGAAGCTGACGTACTCATGGCGCGGGTGCATACGGCTGCGCCTCTCGACTGGCTTCGCGCGCTCGAGCCGATGGCGAAGACCGACCCTCGATACGATCTTTTCCGGAACGCTGGGCCAGATGGGGTTCTCCGCCACAAGGACACTCGCCAATGCTTCGTCACGAGCCTGCGAAGGACACTCCCGGGATCCCGAGCGCACCCCGCTCCCTCTTCGCCACCGCGTTCCTCCTTGCGGCATCCCTCAGCGCTCAGGCCCCTCGCCCTCTCGACACCCCCGTCCGCGACGGCCCCTTCCCTGACTGGGCCAACCCCGCTGTCGTCCGTCGCAACGTCGAGCCCACCCACGCGAGCTTCACCGCCTACGCCACGGAAGCCGAGGCGCGCACCGCGCGGCCCATCGCACCGTTCTACCTCAGCGGCCAGCCCACAACGGCGCCGTGGTACCAGAGCCTCAACGGTCGCTGGAAGTTCCACTTCTCGCCCAAACCGGCCGACAAGCCGCAGGACTTCTACCGCGACGGCTTCGACGACACGACCTGGCCGACCATTCCGGTGCCGGCCAACTGGGAGCGACACGGCTACGGCGTCGCGATCTACACGAACATCAAGTATCCGTTTCATCCGGACGGGCCACCGACGCCGCCGGAACTGCCGGCCAATGACAATCCGGTGGGCTCGTACCGGCACGCGTTTTCCGTGCCGGCCGACTGGGACGGGCGCAACATCTACCTGCGCTTCGGCGCGGTGAGCTCGGCGTTCTACCTCTGGGTGAACGGGCACATGGTCGGCTACAACGAGGGGAGCAAGGACCCGGCCGAGTTCGACGTCACGCCGTTCGTGCACGCGGGCGCCAACACGCTAGCCGTCGAGGTCTATCGCTGGAGCAGCGCGAGCTACCTCGAAGACCAGGACTTCTGGCGCCTCAGCGGCATTACGCGCGACGTCTACCTGTTCGCGCGGCCGCGCACGCACATTCGGGACTTCTTTGCGCGCGCATCGCTCACGCCGGACTACCGCGACGGCCGCTTGGGGCTCGACGTGCAGGTGCAGAACACCGACGGCCAGGCTCGGCGGCACACGGTCGTCGCGAAGCTCTGGGACGGCGACCGGGTCATCGCCGAGCAACGACAGAACGTGTCGGTCGCGGACTCGGCGTCGCTCCACTTCGAGCAGCCCATCGCGCGTCCGCGACTCTGGTCGGCCGAGCATCCCGACCTATACACGCTCACCCTCACCTTGCTCGGCCCCGACGGGCGCGCGGTGGAATCGGTGGCCAATCGCGTGGGCTTCCGCTCCACCGAGGTGAAGGAAGGGCAGTACCTGCTGAACGGCAAGCGCATCTACCTGAAGGGCACCAACATCCACGAGCACAACCAGGTGACGGCGCACGTGCTCGACGAAGCCACCATGCGACGCGACCTGGAGCTGATGAAGCAGCACAACTTGAACGCCATCAGGTTCTCGCACTATCCGGAGCCGGAGCGGTTCTACGAACTGGCCGACGAAGTGGGGATGTACGTGGTGGGCGAGGCGAACATCGAGTCGCACGGCATGGGCTACGACCCGCGCCACACGCTCGGCGACAAGCCGGAATGGCTGACCATGCACATGGACCGCACTCGGCGCGCGGTGGAGCGCGACAAGAACCACCCGTCCATCGTCATCTGGTCGCTGGGCAACGAGGCGGGCGACGGTCGCAACTTCGTGGCGACATACAACTGGATCAAGCAGCGCGACGCCACGCGACCGGTGCAGTACGAGCGCGAAACGGACGAGGTCAACAAGGCCGCTGGCCAGCGGCACAGCGACCTGAAAGTGCCGATGTACCCGGGCATTCCGTGGCTGGTGCGCTACGCCACGGGCGACAACGACCGGCCGCTCATCATGTGCGAGTACGCACACGCCATGGGCAACAGCACGGGCAACCTCAAGGAATACTGGGACACCATCAAGAAGTACCCGCGGCTGCAGGGGGGCTTCATCTGGGATTGGGTGGACCAGGGCCTGCTGGAGACGGCGTGGAACGGCGCGAAGTACTGGTCGTACGGCGGCGATTACGGGCCGCCGGGTACTCCGAGCGACGGCAGCTTCAACGACAACGGGTTGGTGGGCCCCGATCGCGTGCCGCATCCGGCGCTCGAGGAAGTGAAGAAGGTCTACCAGTACGTGAACTTCAGCGCGGTGGACCTTGCCGAGGGCACCATTCGCGTGCGCAACGAATTCGACTTCACCACGCTCGACGGCTTCGACCTGCGCTGGACGGTCACCGACGAAGGCGTCGCGGTGGATTCGGGCACGGCGCATCCGCGCGCCGCGCCGGGTGATAGCGTGATGGTGAAACTGGGATATCGGCTGCCGCAGGGCGCGAGCGGTCACGAGTACTTCGTGAACCTCTCACTCGTACGGCGTGAAGCGTTGGGCCCGGTGCCGGCTGGATGGGCCGTCGCCACCGAGCAGCTCGCGGTTCCGGTGGTGGCGGCGCTCGCGGCCACGGACCCGAGCACCCTGCCGCGGCTCGAGATGGCGCGCACGGAGAGTGCTGTCACCGTGACGGGCCCAGACGCGGTTGCCAGGTTCGACCTGCGCCGAGGCACGCTGGCCTCGCTGCGCTACCGCGGCACCGAACTGATCGAGCGCGGTCCGCAGCCGAACCTCTGGCGGCCGGCGACGGACAACGACTGGGGCAACGGGCTGCCACGTGGCACGCGCGTGTGGCGCTACGCCGCGCAGCGGCCGGAGGTGTCGGCAACGCGGGTGGAACAACCGCTGCCGGGCGAGGTGCGCGTGTCGATGGAGCTGGTGCTGCGTGACGACGCGGGCGTGAAGGTGGGCACATACGCCACCACGTACACCGTGCTCGGCTCGGGCGACATTCTCGTGGACAACGACCTGACCAAGACGGGCACGACCGTGGAGCTGCCGCGCGTCGGCATGAGCCTGGTGCTGCCGGTCGGCTTCGACCAGATGAGCTGGTTTGGCCGAGGTCCCTTTGAGAACTACTGGGACCGCAAGACGGCGGCATTCGTCGGGCGCTACGCGGGGTCGGTGGCGTCGCAGTACGTGCCATACGTGCGCCCGCAGGAGAACGGAAACAAGACGGACGTGCGCTGGGTGGCGCTGACGAGCGGCTCGGCGGGCCTGCTTGCAGTGGGTGCGCCGCTGCTCGAGGTGCAGGCGCATCACAACGCCCCGGAGGATTTCGAGACGCCGGCGGCGGGGTTCGTCGAGCGCGACCAGACCATCAACCGGCACACCAGCGACGTGACACCCCGCCCGTTCACCTGGCTCGCGCTCGACCTCCACCAGATTGGCGTGGGCGGCGACAACTCGTGGGGCGCGCAGACGCACGACGAATACCGGCTGACGGCGCCGAGCTACCGGTACTCGTTCCGGCTACGGCCATTCGACCCGCGCACGGAAGATCCCGCGACGCTGGCACGGCGGCGGATTGGGGTGTCCGTGCCGTAAGGCCGGCGAGGGGAGCTGCACGGAGACGCGATCCTAGGCGGCCGGTGGCGCCGACTGGTCTGCGGGTGCGGCGGGCGCGTGCTTCGGCTCGTTCCACGTAAGGATCGCGAGGATCACCGCGCCCACGGTGACGCCCGAGTCGGCGACGTTGAACGTCCAGAAGCGCGATGCCCCGATGCCGACGTCAATGAAGTCCACGACGCCGGCGGTGCCGCGCAGCCGGTCAATCAGGTTGCCGGTGGCGCCGGCGGCAATCATCCCCAGCGACAGCGACAGCCAGGTGGCGCCGGGCGGCAGGCCGCGCCACATCCTGATGATGATGCCTACCATCACGATGGCGAGCAGCGAAAAGACCACCCGCGACGAGGCGCCGAGCGTCATGTTCATCGCCGCGCCCTTGTTGTACGTCAGCGTGAAGCGCACCCACTCGCCAATGACGTCCTGCGGGACGTGCAGCACCAGCCGCGACTCGGCGAGCCGCTTGGAGACGATGTCGCCGGCCAGGATGCCGAGGGCGGCGGCGGAGAATATGCGGTCGCGCGGTGAGGAGAGCATGCGGTCTCGGAGAATGCGATCGTCGTAGATTACACCGGACGTGCAGCCAAAGTTACCGCCGCGATGCCCACGGAAGGAACCCGTTCCGCCCCGCCACCCGCAGGATCGTGCCCGGCCCCAGACTTCCCATTGACGACGTCATTCCCGCGCTGCGCGACGCGTTGCGCCGCGCGGGGCGCGCCGTGCTGGTGGCGCCGCCGGGCGCGGGCAAGACCACCCGCGTGCCGCTGGCGCTGCTCGGCGAGCCGTGGTGCACCGGCCGCGTGATGGTGCTGGAACCGCGCCGGCTCGCCGCCCGCGCGGCCGCGCACCAGATGTCGCGGCTGCTTGGCGAGGAGGTGGGCGGCACGGTGGGCTACCGCGTGCGACTGGAATCCCGCGTCTCGGCCCGCACGCGCATCGAGGTGGTGACCGAGGGCGTGTTGACGCGCATGCTGCAGGACGACGCCACGCTCGAGGGCGTCTCGGCGGTGCTCTTTGACGAGTTCCACGAGCGCAACCTGCAGGGCGACCTGGGCCTCGCGCTCACGCTGCAGGCGTGCGACGTGGTGCGCGACGACCTGCGCGTGATGGTGATGTCGGCCACGCTCGACACGGGGCCGGTGGCCGCGCTGCTCGGCGGTGCGCCCTTGGTGGAGAGCCACGGCCGCCTGTATCCGGTGGAGACGCGGTATCGCCCGCCGCGCGAGAAACAGTGGATTGACGCCATGGCAGCCGCCGCGGTGCGCACGGCACTGCGTGAAGAGACCGGCGACATCCTGGTCTTCCTGCCCGGACAGGGGGAGATTGCGCGCACGGCGACGGCGCTCGCGGAGGTCGGCGGCGACGTGGACGTGATGCCGCTGTACGGCGCCATGCCGCTGGACGCACAGGACCGCGCCATCCAGCCGAGCCCGAGTGGCCGCCGCAAGGTGGTGCTCGCGACGGCGATCGCCGAAACGAGCCTGACCATCGAGGGCGTGCGCGTGGTGATCGACAGTGGGCTGGCGCGCGTGCCGCGGCTCGACGCGCGCAGCGGGATGACGCGGCTCACCACCACGCGCGTGTCGCGCGCCAGCGCCGACCAGCGTCGCGGGCGCGCGGGACGACTGGGCCCCGGCACCTGCTATCGCCTGTGGGCCGAGGGGGACGACGCGCAGTTGCTGGCACAGCGCACGCCCGAGATCATCGAGGCCGACCTGGCGCCGCTGGCACTCGAACTTGCCGCCGCCGGCATTGACGACGTGATGTCACTGAAGTGGCTCGACGCGCCTCCCGCCGGCGCGCTCGCCCAGGCGCGGGCGTTGCTGCGCGAGCTCGATGCGCTCGATGCTGGCGGTCACCTGACCGCGCACGGGCGGCGCATGGCGACGGTGGGTGTGCACCCGCGACTCGCACACCTGGTCATCAAGGGCGATGAACTTGGCCATGGCGCGCTGGCGTGCGACGTGGCGGCGCTGCTGGGGGAACGCGACATCTTTGCGCGCGAGTCGGCCGAAGGCGACGCCGACCTCGCGGACCGCGTGCGCGCGCTGCGGGACGTCGAGTTTGCCCGCGCGCGCCGCGCCGACCGCAGCCGCCTGCAGCGCGTGAAACAGGAAGGAGATGCACTGCGCCGACTCATTGGCGCACGACGCGATGGCGCCGCGCCCGACGCCGACGCCGTCGGACTGCTGGTCGCGCTCGCCTACCCTGACCGGCTGGCGAAGCAACGCGCGGGCGAGCCCGGGCGCTACCTGATGCGCAACGGCCGCGGCGCCACGTTTGCCGTGCCGCAGTCGCTGGGGGCCGCCGAGTGGCTGGCGATTGCCGAACTCGATGGCGACCCGCGCGAGAGCCGCATCTGGATGGCGGCGGCCGTGGACGGCGCCGATGTCGCGACGCACTTCGGTGCACACGGAACCGAGGAGCTGGTGCAGCACTGGGACGCCGAGCGCCGCGTACTGCGCGTGTCGCGCGTCACGCGCCTGGGCGCGATTCCGCTCAAGGAGAAGCGGCTCGACAAGCCAACCGCCGCCGAGGCAGCTGCTGCGCTGCTGGCCGTGGTGCGCAGCGAGGGGCTGGCCGTGCTGCACTGGGACGAGCGCGCCACGCGCACGCGCGAGCGTCTGGCGTTTGCGCACCGTTGCGATCCGGCGTATCCGGACGTGAGCGACGACGCGCTCGTCGCGTCACTCGACGACTGGCTGCTGCCTGCGCTCGAGGCCAGCGGGCGGCTTGATGCACTGAACCGCGTGGATATCGCCGAGGCGCTGTCCGCGCGCCTCACGTGGAAGCAGCGGGAGCGGCTGGACGTGCTGGCGCCGACACACTGCACGGTGCCCAGCGGCTCCAACCTGCCGATTGACTACGCGGACGCCGGGGCGCCGGTGCTCGCCGTGCGCTTGCAGGAGATGTTCGGGCTGGCCGACACCCCAAGGGTGGGCGACGGGCGCGTGGCGCTCACGCTGCACCTGCTCTCGCCCGCGCACCGCCCGGTGCAGGTGACGCGCGACCTGGCCGGGTTCTGGGCACGCTCGTACTTCGACGTGCGCAAGGACCTGCGCGGTCGCTACCCCAAGCACAGCTGGCCGGAGAATCCGCTGGAGGCCCCGCCCACCGCGCGCGCCAAGCGCCGCGGCACCTGAGCGCGCCTACAAGAACCAGCGGCGCGTGGAGTCCATGAACTGCTGGTACGGCGCGCCGAACTTCTTCAGCAGGTAGCGCTCCTCGCGCAGCACCACGCCCCAGTGCAGCACGGCCCATGTGGGCACGAGCAGGATGATGTACATGGGATTGGAGCGCAGGCAGCCGACGCCCGCCTGGATCATCAGGGCGCCGACATACATGGGATTGCGGGTCCAGGCGTATGGTCCGCCACTCACCAAACTTCGCGCCGCTCGCCAGGGCGCGGCCGGCGTGCGGTGCTTCACGAAGTACTCATGGGCCCAGTACACCAGGCCGAGGCCGGACACGAGCAGCACCCAGCCCAGCCAGTCCGGGCGCGCGAAATGCGCACCGACCGCGCGGCCGAGGAGCTCCGCCAGCACCATCGCCCCCAGCACGATCAGCGGCGGCGGCAGCACGACCCCCGCCACCTCCTCGTTGAGCGCCAGCAGCGCAAGCTGTCCCGCATGATACGCGAGGTGCTGCGCCACGCCGTCGAACATCGTCTCGAATGTGTAGCCGCGCTCGCCCACCGGCGCCGCCAGTTGCTCGTCCGGCATGCGCTCTACGCGCTCGGCCAGTGTCTCGATGGCGTCGCCCAGCCGGTCCACGTCCTGCGCCCAGCGCGCCAAGTCGGCGGACGTCGGCTCGGGAAAATCCACGGTCGGATCGTACGACGGATCTTCAATCCGCCGCAGCGGCGTCTCCACCCACACGAGGAGGTGCAGCACCAGCTGCCACGGCGTATGCGACCCGCGCGCGCGGCGCGACGACGCCTGCTTCGCGCCGAGGCGCCCGACGACCTGCGCCACCGACGGGCCGTGCCACGGCGCGCCATTCCAGGCGCGCCGCAGCTCGGCGGCAATGCGAAGGCCCTGCGTCACCCGTGTGCCCGCGGTGCGCCGAGCAGCACGCTACTTCTTGGTGACCGTTTCTTCCTTCAGGATCTTCTTGGCCATCCAGAAGACGATGAAGGCGACGATGAGGAAGTCGATGCCCGAGCCGATCACCTTGCCCATTTCGAACTTGATGCCGATCAGCTCCGGCTTCCAATCGCGCCAGTCGCCGCCGGCCGTCGCGGTGATGCGGCCAACGATCGGCATCAGCAGGCCGCTGACCATGGCGGTGACGAGATCGTTGAGCTTGCCACCGATGATGACCGCGATGGCGAGGCCGATGACGCCGTATTGCTTCAGAAAGTCGGTGAATTCCTTGAACACTGGGATCTCCGGGGTGGGGTTCAGCAGCCGAACTGCGTGAGGTGGTGCACAACGTGCCGGTGGATGAGTGCGCCCCAGTCGCGCGCGGATAACGTGCCAAAGGCGGGGTGCGGCTGCCACTGTCCGGTCTCGTTGGCGGCGGCGCGCTCGATGAGGGCCTTCAGTGTCGCAATGTCGCCCGGCCACGACTCGGGAACGCGGGCGAGCATTTCGGGCGCGGTCGGCGTCCCCTTGGGCCAGGGCATCACGTAGATGATGAGATACCGGACGGGCGGAAAGCTCATGATGCTCTTACGCGGCTTCACCGCGATCTCACCGAGCGCCATGCGCGCGGCCGCGATGAGATGCGAGACCATGCGGGGCGCGGTGAACTTGCCCCACTGGGCGGGGGTCTCCGGTGCGAGCCGGTCGAGCCGGGCGAGCAATGCCTGGCGCGCTGAGGGATCGAAGATTGTCTGAGCCATGGCCTATTCTCGTGTCTGATGGTCGCTGAGTCCAGTCGGGAATCAGAAGCTGCTAGATTGCGGTTCCCGGATGCTGCCCGTGCCGCTACCCGCTACCGTCCACCGCCCACCGCCTGCCCCCCATGAACTTCTCCGTCGTGCTCCGCTCGTCGCTGCTGCTCATC
>Ga0315271_10002586_pt1 | contig 11356 bp, 11 predicted proteins | sample C3_top_MG_FD_204664 | JGI IMG/M metagenome (GOLD analysis project Ga0315271, IMG submission 204664) | Sediment microbial communities from Yellowstone Lake, YNP, Wyoming, USA - C3_top | ecosystem: Environmental > Aquatic > Freshwater > Lake > Sediment | place: USA: Wyoming | collected 2017-08-01
CAGGGTTTGGACGAATATCGCTCCCGGCTGCGCCATACAAGGAGTATTCAACGCCATTTGCAATCTCGGGCAGGTTTCCAAAGACCATGAGTCCCGTCGCATTGGTGGGAAATGTCCTCGTCGTTATCAAAGGCCGTGAAGTTGTCCATACCAAGGGCGTGGCGTGAATCAGGTTCCAGCGGCCAATTGGGGTAAGGAATTTGCCGGCTCGAATACTGGTGGTATTGGAGAACGCGTAGTCAAAGTACAGGCGCTCCAGTGCCAAGTAGTGGTTTTCACCTTCCTGGTTAGAGACACGGGAGGACAGCACATTTTCGTAGTCAAGTTCGGAGAAGAACTTCCAGGGCCCGTCTCCTTCCCACCAGATAAACAGGCTTACGTTATCTAAGGCCGTTCTTGACGGACCGTTCCGCAAATTTTCGTTGCTGGCGGTAGCGTACCCACCCAGGACAAAGCCGGTGTCGCCTAGCCGGAGGCCTTGACCAAATTGGTAGTAATAGCTGTCGAGGAAAAGATCGTCATCGGCTACCGCCTGAAAAGCCGTTATGGCAAAACAGAGACTCGCGAAAAGTCGCACCATTGCTGAAACAGAAGGCAAAAAAATTGACATTTCATTTTGCTGTCGAGAAACAATCGGCCGGACATCAGAGGCTTTTTCGTATACTGGCAGTCCATGATTTGCCCTATTACAGTCCTTCATTCGGTTTCCATGTTTCTGTGACTATTCGCAAAACGCTGCTCTTCGCTTTTATAAGCGTTGGACTTATGCCCGCGATACTTCTGGCCAGCCTGGCTTTTGTCAAGGCAAAAGAGGCCGTGCAGGCCGAAATCGAACGCAGCCTTGCCGTCCAGGCTGTGGGAGTCGCTTCTGATATCGACAAGATGATGTTTGAACGCCTTCAGAACGCTGCCACTTGGAGCCGCCTCGACATCATGCAAGATATGCAGGTGAATGATGTGGACAAGCGGCTCTCTCATTTTCTTTCAGATTTGCACACCGGCTACAAAGACGTTTACCTGAATCTGGAAAGTATCGATACAGAAGGCAAGATCGTTAGTAGCAGCGACGCAGCCCACGTTGGTCTGCGGGTGGAAAAACCCCCTGCTTGGTTAAGTGTATCCATATCCGGAGCAGACATGAAACTGGCGGCGCCGACCGAAGGAAGAAGTGCGGCCATGGTGATGCGTGTTCCTGTCGCATCTGCATTCGCCGGCAGCACCCTCGGTCAGTTGCAGCTGACACTCGACTGGACTGAGATTTACGACGTACTGGATCAAGCCATTAGCGGCAATGGTCGTATGCTGGCTGTCTTGGATAGCGAAGGCAGATTGATTGCCGCCTCAAGGGAACTTCGCGAACGAGGCCTACTGCTGAGCCAGGTTTTTGCCGAATGGAAACAAGCAACTAAAGGACAAGCGGTTTCTATAAGAGAGGGTGCACCCGCAATCGATACTGATGTCTTAGTGGGGGCCGCAACGTCACGTGGCTATGCCAACCTCTCCGGTCTGGGATGGACGACGCTTATCATCCAGCCCGTAGACCAAGCTCTCTACCCCATTCATCGCATGGCGATGATATTTCTCGGTCTCCTTGGCCTGATCATAATACTGACGTTGTCTATGGCAATTTGGGTAAGCCGCGAAATTGCCAAGCCAATCACTGCACTTACAGGGTTTGCGCGAGGCTACATGCGCAACAAGGTATTGCAGGCGCCACCATCGGCTGGCGGTGGGGAGGTCGGCGAACTGACCACGGCATTTGTTCAAATGGTTCGGGATATCGACCAGTCGCAACAGAATCTGGTGCGTGCCTCGAAACTGGCAGTTGTTGGCGAGATGTCCTCTGTTATTGCGCACGAGGTGAGAACTCCCCTGGGAATTCTCCGATCTTCCGCCCAGATGCTAAAACGGGAGTCCGGCATTAGCGAAGAAGGCCGAGAACTTGTCGGCTTCATCGATAGCGAAACTGAGCGTCTCAATCGCCTAGTGTCAGCGATGCTCGATAGCGCCAGGCCGCGTGCCCCGTCTTACAGCGCCGTGAATATTCACGATCTGATTACAAGAAGCATCGCCATGCTTGGAGGGCAGGCAGATAAGAAGCAGGTTGTAGTGACCGTGTCATTCCAGGCAGCTAACCCAGCGATTGAGTGCGATGAGGAACAGATTACGCAAGTACTGCTCAACTTACTGATGAACGGCCTGCAGATTCTCAGCCGTGGGGGGCGAATTGAAATGGCTACCCATGATGACGACCGGACTTTGACCATCGAAATAGCCGATGATGGACCCGGTATTGATCCAGCAGAGCGAAAAAAGATTTTCGAGGCATTCTTTTTTAAGCGGGAAGGCGGCGTCGGCCTAGGGTTGGCAATTGTTCAGCAAATTGTCGTCTCACATGGTGGCGACATCGAGGCAGCAGATAGCAGGCTGGGTGGAGCGTTGTTCCGCATCAGCCTGCCACGTAAGCAATTAGAGGAAACATGAGAGACAAGCAAATTCTGGTTGTGGACGATGAACCGAAGATGCGTCGTGTTCTGGAAATCATGCTGCAGAAGATGGGGCACCGGGTACTCGCCACCGGCAATGGCCGCGAAGCTTTGGCGGTCTTTGCGATCCACACCGTCGACTTGGTCATTACCGATCTGCGTATGCCGGAAATGGATGGCATTGAGCTGCTTGCCAACCTCAGGATGCAGGAATCTGACGTCCCGGTGATGGTCATCACCGCTCATGGCACAATCGAAACTGCAGTGACCGCGATGAAACATGGGGCCTGCGACTACATTCTCAGGCCGTTCGACATTGACGCCCTGGAACTCGCCGTACAGAGGGCGCTTAACGGCGCCGAAGTGGTGAGACAGAATTCTTTCCTGAAACAGGAGATAAGTCGTGGCTGGGATGCATTCATTGGCACCAGCAAGCCGATGCAGGCTGTGTACGAACTGATCCAGCGCGTTGGTCCAAGCAAGGCGTCGGTACTAGTCACCGGGGAAACAGGGACCGGCAAAGAGATTGCAGCACGGGCAGTGCACAATGCGTCTCTGCGCTGTGACAAGCTATTCGTGCCGATAAATTGTGCCGCAATTCCGGCTGACATCCTGGAAAGTGAGCTTTTTGGTTATGAAAAAGGCGCCTTTACCGGCGCGGTCAAGGATCGCATCGGCAAATTCGAATTGGCCGATGGTGGTACGATTTTTCTGGATGAACTGACTGAAATGCCAATGGCCCTGCAGGCCAAGCTGCTACGTGTTCTACAGGAAAGCACTATAGAGCGACTGGGCGGCAATCGCGTCGTTAACCTGGATATACGCGTTATTGCTGCCACCAACCGAGATCCTCTGGCAGGTGTGCGCGACGGAAAGTTGCGGGAAGATCTCTACTATCGGGTCAATGTATTTTCCATCAATCTGCCGCCGTTACGCGAGCGGGTGGAGGATATCGCAGGTTTGGTCGCGCACTTCATTGGCAAGCATGGGCATTCGACTGAAGATACCAGACTGACACCCAAGGCGCTGAAACACCTCTGCAATTACAGCTGGCCCGGCAACGTCCGAGAGCTGGAAAACATGGTTGAACGAGCATTGATCCTGAGTGGTGGTGGATTACTAGACGAACAGCACTTCATGTTAATGCTAAAAAGCACCGAATCCGTGCCGAAGCGATCAGTCTTTCCAACTGAGAACTTAGGGGAGTCTCCACCATTGAACCAGGCAGTCGAAGAACTTGAAGCACGCTTGATCGATGAAGCACTGACCAAAGCGGAGGGTAACAAGGCGAAGGCCGCAGCCCTGCTGGATATCAGTGAAAGAACATTGTGGTACAAATTAAAAAAATACCGCCCGGATCAGGACATTACTTGATCATCTTCGGGTTGGCGGGGGATTGCTGCAAGATTCGTTAACGGTTCTTGCACACGCATCCTATGGCTCTGAAGCGCGGGGAAACGCGCATTAATTTTTGCCAATAAAATCAATGTATTAATGAAGCATGGCGATACTGGCACCGGTCTTGCTGAGTTCTGCTTGTTCAGGATGCTTTGGTCCGACGTTCCAGTTCTTTGGACGTCTGCTGCGTCCTGCCAATATCGCTCATATACTTTCGGAAAAACTAGATGAAATTTCAATATTTTGCATCGCTTGCACTATTAGCTCTTACGACGACGGCATTCGCCGATGAATTCTATGTAATGGGTCAAGTAACCCATTCCAGCGCAACTCTTGACCGGAGTCATTTTGACAACGTACTGACAGCCAACGGGGCGTCTGGTCTTTCCAGTAGTGACGACGGCAACAGTAACCAATGGCGTTTGCAAGGAGGCTATCGTTTTAATCAATATTTTGCGGTTGAAGGTGGATATATCGATTTTGGCGAAGCCAAATACAAGGCTGACTATAACGGAGGTAGTTCCCAAGGATCTTTGAAGGCAGGGGGCGCAGATGTGGCCGCATTACTTTCTTTACCGTTGAGTGATAGTTTTTCTGTGTTTGGGAAAGCTGGCGTAGTGGTTGCGAATGTGAAGTCCAGTCTTTCGGCTGGCGCTCCTGCCAGTTTGGCCAGCGGCAAGGCATCAACCAATGACGTTCTGCCCTTACTCGGCGTTGGCGCAATTCTCAAGGTCACACAGAATGTAGATTTGCGCGCTGATTATGATCACGTAAGTGGTTTGGGTGACGCCCAAAAAACCGGGAAAATGGATGACAACATGTTTTCGCTCGGGGTTGTCTATAATTTCTAATTTAGGTCAATCGCAGTGTTGCTGCGCGATCAGAATTGACCATGTGTGCGCGACTTCCGCTGATCATGTAAACGCGAACGCTTTGTGAGCAGTGGCAGGGCTTTAACCCTGTTGCTGCCTGAGCAATCAAGGTCGCGCAATTCCGTCAATACCTCTCGCGCAGAGACAGCGTACCCTGCAACGACGTTTGGAGGCGCAGGAAATCTGCTTTTTCGACATCATTGATCGCGTCCGACGGAGCCAGGCGCGTGAGTTTCTGACCCGAATGACGGCAGTGCGTCGATTCTGTTGCGAATTAATGACACCCTTGTCAATTAATCCGCTAACCGCTTGGATCGTCAGAATACACAGGTTAATTGAGCTATATTGAGTCAGGCTGCATTCTGCTCGCCAATGCTCAGTTACTAGGGCCGATTACTCTGAGGGGGTGTCATGAAAACAACTTCAATGCGAGCGTTTGGCGCAATCAGGAAGTCCCTGTGGTTCATCACAGCTTTGATTTCGGTTTTTGCCGCCGGCTACTCGGCGGACAGCTTGGCCCTTCCGGCATTTGCCCGGCAAACTGGCCAGAACTGCGTGGCCTGTCATGCCGGGGGCAATTTTCCGGAACTGACATCGTACGGTCGCATGTTCAAGCTCACGGGCTACACACTGGGTGAGCGGACCATTCCCTTGTCTGCCATGGCCGTGGTTTCCGGAACCAAGATGCGCAATACCAACAACCCTAATCCGGCTGGCGATCCGCGGGACGATTTTCCGATGAAAAACGGAGACCTGATCGCTTCAACCGGCAGTATTTTCTTGGCGGGAAAGATTACGGACAACATCGGTGGCTTTTACCAAGTCACATACAACACTTGGAACACACCCGATAAGTGGACGGGGTCATGGGCGTCTGACAACGCCGACTTCCGTTATGCGGACCGCTTTATTGACCCCCAGCGTGATGTGATCTTCGGCATGACGTTGAACAATAACCCGACCTCACAGGATCCTTGGAACAGCGCACCGGCTTGGGGGTTTGATGTGGTTCCAGGTAGCGCTTGGGGGGGCAGTTACGGAAAAATTCCGGCTTCCCCGCTAGTGGCCGGAGGACTCGCCCAGCAAGTGCTGGGCATCGGTGGCTACGTGTATTGGGACAAAACCATTTATGCCGAACTGGCTGGCTACCAATCGACCAACAATAAAGCGTTTACCTACGGCAACTACAATGCGAGCCGCATTTCGGGTACCGCACCTTACGGGCGGGTTGCGTACACCATTGATTGGGGGGGGCATAGCCTGATGCTCGGCGCCCTTGGAATGTCGGCAAAACTGCATAACGACCCGACCGATTCCTCGAGTCCGACAACCCAGTATAACGACTGGGGCCTGGACGCCCAATACCAGTACATTCTCGACCCGCACACATTTACCGCGCAGGTGAGTTACCTGAATGAGCACATCAAGTACGACTCTGGGACAGGTGGCCAACCTGGTGCCTATGACAGTAATAGCGAAATTGCCAACAGTGGCGCCAACACCGGTACCAATGCCCAATCGTTGACAAATTCGTCCGACACGCTGAATTTGTTTCGGATCAAGGGATCTTATGTTTATCGGGCTACCTATGGTGGCAGCTTGTCCTACTTCGGGCTTCATGGCAGCTCGAACTCGGCGTCTCAGATGGGCGTTTCCGGCGATCCAACCGGCCTAGATTTCAATGGCAGTCCGACCTTGTTTTCGGTTGCCAATAACGTGACAGGCAAACAAGACACCACCGGCTGGACCACCGAAGCATTCGTTCTTCCCGTGCAATATGCCCGGATCGGTCTGCAGTACACCATGTTCTCCAAGTACCTCGGTGCCTCTTCCAACTACGATGGTTGGGGGCGTAACGCCAAGGACAACAACACCCTGTTCTTCTATGTGTGGGGAGCCTACTGATCGTGAAAGTCGCCTGCTTTTGGCTGCATTACAAACTGTTGTCTTCACGGTGGTATTCGGAGATTGAAAAATGAAAAAACTGCTAACGATTGGATGTCTGGCCGCCACGGTCGGCATTGTCGCTTGTACTAATCTTGAACGATCACGCACGCTGGGGAATCCGGATATTTCGGCTACAGTGTTGGCACAACAGGTCTGCTCGAACTGCCATGGCGTTGAGGGAACATCGATCTCTCCCAACTTCCCGAATCTTGCCGGGCAGACCGAAGAGTATTTTGTCTTGCAAATGACCGGGTTCCGTGGCCACAGCCGTGCAGACCCTGCAGGATTTGAATATATGTGGGGCTTGAGCCGTGGTCTGAGTGACGACCAGATCAAAGGACTGGCTACCTATTTTGGGAAACAGGCACCGGTCAAAAATCCTGCTGCATCGAGTGTAAAGCTTGAAGTCATCAGCGCTGGCGAGGCCATCTACAAGAATGGCGTGGCCGAGAGCAATGTTCCTGCTTGCGCGACCTGCCATGGCGATGTTGGACAGGGGAATGCACAGTTCCCACGACTGGCTAGCCAGCATGCTGATTATCTGACCAAGCAGTTAATGGTCTTCCAACGAACCGATGAACGTCCCGAGGGAAGTGTCATGAAGACCATTGCGCATGGCCTAACCGAGCAAAACATGGAAGACGTGGCGGCCTATTTGCAGACGCTATAGGACATCCACCAACTTCCCTGCGCTTGAATTAGTGAGGGAAGTTGCTGAGGTGAATGTCCAAATTTTGTGTATTTGCGAATGGCACCGGATGGCCCAAAGAGTAGGCGTACGCCAGAGTTGAAATAATTCTAAGCGAATTTTGTCCAGATTTCAGCAAATTTGGGCAGTGTCTCGCCACTGCTCACAAAGCGTTAGCGTTTACATGATCAGCGGAAGTCGCGCACACATGGTCAATTCTGATCGCGCAGCAACAGCCGAGGGCAATCGGGAGACTTCTGTACGGGTATAAGGCACCCTTAAGATTTTCGGAACACACTGCGCTGATCTATCAGCAGCCCAAGGAGTCAACAATGACCTGGAAAAACACTGCGGCTCGCTGGGGTGGCCTGTCTATTGGCTTGCACTGGTTGATGCTGGCCCTGATGGTGGGCGTTTACGCGTGCATTGAACTCAAGGGCTATTTCCCCAAAGACAGCGAGCCGCGCGAGCTATTCAAGCAATGGCATTTTATGCTCGGCCTTGGCGTATTTGGTCTGGTCTGGTTGCGTCTACTGGCCCGTGCCATCGCCCCAACACCCTCCACCAGCCCGCCGTCGCCGGCGTGGCAGGAGAAAATCGCCAAGCTGATGTACGTCGCCCTGTATGGGTTGATGATCGGCGCGCCGCTGGCCGGCTGGCTGATTCTCAGCGCCGCCGGAAAACCGGTGCCCTTTTTTGGCCTTGAACTCCCGCCGCTGGTTGGCAAGAACGCGGATCTGGCGAAGCAGATCAAAGAATGGCATGAACTGGCCGGCACTATCGGTTACTGGCTGATTGGCATCCACACGGCAGCGGCTCTATATCATCACCATGTCCTGCACGACAACGCGCTGACGATCATGCTGCCCAGGCAGAAGTAAGGCTCGTACTCCAACAGCAGTGACTTGCCGACTAGGCGGGTCAACGTGAATGGCGGCCAGATCGCGTTGATCTGTCATTTTGAGTGCTGTGGGCATCAGGCAGTGTTGGGCGCGGAACGGCCTGACAGAAACGACAAAGCTGACGTTCGGGATGGTTTCTTCCAGTATGACCGCCATCCATCACCGGCCGCCCATAGTGCGTAGCTTTAATAGCGGTACAGGTCGACCTGCTGCCTTTGAGCAGTTGCATCGTAACCGTCCAGCCCCAATCCATCAGCCATCAGCAAAAAAAACCATCACCCCGGACCTCTCGCGAGGTCCAGGGCGGTGGCTTTATGCCGTTGCGTCAGTACAACCCGCTCGGTGAGCAATACGTGCGTACCGAACAAACTGATCGACATGAACTTTTCGGCAAACAGTTGGTGGAAAACGTACCGCTGGTCGCTTACATCCGTCACGGATGGAGCAAGATCCCTCGGGAGATTTGCACGAGGATCTCTTCCTCCGCTTGCTACGATTTACGTTGAACGAAAACGATGCAAAAGCCGCACTGCGCGTGGCAATCGAATGGGGACGCTACGGCAATCTATTTGAGTTTAGCTACAACACGGGCGTAATTCATTTGCCGAAGGATGAAGAGGCGGTTTCGGAGTAAGAGCACTGCGACGCTGGGTAGGAGAAATGCCGTTCCAGATTGTTTTTGCGCCGGCGGCCAGTAGCGGCCCGATGCTAGTTGCGAGTTGCCTGGGAGCAACGGTAGATTAAGTTATGCAAAGGTCATCTAGGTGAATTCCCTATACGGCAGCTTTCTGAACAGAAAGGTGCCGGATACATTTGACGACTTGCCTCAGTCCGTAACGGCACGAGATGTTTCATTCAGTCAAATCAACTGGGCGCCATTTTATGTTAGGGTGGTATCTCATTTGACTAAGAAGGAGGTGCCACATGATGCACTTGGTTTGGACACTGGTCATCGGTTTTGTAGCAGGTTTGATTGCCAAGGCAGTGACGCCTGGCACGGGGCCCGGCGGCTTTTTTATGACATCGGCACTCGGCATCGCTGGTTCTGTTGCCGCAACCTACCTCGGACAGGCACTTGGCCTCTATCCTGAGGGGCATATCGCTGGATTTATTGCCTCGGTGATCGGTGCGATTGCGCTACTGGCTGCCTATCACCTCATCACGCGTCAAAAATAAGGAGTGATTTCAAATGGGACTCTTGGATATATTGACTCAGATCGTTGGTGGAAACACAAACAGTGAACAGCACTTTGATGACGTTGCGAACAGCGCTCCCTCTGACGTGCTGGCGAAAGGACTTGCAGGCGCATTTCGTTCCGATCAAACACCAGCCATCGGTGAAATGGTGGGGAAAATGTTCGGCAATTCGAATGGCGAGCAACAAGCAGGCTTACTGAATCAGATTATTGCGAGTCTGGGACCTGTCGCAGCCGCAAGTCTTGCCGGGGGCGTCCTGGGTGGCATCATCAAGCCAGGCAGCAATCAAATCGCACCGGATCAGGCCTCTCAATTGTCGCCACAACAAGTACAGGATGTGGTCGAACATGCGCACCAGATCAATCCCGGCATCGCTGACGATCTAGCAGGCTTCTACGCGCAGCATTCTGGCTTAATCAAAACCTTGGGCGGGGCGGCGTTGGCGATTGCTATGGCTAAGATGAAGGACCATCTAGCTCAGGGTTAAGTGCAGTTCGGCTCTTCAGATTCTGGAGGAGCCGGAAGGCCGAATGGTGCCCTGAGCGGTCGATCAGTGTTCCCCAAACCGGCCAGTCAGCCAAATCCAGATTCTGCGAATTGGAATGCTCCTTGGATTCAACCGGTCGATGCAACGGATTGGCTGAATCGTTCAGCGGGCGTTTCGTAGTTTAGTGTTTTCCTTGGGCGCCCATTCAATTTCCTGGCCACGGCATTTAGTTGTGCTTGGGAGTAGTTCGAGATATCGGTGCCCTTGGGGAAATACTGCCGCAACAGCCCATTCGTGTTTTCGTTAGACCCACGCTGCCAAGGACTATGCGGATCACAGAAGTAAACTTTGATGTCCGTTGCCAAGGTGAAGCGTTTGTGGGCGGCCATCTCCTTGCCTCGATCCCACGTTAGTGATTTGTAGAGTTCCTGCGGTAACTTTCGGGCGTTTTTAATCAGCGCATTGGTGACCGTCTCGGTATCTTTGCCGGCGACCTTCACCAGCATCACATAGCGTGTATGACGCTCGACGAGGGTCGCAATCTGGCTGGTGCTGTTGCCGAACAGCAGATCCCCCTCCCAATGTCCTGGTACCGCCCGATCTTCAACCGTGGCTGGACGCTCGCTGATCGATACCGCGTCCCTGATCTTTCCGTGATCTGTGTTCTTCAGCGTGTGATGGCGTGAACGTCGCATGACTCGAACCCGCCTTAAATGCTGCAACAGTTCCTTCTTCAATGCCCCACGGGCTTGAATGAAGAGGCTGCGGTAAATGGTTTCGTGTGACACTTGGAAAGTTTCGTCGCTCGGGTGCGTTCGCTTCAGCCATCCAGCGATCTGCTCCGGTGCCCACTGCCTCTGGAGCTTCCCCGCCACAATGGTCGCCTACCAACCAGCTTACAGGTCTTGGGGCGTCTCGCTCGGTCCCAAGCCGCTTGGTCGGCTTGACTCGCCCGATAAGTTCCCCGGTCACCATTACGATTGATCTCTCGGCTAACGGTGGAGGGTGCTCGCCCAAGTAGCGTCGCTATTGAACGGAGTGACCTCCCCGCCGCTACAGAACGCGATATCTCCTCCCGTTCAGCCAACGTCAGTGCCAAGCTTGAGCGATGTCGCTGCGCGGGTTGCATGCCGCCAGTTCGCGCCAGAATTCCCTGTACCGATGTGTGGTGTCGATCAAACAGGTTTGCAATCTGATGGAGGTTGTCACCTGCGCGCCAGCGCTCCCACATGAGCGCTTTCTGACTTTCCGTGTAATAAATCCTTGGTCTTTGCTTCATCTGCAACACTCCTTCTGCTTACGCAGTTTCTACTGTGTTGCATCGACCGGTTGAATCCAAGTCCGATATAGGCCACTGGCGATTTCACCCTCCCGGCCAC
>Ga0315271_10002587_pt1 | contig 11351 bp, 9 predicted proteins | sample C3_top_MG_FD_204664 | JGI IMG/M metagenome (GOLD analysis project Ga0315271, IMG submission 204664) | Sediment microbial communities from Yellowstone Lake, YNP, Wyoming, USA - C3_top | ecosystem: Environmental > Aquatic > Freshwater > Lake > Sediment | place: USA: Wyoming | collected 2017-08-01
GGGGCCCTACCACGTTTGGTTCGTGGGCTACTCGAGCAAGCCCGGCACGCGCACGTTGGCGTTCGCCATGGTCCTACATGCGCGCAAGGACCACTTGGCCTCCGGCGCCAGCATCGCCGCGCCGGCCGTCGCGAGGTTCCTCGCCTGGTGGTACACGCATGACCCTCGGTGACCGCCTCCAGCGCGCGAACTGGCCCCTCATGGGCCTGGCCCTCGCCCTCACGGTCGCCGGGATCGCGACGGTGGGGACCGCCGCCGAGGGGCAGCGGCTCGTCGACTGGTCGTGGCTGCAGATCAAGTGGGCCGTGGTCGGTATCGCGGCGGCGCTGCTCGTGCTCGCGCTGCCGTACCGCTCGGTCGTGCAGTCGGGGTGGGTGCTCTACGGCCTCGGGATCGCGGCGCTGGTCCTCGTCCTCTTCAAGGGCACGGGGCAGAGCGCGGGGCGCTGGATCGGGATCGGCCCGTTCCGGATGCAGCCCAGCGAGTTCATGAAGCTGTTCCTGATCGTGGCCCTCGCCGGGCGGCTGCGCTACGAGCGGTCCCACCGCCGCCTCCAGGGGCTCGTCGGGCCGCTCGTGCTGACGCTCGTGCCGCTCGCGCTGGTCATGAAGCAGCCCGACCTCGGCACGGCGCTCCTCCTCGTCCCGATCCTGTTCGCGATCCTCTTCGCCGCGGGCGCGCGGACGAAGCACCTCGTCCTCGTCGCGATCCTCGGCCTCGTCTCCGCGACCGGCATGTTCTTCGTCCCCGGGCTGCTCAAGGACTACCAGCGCCAGCGGGTCCTCGCCTTCCTCACGGAGGTCACGAATCCCGACGCGGCGAAGACCTTTCAGCAGACCCACGGCCACCAGCTCCACAGCGGGCTCATCGCCGTCGGGCTGGGCGGCGTCACGGGCGTGGCCGAAGAGGACGGCGGGGGCGCCGACGCCTCGCGGGGCCTGCCCGAGCGTCACTCCGACTTCATCTTCCCCGTCTTCGCGGCGAGCTGGGGCTTCCTCGGCGTCACGGCCCTCCTGCTCTTCTACCTGCTGTTCCTCGGCACCCTGCTCGGGACGGCGCTGCGCGTGCGGGAGCCGAGCGGGCGCCTGCTCGTGGTCGGCGTGTTCACGCTGTTCGCGGCCCAGGTCGTCGTGAACCTCGGCATGACCCTCGGGCTCCTGCCGGTGGTCGGCGTGCCGCTGCCGTTCTTCTCGTACGGCGGATCCAGCCTCCTGACGTCGTTCCTGGCCCTGGGGCTGGTCCTGAACGTCGGGGCCGACCCCGTCATCGAGTTCGGGCGGACGAGCTTCGCCGAGGGGTAGCCGCCCGGCGGACGGCACCAGCGGTGCGGCCCCCCGGGTCGGGTGCCGCGCCCGCCTGGGGGGGTCGGGGCACGCGGCGGGCTGCCGCCCCGGAGGTCGGCGATCGGCCCTAGAATGTCGCGTCGCCTCGCGGAGCCTCATGAAGACGACCACCGTGCTCTGGATCCTCCTGCCGCTCGCGGCCCTGTCCCTCGTGGTGGCGCTCTACGTCGCGCGGGAGGCCGAGGCGCGGGCGCCGAGCAACCTCGTCTGGGACGAGGACGAGATGGCCTTCGTGCGCCGCATGGTGGCCGACACGTACGTCGACGAGCTTTCGGAGCCCCAGTCGCGGGAGGCGTTCTACGCCTGCATCGACGGGTACATGAAGAGCCTGCCCGACGAGTACAACGACTTCCTCCCGCCCGAGGAGTACAAGAAGTGGAGCGAGAACACCGCGGGCCACTATGCCGGCGTCGGCGTCCGCATCGAGGCGAGGAAGGAAGGCCTGCTGCTCGCCGGCGTGCTCCCGGGCGGGCCGGCGGCCAAGGCGGGACTCCGCGCCGGCGAGATCGTGACCACCGTCGACGGTCGCTCCCTCGCCGAGGCCGAGAGCGCGCGCGACGTCCACGTGAAGCTGCTGAAGGGCCCCGTGGGCAGCACCGTGAACGTCACGGTGCTCGGGGCGCTCGCGGCGGACGCGCCCGCCGGCACGGCGAGACCCTCGCGCGACGTCACCATCACGCGCGACATCGTGAGCCCACCGACGGTGTTCGCCCGACGCCTGGGGCCGGGCGCGAAGATCGGCTACCTCCGGGTGACGGAGTTCGTCGAGGCCACGGCCGTCGACTTCGACCACGAGCTCGACGCGATGGTCGCCGCCGGCCTGAAGTCGGTGATCGTGGACCTGCGCGGGAACGGCGGCGGCCTGCTCCCGACCACCGTCCACATGGCCGATCGCTTCATCTCGCAGGGCGAGATCGTCCGCATGACCGGGCGCACGAAGAGCTCGCGCCGCGTCGAGATGGCCAAGGCCGAGGGCACCATCCCCGACGGCGTCGGCCTCTACGTCCTCGTCGACGGGGGGAGCGCCAGCGCGAGCGAGGTCTTTTCCGGGTGCATCCAGGACTACCGCCGCGGCGTCCTCCTGGGGACCCGGACCTACGGGAAGTTCCTGGTGCAGAACATCACCGAGATCCCGGGCCGCGCGGCCGCGATCAAGATCACCACGGCGCGCTACCAGACGCCCAACGGGCACTCCTACGCCCGCAACCCGAAGGACCGCGACGGCCCGGCGCAGGGCCTCACCCCCGACATCGTGGTCGAGCTCTCGGCCGACGACAAGGCGAAGTTCCTGAAGTCGTGGGCCAACTTCGAGGAGGCGACCTGGGGCGCGGCCCTCAAGTACCCCGAGGTCCCCGCCGACTGGGTCGACCCCCAGCTGCAGAAGGCGCTCGACCTCATCGCCGGCAACCTCCTCCTCCAGGACATCCGCACCGGCACCGAGAAGAAGAACGGCTGACGAGCGCCGCGGGGGCGCGACGCCGACGAACGTCGTCGTCGATCGCGCGTCGCCCCCGGCGCAGGAGGCGATCCCCCCGCCGGGGTCGTAGGCTGCCCGCCCGACCATGCGCGTCCTCGGCATCGACACCTCCTGCGACGACACCTCCGCCGGCGTCTCGGACGGTCCGCGGCGCGTGCTGTCGAGCGCGGTGCACAGCCAGCACGACCTCCACGCCGCGTTCCAGGGCGTCGTCCCCGAGATCGCGAGCCGGGCGCACGCCGAGCGCATCTCGCTCGTGGTGCGGCGGGCGCTCGCCGAGGCCGATACGCCGCTCGAGGCCCTCGACGCGGTCGCGGTCACCGTGCGCCCGGGCCTCGTCGGGTCGCTGCTCGTCGGCGTCGCGTTCGCGAAGGCGCTGGCCTACGCGCGCGGCCTCCCCCTGATCGGCGTCCACCACATCGAGGCGCACGCGATCTCGGCCCGCGCCGACCACGACGACCTCGAGTACCCCTTCGTCGCGCTCGTCGCGTCGGGGGGACACACGGCGCTCTACGCCTGCCGCGGCGCGCGCGACATCGTGCGGCTGGGCCAGACCCACGACGACGCGGCGGGGGAGTGCTTCGACAAGGTGGCCGTGCTCCTGGGCCTCCCACAGCCCGGCGGGCCCTCCGTCTCGAAGCTCGCGACCGAGGGCCGCCCCACGGCCGTCGCGTTCCCGCGCTACCGGGCGGAGGGAGACGCGATCGCGTTCTCCTTCTCGGGGCTCAAGACCTCCGTCCTCTACTTCCTGAAGGGCCCCGCCGGGCGCAGGGACGCGCCCAACCGCCCCGACCTCGCCGTGACGATCCCCGACGTCGCCGCCTCCTTCGAACGCGCCGCCGTCGAGAACCTCATCCGGCCGACGCTGGAGGCGGTCGCCCGCGAGGGCGTCGCCGACCTCGTGGTGGGGGGCGGCGTCGCCGCGAACCGCGAGCTCCGTCGCCTGCTCGCCGAGCGCGCGCCCGGGGGCGTCCGCGTCCGCTTCCCGCGGCCCGCGCTCTGCGCCGACAACGGCGCCATGATCGCGATGCGCGGGGCCGAGCTCCTGGCGCTCGGCGAGCGCTCGCCGCTCGACGTCGACGTCGACCCCTACGCGGTCGACTGACGGCCCTGCGACGTGGACGGACGCGACGCGGGCCCCGCGCCGCGGCCGCCCCCGCGCGACGGGCTCCTCCGGGCCGGACCCGCGCGGAGCTCGACGGCGCGGCCCAGGGCCTCCTCCAGGACGTCCGCCTTGCCGCGGGCGCCCCAGACGTCGAGCTCGATCGCGCCGCGACCCGCGACCGAGATCTCGACGGCGTGGCGACGGATCGACACGCGCAGCGCGTGGACCTCCTGGGCGTGGCCCCGATCGAGGCCGTCCGCCACCCGGAGGAGCCCGATCAGCACGAGGGCCGTGGGCTTCTGGCGGTCGGGGATCGCCTGCCAGTCCTCGTGGTCGGCCTTCGGGGGCGACCGCCGGTGGTAGCGGCAGAGGCAGGCCAGGAGCTCGACCTCGTCGGGCTCGAAGCCCTGGAGCTCGGCGTTCTTGACGAGGTAGTGGGAGTGCCGGTGGTGGCGGCGATACTCGACGTGCTGACCGACGTCGTGGACCAGGCTCGCGAAGTGGAGCAGCTCGCGCTCGGCGGCCCCCAGGCGGTGGAGGCGGCGCGTCGCGTCGAAGAGCGCCAGCGCGATGCGCGAGACGTGCTCGCCGTGCTCCGTCGTGTCGCCGTAGCGCGCCGCGGCGTCCCGCACGCTACGCTCGCGCACGTCGTGGCTCGACTTCGTCGCGGGCCCGTCGGGGTGCGTCGCGAGGTAGTCGAGCACCATCCCCTCGCGCACGGCGGCACGGCAGGTGCGGATCTCGTCGACCTCCACGGCCCGGAGGATCTCGTCGACGACCGTGCAGCCGAGCCCGAGCGTGTCCGCGCGGGCCGGGTCGAGGCCGGGGACCTTCTTCCGCTGCGACAGCGGCATCGAGAGCAGCGTCTCGGCCAGCTCGTGGATGTCGGCCGCCGCGATGCGCTGGACCGACGGGACGTCGCCCTCGGCGACCTGCCCCTCCCTCGCGAGCAGCACGCGCGCCATCGCGTTGACGGTGCCGGCGGTGCCCGTGACGCGGTGGACCCGGGCCCCGCGGGCCCGGCGCACGCTCTCCTCGATCACCCCGCGGATGTGCTCGCGCAGGTCCTTCCGCTTCTTCCCGCTGAGCGCCTTGCCGCCGTGGAACATCGCGTTGAGGCGCAGCACGCCCAGCGGCAGGCTGGCCGCGTGCCGCATGGCCGTCGCGTCGCCGACGATGAGCTCGGTGCTGCCCCCGCCGACGTCCACGACCAGCGAAGGCCGACCCCGGAGGTCGGTCGCGTCGCGCACCGCCAGGTAGATGAGGCGGGCCTCCTCGTGCTCCCCGAGGAGGGCCACGTGCTGGCCGGTCTCCTTGCGGACCAGCGCCAGGAACTGCCGGCCGTTGGCGGCCTCCCGGACCGCGCTGGTGGCCGCCGCGACCACGGCGTCGACGCCCCGGCGCCGGGCGAGCTGGAGGAACCGGGAGATCGAGGAGAGCGCGCGCGCCTGGGCCGACGCCGACAGCCGCCCGTCGGCGAACGCGCTGTCGCCGAGCCGGGCCATGTCCTTCTCGCGGTCGAGGATCCGGAGATCCCGCCCGCGCTGCGCGTCCACCACGATCATGTGGATCGAGTTGGAGCCGATGTCGATCGCCGCGATCTTCACGCGGCGGATCCTACCCCTCGATCTTCGCGCGCCGAACGTTCCGACCCTCCCGCGACGCGCCCGCCGTTGCCCCGACGGCGGGGGCGTGGTGGCATGGATGCGGTGCCCTCGCCCGACCGCCCCCCGTCGACCCGGCCGAGCGCCCTTGCGGGCGTCCGCGGGCTCGTCGTGGCCCTCCTGCTCGGGCTCGGGCTCGTGCGCGTCGGCGCGGTCCGGGGCGGGGACGAGGGCGCGAAGGGCTCCTCCGCGTGCGGCGTCCCGTGCTTTCGCGACGACGACGACGAGGGCCTTCGCCTCGCCTACGACGGGCTCCGTCGCGGGCTCGAGGAGGCAAACCTCCAGCGCGTCTGTCTGCGTCGGCCCGCGACCGACGACGCCGCGGGCTGGGAGCGCCTCGCGCGCGAGATCTCCGCGGAGAAGCCGCCCTTCGTCGTCGCGCTGGGGCGGCGCGTCTCGGCCCGCGTCGCGACGCTCCCGCTGACCGGCCCGGACGGGCGGATCCCGTGCGTCTACGTGGACGTCGCCAGCGGCGTGGGGGGGCGCGCGATGCCCCTCCTGCCGGCCTACCCCGCCCCGGCCGCGGTCGTGCGCAGCGAGGTCGCCGTCGAGTCGTGGGGCGCGCTGCTCAAGGCTCTGCTGCCCGGGCGTCCCCAGCTCACGGTCCTCCTGCCGTGGACCTCCGAGAGCAAGGAGGCCGCCGCCCTGCGGCGCGAGGCCGGGCGAGGCGGGGGCTTCGACGCGCGCCTCCTCTCCGACGGCCCGGCGACGCCGGACGCGATCCTCGCGTGGTCGCCGTCGGTCGGCGAGACCGTCGAACCCTTCGCCGCCACCCTCGAGCGGGCGCGCAGCCTGCGCGTGCCCCTGCTCTGCGTCGATGCCGGCCTGTTCCTGAAGGGAGCCGCCGTCGCGCTCCTGCCCGACGCGGCCCTGCTCGGCCGGGTCGCCGCGGACGCCGCCCGACGTCTCGCCGAGGGCGAACGCGCCCCGGAACGGCTGCGCATCGCCACGACGGCGACCGAGCTGTGCGTCGACCTCGACGCGGCGGACGCGGAGGGCCTCGCGGCGCCGCTGGCCTTCCTCGCCTCGGCGCACCGCCTGCGCCGTTCCCCACGGAGCCCGGCCCCGGTGCCCACCGAGGCGCCGAAGCCGCCCGCCGGGGGCGATCGGTGAGCTCCTCGGCCCCCGCCCCCTCGTTCCCGGGCGGCCGCGTCCCGTGGGTGGCGTCGCTCGCGGTGCGCACGGTGCTGCTCGTGGCCACCGTCGTCCTCGTGCTGGGGGCCGCGGTCGTCCTCTGGGTCACCCAGGAGGACCGCCGCGAGGCCCTCGCCGATGCGGCACGCATGGAGAGCCTCGCCGAGAGCGAGCTGCGCGGTCTCGTCGAGGATCTCGTCCGAGACCACCAGGACATCGCCGTCGCCCTCGTCGAAGGCACCGACCGGCGCACGCGCGAGTGGCTCGAGGCCGAGCCGCTGGGCCTCTATCGCGACCGGGCGTATCCGGAGCGCGTGGACGTGACGGCGCTGCGACAGGCGCTGACGGCCGAGGTCCGCAGGCGCAGCCGGGCCGAGCGCGAGAACGTGCAGCTCATCACCGACCGCCTCGGGCGCGAGGCCGCGGCCCGCGTCGACCGCGTGGCCGACGATCTCCGGCGCGAGGGCGAGCTGCGCACCCAGGCGGCGGCGGGCGAGCGCCGCGCGCGGCTGGCCATGCGCCTCGGGCTGCTGCTCGTCGGCATCGCGGCATTGCTCGCCTGGGCGCTCTGGCGGTCGGTCCTGGCGCCCGTGGCGCGGCTCCGGTCGGCCGTGGCGCGCATGGCGGCCGGCGACCTCGCGACGCCCGTGGGCGCCGTCTCCCGGCGCCGGGACGAGATCGGGACGCTCGCCCGCGCGGTGGACGGCATGCGGGGCGACCTGCTGCGCTCGCGCGAGGGGCTCGAGGGCGAGGTGGCCCGGAAGACGGCCGACCTCGCGCGCACGCTCGACGAGCGGACCGCCGCGCTGCGCGAGCTCGAGGCGACGCGGGACCGGCTCGTGCAGGCCGCCAAGATGGCGAGCCTCGGCACGCTCGCCGGCGGTCTCGCGCACGAGTTCAACAACCTGCTGGGCGGCATCCTCGGGTGCGTCGAGAGCGCGCGCGCGGAGAACCGCGACGCGTCGGTCGGCGAGGACCTCGACATGGTCGCCCGGACCGCGAACCGGGGCACCCGCCTGGTCCAGGGCCTGCTCGACGTGGCCAAGCCCGGCGCGCGCGGGCTCGAGGAGGTCGACCTCGCGCGCCTCCTCGACGACGTCCTCCGGACCGTCGCGCCGGTCGCGGCGCAGCGCGAGGTGCCCCTGCGCCGGGAGATCGCAGCGATCCCGCCGGTGCGCGGCGACGCGGCCCAGCTCCATCAGGTGGCCTTGAACCTCGTGACCAACGCGCTCCAGGCCGTGGACGAGAGGGAGCCCGTCGTGGTGGCGTTGCGCCAGGAGGGCGCGCGCGCCGTCCTCGAAGTCCGGGACGGGGGGCCCGGGGTCGACCCGGCCATCCGGGATCGCATCTTCGAACCGTTCTTCACGGCCGGGAAGGCGGAAGGCACCGGCCTCGGCCTGTTCGTCTCGTACGGCATCGTCGAACGCCACGGGGGGACGCTCGAAGTCGGGTCGGCCCCGGAAGGGGGGGCCCGGTTCACCGTCCGGCTTCCGCTCGCCGATCTGTATCCCAAGGGAGACACTGGGAGCGGCGCGGCGATTGCTCCGTAGGGTGGCTCGGGCCCCCCCGGAGCGGCCCCCCCGCGGATGACTCCCTCCGACCTCCCTGCCCCTCCCGGCCCTCGAATCCTCGTCATCGATGACGAGGAATCCCTGCGCCATTCGCTGCGCAAGGCCCTGAAGCGCGCCGGGTACGTCGTCGAGACGGCTGCCACGGGGCGCGAGGGGGTCGACCTGCTGCGGGCCGGCCGGTTCGACGCCGTGGTCACCGACGTCCGGCTGCCGGACCTGTCGGGGCTCGACATCGTCGCGCTCGTCACCGAGACGAACCCGGGCACGCCCATCCTCGTGATGACGGGCTACGGGACCGTCGACACGGCGCTCGAGGCCATGCGGCGGGGCGCCCGCGACTTCCTCACGAAGCCCTTCGACACGGCCGATCTCGTCCAGCGCCTCGGGCGCGAGCTGGCGCGCAGCGGTGCCCAGGAGGACGAGAAGCGCCTGCGCGTCGAGGTCGAGCGGAAGTTCGCACCCGAGGGCTACGCCCACGTCGACGACGAGCTGCGGCGGGCGCCCGCCGCCGCGGTCGCCCCCGACGGGGACCGTCGACCCGGCACGTCGCCGTCGGCGCCCCAAGGCGCGGCGCAGGACGTCCCCGGCGCCGCCGGCGACCCGCTCGCCCTGCGCGACGCGCAGCGGCAGTTCGAGATCCGCTACGTCGAAGACCTCCTCTCCCGCACGGGAGGGAACGTCGCGGCCGCTGCGCGCCTCGCCGGCATCAGCCGGCCCAACTTCCACAAGAAGCTCAAGGTGCTCGGCGTGGACCCCGCCCGCTTCAAGGACGCGCACCGGCGCGGCCGCATCGCGGGACTCTGACCGCCGAGGGCGTCCGCACTCCCCGACCCGAGACCCTGCTCCGGAGGACCCCGCATGCGCCCCGTCTCCTGGCTCGTCGCCCTGCTCGCGCTGGGGGTCGGCGCGTTCCTCCTGTGGCCGCTGATCGGCGCCGAGAAGGCGGCCGTGGTCCTCTACTCGTCGGTCGACCAGGACCAGTTCAAGCCGGTGGTGGCCGACTTCGAGCGCAGCGCGGGGCTCACGGTCGACGGCGTCGGCGAGACCGAGGCCTCGCGCAGCGTCGGGATGGCGCGGCGGCTCGAGCTCGAGAAGGACCACCCCGTCGCCGACGTCTTCTGGGCCAACGAGATCATGAACACGACCGTGCTGCGTGATCTCGGCGTGTTCGCCCCGCTCCCGCAGGACGTCCTCGACGGCTTTCCCGTGCGCTGGCGCGACCCCAAGGGCCGCTACGTCGCGATGGCGGGCCGCGCGCGCATCCTGCTCGTCAACACGAAGCTCGTGCCCGACCCGAAGGACTGGCCGACCTCCGTCGGCGACCTCCTGGACGCGAAGTGGGGCGGCGACGGCCGTCGCGTGAGCGTCGCGGCGCCGCTGACCGGCACGACGTACACGCACGCGATCGCGCTGCTGACGCGCGACAAGGCCGCCGCCGAGGCGTTCTGGACGGGCGTCGCCGCGCGCGGGGCCAAGGGCGAGCTCAAGATCGTGCCCGGCAACGGCGCCGTGAAGCAGCAGGTCGCCGACCCGGCGAACGGCGTCGCGTGGGGTCTCACCGACACCGACGACGCGCACGAGGCGGTCGAGTCGGGCGCGCCGGTCGCCGTCGTCTACCCCGACCAGGCCGAGGGCGGGCCCGGCACGCTCGTGATCCCGAACACGCTCGCGCTCGTCCAGGGGGGGCCGCACCCGGAGGACGCAGTCCGGCTGCTGCGCTGGCTCGCCTCGAAGGAGACCGAGGCGCGCCTCGCGGCCGGGCCGATCGCGAACATCCCCGTGCGGGACGACGTGCCCGCGCCCGCGTACGTGAAGCGCCCGGGCAAGGACTTCCGCCCCATGGACGTCGACTGGGACGCGGTCGGCGCCAACCGCGACCGCTGGCAAAGCCTACTTCAACGCCTCTTCGCGAGTCGCTAGCTCCGAAGAGTCTTGATCGGGGGTGGGCGTGTCGGCTGCGCTGGCAGGGTCCCGGGCTGCGCGGTCGCAGGTGGGGCGCAGCGCCCCAGCTGCGATTTCTCGGGCGTAGAGACCGCCCGAGAAACGGTTCGTCGGCGTGGCTGCAGCGCCACGCATTCCTCACCGCCGCTTGCGCGGGCCCATGCCATCGCACCCGAAGGTGTGGGATGAGACGGGATCTCGCAAGCCCCGGACGCGCTACGCGCAGGATTGAGATGTGACGCCCTGTGCCAGGCGACCACCCGGAGGCTTGGGTCGTCGAGTTTCGGTGGGCGCGGCATTCCTGAGGGCCTCGGGCGGGGCATGGCGTACCCTCCTCGACGCGTCGAGCCGAGTCCCCGGTCCCGCACGCGCCCATCGTCCAGAGGCCTAGGACGCCAGCCTTTCAAGTTGGTAACACGGGTTCGAATCCCGTTGGGCGCGCCACCTTCCCGGCCGCGGCCCCCCGCGTCGTCGGGCCTCTCGGAGGGCGAAGGGAGTCTCCCGTGGGCAACCGCAAGCACCCCAACCCCGCGAAGCCGAAGCAGGACCGCCCTTCCTCCCCGGCGAAGGGCCGCGGCGAGCCCGAGGCGTTCGTCCTGCGCGCCGACCCCGACCCCGCCGCCGACCCGGCCGACGTGCACATCGAGCTCGCGCAGCTCTTGAAGGCCGTCGGCGCCTGCGACACCGGCGGCGCCGCGAAGCACGTCGTCCAGTCCGGCGCCGTCCACGTCAACGACGCCGTCGAGCTCCGCCGCGGTCGCAAGCTCGTCGCCGGCGACGTCGTCTCCTACCACACGAAGCGCTGGAAGCTCGTCGCCCCTCCGCCGAAGTAGGTCCGAGCCGGCTCCGCGTCCGCTCTCTTTCCCTGTTCCTTCCGTGATGAATGGCTGGAGCAAGGCGCTTTTCTCGCAGTCCACCGCGCAGCGGTTCCGTGGCTCCCTAGATCACGTCTCTTCCCACCCGCCTTCGGGTGCGATGGAGTGGGGCCGCGGAAGCGGGAGCGAGGAAGGCGTGGCGCTGCAGCCACGCGGACGAGCTCCTTTTCGGGCGGTCCCTCCGCCCGAAAAGTCGTGTCGCCAGCGCCTCGCGGCCGACACGACCGCGCACCCCGGGACC
>Ga0315271_10002588_pt1 | contig 11348 bp, 11 predicted proteins | sample C3_top_MG_FD_204664 | JGI IMG/M metagenome (GOLD analysis project Ga0315271, IMG submission 204664) | Sediment microbial communities from Yellowstone Lake, YNP, Wyoming, USA - C3_top | ecosystem: Environmental > Aquatic > Freshwater > Lake > Sediment | place: USA: Wyoming | collected 2017-08-01
ACGAGGCGCTCCAGCGACGCCGTGATGTACTGGAGTCCCATGAAGTCGAGGAGGCTCGCCAGCCAGTAGCCGATGCAGCCCAGCCAGACCAGGCGCCACCAGTCGGCGCGTGCAATTTTGGACATGCGCGGCGACGTGCGCGGCGCGCGCTGCGCCCACGCGGCCATCGCCAGGAACAGCGGCGCGGAATAAAGCATCCGCAGCGTGAGCAGCGTGATCGCGTCCACCGGATATTCCCGGTACGCGAGCTTGATCAGGATGGCCTTGAACGAAAAACCGAGCACGCCCAAGACCGCGCACAGCGGCCCGATCCAGCGGCGCGACGTTGCCGTCATCAGAGGGCCAAGGCAGAAGCGTCGGGGCTGCCAGGCGCTAGTTCCACGTCACCGCGCCGGACCAGGCGGTAGCGAGGATCATCGCGCCGAACGCGATGCGGTACCAGGCAAACGGCGTGAAGTCGTGGTGGCTCACGTAGCGCAGCAGCCAGCGCACGCACAGGAACGCCGAAACGAATGCGGCGGCGAAGCCGACGCCGAACGCCGGCAGGTCCGCCGCCGCGAGCAGGTGCCGGTTCTTCAGCGCCTCGTAGCCGCACGCCGCGAACAGCGTGGGAATGGCCAGGAAGAACGAGAACTCGGTGGCGGCCTTGCGCGACATGCCGAACAGCATGCCGCCGATGATCGTGGCGCCCGAGCGCGACGTGCCGGGCACGAGGGCCAGCGCCTGCGCGCAGCCGACCTTCAGCGCGTCGGTCCAGCGCATCGCGTCGACGTCGTCGATGCGCACGGTCTCGGGCCGCGTCCGCTGCCGCCGCTCGGCCCACAGGATCACGAAGGCACCGACGACAAAGGCGCAGGCGACCGGCACCGGCGCGAACAGCACCGACTTGATCGCCTTGTTGAAGGCCAGTCCCAGCACCGCCGCCGGAAGGAACGCAATGAAGAGATTGAATACGAAGCGGTTGGCACGCGCGTCGCGCCCCAGTCCGCGCGCCACGCCAATCAGCCGCGCGCGGAATTCCCAGCACACGGCCAGGATTGCGCCTGCCTGGATGACGATTTCGAAGACCTTCGCCTGCTCGCCGGTGTAGCCCAGCAGCGAGCCCGCGACGATCAGGTGACCGGTCGAGGACACCGGCAGGAACTCGGTGATGCCTTCGACCAGGCCCAGCAGCAGCGCGACGATCAGGGTGGGGTGTTCCAAGGCGGGGGTCCGTGTGGATCGTGTGCCCGCCACGGCAGCGCGGCGTCGGCAGGAGCGGCGAATTGTCGCATATCGAGGGTAAAATGCCGCCATGGAACACGACCTCATCCAGCTCTTCGATATCGAGTCCTCGACGTTCACGTATTTCCTCGTCGACCGCGCGACCCGCGAAGCGATGGCCATCGATTCGGTGGACCGACAGGTCGAGCGGGACCTGGCGCTGATAAAGCGGCTCGATCTCAAGCTCCGCTACGCGCTGGAGACGCACGCGCATGCCGACCACATCACAGGCGCGGCGCGTCTGGTCGCCGCGACCGGCGCCTTGTCCGCGGCGCCGTCGGGCTGCGGCATCCTGCCCGCCAACGTGCAGATGCAGGACGGCGACGTGCTGCTCTTCGGCGTCGCGGAGCAGTTGCGCGCGCTGCACACGCCGGGGCACACGGCGGGCAGCATGAGCTTCACGTGGCGCGGCAACGTGTTCACCGGCGACGCGCTGCTGATCGACGGCTGCGGCCGCACCGACTTTCAGGGCGGCGATGCCGGCGCGCTGTACGACAGCATCCACGCCAAGCTGTTCACGCTGCCGGACATCACGCGCGTTTACCCGGCGCACGACTACCGCGGCAATGCGGTGTCGACGATCGGCTGGGAGAAGCGGCACAACGCGCGGCTCGCCAACCGCAGCCGCGCGGATTTCATCGACATCATGACCCACCTCGACCTTCCCCGGCCCAAGATGATGGACGTCGCCGTGCCTGCCAACAGGAACCTGGGCATCATTCCCCATGCCGCCTGAAGCAGCCGCCAATGTCGCGGCAATCCGTGTACGCGCCGAGGCGAGGGCCGCAGCGGAGGGCGTGGCGTTTCGCGGCTTCCTGACGCCGAGCGAAGCGTGGGCGCTGTTTTCCCGCGGAGAGCTGGAACTGATCGATACGCGCACGCTCGCCGAGCGCGACCTGATCGGCTACGTGCCCGGCAGCGTGCACATCGAGTGGTACGACTATCCGAACAAGAAGATGAACGAGCATTTCCTCGACCAGCTGCGCTCGCGGGTGGAGCCTGACCGCGCGGTCGCGTTCCTGTGCCGCAGCGGCGTGCGTTCCAAGCACGCGGCGACGCTCGCTGCGCAAAGCGGCTTTGCGTTTGCGTTCGACGTGCTGAAGGGATTCGAGGGCGACAAGAACGCGCAGGGGCAGCGCGTCGTCAACGGCTGGCGCGTCGACGGGTTGCCGTGGCGGCAGGATTGACCGGCCCGCAATGAAAATGGCCGGTCACGCGACCGGCCATCGAAGTTGGCGCCAGCGCGGTTCTACGCCGGCCGGCCTTTCTGCAGTATCGCCAGCGCCTGTGCCACGAGGTCGTTGTGGCCGTCCGGAATTTCTCCGCCCGGCGTCATCTGGTCGACGACGTGCGGCAGCGCCTGCGAGAGCCCGCCGGCCGCTTCGTCGGGGGAGATGCCCATCTGCTGCGCGATCTCCGAGAGCTGACCGTGACCGAAGATCTGCGACAGCGCGTCCGCGGAAATCGGCATGTTCTGGCCGGTGCCGATCCACGACTGCGCCTGCTGGCCCATGCCGGCCTGCTGGAACTTGGCGAGCAGGCCCTCGATGCCGCCGTTCTGCTGCAGCATCTGCAGCGCCATCTGGATCATCGGGTTGCCGCCCTGCGCCCCCTGCGCCGACGATCCGCCTCCCATCATCCCGCCCATCACGCTGCCGAGTAGTCCGTCGAGCAATCCCATCGCGCACCTCGCTTCAGAAATGAAATCGTTGCAATTGCGCGCCGCCGACCTGCCGGCGCGCGCCGATCAGGCCGCTTTCTGGCGCACAAACAGGTGCGCCTCCGCCGCCGGATAGCCGGCTGCGCCGAAGGTCTCGCGAATCGTCTTGTTGGTGTCGAAGTACACCTGCCAGTAGTGGTCGGTGTGGACATAGGGCCGCACGGCGAGCACCGGGCCGCGCTCGTTGAACGTCAGGATCTCGACATCGGGTTTGGGTTCCGCCACGACGTTGGGAATTTTCGGCAGCGCTTCCTTCAGACGCTGGATCGCGTCCTGCGGGTCGACCGTGTGGTCGAGCTGCGCGGTGAGCTCGACGCGGCGGTGCGGGTTGTGCGAGAAATTCTTGATGGTGCCGGCCATGATCTTGCCGTTGCCGACCGTGGTGAGGACGTTGTCGGGCGTGTCGATGGCCGTCGTGAACATGCCGACGGCGCGCACCGTGCCTTCGACGTCGCCGGCCAGCACATAGTCGCCCACCTTGAACGGACGCAGCACCAGGATGAAGGCGCCGGCTGCGAAATTGGCGAGCAGTCCAGACCATGCGGCGCCGATCGCGATGCCGAGTGCCGCCAGCAGTGCGGCGAACGACGTCGTCTCGATGCCGAAGTAGCCCAGGATGCCGACGACCAGCAGGATGTTGAGTGCGACGTTGACCGTGCTGGCGACGTAGCGGATGACGGTCGGCTCGATCTTCTGCCGTTCGAGCGATTTGGTGATGATCGTGCCGACGATGCCGATCAGCCAGCGGCCGATGATGTAAAGCGCGAGCGCGCCCAGGACCTTGAGGCCGAAGGCGATGACGACGGGGCGGGCGCTTTCAACGACGTTGCTGAAATCCATGGATAGGGTCCGGGATGATTTGAAATGGGATGGTCACGACATGCGGCGGGACCGCCATTCTACCCACCCGGGCACGCCGCGCAATGGTACGAAGATGCCTGCGTCAGCGGTCGCCTGGCGGAGCGATGCCGAGCTCGTTGCACAACTTCGCCACGGTCGCGCGGATTGTCGCGAGCTCGCCCTGCAGTTCGGCGACGTTCACCCGCAGCGCCGCCAATTCCGACACCGTGATGACGTCGCCGTCGGCCGCGGGCATCCGGACCACCGTATCCGCGGACGGTGGGCCGGAAAGAAGGTGTGCCCAGCGGGTTTCACGCGTGCCGGGCTGACGCGGCAGCTCGACGACCAGCGCGCCGGCTTCCCTGGCGGCGAGTTCGTGCAGAAAGCCCTCGACCGCTGAGATGTCGGCGAAGTGGTGCAGCCGTTCGCAGTTGATCCGCAATTCGCCGACGGTCTGCGGGCCGCGCAGCATGATCGCCGCCAGCAGCGCCACCGACTGCGATGGTATGGCCAGCACCTTCCCGACGTTGTGCGCGTAACGCATCACCCGCCCGCCGCTGGACTCGACCGCGAGGGAAAGCGTCTTCAGGTGATCGATGACCGCCTGCACCTCCGCCTCGGTCGCGTTGAGTATGGGATCGCGACTGGTCTTCTGGTTGCACCCGGAAACGAGCGCGTTCAGCGTCAGCGGATAGGTGTCCGGCACCGTGTGCTGCTTTTCGACGAGCACGCCCAGGACGCGGGTTTCGAGCAGAGAGAGCGTGGGCAGGGACAAGGGATTGGCCGCGGCGGAGCGCAGGATTTCAACGGGAGGCAAGTGTAGCGCGGAAGCGGTCGGGACGCGGAATGGGCCGCGCGGCCGACCCGGACACTGGTATCGTGGCAGGTTCCAGTTACCCGTCCGGGTTCTTCATCATGGCCAATGCCCCCGAAGTGACCAACATGGCGCTGTTCTGCGATTTCGAGAACGTCGCGCTCGGCGTCCGCGATGCCAACTACGAGAAGTTCGACATCGGCAAGGTGCTGGAGCGTCTGCTGCTGAAGGGCAGCATCGTCGTCAAGAAGGCCTACTGCGACTGGGACCGCTACAAGGCGTTCAAGGCGCCGATGCACGAGGCGTCGTTCGAGCTGATCGAGATCCCGCACGTGCGGCAGTCCGGCAAGAACTCGGCGGACATCCGGATGGTCGTCGATGCGCTGGACCTCTGCTACACGAAGGCGCACGTGCAGACGTTCGTCATCATCAGCGGCGACTCGGACTTCTCGCCGCTCGTGTCCAAGCTGCGCGAGAACAACAAGGTCGTCATCGGCGTCGGCGTGAAGAACTCCACGTCGGATCTGCTGATCGCCAACTGCGACGAATTCATCTTCTACGACGATCTCGTGCGCGAGAAGAAGCGTCCGGTCGCGCGCCGGGCGGCGGCGAAAACGGCGGCGGGCGGCGAGGCCAAGGCGGCGGCCAAGCCTGCGGCGGGCGATGGCAAGGCGCCCGCGAAGAAGGGCGACGAGGAGCGCCGCGCCGAAGCGCTTGAGCTCATCATCGAGACGCTCGAGGCGCTGGTCACCGAGCGCGGCGATGAAGAGAAGATCTGGGGCTCGATGGTGAAGCAGGCGCTGAAGCGGCGCAAGCCCGGCTTCAACGAATCTTATTTCGGCTTTCGCTCGTTCAACGCATTGCTGGAAGCGGCGGAAAAAGCCGGCAACATCACGCTGGAGCGCGACGAAAAGTCCGGCGGCTACATCGTCCGGCTATCGGGAATCGACGATTGAAAAGTCGCATTCGCGGCTTCAACGCCGGCGCGGTGCCAGGACTGATTGCCTTCGTCGTCGGGGCAGGTTTGCTCGCAGCGCCGTGGTGGTCAAAGACGTTGCCGGCGTCGGACTATCCGTTGGTGATCGTCCCCGGCGCCATATTCGCGAGCTTTGGAGCTTACGCTTCGCTGCCCGACAGCTGGCCCCGGCTGCGCACGCTGGCCATGACGCTGTCGATGGCGGCGTTCGGCGTGATGTGCGCGGCGATGACATTGACGCCGTTCCATCCGAACCCTGACGGCACCTACACGATCGCGGGCATTCACGGCCTCCGGGCGAGCGGGCCGATGCCGTGGTGGGCGCGGATCGTCGCCGGATTCTTCGCGATCGTGTGCCTCGTCACGGCGACGCTCGGGGCCTGGGGCCTGCTGCGCGGCATGTCTAGGCCTTGGAGTAGATCTCCGCCCCCTTCTGCACGAACTCGATGGCCTTGACCTCCATCCCCTTCTTCAAGGCATCCTCGTCGGAGACGCCGATCTTCGCGGCATAGTCGCGCACGTCCTGCGTGATCTTCATCGAGCAGAAGTGCGGCCCGCACATCGAGCAGAAATGCGCGAGCTTGGCGCCGTGCTGCGGCAGCGTCTCGTCGTGGAACTCGCGTGCCTTGTCGGGGTCGAGCCCGAGGTTGAACTGGTCCTCCCAGCGAAACTCGAAGCGCGCCTTCGACAGCGCGTTGTCACGGATCTGCGCGCCCGGGTGGCCCTTGGCCAGGTCGGCTGCATGCGCGGCGAGCTTGTACGCCATGATGCCGTCCTTGACGTCCGCCTTGTTGGGCAGGCCCAGGTGTTCCTTGGGCGTGACATAGCAGAGCATCGCGGTGCCATACCAGCCGATCATCGCGGCGCCGATCGCGCTGGTGATGTGGTCGTAGCCGGGCGCGATGTCGGTCGTCAGCGGCCCCAGCGTATAGAACGGCGCCTCGCCGCACAGCCGCAACTGCTCGTCCATGTTGAACTTGATCATGTGCATCGGCACGTGACCGGGACCCTCGATCATCACCTGGACGTCGTGCTTCCACGCCACCTGCGTGAGCTCGCCGAGCGTGGCGAGCTCGCCCATCTGCGCTTCGTCGTTCGCGTCGTAGATCGAGCCGGGGCGCAGGCCGTCGCCCAGCGAGAACGCGACGTCGTATGCCTTCATGATCTCGCAGATCTCCTCGAAGCGCGTGTAGAGGAAGCTCTCCTTGTGATGCGCCAGGCACCACTTGGCCATGATCGAGCCGCCGCGCGACACGATGCCCGTCATTCGCTTGGCGGTGAGCGGGATGTAGCGCAGCAGCACGCCGGCGTGGATCGTGAAATAGTCCACGCCCTGCTCGGCCTGCTCGATCAGCGTGTCGCGGTACATCTCCCACGTCAGGTCCTCGGCCTTGCCGTCGACCTTTTCCAGCGCCTGGTAGATGGGCACCGTGCCGATCGGCACCGGCGAATTGCGGATGATCCACTCGCGCGTCTCGTGGATGTTCTTGCCGGTGGAAAGGTCCATGACCGTGTCAGCGCCCCAGCGCGTGGCCCAGGTCATCTTCGCGACTTCCTCGCCGATCGACGACGACACCGCCGAGTTGCCGATGTTGGCGTTGATCTTGACCAGGAAATTGCGGCCGATGATCATCGGCTCGCTTTCCGGGTGATTGATGTTGTTCGGGATGATCGCGCGGCCGCGCGCAATTTCGTCGCGGACGAACTCAGGGGTGATGACCGGTGGAATGGCAGCGCCGAAATTCTGCCCGGCGTGCTGGCGCATGACGATGGCCGGCATCGTCGCCAGCATCTCGTCGCGCTTCAGGTTTTCGCGGATCGCGACGAACTCCATCTCCGGCGTGACGATGCCGCGGCGGGCGTAGTGCATCTGCGAAACGTTCGCGCCGGATTTCGCGCGTCGCGGCGTGCGCAGAAGGTCGAAGCGGAAGCCGGCCAGTTCCGGGTCGGCGAGACGCGCGCGGCCGTAGCCGGATGTCGGGCCATCGAGCTCGACTACGTCCTCGCGTTCCGAAATCCACGCGGCGCGCAGCGGCGGCAGGCCGCGACGGATGTCGATCCTGGCCGACGGGTCGGTGTACGGACCGGACGTGTCGTAGACGGCGAGCGGCGGATTTTTCTCGTAGCCGAAGGAAGCGGGCGTTTCCGACTGCGTGATCTCGCGCATCGGCACGCGGATGTCCGACCGGGAGCCCTCCACGTATATCTTCTGCGAAGCGGGCAGCGGCGCGACGGCGGCCGCGTCGACTTGCGCGTCGCGGGCGAAGAATTGATCGGGGGCGTTCATGGGGCTCCTCGAGGCGAGGCGCGGAACGCGATGAGGAGCGAAGGTGCTGCTCACGCTTCCCTGCGCCGGCATTATCCGAACAGGTTCCAAGGGTGTTCTCTCACCCGGCCGCGTGAAATGCACATCGCGGCGGCCAGGACCCCTAGCGTTGGCTGCCAAGGTACGCCGAAACGCGGCGCCCGGCAACGGCTGCGCGGGCGGTGCCCCCGCTGGCGTTCTCTTGTATCCTTCCGTTGCATACGGCCGCCCGCTGTCCATTCGACCAGAGCCGTCGCACATTTCCGGAAATCCCCGTCCGGGGAAGCCGCAAGGAGGAACAGAATGTCCATCAGTCGCCGCAAGGTCGTCATCGGTTCGGCCGCCACGCTCTCCGCGCTGGCGCTCGGGTTGCCGTCCATCGGGCGTGCCCAGAGCACCGCCCTCAAGATTTCGCACCAGTTTCCCGGCGGTTCGCTGACGGAAGGCGATTTCCGCGACCGGCTCTGCCGGCGCTTCGCCGCCGATGTCGAGAAGCAGACCAAGGGCGCGCTCAAGTTCGAGGTCTATCCGAATTCGTCGCTGATGAAGACGATTCCGCAGTTCTCGGCACTGCGCAAGGGCGCGCTCGATCTGTCGCTGTACCCACTGTCCTACGCGGGCGGCGAAGTTTCGGAGACCAACATCGGCCTGATGCCGGGTCTCGTCACCAGCTACGAGCAGGCGTATTCGTGGAAGAACGCGGAGGTCGGCAAGCTGCTTACGCAGGTCCTGGCCGACAAGGGCATCATCGTGGTGTCGTGGATCTGGCAGGCCGGCGGCGTGGCGGCGCGCTCGAAGCCGCTGGTGCAGCCCGAGGACGCCAAGGGCATGAAGGTGCGTGGCGGCAGCCGCGAGATGGACATGATATTGAAAGCTGCAGGCGCGTCGGTGCTGACGCTGCCGTCCAACGAAATCTACGCGGCCATGCAGACGGGCGCGATGGACGCCGGGATGACCTCGTCGACGAGTCTCATCTCGTTCCGCCTGGAGGAGGTCTCGAAGGCGCTGACCACCGGCCGCGGCCGCGCTTACTGGTTCATGTTCGAACCCCTGCTGATGTCGAAGCAGATATTCGATGCGCTGCCGAAGGACCAGCAGGCCGCGATCATGGCCGCGGGCGCCGAACAGGAGAAATTCGCGCTCGAATCCGCGAAGGCCGACGACCGCGCGGTCGCCGACGTCTACGCCAAGGCCGGCGCCAAGGTCTTCGACCTCGACGAGGCGACAGTGAAGAGGTGGCAGGCCATCGCGCGTGAAACCGCGTGGAAGGATTACGGCGAGAAGAGCGAGAGCAACGCCAAGCTGCTCGCCGCGGCAATCAAGACGTTGTGAGCCATCCCGTCGAGGCGCCGGGGGAGCCCCCGGCGCCGCCGCCTGAGTTGCCAACTGAGTTGCCATCTGCCGCACCGTTCCTTGCGCCGTTCGACCGGGCGCTGCGGCTCGTCAACCGCGCCGTGCTCGCCGTCGGCATGGTCGCGCTCGTCGCATCGGCGCTGGTGCTGACGTACAGCGTCTTCTCGCGCTACTTCTTCAAATCCGCGACCGACTGGCAGGACGAGGCTGCGGTGTTCCTGCTGGTGGGCGCAATCTTCCTGTGCGGCGCGTACGTACAGTCGTTCCGCGGCCACGTGGGGATCGAGGCTGTCGCGAGCATCCTGCCTCCGTCCGTCAACCGCGCGCGCATGGTCGCAGTCGACCTCCTTACGCTGCTGTTCTGCGCGTTCTTCGCGTGGAAGTCCTGGACGCTGTTCCATGAAGCGTGGGTGGACAAGCAAACCACGTCGTCGACCTGGGCGCCGCCGCTGGCGATTCCCTACGGGATGATGGCGGCCGGCTTCACGCTGCTCGCGCTGCAGGTGCTGCTGCAGTTCCTCGCGCATTTCGCGAAGTCCCGGGAAGCCTCGAGCACGACTGCGGGACCCGAATGAGCATGCTGGCGCTGGGCCTGCTGTTCGGCATCGTGACGCTCGTCGTCATGTTCTCCGGCATGCCCATCGCTTTCTCGCTGGGATCCGTGGCGGTGGCGTTCATGTACTTCTTCATGCCGCCCGCCTCGCTCGATACCGTCACTCAGAACGTGTACGAGGAAATGGCGAGCATCACGCTGCTGTCGATCCCGCTGTTCATCCTGAAGGGCGCGGCGATCGGCAAGTCGCCGGCCGGGCGCGACCTCTATCTCGCATTGCACGTGTGGATGAGCAAGGTCCCCGGCGGACTCGGCATCGCCAACGTGTTCGCGTGCGCGCTGTTCGCGGCCATGGCGGGGTCCAGTCCCGCCACCTGTTCGGCGATCGGCAGCGCCGGCATTCCCGAGATGCGGATGCGCGGGTATTCCCCCGGCTTTGCCGCTGGCATCATCGCCGCCGGTGGCACGCTGGGCATCCTGCTGCCGCCGTCGATCACGATGATCCTGTATGCGGTCGCGGCGGAGCAGTCGCTGGGCCGGCTGTTCCTCGCGGGCATCGGGCCGGGCGTGCTGCTGGTCGGGCTGTTCGCGCTCTATGCCGTCTATCGCTACCGCAAGGAGCACCGCGCGGCGCAGGTCGCGTACACCGCGCACGGAACGGAGTCGGCGTACCTCGACGAAACGCGCTACTCGATGCGCGAGAAATTCGAGATGCTGCCGCGCGTCGTGCCGTTCGTCGTGCTGCTGATCGGCGTCATGGTCGCGCTGTACGGAGGCTATGCGACGCCCTCGGAGACGGCCGGGCTGGGCGCGGTGCTTGCGCTGGGGCTGATCGCGATCGTGTACGGCATCTGGCGTCCGCGCGACCTCGAGCCGATCCTGGCCTCCGCGCTCAAGGAATCGACAATGCTGATGTTCATCATCGGCATGTCGCTGCTCTTTTCCTACGTGATGAGCTACCTGCACATCAGCCAGGCCGCGGCCGCATGGATCGTGTCGCTGCACCTGACCAAGTGGCTGCTGCTCGCCACCATCCTGCTGCTGGTGGTGGTGCTGGGATTCTTCCTGCCGCCGGTGTCGATCATCCTGATGACCGTCCCGATCCTGCTGCCGCCGATCAAGGCCGCGGGCTTCGACCTCGTCTGGTTCGGCATCCTGATGACCATCGTGATGGAGATGGGGCTGATCCACCCGCCGGTGGGACTCAACATCTTCGTCATCCGCAACGTCGCGCCCGACATCCCGCTGCGCGACGTGATCTTCGGCGTCCTGCCGTTCGTCGCGCTGATGGCACTGGCGATCGTCATGATCTGCCTCGTGCCGGGAATCGCGACGTGGTTCCCGAACGTGCTGATGGGGCCGCCCGGACGGTAGGGTTTCGGTGCCGGCCGGGTCCGCGTTGCCGGACGCGCCGCCGCACGCGTAAAATGGGCCGCCTTCGCGGGTGTAGCTCAATGGCAGAGCAGAAGCTTCCCAAGCTTACGACGAGGGTTCGATTCCCTTCACCCGCTCCAGTCGATCGTT
>Ga0315271_10002589_pt1 | contig 11343 bp, 16 predicted proteins | sample C3_top_MG_FD_204664 | JGI IMG/M metagenome (GOLD analysis project Ga0315271, IMG submission 204664) | Sediment microbial communities from Yellowstone Lake, YNP, Wyoming, USA - C3_top | ecosystem: Environmental > Aquatic > Freshwater > Lake > Sediment | place: USA: Wyoming | collected 2017-08-01
AACGCTGAAGGCCTGTATCGTTATTGATGCAGATCAATATAGTTAATCCGATACGGCGTAGTATATTTTTCGTTGTTTCAACGTTGGGCGATAGAATCTTTTCGAAGGAGAAAACTATGCGCGTCAAGAAACTTACGCTGATTGCCCTGCTCGGCACTACGGTGGCTTTACCCTTCGCTGCAGAAGCACAGCAGTGGCCACGAGGAGGACCCGGACCATATGCTCCGTATGGAGCCGGCTCGTATGCCGCTGGGAATCCCTATGCCCGGCAGCTTAATGAACTCGCTGTCAAGGATCCGGCAAAACATGACGCCTGCTTCACTCAGGCAAATGATAAGAACCTGCGGCGGGACGCGCGCTGGAAGTTCATGATCGACTGCATGAAAAAGTGAGCTGCGAATTCCCCCACCGGCATCTTCCGGTGGGGGAAATTTAGAAGTGGACGCGGTATGGATTCAACTCTGACGACACGCCTTGGCCGACGGCGACCGCAGCCGGTTTTTTCGCGGGGAACAGCAAGACTTGAAGAGAAGAGGAAATCGCTCCATAAGTCATGTGCGAACTATTAGCGATGTCGAGCCGGCGGCCGACCCGGTTGACCTTTTCGTTGGAAACGTTGGCAGCCCATGGCGAGAGCACCGGCAGGAATCGCGATGGCTGGGGCGCCGCCTTCTATCAGGAGAAGGATGTCGCACTGTTTCGGGAGCCGATGGCAGCAGGTGATAGTCCACTCGTCCGCTTTGTTGAAACGCATGGGCCAAGCACCACGCTTGCCATCTCGCACATCCGGCGCGCAACCCGCGGCGCAGTCACGCTATCGAACACACAGCCGTTCGCCCGGGAGTTGGCGTGCCGCATGCATGTGTTCGCCCATAACGGCGACCTGACCGGTATCGAGAGATCCGGGAATTTTGCGTTCGACGGTTACCGTCCGATTGGTACGACGGATTCCGAACACGCCTTCTGCGCGTTGCTTGAGCGCATTCGCAGTCTGTGGGACTCAACATCGGTAGTGCCGGCAATGGAGAAACGTCTTGCAATCGTATCACAATTCGCCGCCGATCTGCGTGAGCTTGGACCAGCCAATTTTCTCTATGCTGACGGCGACGCCTTGTTTGCGCACGGTCATCGACGCATACAACCGGCGACCGGTGCTATCATGCCGCCCGGCCTTTTTCTCATGTCGCGCCAATGCGCGGATCCGGACCAATCTGTCGATGCCCCGGGGTGACCGTCGCGCCCGGTTTCCAAGAGGTATTGCTGATCGCCAGCGTCCCGCTCACCGACGGGAATTGGCGACCTTTTGCCGAGGGTGAACTCGTGGCCGTATTAGCAGGGCAAGTGCTCGGCGCGGTGATGCCGAAACCACGGGCTTCCCTGTTAAACAATCATGCCTGGACGGCATAGTTTCGCATCACGGCGGACAGATTCCGGTGGCGATTGTGAAACCGGTACTTCTATTTGCCGTCGACGATTAGCTTCGTCTGCAGATCCTACCGGCGCAGGGGCGCCAAAGCGGATGAAGCTGGGCACTGGTGTGAGGTTATTTCTGTGTCCTGAACGGCTGAAATCGACGGACATTCAGATTTATTCGATCACCATGTCCGCACGTACCAGTATCGAGTTGGGAATCCTGACGCCAAGCGCCTTGGCGGTCCTTAAATTCACCGCGAGGCGAAAGCGCGTGGGCTGCTCCAGCGGCAGTTCGGCAGGTCGTGCTCCTTTTAGAATGCGATCCGCGAGGCCGGCCGCGCGATCGAATACATCATCCATGTCCGGACCGTACGACATCAAGCCGCCATCGCGTACGAGATAGTCATGCTCGAAAATCGCCGGCAGGCGATGCGTGGCCGCGTAATCGATCACGCGCTTGCGGTTAAGATTGGTGAGCACGTCGGTCACCATCAGAATCGCATTCGGCGGGGTTTTCGTCATCGTCGAGAAAGCCTGTTCGAAATCCTCTGGCGCGTGGACTCCCAGCGGCAATACAGTTACGCCCAACCTGCGCGCTTCGGCGTTCGCCGACCGATAACGCAGCGTCATCGCCAGGTCATCGGCGTTCCACAACATCGCCACAGTATGAAGTCGCGGCACCGCCTCCTTCAGCAGTTCGAGGCGCTTGGCGGACAGTTCGTCCGCGACTTCGGAAATGCCGGTCAGGTTGCCGCCGGGCCGTGCGAAGCTGGCGACCAGGCCACTTGCTACCGGATCACCCGCCTGGACCACCACGATCGGGATGCCCGGCGCGCGCTGCTTGGCAGCGAGCGCCGAGGGAAATCCAATGGTCAAAATAACATCGACGCGGCTTGCCACCAGTTCATCGACGAGTTGCGGCAGACGGTCCAGGCGACCTTGCGCCGCACGGCGCTCGAACGCGAGATTGCCGCCGAGCTTGTAGCCACGTTGCGCGAAGCTGCGAATGAGCCCCTTGCCGGTGTCGCTCGTGTCGACCACGGGCTCGCCGCCGGCGAGCAACCCGATGCGATAGACCTTGGGGGGCGTCTGCGCGGCAACGGCTCCCGATGCCATTGCAATGAAGCATGCGCACGCGAATAGATAAGGCAGCGATTTCATTAATTGAACCTCTTAGAGCAATTATTCCATGCTGCTGCCCCAGTGGGCTTTGATTCCCGTGCAGCATCAGCAAGCGATCCGCAAAGCACGGGTTAGGCACGCTCTGTTTTTGCAGGCAGTAGTGACGGCGCGGGACACGTCTACTCCAAGTATTCGATGATCGCCATCGACTGCGTGAAAATGCGCCCGCCATTGACCAGCGTGGGCACAACGCCCTGCGGGTTTATCTCCCGATAGGCCTCCGAGCGCAGCTCGGCGGAGCCGCGCCCGCCCTGTACGCAGACCGGATCATAGTCAATCATCTTCAGATTAAGTGCGATGCGGACCCGGTAGGTCGAGCCGGACTGATGGAAGGTGTAAAGTTGCATAGTCGGCGCGGCCCGGATCGTCAGCGACTGAGGACCCAGGTTGCGAGTTCCTTCAGATCGGCGTCGCTCAGCTCCGAAAACGGCGGCATCGGGACGGGCCCCCATTTTCCGTCACTGCCTTCGCGCATACTGCGCGCAATCTGCACTGCGGCGTCCGGATTTTTTGCATACTTGGCGGCGACCTCCCTGAATGCGGGCCCGACGATTTTTTTGTCCACTGCGTGACAAGCCAGGCACCCGTTCGCGTTGAGCAGCGCTTGCGGATCGCGAGCTGCGGTCGTCTGCGGCGTCGTTGATTGCGGTTGGTTTTGGGTAGTGGCGGCGGGAGTTGCCGCAGCGGTGATCGTTACGGCGCCCGCTGCGGCGGCCGGCGCGGCGGGGCGCTCGGCACCGTATGTCTTCACCAGATAATCCACGATAGCGGGAATGTCGTCGTCGGCAAACGGCGCACCGAACGGCTTCTTCATTTTTTTGACCGTCGCGTCCCAATAGGCGCGGGGCGATGAGCGGGGTTGGTACTGCGCGTACTGTGCGGAGTGACAGGTCAGGCAATTTTGCTGTGCGAGTCGGTAGCCGGGCAGATCGCTCGGCTGGTAGCGGGCAGTTTCGGAGGGCAGTGTGATGTCGAGCGCGTGCGCCGCGCCGGCCGGCGCGAGCGCCCCTGCGATCAGCAGTGAACAGAGCCGGGCGAATTTCCAATGGATATGCATGCCGTCTCCTTATACCGCGAGCACATGCGTGGTTTCGACCACGTTGCGCATGTATCCGGGCGGATTCCACACGGCGGCCAGCGGCTGGCTTTGCTGGTTACGGTTGACCGCGCGCACTTTCAATTCGTACGCAGCTTTTCGCGGCGGCGTGAACGGCGCCGTCCATTCGCGGAAAGAGTACTTGCCGAGGTCCCGGCCGAGCCGCGCGTCGTTCCATGAGCGCCCCCCGTCCGCCGAAAAAGCGACGCCGGTAATCCCGTCACCGCCATCGAATGCAATGCCGCGCACCATCGTTGCCCGACCCGCCGGCACCGTTGCGCCGTCGACGAGGCTCGTGATGAAGGAGCGGACGTTGAAGCGATTGATCGGCGTCGTCTTCGCCGGAGTGGCGCCGGGCTCGACACACGCGCACGCGTTGTCGGGAATCCGGTAGGCCGCGCTCATCCAGAAACCGTCGAACACGGAGTCGACGACCTGGATATGCGAGAGATGCTTGACCCAGTAAGTGCCATAGTAGCCGGGGACGATCAGTCGCACCGGATATCCATTCAGCATAGGCAGGTCTTCGCCGTTCATGGCCCACGCCAGCATGACTTCGCCGTCGAGCGCATGCTCGACCGCGAGCGCTTTGACAAAGTCCGGCCCGCCATCCAGCGGCGGACGATCGAGGCCGTCGAACGTAACTTGCACTGCGCCTGCCTGCACGCCGGCCTTGTCGAGCACGCGTTTGAGCGGCACGCCGGTCCAGCGCGCGTTGCCCATGGCGCCATGGGCGAGCTGACCGCCATTGGCGCGCGGCGTAAAGTAACCGCGGCTGTTGCCGGAGCACTGGTTGACCGCGACGAGTTCGACCGGATCGCCCAGCCGCTTGAGGTCAGCGAGCGAGAGTTCAAGCGGCGCTGCGACCTTACCGCCCACGCGCAGTCGATAGGTTTCAGGATCGATCGATGTCGGGATGCCGCTCCAGTGATAGCGCACAAAGAAAGCATCATTGGGCGTCAGAATGCCATCGTTGAATACGGCAAACGGCGTTTCGAGTTGCGGCGGCCGGCTGGTCAGCAGTATCAGCGGCCGTTTTTGCGGAAAAGTCGCCATTTCCCGCTCGCCGTTATCAAACGGCAGCGCCACGCGCGCCTCACCGGCGGCGAGCGCTTCAAGCGCCGTGCTGCTGATTGCCGTGCCCGCCCCGAGGACGCTCAGGTGATGCAGGAATTGCCGGCGCGATTCGAAGCTCGCGTCAACCGTGCCACGCTCTTTCGGCATGCTGGTCTCCTCTTTCTAGGGCGCGCTCGTGAGTACCGCTTTGGCCGGGTCGGCAGGCGCATCGCCTTCCATGACCGATATCTTCGCCGGCGCCGGACTCTGCGGCGACAACGTCGACACCACTTCCCGCAGGGGGCCAATGGCCGTGCCGTTCGCCGCGCCCATTGGATTGGTCTTGAAGCTCCCCACCGGCGCGCGTTGTCCGCTTGTGTAAACGCTATAGACCGTCTGCGGCTTCAGCTTGAACAGGAACACTTCCAGGGAATCGACCAGTCCGAGATTGCGCGCGACCACAAAACCGCGGGCTTCGCCGCCAGCGGGCTTGAGCGCAATATTGATCGGCTCGCTGTTGGCGCGTGGTGCGAGGTTCGCCATGCCGTCGCCGGCCGGCACCGCATTCGAAACATAGACCAGTGCCTGCGGCGCCTGACCGACCGGCGTGCGGGCGACAACCTTGTTGCTGGCGGTGTCGATCACATCGACCGCGTCGCCATTCTCGAGTCCCACGTACATGCGCGAGCCGTCATCGGCCGGCCAGATCCCGTGCGGGAGTGCGCCCACCGGAATGGTCGCGACGAGTTTGGGCTCCGCCTCTACGGTCAGCACTTTGACAACGTTCTCGCCGCCGATCGTGATATACGCCAGCACGCCGCGCGCCGTCTTCGCGAAGCCCAGATGGTTGGTGATGAATCCGGTGTCCAGCACGCCCTTCACCTCCAGCTTGTCGGTATCGATGCGCGTGACCTTGCCCACGTCCTTGTGCGTCATCCAGACTTCCTTGAAGTCGGGCGTGAACTGCAGGAAAGGGGAAAACGGGCTCACTACCGCGATGCGCTTTACGATCTGGTGTTTCGCGACATCGACGACGTCAACCTGTGGCGTAAAGCTGGATACGACAAACGCGAGCTTGCCGTTGGGGTGAAACAGCACCATGCCCGGTCCGGGCGCGGTTTCGATGCGGCTGGTTTCCCTGAAGGTGTTGGGATCGATCACCGACAGATAATTTTCACCGCGCACTACCGCCCACACTTCCTTGCCGTCGGCGGTAAAAAAGCCCTCGTGCGGCGAGCGCCCGATGTAAGCGATGCCTTTGACCTTGTTGGTCGCCGTATCGATGAATGCCACCGAGTTGGAGCCGTTGGAAATCGCGATCAGCGTTTTGTGATCCGGCGAGAATCCCAATCCATGCACATTGATCTCGCCCTTGTAGAGCGGGGAGAGCACATCGGGACGCTGGTTGCCGAGGCGAATCTGGCCCAGCAGCAGGTTGGTGGCCGGATTGATGACCGATACCGTGTTGGTGTTCTGGTCGGCGGTGTAGACGCGATCTTTCGCACCCGGCTCAGCCAGTGCGAGATTGGCGCTCAGTGCGAGCGCCAGGACGAGGGGAAGTTTCTGCATGGTCGGTACTCTCTCAAGAGGTTGTGGGAATTTCACGGTTGACGCGATCCTGCCGGCGCCTTGTGCGTGTCTTGATAACGCTGCAGCCACGCCTGCATCAGCCTGATTTCATTTTGCTGTTCGGTAATGATGCCCTGCGCGAGATTGCGCAGTTGCGGGTCGTTGGTATAGAGCAACAACGCCTTGGCCATGTCGACCGCGCCCTGGTGGTGGGGAATCATCATGGTCACGAAGTCGTGGTTCGGCTCGCGGTTCATGGGCGCGGCGCGCATGCCGTAGTCCATCACGCCCATTGCATCGTCCATTAACTGGGCAAAGGACTTGGCCGTGCTGGCGATAAACGGCGCGGGCGCGCGTCCGCCCGGCGCGGCATGGTGCTGATGGACGTCCTGCGCGTGGCCCGCCAGACTTACGGGCAAGAGCAGCGCGGCCAGCAGACCGCCAATGAGCCGGATAGGGGTGCTGTGAGTGTTGAATGTATGCATTGAATTTTGATCCTTCTGCTGTCTGCGCGTTACCTGGATTCGAGCTGGTCGTACACGGCGGTCGCCACCCGGGCGAGTTCGCTCTTATCGATCCCCGCCGATAATGCATACCCGAAATTGCCGTCGATCCAGTAGAACACATTGACCGGGCCATCCTGCGCGAAGCGGAAGCCGGTCGTGCTGCCTTGTTTGAGTTCGCGCGTCACATAAAGGGTCAAGCGCTGGCCTTGCGCGTTGTGATACATGAATTGCGCGACAGGACCCTGCTCCCCCGGCAACAGCCGTCCGCCGATAAGCTCATAGCCGATCCGCTCGAGGTGCGGCGGCTTAAGCGGTGCACCGAGCCGCTTCGAGAGCCACGTAACGAGTTGTTCTTCCTGATCGGCGCCGACCTCCACCGGACGCCGCACTTCCGGGCTGTAAACAACGTGCGCAACCGCGGCGCGCCGCGCGAAGCCGGGTATCGGCTGCTCCGCGGTCGAGGCCACGCGCGCGGCAGGCGGTATCTGTCCGTCGACCGTTCCGCGCGCTACCCAGCCCGTACCCGCGCTCACGAAAGCGATGGAAGCCGCCATCGCCGCTATTCTCCAGCGCAGCACGCGCGGGGCCGGCGCCAGCGGCATCCGGACCGGAATCGGCTCATGCACGATCGGCGCGAGCAACGAGCGTAATGCCTGGTTGTCGCGCTGCCATGCCTGCACGCGGGCGGCCTCATCCGCGTGGGTTGCCAGGTACGCATCGACCTCTACCCGACGTTCCGCGGGCAACTGCTCATCCGCATAGGCATGCAGATCGGCTTCGGTGATCGGTTGGGTGGTTTCGACGCTCATTTAATCACTTTCAATCGGGACACGACTTCGCGCCCTTCCATTATCGTCCGCAGGCGCTCCCGCGCGCGGGAGAGGCGCGACATGACAGTGCCGAGCGGAATCTCGAGTGTTAGGGCGACTTCCTCATACTTCATCTGCTCCACCGCAACCAGCAGCAGCACCTCGCGCTGGTCGGGTGGAATCCGGGCCAGCGCCGCATCGAGGTCGCGTATTTCAAGCATATCGTTCTGCGTCGGGCGAATCGGTAACGTCACTTCGGCCTCGCCACTGGATTCCTCCGGCGTCGCGCGAGCGGAGCGCACGAGATCAATGAACCGGTTGTGCAGAATGCTGAAAAGCCAGGCGCGCAGGTCGCCGCGCCGTTGCCACCGGGCGATGCGCCGCCATGCGCGCTCAAGCGTGTCCTGCACGAGATCGTCCGCGGAGTCCTTGTTGCCGGTAAGGCCCCGCGCGTAGCGCCGTAGGGCCGGAATGCAGGCAACTATCTCGGCAGAAGTGTCGTGCACGCGGTTTCAATTCCCGACAGGGTTCCAGGGCACTGCCATGTCATTGCCGGTGCGATCGTCGCCGGCCGGTCAGTACCCGCTCACCACGAGTTTCGGGTCGATCTGCCAGGTCTCGTTGACTAGACGGCCTTCGCGATAGGTAAGCACGTAGCGCACTTTGATGGGTTGCTTGCCCTCGAACTGCACGTTCGCGGTTACCGTCGCTCCTTTCGGGTTGGCTGACTCATCGAGCTTGTCGACGCTGACCTTGAGCGGCCCCACCGCCTTGCCGAACTTTTCCCACACGTCGCGAATATTGTTCACGCCGGTATAGGTGCCGTCGAGCGGACCGCCGATCCAGGTGAGCTGCGCATTGTCGGCATAGCCGCGCGCCAGCAGCGCGAGATCGCCAGCGCCGATCGCCTGGAAGTGCGTTCTGGCGTCGTCGGCAGCTTGGCCGGCGAAAGCACCGCCGGATGCGGTAAGCGCCAGGGTAAGCGCGAGAAGAGTTCGTTTCATGGGTGGATTCCTTGTATGTGGGGTAAGTCAAAAATTGGCCGTGCACCCCATAGACGAACAGCTACCGCCGTTTATTCCATACCGGGATTTTTAGTTTTTCGCGATTGCGCCCGGATGCCGCAGATAGCGGTCGCGCGCAGGCATCCATTGCTGCGTATGCCGAAACGCCTCTTCGTCCCGCAAGATAAAAGACAATCCTGAAATTACGGTTCATTGTAATTATCGATATCTCAGATTCTCTGTACGTTGACGTACATATATCGAATCTAGTGCTCGACACCTTGGTGTTCGCAGTCCGTGCTTTGAGGATTGCCGGCAGGCGCGTCCCGATTTATGCGTAAAAGGACGCCAAGGTGAAAAAGCTTATTGCGCCGAGTGCTATTGCCCTTGCGGGGAGTGCGCTTAACGGCTGCGGCGAAACGTCGATGGTGCGCGCCAACGAGACGCCCAGGCCGGCGCTGCAGTCCGCGTACTGTGTACAACATTCCCATACGGCGCCGAATCAGGATTCGTCCTCCGCCAAAGTATCGATGATTGGACATCCGCACCCGCGGCTGCCCTTCGAGCACTGAGTAACCAATCTTTTTAACGCTTTCTGAATCGCTGCTAAGTCAGTAATTTTCGCTTCAACCGTAGTCAGCTTTCTTTCGGCAAGCGCCTTGGTCTCCGCACAGTGCTTGCCGTCCGAAAGGCCAAGCAATAACGCCACTTCATCCAGCGAGAACCCTAGCGCCTGCGCGCGCCTGATAAATCGTACCCGTTTTAGATCATTGGCAGAATAGCGCCGCATACTGCCGTAATCACGTTCAGGCAGGGGCAGCAATCCAATCCGCTGGTAATAGCGAATAGTTTCGACGTTCACCGCTGCGGTATTGGCCAGTTGCCCGACCGTAATCCCGTTCTTGGTAATTGATTTCAACATGATGCTTGACTCCGTACTTGAGTACGGAAGTAAGGTTACACCCTCATGCTGTCGATTGAAAGGAAACGATGATGTCCGACGGTAAAATTGAGACCAGCACACTGGTAGCCGGAGGTCTTGCTGGCATCCTAGCGTCCGCCTGTTGCGTCGGCCCATTGGTATTGGTCGGCTTGGGACTCGGCGGGGCCTGGGTCGGCACGTTGACCGCGCTCGAACCTTACCGCTGGATATTTTTTGGCATCGCCGTGCTCGCTCTTTTTTTCGCGTGGCGAACGATTTACCGGCCCGTAGACCAGTGCGAGCCTGGTCAAGTCTGCGCCGTACCCCGAACTCGCCGCGTCTACAAGATCACGTTGTGGGTGGTCGCGGCACTTGTGCTGATCGCATTCGCATCTCCATACTTTGCACCGTTATTCTACTGAAAGGCCAATATGAAAAAACTTCTATCTTGTTTCATCTCCGCTGTCCTTCTTACGCTCCCAAATGCGGTGTTCGCAGCATTCAAGACCATAACGCTGGACGTGCCCGGGATGACTTGTGAGTTGTGCCCGATTACGATCAAGAAAGCTTTACAGAAAGTCAGTGGCGTCTCGAAAGTGGATGTGAGTTTCGAAAAGAAGGAAGCTGTTGTCACTTTTGACGACTCCAAAATCAAGGCCGAGGCGCTGACTAAAGCCACTGGCAACGCAGGCTATCCGTCTACCGTCAAAGTGAACTAATAATGGACATGCACGACTGCTGCGCGGGCAAGCCCGGACAACCGAGAGTAGCCATCATCGGCAGCGGTGGGGCTGCTTTCGCCGCAGCTATAAAAGCCGCTGAAGGCGGCGCGCAAGTAACAATGATTGAACGGGGGATCACAGGTGGCACCTGTGTCAACGTCGGCTGCGTGCCATCGAAGATCATGATCCGTGCCGCACACGTGGCACACATGCGGCAACAAAGCCCCTTTGATGCGGGCATCTCCGCAGTGCGTCCGCACGTCAATCGGCGAGCGTTGCTCGACCAACAACAAGGTAGAGTACTGGAACTTCGGCATGCCAAATATGAGCGGATCGTCGAGACCAATCCGAACATCGCCTTGATACGAGGCTTTGCCCGCTTCAAGGGTTCCCGCACGTTGACAGTATCGCAGGCCGATGGCGGTCAACGCGATATCGAATTTGACCACGCGCTAATTGCCACAGGCGCATCACCCACCCTGCCGGATGTGTCCGGACTGCGAAGCACGCCTTTTTGGACATCCACTGAAGCACTCGCAACAGACGCGATTCCCGACAGGTTGGTAGTCTACGGCGGCTCGGTGGTCGCCCTCGAACTGGCGCAAGCGTTCCTACGGCTTGGCAGTGAAGTAACGCTTATCGCGCGTTCGACGCTTTTGTCTAAGGAAGATCCACTCATTGGACATACGCTCAAGAAAATTCTCGAAGGCGAGGGCATGCGCGTGTTGATGGGCCAGACCGTGGACGCCGTGGCTTACGATGGCCAGCAGTTCACCATTGATTTGGGCATAGAGAAGCTAACGACACATCGTCTGCTTATCGCGACCGGCCGCACACCCAACACCCAGGATATGCAGCTCGATAAGGCCGGCGTACGGCTGGATTCTACGTGCGCGATTGATGTCGACGATCACATGCGCACTTCTGCGCAAAACATCTTCGCCGCCGGCGACTGCACGACGCAACCCGAGTATGTCTATGTCGCCGCAGCAGCCGGAACACGCGCAGCAGCTAATATGCTGGGGGGCAATGCGACGCTCGACTTGAGCATCTTTCCTGCAGTC
>Ga0315271_10002590_pt1 | contig 11341 bp, 21 predicted proteins | sample C3_top_MG_FD_204664 | JGI IMG/M metagenome (GOLD analysis project Ga0315271, IMG submission 204664) | Sediment microbial communities from Yellowstone Lake, YNP, Wyoming, USA - C3_top | ecosystem: Environmental > Aquatic > Freshwater > Lake > Sediment | place: USA: Wyoming | collected 2017-08-01
AAGCCGGCCGACGTGCCTAAGCCTGAGACCAAGCCCGACGCGCCCAAGACAGAGCAGAGCTGACGGGAGAGGACGTAGACGATGCTCCTGCCGAAGAGAGTCAAGCACAGGAAACAACACCGCGGCCGTATGGCCGGTGTCGCCCGAGGCGGCACCACCGTCGAGTTCGGCCAGTTCGGCCTCAAGGCGATGGAACGCGGCTGGATCACCAACCGCCAGATAGAGGCCGCCCGTATCGCCATGACGCGTCACATCAAGCGTGGTGGCAAGGTGTGGATCAACGTGTTCCCGCACAAGCCGGTGACGCGCAAGGCCGCAGAGACCCGTATGGGCGGCGGCAAGGGTTCGCCTGAGGGATGGGTGGCCGTTGTCAAGCCCGGCAGGGTCATGTTCGAACTGGCCGGCGTGAGTGAACCCGTGGCCCGCGAGGCTATGCGCCTGGCGGCCCACAAGCTGCCCATCAAGTGCAAGTTCGTGACGAGGGAGGGCAGTCCATTTGAAGGCTAACAAGCTTCGCGAGCTCTCTGAGGACGAGCTCACCGTGCGCCTCAAGGACACGCGCAAGGAGCTCTTCAACCTGCGCTTCCAGCACGCCACCGGGCAGCTCGACAACCCGCAAAAGTTGAACGCGACGCGCCGTGAGATCGCCCGCCTGCTTACTCTGCAGGCCGAGCGGGAGCACGAGCGCACGGCGACCGGTGGTGAAGCCTGATGGCGACGACGAAGAAGACAGACAGCGGCAAGCCCGCTCCCAAGCAGTCCGCGGCGCGCAAGCCCGCGGCAAAGAAGGCGGCGGCGAAGAAGGCCGCTCCCAAGAAGACGACCGCCAAGAAGGTCGCCACTCCTGAGGTCAAGCCGGCCAAGAAGCTCTCGGCCGCCCGCAGCAAGGCGAAGGCCGAGCGCCAGGCGCCCGAGAAGGTGCCGGGCCGCAAGGAGCGCCGTGGGATCGTGGTCAGTGACGCCATGGACAAGACCATCGTGGTGCGCATCGACGTGACGCAGAAGCACGAGCAGTACGGCAAGGTCGTGCGCCGCTCGAGTAAGCTGCACGCCCACGACGAGCAGAACACAGCAGGTGTCGGCGACCTCGTGCGGGTCGTCGAGACGCGTCCGCTGAGCGCGACCAAGCGGTGGCGCCTCCTCGAGGTCCTCGAGAAAGCCAAGTAAGAACGCCGGCAGAGGAAGCAAATGATCCAGGTTGAGACCAGACTACGAGTCGCCGACAACACGGGCGCGCGCGAGATCCTCTGTATCCGGATCCGCGGCGGCTCCAAGCGGCGCTACGGCACGGTCGGCGACATCATCGTCGGCACCGTGAAGGTCGCTACGCCCGGCGGCAGCGTGAAGAAGGGTGACGTCGTGCGCGCGGTCATCGTGCGCACCAAGAAGGAGTACGGTCGCAAGGACGGCACATACATCGCGTTCGACGAGAACGCCGCCGTCCTCATCGACAACCAGAACAATCCGCGAGGGACCCGCATCTTCGGTCCCGTCGCCCGCGAGCTGCGCGAGAAGAATTTCATGAAGATCGTGTCGCTCGCGCCTGAGGTGCTGTGATGTCCAACATGAAGATCAAGAAGGGTGACCAGGTGCGTGTCATCAGCGGCAAAGAGGCGGGCAAGACCGCCAAGGTGATGCGCGTAGACACCGAGAAGCGCCGGGTCGTCCTCGAGCGGCTGAACATCATGAAGAAGCACACCAAGCCGAATCCGAAGACCAACCCGCAGGGCGGTGTGATCGAGCGCGAAGCGCCGGTCGACGCGTCCAACGTGATGCTCGTCTGCCCCAGTTGTGGCCAGCCCACCCGTGTCGGGTACCGGCTGACCACGGACGGCGGCAAGGTCCGCACATGCCGCCGCTCTTCGTGCGGCAAAGACATCGACAAGGCGTAAGACGATGGCCAGGCTCAAGGACAGGTACTTCAGCGAGATCGTGCCCGCGCTCAAAGACGAGTTCGGTTACCGCAACGTGATGGAAGTCCCGCGCGTCACCAAGGTCACGCTCAACATGGGCGTGGGCGAGGCGAAGACGAACGCGAAGCTGCTGGACGACGCCGTCGAGGAGCTCGCCCTGATCAGCGGCCAGCGGCCGGCGATCACCAAGGCGCGCAAGTCGATCGCCGGCTTCAAGCTGCGCGAGGGCATGTCCATCGGCTGCCGCGTCACGCTCCGCGGTGAGCGCATGTACGAGATGATCGATCGGCTCGTGTCGATCGCCCTGCCACGCATCCGCGACTTCCGCGGCATCGATCCCGGTCAGTTCGACGGGCGTGGCAACTTCGCCATGGGCGTGCGCGAGCAGACCATCTTCCCCGAGATCGACTACGACTCGGTGGAGACGTTCCACGGTCTCAACGTCGTCATGACGACGACCGCCAAGACGGACGAGGAAGGGCGTGCCTTGCTGACCAAGCTCGGTATGCCGTTCCGTTCGAACTAGGAGCATCTGAAGTATGGCCAAGACATCCCTCGTGGTGAAAGCCGGACGCAAGCAGCGCTACAAGGTGCGGGAGTACAACCGCTGCCAGCGCTGCGGCCGCCCGCGCGCCTACTACCGCAAGTTCGGGCTCTGCCGCATCTGCCTGCGCGAAGTCGCGCACCAGGGCGTCATCCCCGGTCTGACCAAGTCGAGCTGGTGAGGAGGCGACACCATGTCAATGACTGACCCCATCGCCGATATGCTCACGCGCATCCGCAACGGCAGCACGGCTCGGCACAGCACCGTCGAGATCCCGGCCTCCAAGATGAAGGCCGAGATCGCCCGCCTCATGACCGAGCAGGGCTACATCGCCGGCTACGACAAGAAGCAGGGTGAGCAAGGCGAGGTCATCATCGTCGAGCTCAAGTACGCCAAGAACCGCGAGCGTGTCATCTCCGGCATCAAGCGTGTCTCCAAGCCTGGGCGTCGCGTGTACGCCAAGAAGGAGACGCTGCCCAAGGTGCTCGGCGGGCTCGGCACGGCCATCATCTCCACGTCGCGAGGCCTCGTGACCAGCGCTGAAGCGCAGAAACTCGGCCTCGGCGGCGAGGTCATCTGCTTCATCTGGTAAGGACGGGACATGTCGAGGATCGGAAAAGCCCCAATCCCGCTGCCCGACAGCGTGGAATTCAAGTACGACAACGCCGTCGTGACCGTGAAGGGCCCCAAGGGTGAACTCACCCAGCGGGTACCTCGCGAGATGATGGTGGAACTCAGCGACGGCGTCATCCAGGTCAAACGGCCTACGGACAGCGGGCAGCATCGCTCGCTCCACGGCCTCACCCGGACGCTCATCGCCAACATGGTGGTCGGTGTCACCGACGGTTTCGAGAAGCGTCTCGAGATCGTGGGCGTCGGCTACCGCGCCAGCGTCAAGGGCGAAGCGCTCGAGCTGCTGGTCGGGTACAGTCACCCGGTACTCATCGAGCCGCCGGAGCACATCACCTTCGAGACGCCACAGCAGACCGTGGTCATCGTGAGGGGTATCGACAAGCAGGCCGTCGGCGAAGTGGCCGCCAAGGTGCGGTCCATCCGGCCGCCCGAGCCCTACAAGGGCAAGGGCATCCGCTACGCGGGCGAGTACGTCCAGCGCAAGGTCGGCAAGCGCGCCTAGCGCTGCCTGAGAGAAGAGGAACGACCAGAAGATGAGCGCAACCACCATCAGGGAGGCCCGGGCCCGGCGCAAGCGTCGCATCCGCGGCCGCATCAGCGGCACCACCGAGCGCCCGCGCGTTTCGGTGTTCCGCTCCAACAAGGCCATCTACGCCCAGCTCGTCGACGACGCCGCCGCGGCGACGCTCGTCGCCGCGCGCTCGGCAGAGATCGACACGTCAGGCCTCAAGAAGGCCGACGTCGCGAAGAAAGTCGGCGAGCTGCTTGCGCAGCGCGCCAAGGACAAGGGCATCGAGCGGGTCGTGTTCGACCGCTCGGGCTATCTGTATCACGGCCGAGTCAAGGCTCTCGCCGAGGGCGCCCGCGAGGGCGGCCTGGTTTTCTGACAAGGAGAATAGGACCCCGTGGCTAGAGGATCATTCAGCGAAGGCAACGAGCTCAAAGAGCGCGTCGTCGATATCAACCGCGTCGCCAAGGTCGTCAAGGGCGGCCGGCGGTTCTCCTTCACGGCCCTGGTCGTCGTCGGTGACGAAAACGGGCATGTGGGCGCCGGCTACGGCAAGGCGCGCGAGGTGCCGCTGGCGATCCAGAAGGCGATCGAGGACGCGAAGAAGAACCTGTTCACCGTGCCGCGCTACAACGGCACGACCACCACGCATCAGGTGATCGGCCGCTTCGGCGCCGCTCGCGTGCTGCTCAAGCCGGCCGCACCCGGTACCGGCGTCATCGCCGCCGGCGGCGTCCGCGCCGTGCTCGAACTGGCCGGCGTCCGCGACATCCTCACGAAGTCGCTGGGCACGACCAACCCGATCAACCTGGTGCGCGCCACCGTCCAGGGCCTGCAGTCTCTCAAGACGCCGGAGGGCCAGGCGCGTCTGCGCGGCATCTCCGTCGCCCAGGTGCTCGGCCTCGACCAGCGCAAGCCTGAGGCCGCCGAGGCTGCGGACGCCAAGGAGGCCTGAGGCAGATGGCCGACTACATCGAGATCACGCAGCTCAAGAGCTCCATCGGTCGCCTGCCCGAGCATCGGGGCACGCTCCGGGCGCTCGGCCTCAAGCGCATCCGTCACACCGTGGTGCACGAGGACACTCCCGTGATCCGCGGCATGGTCAAACACGTGGCGTTCCTCGTCGAGGTCCGCCCTGCAGCGAAGAAGTCGTGACATGACAGAGGAACTGGGACTCCACAACCTGCGCCCCAACCCGGGCTCGACCAAGGCCACCAAGCGCCTCGGCCGCGGCAAGGGCTCCGGCCAGGGCAAGACGGCCGGCAAGGGCCACAAGGGCTACAACTCCCGCTCCGGCGGCGGCGTGCGTCCGGGCTATGAGGGCGGCCAGATGCCGCTCTACATGCGCCTGGGCAAGCTGCGCGGCCCGCACATGAAGAAGAGCATGCCCATCGGGCCGTTCCGCACCTACCAGGTGCCGGTCAACGTGGGCCGCCTCGCGAACGCGTTCGCGGCCGGCGAAGAAGTGACCCCGGAGGCGCTCGTCGCCAAGGGCATCGTCAAGAACACCCGCACGCCCATCAAAGTCCTGGGTGGCGGCGAGCTCACGGTCGCGCTGACCGTGCGCGTCCACATGTATTCCCGCAGTGCCGTCGAGAAGATCGAGGCGGCCGGCGGCAAGGCCGAGCTCCTCTGACCAGCTCCCGGGGGTTGTCGTGAACAACAAGCTCTGGCAGTCGCTCGCCAACGCATGGAAGCTCCCGGATCTCCGCACCAAGCTTCTGTTCACGGCGGGGATGATCGCGATCTACCGGTTCGGGTCCTACGTGCCCGTGCCGGGCATCGACCTCACGGCGCTGCAGAAGTTCTTCGAATCGGGCAGCGCCGGCGTCGTCGGCTTCCTCGACCTGTTCTCCGGGGGCGCGCTCCGGCGCGTCGCCGTCTTCGCGCTCGGCATCATGCCGTACATCACGGCGTCGATCATCATGCAGCTCCTCACCGTGGTCATCCCCAAGCTCGAGGAACTGGCCAAAGAGGGCGAGCAGGGGCAGAAGCAGATCACCAAGTACACGCGCTGGCTCACCGTCGGTCTCTCGATCGTGCAGTCGGCCGGCTACATCGTGCTGTTCCGCCAGTACGACGCGCTGCCCGACCTCACCTGGTGGCGCGCCGGCCTGATCGTGACCAGCCTCGTCGCCGGCGCCGTGATCGTCATGTGGCTCGGCGAGCTCATCACCGCCCGTGGCATCGGCAACGGCATGTCGATCATCATCTTCATCAGCATCGTCTCTCGTATCCCGTCGGGCGCCGCGCAGCTGTTCACTCTGAGCCTGCTGCCGATCATCCTGTTCATGGTCATCGCGCTGGCGGTGGTCGTGGGCGTGATCTGGATCACCACGGGCGAGCGCCGTGTGCCGGTGCAGTACGCCAAGCGAGTGGTCGGACGCCGGATGATGGGTGGCCAGAGCACGTTCATCCCGCTCAAGGTCAACATGGCAGGCGTGATCCCCGTGATCTTCGCGTCGTCGGTGATGATGATCATCCCGACGTTCGCACAGTTCCTGGGCACGAGCGGGGTCGGGGGGTGGTTCAACCGGACGTTCGGGCCGAGCACGTTCCTCTACATCATCGGCGAGGCCATCCTCATCGTCATCTTCACGTACTTCTACACGGCGGTGACGTTCAACCCCATCGACCAGGCCGACAACCTCAAGAAGTACGGCGGGTTCATTCCTGGCGTGCGTCCCGGCCGGCCGACGGCCGAGTACCTGGACCGCATCCTGACCCGGCTGACATTCCCTGGCGCCCTGTTCCTGGCGGCGCTCGCGGTGCTGCCGTGGCTGCTGTCGCGGCCGCCGATCAACGTCCCGTTCTACTTCGGCGGCACGTCGCTCCTCATCGTCGTGGGCGTCGCGCTCGACACGATGCGGCAGATGGAGGCGCAACTCCTCATGCGGCACTACGAGGGCTTCCTCAAGTAGGAGATGGCGATGGCGCAGCGCAACGTGATCCTGCTCGGCGGCCCTGGTGCGGGCAAAGGCACGCAGGCCGCACGCATCGTGGCGGACTACGCGCTGCCGCACATCTCGACCGGTGAGATGCTGCGCGCGGCCGTCGCCAAGGGCACCGAGATGGGCCGCGAGGCGCAGAAGTACATGGAGAGCGGCTCCCTCGTCCCCGACGAGGTGGTCATCGGGGTCGTGCGCGAGCGTCTCTCCGAGCCCGACGCCGGCGACGGCTTCCTGCTCGACGGCTTCCCGCGCACCGTCCCTCAGGCCGAGGCGCTCGACGCCATGCTGGGCGACGCGGGCAAGGCGATCACGCATGCGGTGGTGATCGACGTGCCCGCCGAGGAACTCGTGCAGCGTATCGCCGGCCGTCGCTCGTGCTCGCAGTGCGGCAGGATCTACAACGTGATCTTCGATCCGCCGAAGGCCGAGGGTGTCTGTGACCTCGACGGCGCGGCGCTCAGCCAGCGCGCCGACGACAACGAGGAGACGGTGCGCAACCGCATCGCCGTGTACGAGCAGCAGACGGCGCCGCTCGTCGGGTACTACGAGAGCAAGGGCGTGCTCGAGCGCGCGTTCGGCGGCGGCAAGCGGCCGGACGAAGTGTACGAGCAGGTCCACGGCATCCTTGCGGACTAATGCCCGTAGGTAACGAAGTCATCGTAGTGCTAGTGAGCGGCGCTCGGCCCGACAGGGCTCAGCGAGAGCCGGACTAATGCCCGTAGGTAACGAAGTCATCGTAGTGTCATTGAGCGGCGCTCGGCCCGACAGGGCTCAGCGAGAGCCGGACTGACGCCGCGTGATCGTTCGCAAGTCGGCAGGAGAGATCGCCAAGATCGCAGCCGCAGGCGCGATCCTCGCGGATTGTATCGACGCGCTCACTGAGGCGGCGGCGCCCGGCGTCACTACCGCCGAGCTCGACCGTCTGGCAGAGAAGTTCATCCGCCAGCACCGCGGCGTGCCGACGTTCCTCGGCTACCGCGGCTTCCCGGCGTCGATCTGCGCCTCGCCCAACGACATGGTGGTCCACGGCATCCCGGGCAAGTACCGGGTGGCCGAGGGTGACCTGCTCAGCCTCGACGTCGGTGTGACGCACGAAGGCTACGTCGCCGACTCGGCCGTGACGCTGCCCATGGGCGCTGTCGAGCCCGAGGCGCAGCGACTGCTCGACGTGACCGCCGAATCGCTCGAGGCCGGCCTCGCCGAGTGCCGGGAGGGCCGGCGCCTGGGCGACATCTCGCACGCCGTGCAGGAGGTCGTCGAGGCGGCGGGCTTCAGCGTCGTGCGCTCGCTCGTCGGGCACGGCGTCGGCAAGGAGATGCACGAAGACCCGCAGATCCCGAACTATGGTGACCCCGGCCGCGGTCCGCGGCTGGAAGAAGGAATGGTGTTCGCCATCGAACCGATGGTGGACGCCGGCGCCTACGCTGTCGTCGTCGCAGACGACGGGTGGGCGATCCACACGGCCGACGGGTCACTATCGGCACACTTCGAGCACACCGTAGCGGTGGGCAAGAAGGGGCCGCGGGTGCTCACGCGCCGTCGCTCAGAGAGGAGCGGCGCGGGAGCGTAGCTACAGCAGGCAAGTCCGGGCGTGGGCCTCGGCCGCCGCGCCGCCACGAACGGCATGGTTTGTGAGCCTCGCCGTTTGTGGTAGTATGTCAGGCCGCTGTCTGTCGACGAGTAGGGAGTATGGCGAACAAAGAAGAAGCCATCGAGATCGAGGGCGAGGTTGTCGAAGCGCTGCCGAACACCATGTTCCGCGTGCATCTCGACAACAACCATGAAGTGCTCGCTCACATCTCGGGCAAGATGCGCATGAACTACATCCGCATCCTGCCCGGCGACAGGGTCAAAGTAGAACTGTCACCCTACGACCTCAGCAGAGGCAGGATCACGTACCGGTTCAAGTAGCGGCCCGCCTGGGGTCGCCCGGAGGTGGCGCGCGGCCGTCGCAGGCTCGCCGCGCTCCCAGCGAGGATCACCGATGAAGGTAAGAGCGTCAGTCAAGCAGATGTGCGAGAAGTGCAAGATCATCCGCAGGCACGGTACCGTGCAGGTGATCTGCTCGAACCCGCGTCATCGTCAGAGGCAGGGGTAAGTCCGCATGGCACGTATCGCAGGCGTCAACATCCCGCCGCAGAAGCGGGTCGAGATCGGTCTCACGTACATCTACGGTATCGGCCGCTCGACCTCCAACAAGGTCCTCACGATCGTGGGCATCGACCCGAACACCAAGGTCCGCGACCTGACGGAAGAAGAGATCATCAAGCTGCGCGACGCCATCGACCGTGAAGTCACCGTCGAGGGCGATCTGCGCCGTGAGCGCTCGCAGAACATCAAGCGCCTCATGGACATCGGCTGCTACCGTGGCATCCGCCACCGTCGTGGCATGCCGGTGAACGGGCAGCGCACACGCACCAACGCGCGCTCCCGCAAGGGTCCGAAGCGGACGATCAGCGGCAAGCGCAAGAAGTGACCGCAGGATAGCGGAGGAGTAAAGCAGAGTGGCTAAGCCTCAGAGAGCCAAAGGTCGTCAGCGCCGCAAGGTCCGTAAGAACATCGCCGTCGGCCAGGCGCACATCAAGACATCGTTCAACAACACGCAGGTGACGCTCACCGACAAGGAGGGCAATGTCATTGCGTGGGAGAGCGCCGGGTCGGTCGGATTCAAGGGCTCTCGCAAGAGCACCCCGTTCGCGGCTCAGGTGACGGCAGAATCCTGTGCCAAGAAGGGCATGGAGCACGGCCTGCAGAAGGTCGAGGTCTTCGTGCGTGGACCGGGGTCTGGTCGAGAGACCGCCGTGCGTTCGCTCCAGGCCGCCGGCCTCGAGATCATCAGTGTCAAAGACGTGACGCCGGTGCCGCATAACGGCTGCCGCCCGCGCAAGCGTCGCCGGGTCTAGGAAGGTCCACGTGGCGAAAGATACATCACCGCAGTGCAAGCAGTGCCGCCGTGAGACGGAGAAGCTCTTTCTCAAGGGCGAGCGCTGTCTCACAGACAAGTGCGCCGTCGAGCGGCGCAGCTATCCGCCGGGCGAACACGGCCGCGGCCGCATCAAGCAGAGCGAGTACCTCCTGCAGTTGCGCGAGAAGCAGAAGGCGCGCCGCTACTACCAGGTCCTCGAGAAGCAGTTCCACCACTACTACGTGACGGCCAGCCGCAAGGACGGCATCACCGGTGAGAACCTGCTCAAGCTGCTCGAGATGCGCCTCGACAACGTCGTGTACCGCCTCGGCTTCGGCGCTTCGCGCCGTCAGGCCCGTCAGCTCGTGCGGCACGCTCATTTCACCGTGAACGGCAAGAAGGTCGACATCCCGTCGTACCAGGTCCGCCCGGACGACGTCGTGGCGATCCGCGCCAACAGCAAGGCCGCCGAGACGGTGCGCGCAGCGACTGACCTCACGTCGTCGGTGTCGCCCTGGCTCCTCGTCGACCACGATAATCTCACCGGCAAGGTCCTGCGCGCTCCCGAGCGCGACGAGATCGATGCCCCGGTGCAGGAGCAGCTCATCGTCGAGCTGTACTCCAAGTAATCCGCTGCAGCAACGTATCCGCGGCGAAGACTCTACAGGAGGCCAGTTGCTACAGTTTCAGATGCCCAACATCACGCGCGAGCAGCTCGCGGGCAACCGGGCGCGCTTCGAGGTCGAACCGCTAGACCGCGGCTTCGGGCATACGTTCGGCAACGCCCTGCGCCGGGTCCTGCTCTCGTCGCTCGAGGGCGCGGCTGTCAGCTCGGTCAAGATCGAGGGTGTGGCGCACGAGTTCACGACCATCAAGGGCGTGAAAGAAGACGTCACCGACATCATCCTCAACCTCAAGGAGCTGGTCTGCCGGCTTCACGGTGAGCTCGACGAGGTCCAGGTCCGGCTGTACAAGGACAAGCCCGGCAAGGTCGTGGCGGCCGACATCGACATCCCGGCCGAGCTGGAGATCCTCAACCCGGATCACCACATCGCCACGCTGTCGGACGGCGGCGCCATCGAGATGATGCTCACCATCCGTCGCGGCACGGGCTACGTCGCCGCCGAGGGCAACAAGACGCCCGAGACGGTCATCGGCGTCATCCCGATCGACTCGATCTTCAGCCCCATCAAGCGCGTCTCGTATCATGTCGAGAGCGCCCGCGTGGGCCAGCGCACCGACTACGACAAGCTCATCATCGACATCACGACGAACGGCGCCCTCATGCCCGAGGAGGCACTCCGCGAGGCCGCCGAGCTGCTCGTCGACCGGATGTCCATCTTCACCGACCCCGACCGCACGCGCAGCAACGAGGAGTTCCCCATCGAGGGCCTCACCGCGGCGCCGGCCGGCGGCGGCATGGACGACGTGCTCATCGAAGAGCTCGAGCTCGGCGTCCGTTCGTACAACTGCCTCAAGCGCGAGGGCATCCAGACCGTCGGCGACCTGGTCTCCAAGACAGAGGCCGAGCTGCTCAACATCCCGAACTTCGGCAAGAAGAGCATCGACGAGGTCAAGGACAAGCTCACCGAGCGCGGGCTCTCTCTTCGGGGTGACGAGTAACATGCGCCATCAAAACTCAGGCCGCAAGTTCAACATGTCCGTGAGCCAGCGGCGTTCGCTGCTGTCCGGTCTGGCGTGCCAACTGCTGGAGCACGAGAAGATCAAGACCGGCGTGATGCGCGCCAAAGAGGTCCGTCCCATGGTCGAAGAAGCCATCACGCTCGGCAAGCGCGGAGACATCCACGCGCGCCGGCAGGCGATCGCCATGCTGCGCAACAAGAAGATCGTCTACAAGCTGTTCAACGATGTGGCGCCGCGCTACGC
>Ga0315271_10002591_pt1 | contig 11340 bp, 11 predicted proteins | sample C3_top_MG_FD_204664 | JGI IMG/M metagenome (GOLD analysis project Ga0315271, IMG submission 204664) | Sediment microbial communities from Yellowstone Lake, YNP, Wyoming, USA - C3_top | ecosystem: Environmental > Aquatic > Freshwater > Lake > Sediment | place: USA: Wyoming | collected 2017-08-01
CGGCGGAACCGAGATCCGAACGCACCATGCGCTGAACACCGGCCGAAAGCGCCACACCGGCATGGGCAAAGCCCTTGTGTTCGCGGTAGCTGATGGCGCGGTCGTTGAAGAGCGACGCAAAGACCTCCTTGATCCGCTGCAGCACCTCGTCGACGCCGTGCACGTTGAGAAACGTTTCCTGTTGGCCGGCGAACGAGGCGTCCGGCAGGTCTTCGGCGGTGGCCGACGAACGCACCGCGAACGTGGCCGCGCCGTCGCCCGCGACAAGGCCTGCAAAGGCCGTGCGCACAGCGTCCTCGAGATCGGCGGGCAGCGGCGTCTCGATGACCCAGCGGCGGATCTCTGCGCCAGCGTCGGCCAGCGCGCGCACATCGTCGATCTGGAGTGCGGCCAGCCGCGCCTCGATGCGGGCGGCCAGCCCCTGGTGCGAGAGGAATCGCCGAAATGCATTCGCCGTGGTGGCGAATCCGCCCGGCACTCGCACGCCAGAAGCGGCCAGCTGGCTGATCATCTCGCCGAGGCTGGCGTTCTTGCCGCCAACCGCCTCGACGTCGGTCATCCTCAGATGTTCAAACGGCACGACCAGGGCGGTCGCCAGACTTGTGGGGGACATGGCAAAGCTCCGTGATGATGAGAAATCGGTGCTTGCGCAGGCCAGGCTGGCTCTCGAACCGTCGCGGTTCGTTGGTCGTTTACGGGGCGACGGGAGCGCGTCATCGGGCGGGCCTGAGGAGATTGACTGCGATTCTACGTGTCGCGCCGCCCTCTATGATTGCCGTCTCCCTCATTCGAGCGCCCGATGCCCAACCGCACTGTCTTCTTCGTGTCCGATGGCACCGGTATCACCGCCGAGACATTCGGCAATTCGATCCTGGCGCAATTCGGCGCCAAGCCACGGCATGTGCGACGGCCGTTCATCGACAGCGTCGACAAGGCACTGCAAGTGGTGACCGAAATCAATCGGACGGCCGAGCACGAGGGTTGCAGGCCGATCGTCTTCATCACCTTGGTCAGCGACGAGGTCCGCGACGTCGTCACCGGGTCGCAGTGCAAGGGTCTGGTGTTGGACATGTTCCACACCTTCGTCGAGCCGCTGGAGGCGGAGTTCGGCATCAAGAGCAACCATCGCGTCGGCCGCTTCTCCGACGCCGCCAAGAGCGGCGAATACAACGAACGCATCGAGGCAATCAACTTCTCGCTGGCCCACGACGACGGCCAGAGTGCAAAGAACCTGGCCAGCGCCGATGTGATCCTGGTCGGTGTTAGTCGCAGCGGCAAGACGCCAACCTCGCTCTACCTGGCGATGCAGCATGGCGTCAAGGCCGCCAACTATCCGCTGATCCCCGACGACTTCGAACGTGGCCAACTGCCGGCGTCGCTGACACCCTACAAGAAGAAGTGCTTCGGCCTGACGATCGATCCCGACCGCCTGGCGCAGATTCGCCATGAACGCCGGCCCGGCAGCAAGTACGCGTCGCTGGCGAACTGCCGTTACGAAGTCAGCCAGGCGGAGCGCATGATGAAGCGCGACGGCATCGCGTGGCTCAGCTCGACCCACAAGTCGATCGAGGAGATCGCGGCCACGATCCTGCGCGACGTGCGGCCCGACCGATTGACCTACTGAGCGCAAGCGCAAGCGGTCGGTGACCGTCGCGGAGGACGCCGGCGGGGCCGGGATCAGCGGCGGGTCGCGGGGCCCGCAACGTAGAAGCCCTGCGTATCGCGACTGAAGGCAATGCGATGCCCGTTGTTGCAGGCACCGCACCACCAGACAGCCAGCGTACCGTCGGGCTCCTGCGCCAGCGCAGCGAATGCGGTGCCGGGGTCGGGCACTTCGACCAGAAACCGCAACCGCGTGCGTGCGCCCGGCCGATCGATGATGGCCACGAACAGGCCACGCTCACCATCGCAGCGCCGGTAGGCACCGACGAACGCCGTCTGCAGCTTGCCGCTGCCGTCGAACGAGGCCTCGAGAGAGAACGCCAGTCCATCGAGTGGATTGCCACCCGCCGGTCCGAGCAACTCCTCGCCGAAAAATTCGCGCGTGAAGGCTTCTGCAGCGCACCATGCCGGCTCGAAACGCGCGATCGGCAGGCCGCGCACGACCGTCGCGCGTGCGTCGATCGTGGCGCGTTGCCACCATGGGTCGGGAGCCGGTTCGGGCCGTACGCTCAGCAGGGGCGGCGTGGCCGGCGGCGGCGCCTGCGCCGGGCTCGCCAGCGACACGATCGCGCTGCACAGCGCTGCTGCCAGCCCGAGGCGGCTCACGATCCCCCTCGCCGCAGGGCGGTTGCATACAGGCAGATGGCCGCGGCGGCGGCCACGTTCAGCGACTCCTGGCCCCCCGGCTGCGCGATGCGCAGCGTCTGCGTACAGCGCGCCAGCAGTGATGGCGCAATGCCCTGCCCTTCGTGGCCGAAAACCCACGTGCAAGGAAACGGCAACGAAACGGCGTCGAGCGTTGCCTCCGCATGCGGGCTGCCCGCCAACAACGGCAGGCCGAGCGCATCCAGGCCCGCCGGTGCAATCCCCTCGATCAGATCGAGCGCGAAATGCGCACCCATGCCGGCGCGCAGCACTTTGGGCGACCACAAGGCCGCACTGCCTTCGAGGGCCAAGACCTGCGTGAAACCCATGGCTGCAGCACTGCGCAGGATGCTGCCGACGTTGCCAGCGTCCTGCACACGGTCGAGCACGACGCTGGCCACGCCGGCTTTCACGGCCGGCTCGGCCGGTGTCTCGATGACAAAGCCGATGCCGGCCGGCGACCCGAGGCCACTGACCGTGGCGAAGAGCGCATCGGGTACGACCACCACTTGCGCAGCCCATTGCGCGAGCGCGCGCAAGACCGGCGCTTGCCAAGCAGACTGGCTGACCAGCGCCTGCGCCGGCTTGCGGCCGCATGCACGCAGAGCCGCGCAAAGGTGTTCACCCTCGATCCAAACCGCACCGAGCTTGCGGTAGGCCCCCGGCGTACGCGTCAGCTTGCGCAGGCGCACCAGCAGCGCGTTGTCGCGCGAGCGGACGACGAGGGGCTCGCTCATGCCACGCCGCCCAGCACCGCGCGCACAGGTGCGAAGCTGCGCCTGTGCGCCACGCACGCACCATGCACGCGCAGCGCTGCCAGGTGCTCGGGTGTCGGATAGCCCTTGTGCTCGGCAAATCCATAGGCGGGATGGCGCTCGTGCAAGGCGGCAAGCAGCGCGTCGCGGTGCACCTTGGCCACGATCGACGCGGCTGATATGGCCGCCACCTTGGCGTCGCCCCTGACGATGGCCTCGGCCGGCATTCTCAGCAGCGGGAGCCGATTGCCGTCGACCAGCACAAGTGCAGGCACGAGACGAAGGCCTTCCACCGCCCGGCGCATCGCCAGCAGCGTGGCCTGCAGAATGTTGAGTCGATCGATCTCTTCGACGCTGGCCTCGGCGACGCTGCAGCACAGTGACTTGGCGCGCACCTCGATGGCCAGCCGCTCCCGGCTCGCCGGGCTGAGCGTTTTCGAGTCGCGCAGCCCCTGGATCACATGCATGTCGTCGAGGATCACGGCGGCTGCGACCACCGGCCCGGCCAGCGGACCGCGCCCGGCCTCGTCCACACCGGCCATCAGTCCGGGCGTGGTCCAGGCCAGACCGAGTTGTTCAGGCCTGGCCAAGGACTTGCGCGATCGCATCGCTGGCGGTGCGGGCCGTATCGCGCCGCAACAAGTGGTGCAACTCGGTGAAGCGCCGCTCCAATGCGGCCATTCGCGCCGGCGCGTCGAGCCAGGCCAGCACGTCTGCGGCCAGGGTGGCTGGCTCAGCGTCGTCCTGTATCCGTTCGGGCACCACGAAGTCTCGGCACAGGATGTTCGGCAATCCGACCCAGGGCTGGTACTGCATGCGCCGCATGATCTGCCAGCTCAGCGCATTCATGCGATAGCCGATGACCATCGGGCGCTTGAAGAGAGCAGCTTCGAGCGTCGCGGTGCCGCTCGCGATCAGCGTCACATCGCATGCGGCCAGGGCCTGGTGCGAGCGCCCGTCGAGCAGCACGATCGGTGTTGTGGGTGCATGCGGCGACAGCATCGGCTCGAGCAACCCGCGCAACCCTGGTGCCACAGGCACCAAGAACCGCAATTCGGGCCGCTGCTGGTGCAAGCGTTCCGCGGCCTGCAAGAACAGCGGCGCGATGTACTGGATCTCCGAACGCCGACTGCCCGGCAGGAGTGCCACCACGACATCGGCGTCGGCCAAGCCGAGCGCGCCGCGAGCGGCAGCGCGTGGTGCCTCGAGCGGGATGGCGTCGGCCAACGGATGGCCGACGTAAGTCGCTGCGATCCCATGCTGCGCCAGCAATGCCGGCTCGAACGGGAACAAGCACAACACATGCTCGACGCTGCGCGCGATCTTCTTCACGCGTTCACCGCGCCAGGCCCAGATCGACGGACAGATGAAGTGGATCGTCTTGATGCCTGCCGCTCTGAGCCGGGCTTCGAGGTCAAGGTTGAAGTCCGGCGCATCGACGCCGATGAAGGCCGCAGGCGGTTCACCGAGAAGTCGCGTGGTCAGCTGGCGGCGGATGCCAGCGATCCGGCGATAGTGGCGCAATACCTCGACATAGCCACGAACCGCCAACGCGTCGCTCGGCCACCAGGCGTCGAAGCCTCGCGCCACCATCTGCGGTCCGCCAATGCCGGCCGCCGTCAGGTCGGGCCAGCGCCCCTTCATGCCCGCGAGCAACAGTCCGGCCAGCAAGTCCCCAGACGCTTCGCCAGCCACCATTGCCAGGCGCATGCGCTAGCGGACAATGCCGCGCGTCGAAGCAGCGAGAAAGTCGAGCATCGCGCGCACGTCGACGTCGTCTTCTGGCGCAGCACCAAGCAGCGCCTGGATGGCCTCGGTTGCCTGCTCCAGCCGGAGTCCATCGCGGTAGAGCAAGCGATGCATCTGCTTAACGCGGGCTATGCGTTCTGGCGCAAAGCCGCGCCGGCGCAGACCTTCGATGTTGAAGCCGCGCACGGCCAACGGATTGCCGACGGCCATCATGTACGGCGGCACGTCCTGCGCGACGTGACTCTGAAAGCCCGTCATCGCATGCGCACCGATATGGCAGAACTGGTGCACGCCGGTCAGCCCGCCGACAATGACCCAATCGCCAATGTGCACGTGGCCGGCCAGGGTCGCATTGTTGGCCAGGATGGTGTGGTGTCCCAACTGCACGTCGTGCGCGACGTGCACGTAGGCCATGATCCAGTTGTCGTCGCCGATGCGGGTAACGCCGGCGTCCTGCACCGTACCGCGATTAAAGGTGCAGAACTCACGCACCGTATTGCGATCGCCTATCACCAGCTCGGTCGGCTCGCCGCGGTACTTCATGTCCTGCGGCGCGCCGCCCAGACTGGCGTGGGCAAAGATGCGGTTGTCGCGACCGATGGTGGTGGGGCCTTCAATCACCGTGTGGGCACCGATCGTGGTGCCCGAACCGATCTTGACGCCGGCACCGATCACCACATAGGGACCGACTGTGACCGAACGCGCCAGCTCGGCGCCAGGGTCGACGATGGCGGTCGGGTGGATCGACGGCATGTGGTCAGAAGATCTTGCGCATCGTGCACATCAACTCGGCCTCGGCCGCGGTTTCGCCGTCCACACTGGCCCGCGTCTTGTACTTGTAGATCCCGCCCTTGACGCGCTCGATCGAGGCTTCGAGGATCAACTGGTCACCAGGCTCGACCGGGCGCTTGAAGCGCGCGCCATCCACACCGACGAAGTAGACCACGGTGTCGTCGCCCGGCTCCGTGCCCATGCTCTCGAACGACAGCAGGGCCGCGGTTTGCGCCAGCGCCTCGAGGATCAGCACGCCCGGCATCACCGGCCGAATCGGAAAGTGGCCGATGAAGTACGGCTCGTTGATGGATACGTTCTTCAGCGCCTTGATGCGCACACCGTGCTCGATCTCAAGCACCCTGTCGACGAGCAGCATCGGATAGCGATGCGGCAGCTTCTTCAGGATCTTGTGAATGTCGAGCACAGGCAGCATCATGATTTCTTCTCCAACGCACGCAACCTGTCGCGCAAGGCGTGCAGTTGGCGTAGCGTGGCGGCGTTTTTTTCCCAGGCGGCATTGTCGTCGAACGGGAACAGGCCGCTGTACTGACCTGGCTCGAAAATCGAACGCGTGATCGTGGTCGCCGCCGAAACGTGCACATGGTCGGCCAGTTCGAGGTGGCCAAGCACGATCGCACCGCCGCCGAATGTGCAAAACGCACCAATGCGCGCGCTGCCCGCGATGCCCACACACCCGGCCATTGCCGTGTGTGCGCCGACACGCACGTTATGACCGATCTGCACCAGGTTGTCGAGCTTGACGCCGTCTTCGATGACCGTGTCGTCCAGCGCACCGCGATCGATGCAGGTGTTGGCGCCGATCTCGACGTCGTTGCCGATGCGCACAGCGCCGAGTTGTTCGATCTTTTCCCAGCGGCCCTCATGCGGCGCGAAACCGAAGCCATCGGCGCCGATGACGGCGCCCGGGTGCACGATGCAGCGGTCGCCGACATGGCAGCCGTCGGCCACCACGACGTGCGCGCCGATCCGCGTGTGGGCGCCAATGGTGGCGCCCGGCCCGATGCTGACCAATGGACCGATGCTGGCCGTGGCATCGACCACCGCGGCGGCGTCGACCACGGCACTTGGATGGATGCCCGTCGCGAAACCGGGTCGCACATGCCCGACCCACCACTGCGACAAGCGCGCGTAATACAGGTACGCATCGCCAGTGACGATGGCTGCGCCACGACGGGCGGCCTCGTCCCGCAGCGCGGGCTCCACGATGACGCAACCGGCCTTCGTGGTGCCGAGTTGTGCGCGATAGCGCGGATTGGCGAGAAAGCCGATCGCGCTCGGAGTCGCTGTTTCCAGACTCGCGATGCGCTCAATGGTCAATCCGGCATCGCCGACACACTCGCCGCCCAAGCGGGCAACGATGGCGGCGATGGTCACGCGCATCACCGCGCTTTCAAGTCTGCGAGGTGGCGTCGACTAGCACCTGCCTGGGCTTACTTGCCTGCATTCAATGCGTCGATCACCTTCTTGGTGATGTCCACACGCGGGCTCCAGTGCACCGCGTCCTGCAGGATGAGGTCGTACTTTTCACTGTCGAAGATCTGCTTGATGACCTTGTTGGCGCGTTCGACGACACCCGACAGTTCCTCGTTCTTGCGCTGGTTGAGGTCTTCCTGGAATTCGCGGCGCTTTCTCTGGAAGTCGCGATCCTGCTCGACCAGGTCACGCTGGCGCCGAGACCGCTCGGACTCGGCCAATGTCGGGCCGTCCTTGTCGAGCTTGTCGGCGGCCGCCTTCAAGCGCGCGGCGATGTCGGCGAGGTCTTTCTCGCGCTTGCTGAATTCGGTCTCGAGCTTGGCCTGGGCTGCCTTGGCCGGAATGGCTTCGCGCAGCACACGTTCGCTGTTGACGTAACCGATTTTCAGCTCCTGGGCCTGCGCTGCGATCGCCGCAACCATAAACACAGAGGTGGCAGCCAGAATCTTGATCGTGTTCATCAGAAAGCATTCCCGATCTGGAATTGAAACTTCTGGATTCTATCCGTCGGCAGATAGTGCACTGGCGTACCCCAACTCAGCTTCAGCGGGCCGACCGGCGAGATCCAGGATAGGCCGATACCAACCGATGCGCGAATGCTGTTGGCCTCGATCTTTTCAGTCTCACCCCAAACATTGCCGGCGTCCGCGAAGCCGAACAAGCGCACCGACTTGTCGTTGCCAGCACCTGGAACGGGAACGTACAGCTCGGCGTTGACATTGGCCTTGCGATTGCCGCCGATGAAATTGTTGGTGACGTCGACGGTACCGAGCGATGCCTGCTCGAAGACCCGCACCGAGCCGAGGCCGCCGCCGAAGAAGTTCTTGAAGATCGGGTACGGCTTGTCGCCCAGGCCTTTGCCCCAGCCGAGTTCACTGTTCAGGCCGAGCGTGAAGCGGTTGGTGATCGGCACATATTGCTGGTATTGCAAGTTGGCGCGCAGGTAACGCACATCGCCGGCAATCGACCACTCGAGATTGACGCGCTTGTAACTGCCGTTGGCCGGCGACAGTGCACTGTCGCGGCTGTCACGGGCCCAGCCGAGTGTCAGTGGGACGGCGGTGCTTCTCGAACCATACAGTTCGCGGTAGTCGCGGTAGCTCTTGTTGGTCACGTTGCCCGTGATGTTGGTGGCCTCGACGCCGAGACCGAAGAAGACGGTGTCGAACTCGGAGAACGGCACGCCAAAGCGCACCGTCGCACCCGGCGTGACCAGTTCGTATTCTTCGCCCTGGCTGTTGATCGGCTTGGTGGTGCGGTAGAACACGTCGAACGCGCGCGAAATGCCGTCGACGGTGAAGTACGGGTCGACCGTCGAGAGCACGAGCAGGCGGTTGGACTTGCCGGTGTTGAACTCGATGCCCAGGTAATTGCCGGTCCCGAAGACGTTGTCCTGCTTGATCGACGCTGTCAGGGTGATCTTGTCGACGCTCGAATACCCGGCGCCGACGAGCAGGTTACCTGTCGGCTTCTCGGTGACCTTGAGTTTCAGGTCGACTTGATCGGCGGAACCTGGCACCTCTTCGGTCTCGACCTCGACGTCCTTGAAGTAACCCAGGCGATCGACGCGATCGCGCGACAGCTTGATCTTGCCGCCGTCGTACCAGGCCGACTCGAACTGGCGGAACTCGCGGCGCACGACTTCATCACGGGTGCGATCGTTGCCTGCGACATTGACGCGGCGCACATAGACCCGCCGCTGCGGATCGGCCACCAGCGCCACGGCAACCTGGCCGTTGGCGCGGTCGATCTCGGGCCGCGCCTGGGTGCGCGCGAAGGCGTAGCCATACAAGCCATACAGATCGGCGAACAGCTTGGTCGTGGCCGCGACATCCTCACTCCGATAGGCCTCGCCGGGGCGGATGCGTACCAGGCGCCGGAACTCTTCATCCTTGCCCAGGAAGTCGCCTTCGAGCTTGACTGCCGTCACCGTGTAGCGCTGGCCTTCGCGCACCGTTATCGTGATGCTGATGTCCTGCTTGTCGGGCGAGATCGTGACCTGGGTCGACTCGATCTCGAACTCGAGATAGCCGCGGTTCGTGTAGTAGGCGCGGATCGTTTCCAGATCGGCATTGAGCTTGCTGCGCGAATAGCGGTCGGTCTTCGTGTACCAGGTCAGCCAGCCGCCGGTCGACTGCTCGAGCAGCCCCAACAACGTGCTCTCGGAAAAGGCCTTGGCGCCGACGATGCGAATCTCCTTGATCTTGGCCGCATCGCCCTCGGTCATCGTGAAGCTGACGTTGACGCGGTTGCGATCGAGCGGCGTCACCGTCGTTACCACCTCGGCGCCGTACAGGCTGCGCGTCAAGTACTGGCGCTTGATCTCCTGCTCGGCGCGGTCGATCTGTGCGCGGTCGAAGGGCAGGCCTTCGCCGATGCCCGAGTCCTTCAGCGCCTTGGTCAGGGTGTCGGTGTCGAACTCCTTGAGGCCGAGAAAGGTGACTGCGGCGATGACTGCACGCTCCTCGACCAACACCACCAACACCTTGCCTTCGATCTCGATGCGCACGTCCTTGAACAGGCCGGTGGCAAACAGTGCACGCAGCGCCGCGGCGCCTTTGTCGTCGCTGTAGCTGTCACCGACGCGAAACGGCAGCGAGGCGAACACCGTGCCCGGGTCCGTGCGCTGCAAGCCCTCGATGCGGATGTCGGCGATGACGAAGGGCTCGGCGGCGCGCGCCACCGATGGTGCCGCCAGTGCACCGAGCACCGTCACGATGGCTGCGACCGGGCGCAAGGGGTTGGCAGCGGAAAAAAAGTGCATCAAGAGCAGGCGCTGGATGTTGCGCGTCAGTGCAGACCCAGCAGGCGGACCACATCGTTGGAAAGGGCGAGGGACATCAGCAGTAGCATGATCAGCGCGCCGCCGCGCTGGAGCCACTTGAGCCACAGGTCGGAGACCGGGCGGCCGGTGACAGCCTCGAAAAGATAATACATGAGGTGCCCGCCATCGAGCATTGGCAGCGGCAGCAGGTTGAGCACACCCAGGCTGACGCTGACGAGCGCCAGAAAGCCGAGGTAATAGGCCAGGCCGAGGCTTACCGATTGGCCGGCGTAATCGGCAATCGTCAGCGGCCCCGACAGGTTCTTCAGCGACGCCTGGCCGATCAGCATGCGGCCCAGCATCTTCACCGTCAGCATCGACACCTCCCAGGTGCGCGCCGCTCCCTGCACCAGGCCGTCGACCGGACCCTTCTGCACGGTGACCATTTCGGCGGTGCGGCCGACGAAGGCGTCGATGCGGCCGAAGCGCAGCTCGCCCTCACTCATCACACGCGGCTGAACGGTGAGATCACGCGTCGTGCCGGCGCGCTCGATGTGCCAGACCATCGGTGCCACACTGCCATCGGCCGCGAGGCGCCGGATACGTTCACGCAAGTGCTGTGCATCGGTCACCGGCGTGCCATCGACCCGCAGCACGCGATCGCCACTCTTCAGTCCCGCCTTGTCGGCCGGCCCGCCCGCCTTGACGTCACCGAGCACGGCCTCGCTGAACGGTGCGCCGAGGCCGACCCGCTGCATCAACTTGGCATCGACTTCACTGCTGTCGATGCGGCCCAATTCGAGCACGACTTGCCGGCTGCCATGGCCGGCCGCATCGCTGACCATCAGCCTCAGCGACTCGCGCTCGAGTGCCGCCTGCGTGACCTGCCAGCGCAGGTCGGTCAGCGACTGCACGTCCAGCCATTGCCCTGCGTCGACCGCCTCCCGCGACCAGGCGCGAACCCAATCACCCGATTGCATGCCAGCACGCTCGGCCAGGCTGCCGGCGGCGGGCGCGCTGAGCACGGCCTTGGGTTCGTCGACGCCGATCCAGTTCGCCGAGGCGTACAACAGCACGGCCAACAGCAGGTTGGCGATCGGGCCGGCGGCGACGATGGCAACGCGCCGCGGCAGCGACTTGCGATTGAAGGCCTGCTCGCACTCGTGCGGCGCCACGCTGTCCTCGCGCTCGTCGAGCATCTTGACGTAGCCGCCCAGCGGCAGCGCCGAGATCACGAACTCGGTGCTGTCGGGTGTGGCTTGCCGGCGCCAGACGACGCGGCCGAAGCCGACCGAGAAGCGCAGCACCTTGACACCACACCAGCGCGCCACCTGGTAATGGCCCCATTCGTGGATCACGATCAAGACGCCGAGCGTCAGCAGAAAGGCGAATACGGTCGTGATCACCGCGTGATCTCCTTCACCAGCGCCCGCGCGCGGGCACGGGCGCGGGCGTCGAGGGCCAGCAGGTCGCCCAATGCAGCCTCGGCTGGCAAAT
>Ga0315271_10002592_pt1 | contig 11339 bp, 5 predicted proteins | sample C3_top_MG_FD_204664 | JGI IMG/M metagenome (GOLD analysis project Ga0315271, IMG submission 204664) | Sediment microbial communities from Yellowstone Lake, YNP, Wyoming, USA - C3_top | ecosystem: Environmental > Aquatic > Freshwater > Lake > Sediment | place: USA: Wyoming | collected 2017-08-01
AATTGGGCATATCCCCAGGATGATGGCTGTCTCGTCGCCAGACTCTCCCAGCGGGAGTTGCTGTTTCTGTGCGACCCGGCTCATCCCTCGATGTCGGCTGATCATCCCTACTTCACGCCGGGGCGGGATTGCTACACGATCCGCCGGCAGGACACCCATTACTGGTTTGCCCTCAGCGGGGCAATGGCTCCCCCCATGCTGGCGAAACTCTGCGGCGTCAATTTCGCCGCGCCCGCCTTTGCCAATCACCGGGTGGCGCAAACGCAGGTGGCAGGAACCAGTGCCATCGTAGTGCGCCATGACATGCGCGAAAGGCTGGCTTATTACCTGCTGGGGGATAGCGCCTGCTGTACCTTCATGTGGAACTGCCTGGTGGATGCAATGCAGGAATACGATGGGCGCATGCTGGGCGTGCTGGCCCTCCGTTAGCAGCGTTGCTCTTTATTTCGGGTCGAAGCCAGGATGGTCCATGGCCCGCTTGCTGCCCCCCCGGATAAAACCTTTTTCCCCGTGGGTTGAATTTACATCATCCTCAGTGCTGGAGCCGCGCCAGTTACAGGCCATGCGATATTTCAACAGGCAATCATAGACGGGACCACGGAAATTCGACATCCACCTTTGCTGCCTCAGCCGTCTGAAGGAATGTCTGGTTTCTGAAACAGATGAATATTTTTCAACCGTCAGATAGAAAAACTCGTTTGCGCAAACAGGGCACTGTTTCTATCGTCTCCCCACCATGGTTTCGGCCACGCTCGGGTATGGACGATTCAATGGTGAGGGTATATCGTGACGCACAAAGGTAAATCCCGGGTTCTGAAGTACAGCAGTCCAAACCTCTAACAATATAGTGGGGATCGAACATGAAAATCAGTCAAGGCTTAGCGCAGAATACTCATAAACTTCGACTCAACCCCCTGGCCAGGGCCATAGTTCAGCACCGGCGCCTCATGCAGGCATCCCTGCTGCTGGCTTCAACTTCGCTGGCCATCTCCCCCGTCATGGCGCAGACCAGCGATGCTCTCGTCCTGGACGAAGTATTTGTCACCGCGCAAAAGCGTGAACAAAGCTTGCAGGACGTGCCAATTAGCGTGATGGCGCTGACCACCAAGAACATCGAAGACCTGGGTATCACCAATTTTGGCGACTATGTATTGCAGTTCCCCAATATTGCGTTCAAGAGCTTCGGCCACCCGGGTGGCGCGACCATATACATGCGCGGCGTGGCTGATGGTGGTGATGGCAATCCCTCCGGCTCAACTCCCAGCGTGAGTCTGTACCTCGATGAACAACCCGTCACGTCGATTGCTTCCAATCTGGATATTCACATTTATGACGTCGAGCGCATTGAAGCCCTGGGTGGCCCGCAGGGTACGCTGTTTGGCGCCAGTTCCCAGTCCGGCGTGGTGCGCATCATCACCAACAAGCCAGATCCCAGCGGCTTCAAAGCCGGTTTCGATATTAACGGCTATGACACCAAAGGCGGCAATGGCAGTTATTCCGTGGAAGGGTTTGCCAATATTCCCATCGGTGAACAAGTGGCCTTGCGCGTGGTTGCCTGGTACGAAGACGACGGTGGCTGGATCGACAATGTTGCCGGCGAGAGAACCTACCGGATGCAGGGACCCGGCGCCGGATATGGTTACAACCCGGATACAACCATCAGAGAAACGACGATCAACAACAATGCCCTGGTCGAAAATGATTTCAATGACCTCAAGCGGGAAGGCTTGAGAGCGGCCTTGCGCGTCAACCTGAATGATATCTGGACCAGTACTCTCGGCGTGATCACGCAGGATACGAAAACACACGGTGTGTGGGAATATGACCCAAATCTTCCCGGCAAGGACAGCATTCAGCGCTATCACGATGAATCCAATAAAGATAAATTCACCCAATATTCACTAACCGTTGAAGGCGACTTTGACAATGCGAAACTGGTGTACGCGGGTGCGTACCTGGACCGCCACGTGGATTACGTGACGGACTACTCCGCCTACGGTGTAGATGCGTACTTCGTGCCCTACTATGCCTGCGACTACTATGCTTCCCAGGATGGCCTTTGCAGCAGCCTGGACGAGTATTACTCCGCAGACACCAAGACCACGCGCAACAGCCAGGAAGTACGTCTCGTATCTGCAGGAGACAGCCGCCTGCAATACACCGTTGGTGTGTTTTACGAGCTTGCCAAACAGGACTATTTCCTGAAATGGATCCAGCCGGGCATGTCGCCCTCGCTGCAGGTACCTGACTCGACGCCCAGGCTCTTTTTCCGCACAGACCAGAATCGGAAAGATACGCAAGTCGCGGCTTTTGGCGAATTGACCTACAACATTACCGATTCCCTCGCCGCAACTGTTGGTACGCGCTATTTCGACGAAGGGCACACCGTATCGGGGGTGGTTGGCTGGGGGCCGGGTAACTACTGTCCGGACGATCCTGTCTGCAAGGACACCAACGCGGACTCCCATGTCGGCACCAACGGCTGGGTATTCAAAGGCAACCTGGCCTGGACCATCAACGACGATGCCATGATTTATGCCACCTACTCGGAAGGCTACCGCCCCGGCGGCCTGAACCGCGATCCCAATCTCCCGGCCGTGGCCAGGTCCTGGGTACCAGACCAACTGACCAACTACGAGTTTGGCTGGAAGACTACCATGGATGCGGGTCGTCTCCGGTGGAACGGTGCCGCCTACCTCATGGATTGGGACAATGTCCAGTATACCGTCTACAATTTCAGCCTGTCGGCATGTTGCGCCAACGTCTACAACCTAAGTACAGCGCGTGTTAAAGGCGTTGAAACCGACATCAGTTTCCTTGCGACCGAAGGCCTGACCTTGTCCGGAGGCATGGCTTACAACAATGCCAAGACCACCGATGATTTCATACTGCCCAATGGCAAGTTGTCGGTGCCCAACGGGACCCGGCTGCCCAATGTGCCAAAGTGGAAGTTCAACATACTGGCAAGGTATGACTTCTCAATGTCCGAGATGCCCTTGTACGCGCAGGTGGACTGGAGTTTCACCGGCAAGTCCACCAGCGAAATCACGGGGGCAATTTACCCGCAGCATTCCTACGATATGGTTAACCTCAGAACGGGTATCGACAAGGACACCTGGGGCCTGGATCTGTTCGTCGACAACCTGACCAACACGAAGGCAGAACTGTATGTCCACCCGAGGAACTACGAACCGACCGTTGTAACTAACCGGCCGCTGAACTACGGCCTCAGGTACTGGATGCGGTTCTGATCCTCATTTCCAAGATCGAATTCAGGGGTGACGCAAGTCACCCCTTTTTTCTGGCATAGTGTAATGATGAACACGAACCCGGCAGATTCAGCCCAGTATCTTAAAACCGCGATCGGGCAGGCGATGGCCCTGCTCAGCGCAGGCAAACCCCGCCAGGCCAAAAAACAGGCTGAGGAAATACTGCGCCGCTACCCGCGCGAGATCAACAGCATGTTCGTGGTGGCGGCAGCGGTTCGCGCCGAGGGTTACAACCAGGACGCAATCAAAAGCCTGAAAACCCTGGTCAGGCGTGCTCCCGATTTTGCCCTGGCCCACCAGGAACTCGGCTTTGCCCTGTCTGAAATCGGCCAGCTCATCCCCGCTATTGCGGCGCTGCAACGTGCAGTGGCGATTGAGCCCAAATTGCCTGCCAGCTGGATGCTGATGGGTGAACTGTTCCTGGTTGACGGCGACGAGGTATCAGCTGCCGAGGCTTTTAACCAGCAGATGCTGGCGCAATCCGAGGATCCCAAGCTCATCCTGGCCATCAGGAGTTTCAATGCGAAGAAATTCGGCCAGGCCGAGGCCTTGTGCCGGGAATTCGTGCATGACCACCCGGACAATGTCCTTGGCATTCGCTTGCTGGCGGAGATTGGTCTCCAGGTCGGAGTACTGGTGGACTCTGAGTTATTGCTGGAGCGCTGTCTCGAACTTGCGCCCAATTTCGACCTTGCGCGACTCAGTTATGCCAAGGTACTGAGCCAGCGGGAAAAACTCGAGCTGGCACTGCAGCAGACGGATCGTTTACTACAGGCAAAAAGGGACAAGCCTGCATACCTCGCCCTGCGTGCTTCCATCCTGGTCAGGATGGGCGATTTCGCCAGTGCCCTGCCCTGTTACGAACACATACTCACACACTACCCGGCCCAGCCCGGGGTCGTGCTCAGCTATGGCCATGCCCTGAAAACGGTTGGCAGGCAGGAGCAGGCCATTGCAGCCTATCGCAATGCGATCCGCTTGCGGCCAAGCTTTGGCGATGCCTATTGGAGCCTGGCCAACCTCAAGACATTCCGCTTCACAGATGCTGATCTTGCGGCCATGCGCGCCCAGCTGGAAAACCAGGAGCTTGACCGCGAGGATTACTTTCATTTGTGCTTTGCGCTGGGCAAAGCGCTGGAAGACCGGCAGGAGTTTGAGCAGTCGTTTCTCTACTACCAGAAAGGCAACAGGATCAAGGAAAAGCTGTCAGGTTATAACGCCGACACCATCTCAGAACATGTCCGCCGCATGCAGCAGGCCTGTCCGCGGGAATTGTTCCAGTCTGCTTCCGGCCGGGGTTGCCAGGCGCCGGATCCCATATTTATTGTCGGGCTGCCGCGTTCCGGTTCAACCCTGCTGGAGCAAATCCTTGCCAGCCATAGCCAGGTCGATGGCACCAAGGAACTGGTGCAGATGATCGCCATCGCCAGGCGCCTGGGCGGAAATCGCAAAAAGAAAGAGCCCTCGGCCTATCCCGAGATACTGGCCGGTCTCGATGCCAGCCAGCTCGAAGAACTGGGGCAGGAATACCTTGATGGAACGCGCATTCAAAGAGGAACGGCGCCTTTCTTTATCGACAAAATGCCGAACAATTTTCTGCACATCGGCCTGATTGCACTGATCCTGCCCAAGGCAAAAATCATCGATGCCCGTCGCCATCCGATGGCGGCCTGTTTCAGCGGATTCACCCAATTGTTTGCGCGCGGGCAGTCGTTCACCTACGGCTTGAACAATATCGGCCGCTACTACCGCGACTACGTGGACATGATGGACCACTGGGATGAGGTCCTGCCCGGCAAGTTATTGCGCGTGCAGTACGAGGACATGGTGACCGACACGGAGCACCAGGTTCGCCGCATGCTGGATTACTGCGAACTCGAATTCGAAGAAAACTGCCTGAAATTTCACCAGACCGAACGGGCTGTGCGCACCGCAAGTTCCGAGCAGGTCCGTCAGCCCATCTACAGCGGTGCGCTGGATCACTGGCGGAATTTCGAGCCCTGGCTTGACGAACTCAAGCAGGCGCTGGGGCCGGTGCTGGATCGCTACCCCATTGGTGACCGGACGGATTGACCGCCGGCTTGCTCAGGAACCCAACGCTTCCTGCAGCGGGCCCAGGTGTTTTGCATAGTTCTTCCAACGACCCAATGCGCCCTGATGCACCGGTCTCCTGACCTGGGCATCACTGGGTGTGCTGACTGATCGTTCGGTTTTATGGAATGACAGGCAGGCGGGATGGAATTCAAGCGCACAATGGGTCAGCAATGATCTCACCTGGCTTTCGGTGTCCTGCACGAGTGCCTCATAGCGCAGGTGATGAATCCTGCCGGGAAACATGTTTTCCCAATGCGCGATCAGGTCCTGGTACAGCCGATAGTAGCAACCCAGGTCCGTAAGGTCGGTTGCGTAGCCATGGGCCGCCGTGAAAAAGTGTTGATAAATGGACAAGCAATTATCCAGCGGATCGCGCTCAACCAGCACGATTTTGGCATTGGGCAACATGGCTGCGTACAGGCCAATGCGCAGAAAATTGTGTGGCAGCTTGTCGGTAACGTGCTGTACCGTGGCGGCCCGGACTCCTTTGCCAGCCCCGGCATGAGACCTGAGTTTGCCTATGTAGTCTCTGCATGATTGCGCCAGCAGCGCCGGGTCCACCGCATCAATACCCAGGGGAAACGGCTGGCCGGTGCGCTGTTCAACCGCCTGCTCGAATATCCGGGAAAATTCTACTTCACCTGCACCGTGCACGGCAGGATGGCTGGCAAGGATCTGCTCGACCAGGCTCGTGCCGGACCGTGGCATCCCCACGATGAAGATCGGCGTGTTATCGCTAACGGCCTTTTCCCTGCATTGATCCACAAAGGACTGGTTAAAGCCCCGTTTATGACGCTCGAAAAAAGCAACCGTTGACTCCAGGGACCAGTGCAGCGGGCGCCGTTGCAGTTCATTGGCTGCCTGGAAATACCCGAAAGCCAGGTCGAATTGGCTGCGGCTGTCGTATGTTCTGCCCAGGGCATAGCCGATCAAAATCCGGTCTTCTGCAGGAACGGCCTGCGCCTGCCAGCCGGATTCCATTTTCCTGAGCTGTTCCGCATCATCCTCCAGCCGATCCAGCAGGGACAGGCGATAACACGCATCGCCGTGCAAGGGCGAGTGCAGCAGTGCTTTTTTGTAGCACGCAATGGCCGCGACCAGCTCACCTCCTGCCTGCAGCAGTGACCCCTTGGTCACCCAGGCATCGGCATCAGCGGGGTCAAGGGCCAGGGACCGATCCACTGCCGCAAGGGCTTCATCCCTGTAACCCTGGTCTCTGAAAATAACGGCGAGCAGGACCTGCAAGCGGGCGTTTTGCGGGGCGTTCTCCGGGGCCAACAGAGCGGCCTGCTGCAAGCTCTGCTGTGCATCGGCCAGCAGGCCCAACTCCCGCTGGATGACACCGAGATTGAACACGGCAACAAAGTCATCGGGGCGGGCCGCAACGGCTCGTTGCAGCAAAGGGATTGCCCGGCTGGATTGCTGCTGCTGGTGATAGAGCATTCCCAGCAGGTAGTTCGCCGCGTGGTGACTCTCATCCCGGGCGAGGACGTTGCGCAGTGTTGTTTCCGCCAGCAGTGTCTGGCCTTCGCGTTGAAATCGACCGGCGCTCCTGATTTCCTCAGAAAATGAGGAAGTGCCGCTCGCCGTCATTGGTCCGAATCGAAAGGCCGAATGCGATTGGCAGTCCGGATCATCTCCAGCGATCGTGTGCCGCCATTACCGATGCGGAAACCCGTGATGCCGTCAGGCATGAGAGCGACCAGCATGCCACCCCAGCCATGCATTTCGGCTACGGAAACGGTCAAGCCGGATTCGGTCGCGAATGGCGTATGCCAAAACGACATGTGGTACGAATAATCGCCGTATTCGTTTTTCGCCCCGGTGGGCAAACCGCGAATTTCGGTTTGATACAAGGCCTCTGCAAGCTTGCCCGGGCTGAGTATCTGGGAACCCTCGTGCTGTCCGCCGTTCTGCAGCAACATCGCAATCTTGGCGATATCATCAACCGTCATAAACAGCGCCCAGCCAAGGAAAGGAATTCCTTGTGAGCCGTCAGGTTCCGTGGTGAATTTTGTAGACATGTGATGAATGCCGATCGGTTTATATACTTCCTCGGTCATCATGTCCCACAAGTTTGCGTCTGCACCCTCCCGGCTTTTCAACAAGCTGTCCATGGCCGCAGAAAGAGTAAAGGTGTCGCGATCACAATAACGCGCATGCTTGCCCGGGCCCCAGGGGTATTTCGGCCTTTTGAACACCTCGGCCAGCATGGCGTCCCGGCCAGGTGCCAGGTACCAGGCGTTATAGGACTCCTCGTCCCCTTCGATATAGCCGTCCTCAATGTTGTTGGGTTCTACGTTAAGGCTGCCGGCGCCAATTCCCGTGGCCATGTTCAGGGCATCTCCGAAGGTCACTTCATCCCAACCATCGTGATCCGCGGTAACGTTGAGATAGTCGCGGATTTTCAGTGCAAAAATTTCGTCACCGTATTTTTGCGCCATGCGCAACATGGCAACCATTGCCAGCTCCGACTTGGTGACGGACCACACGCCATGCCGCATTTCCTCAGGATAGGGGTAGTCGCCATAGGGGGTGCGAGACGGATGGTTATAGACCACGCCATCAATGATCAGGCCGCTGGTAGTCACCAGCGCTGGGTCAATTGAGGAATCAAAATCTGCCAGCCAGGCAGGGTCATAGGTTTTTTCCAGATCCGACCATGGACGGACGGGAACCCGGTCTGACATTTCCTGCCTGAACTCACGGGTAAGTTGATCGCGCCCAGCCACCTCTGCCGGGCGGTATTCGACCTGGCCATGGCCCCAGGCCACAAACCAGGTCTGGATGAAGTAAGGCGTTGACTGTTGCACTACCTGGTAACGCAAACTGGAAATGCTGCTGTCATCGTAGAGAAAAGTTGCAACTCCGTTATAGGCATCACCTTCAACATCACCGGTCAGCATGAAGGGAAACGATGCACGGGACATCCCCCTGTCACCAGGTTCAGACCAAACCCTTCCCGGCTCAACCTGGATCTGCCAGAAACTCTTGCTGTTCTTCGGTTGAATGAGGTCGCGGACAGCTGGCACCAGGTGGGTACCATCGGAGAAGAACTCCAGGGTTACACCGGGAAACAACTGCGTGACCTTGCCATGGATGATCCCGGGTTCGATTGCAACAGGCGCGGTTTGCATGGGCATTTCGGGAATAGTGATCGTCCCGGAGAACACATGCAGTGCGTCCCTTGAGTCTTTGGCCGGCATAAAATGTTCGTTCAGAATCGGCGCAGTGTCCGCCGTGCCCGGAGCCATCATCTCCTCGTAAACGAGTTTCTGCCGCAACTGTGTGGGCTCCGAAACACCCCCGGAACAGGAATAGCCACCCAGTGCCAGCAGCGCCAGGCTGAGAATACCGATACTGTTTGTCATCAACTCAGATCCTCTTGCCTGATTCAACGTTGATCAAGTTCATCCGCCAAGCCGGCGGATTCTGGCGCTGCCATTGCCCAAGAGTAATCATACCGCAGAAGGCACAGAGCGCCGAGAACTCCCCCATTGGGCCAAGTTGAGCGCACGAGTATGTTAAAGTGTTGTGGTCCATACTAATGATCCCCCTTCCGCTAAGGGCACAAGCGGGTCACGCACGTAATGAGGGCGAGCATGAAAAACAAACACATAGGCAGTCCGCAAAATGCCTTTCCCCAACTCTCGCCCCTGACCAGGGCCATACGCAGAGGCCTGGTTTATGGCTCGGTATTGGCAATGTCTTCAACCCTGGCCACAACCCCGGCCTGGGCCCAGGCAAGCGGCCAGACTGATGCATCGCGAACAGGGTTCGAAATTGAAGAGGTGATGGTCACTGCAACTCGCAGGGAAACCACAATCTTCGAAGTACCTTACGCCATCTCAGCAGTTTCCGGCACAGAGATCTATCGCGCAGGCGTGCAGGATCTCTCGGACCTGGTGCGGGTAATTCCCGGCATCGCTTACATGGACCAGGGCCCACGTGTCGCCAATAACAACAACTACATCATTCTTCGCGGTTTGAATGCCACCGGCCAATCCGGTGCCGCCGATACGCCCTTCCTGGCACAGCCGGTTGTATCGACTTACTTTGGCAACATTCCAATTTTCGCCAATTTCGAAACCGCTGACATGAACCGGGTCGAAGTCCTGCGCGGGCCTCAGGGCACTCTTTATGGCTCGGGCTCCCTCGGCGGCACGCTGCGTTTCATTCCGAATACGCCTGACACTTCTGCCAGCACCTTTGAAACCTGGGCGGAGCTGTCATCGACTGATTACAGCGGTGAGCTCAATTACGACCTCAGCGCGGTCTGGAACCAGCCACTAAGTGAATCTTCCGCACTGCGTTTTGCGGCCGGCGTCCGCCACCTGGGGGGCTTCATCGATTACCAGGGCTGGGTAGACCCCGATGCGAACGGCTATCCCATTCCTGATGGTGCTTACACCTGGAAAACCAAGCCACTCCAGAAGGATGCCAATGACAGCACAGACTGGTATTTCCGCGCCCTGGGTTCATTCGATATCACGGAAAATACCAACATCCTGCTGACCTGGCAGCACCAGGAGCTCAATGTTGATAATCGCCAGTCGCAAAGTTACGGATTTGCAAGTTCCGGCATTCACGATAAGTACGTGCAACTGATTCCATACGAGGAGCCGATGGACTCCACTATGGATTTGCTCAGCATGGATATCGAGGTCAACCTCGGTTTCGCCACGCTGTCTTCATCTTCCTCGTACACATCTTCGGAAGCCAATTGGGCGCGTGATGCCACCGGTCTCTATCAGACCGCATTTTCCTGGTATACGAACTACTACTACCCCTATACCACGGTGATCAGCGTAGGGGACTCGGCGCAAGACATCATCGCCCAGGAGTTCAGGCTGGTTTCCAATGATACCGATTCGAACTGGGACTGGGTCGCTGGCCTCTACTACATGGACCAGGACTTTTCTGTCAACGAAGTACAAACCATCCCCGGACTGACCAACTACATCGTCAACGATCCCTATACTTACGCAGTGGTTCCGCCGACCACCGATGTGGTGTACCCGGCAGAGAGGAATTGGAAATTCAAGGACCTCGCAGCTTTCGGCGAACTGACATACAACATCAACGAGCGCTGGCAGGTCACTGGTGGCGCGCGCATTTTTAAGCAGAAGTTTGACCAACTGTTCGTCTTCCACGCGCCGTTTTGCCCATCGCTGTATTACGCTCCGGCCACCTGTGGCGATCCTGGCGGGGATGGTGTTACCACCACCACGCAACTGGATGACAGCATTTCCGACCAGATTTTCAAATTCAACACGTCTTATGACATTTCGGAGCAGAGCAAGGTTTATTTCACCTGGTCTCAAGGATTTCGTCACGGCGGAGCCAATGCGGTGCCAACACAGGGCCCCTACCCGGAACAGCCGGGTATCTACGAGGGCTACAAACCGGATGGCGCAGACAACTGGGAGATTGGATTCAAGGGATCAACTACCAATGGTGCGATGTCCTACACCCTGGCGGCCTTCTATATCGATTGGACGCAAACGCAATTCGATACATTTACCGAGATCTACTCTTTTTCCGCCATCGTCAACGGCACAGATGCCGTTGCCAAGGGAATCGAAGCGGAACTGCAGGGTCAGTTGACGGACAACTGGACCTATATGGTGGGTTACAACTACACCCAATCGGAGTGGGCTAATGATGGCTTCGTCGGCAGCAACCCTCTGGTCAAAGGCGAGCAGTTGCCAGGCGTGCCCAAACACATGGCATCTTTAACCACAGACTATTACTGGCCAATCGAAAGCGGAGATGTCTATTTTCAGGTTGATGCCTTCTATCGCAGCAGCGCTGTAACCGCACCCAACGCAGCATGGGGTAACTACGAAGACCTGCAGGGCTTTTCCATCTGGAATTTCTCCGTCGGGCTGGATAAGGAAACCTGGGGCGCACGGTTGTTCGTCAACAACGCGTTCAACGAACTCGGCATAACCGGCGGTGAGTTGGAAGATACCT
>Ga0315271_10002593_pt1 | contig 11338 bp, 6 predicted proteins | sample C3_top_MG_FD_204664 | JGI IMG/M metagenome (GOLD analysis project Ga0315271, IMG submission 204664) | Sediment microbial communities from Yellowstone Lake, YNP, Wyoming, USA - C3_top | ecosystem: Environmental > Aquatic > Freshwater > Lake > Sediment | place: USA: Wyoming | collected 2017-08-01
CGCTGTGTCCGGGGCGCCCGAGTAGACGGTGGTTGTGATCGGAGCAGTAGTGGAGCGGTCATAAATCGACATCGTCCCGTCCTCGTTCCGAGATTTGAGGATGTCCCCGGTGGCGAAACTGCGCCAGACGGCATTGGTCAGCTTGGGGGACTGGTCGGCCAGGGTGGCATCCGCATTAGCACAGCGGATGGTTTGCTGTTGGATGGGTGTGGTCTCCTGGCCGTCCCAGACGGTGACCTGGTACGTGCGGGAAATTTCGGTGCCCAGGAGCTTTTCGAGGGTTCTTGTCACGCTGCCGGAAAAGAGGATTTCCGTGCTGCGGTTGGCGCTGTCCGCGGCTGTGGAAAGGTTGTCGCCGAGCTGGGTGATCGTGTTGGTGATGCGCCCGAACTCGTCATACCGGAATTTAGTCCAGCGACCTGAAGGCTCAACTGTCAGGATAAGCCGGCTGTAATTCACGTCGTTGGTATCGGTGCAGAACTGCCAGGTATTGGTCTGGGCGTTGTTTCCGGACCCGTTGACCCGCTCGATCAACTCCGAACCCCATGGATAGCTGACGCGCTTTTCGACAGATTCGGAAGTAACTTCATCGGAGTCGTTGCTGACGAGGATCGCATCGGTGCGGTTTGTGGCGCTGGTCCAGTCGATGCTCCGGATGTCCCTCCGGCTTCCGCCGCCTCGGCGCAATCCGGGACTTCAATTTGGCTCGCTGTACAACTAATTATTAACCAAAATCCCAGGACAATATTATGAACTCACCGGAAAACAATCGCAGCCCCGCGGGCACCAAGCTGGAGTGGGATGCGGAGAAGATGCGATTCAGGAACAGCACGGAAGCCAATGCTCTCGTGAACCCGCCCGCCCGTGCCGGATGGGAAATCTGACGCCCTATCAAGAGGTGCCGATGTCGCGTGTCCCGGACCCTATTAAACCCGTCATCGGGATCGATGTCGGCGGGAGCCATGTCCACGCCGGTCTCGTCGTGGGCACCAGACTGATCGATGCTGAATCCATGCCGGCGAATTCGCGGGAGGGTCTGACACCGCAGCTGCCGCGCATTGCTGAGTTAATCGAGTGCCTCTGCGGGCGGCAGCGAGTCAAGCCCGCCGATTGCCTTGGAATCGGCATTGCCGTCCCTTTTCTGGTGGATCCGGTTCGCCAGCGGATCCGCGCTGTGCCGCGCGAGAAATATGGTGATGCGCTGGACGTGGACTTGCCGGGTTGGGCCCAGCAGCGGTTTGGCCTTGGCCTTAGGATCGAGAACGATGCACATGCGGCGCTGCTCGGCGAGTGGCGTTACGGTGCAGGACAAGGTTCCGACGACTTTGTTATGCTGACGCTAGGCACCGGGATTGGCTGCTCGGTCCTGATTCGCGGGCGTCCACTGCGAGGCAAACATTTTCAGGCCGGCGTGCTCGGTGGCCATCTTATCGCCAATCCGGAAGATGGTCCTGCCTGCGCCGCGTGCCCGTCCTCCGGGTGTTATGAGGCGGAATCTGCCAGCCAGAGTCTCGCGCGCGAAGCAAAGAGGCATCCGGGGTTTGCCGGGTCGGCGCTGGCCCGGGAGGCAGGTATTGACTTTGCCGCTGTTTTCCGGGGAGCCGAAGCGGGTGATGTTGTAGCCGTGGCGGTGAGAGACCGCTGCCTGCGTTATTGGACGGCGCTCATTGTCAGTCTCGTGCACGCGTTCGATCCTGATCGCATCGTCATTGGTGGCGGCGTTTCAGAAGGAGAGCAGGCCCGTGCCATGTTTCCCGGCGTGCAAGATTGCGTCAACAAGCAGGCGTGGATCGTCGAACCTGTGGAAATTCGTCCCGCTCAACTCGGCAACAAAGCTGGTTTAATCGGCGTAACCACGCTATTTACGAACGAGCCGCAATGTATCTGAACCATCGTCCCAACTACGACAAAGCGCCATTTGTCAGCGTTCCCGGTCATACTTGCGAGGTTGGCTGGGACTCCATCGCAGCACGACTCGGCGGCAGGGTGGCTGTCGAGTGTTATCCAGGCGTCCGTGAGGCTGACATCCTGAAGGAACTGAAATTACGTCTCAAACCGGCCGTAGTGATTCTTGCGCGGGACGCGATGTTGCCCGCGGCCAAAATAGAGCGGTTGGTAGCACCGTTCCTCGGCGGTGAGGATCCGGTTTTTGGCCATCTCACGAATCTGAAGCTCGAACAGTTCTTTGATCCGCAAAAAATTTCACAATTGCAGCGCCGATTACAATCGGCCCGTTCGGCCCTGGTGGTGGGTATCGGCGCCACGCTGATCCTGCCGCAGCCGGACATTTTGGTGTATGCAGACCTTGCGCGGTGGGAGGCGCAGCGCCGTTTCCGAACCCGGGAGGCTGGCAATCTTGGGCTGGATAACCGAGTTCTCGATCCCGGGGTGAAATACAAACAGGCATACTTTGTGGACTGGCGGGTGGCGGACCGGTTCAAGAAACCTCTGCTGCGCCGCTGCGACTTTGTTTTGGACACGAACACGGGTGACCAGCCGCAACTCGCCGCAGGCGAAGCGGTGCGGGAGGGTTTGCGGGGCGCCGCGCGCCAACCCTTTCGCCTTGTGCCGTTCTTCGACCCCGCCCCCTGGGGCGGGCAATGGATGAAGGAGGTCTGCGACCTGGACGGCGCTGTGCCCAACTACGGCTGGTGTTTTGACTGCGTGCCGGAGGAGAACAGTCTGGTCCTCGGGTTGGGCAATTCTCGTTTCGAACTCCCGGCCATAGACCTGGTTTTTGATCAGCCGCGCGCGTTGCTGGGCGAGGGTGTGCATGCGCGGTTCGGCGAGGAGTTTCCAATCCGCTTCGATTTGCTCGACACCATGGGCGGGGGGAATCTTTCCTTCCAGGTCCACCCGCTAACCGAGTACATCCGGCAGCATTTCGGAATGTCCTATACGCAGGACGAGAGCTATTACCTGCTGGATGCCGGGCCTAGCGCGAACGTGTGTCTCGGGCTGCGGGAAGGAGTGGACCGCAAGGAGATGGCGCGCGATCTCGCGGCCGCGCAGGCTGGCGGACCGGCGTTCAACGTGGAGCGCTATGCGAACCAGTGGCCGGCCCGGAAACACGATCATTTTTTAATTCCTGCCGGGACGGTTCATTGCAGCGGCGCGAATTCGATGGTGCTGGAGATTAGCGCGACCCCTTACATTTTCACTTTCAAGCTGTGGGATTGGGGGCGCCTGGGTTTGGATGGGAAGCCCCGTCCGGTTCATCTGCAGCATGGGCTGCCAAATATCCAATGGAGTCGCACCACCGGGTGGACCCGGCGCGAGTTGGTGAATCGCATCGAACTGCTGGCGAGCGGCCACGGCTGGCGCGAGGAGCGCACGGGACTGCATCCAACAGAATTCATCGAAGCGCGGAGACACTGGTTCACGGGACCGGTGCTTCACGACACGACTGGAGGGGTGAACGTCCTTAACCTGATCGAAGGTGAGGAAGCGATCGTTGAGAGTCCCGATGGCGCATTTGAACCACTCGTCGTGCATTACGCCGAGACGTTTATTGTGCCCGCCGCCGTCGGTCGTTACACGATACGTCCCCACGGTGGCGCGCAGGGGAGGGAGTGTGGCACGATCAAGGCATTCATCCGGAAAGAAATCTCATGAAATACCAAGCGCGAACCGCGGGTTCTCTCTGGCTGGTCACCCTGGTGGCGGCCACCGGCGGGTTCCTGTTTGGCTATGACACGGCGGTGATCAACGGCGCCAACCAGTATTTGAAAGCTCACTTTCAACTCAATGCGATGCAGGAAGGCATCGCGGGCGCCAGCGCGATTCTCGGTTGCATTCCCGGGGCCATGTGCGCGGGGTTTCTGAGCGACCGTTTTGGGCGGCGCAAAGTGTTGTTTCTTTGCGCAATTCTTTACGCCGTGAGCGGACTCCTGGCCGCGATTCCGCAGACGTTCGCGGGATTTCTCGCGGCCCGATTCATGAGCGGGCTGGGTATTGGCGCGTCCTCCATGGTGTGCCCGGTGTATATCGCCGAGCTGGCACCGGCGGCCCGGCGGGGCCGGCTGGGCTCGCTCTTTCAGCTGGGAATCGTGCTCGGAATTTTTCTGACCCTGTTCATCAACGCGCGCATCCAGTCGTTCGGCGATGAAACGTGGAACGCGGCGCAAGGCTGGCGCTGGATGCTGGGGGCTGAAGTTGTTCCGGCGCTGTTGCTGCTGGCGCTGCTGTTCTTTGTGCCGGAAAGCCCGCGCTGGCTGCTTGGTGCCGGCCGTGATCCAGAGGCCCAGAGCATCCTGGAGAGCCTCGGCGGTCCGGACCATGCGCGGCAGGAAATGGCGGAGGTGCGGCAGGCGCTCAGGGGGGAGGAAGGCCGGTTTGCCGAGTTATTTCGCGCGCGGTTCCGGCGACCGCTTGTCATCGCGGTGTTGCTCATGGCGTTCAGCCAGTTCAGCGGCATCAACGCGATCATGTATTACTCCACCAAGATCTTTGCCACCGCGGGCGTGGGGGCCAGGGATTCGTTCATGTCTTCCGTCATTGTCGGGCTGGTCAACCTCGTGTTTACCTTCGTGGCAATCGCGCTGGTGGACAAGGCCGGTCGGCGGGCGCTCTTGCTCGTCGGCATGGCTGCGCAGGTGATTGCGCTGGGAGCTGTGGGCTTGATGTTCCATGCGGGCTATAATGGTTTGCCGTTGCTGCTGGCCATTCTGGCATTCATTGGCGCCTTCGCCATGGCCCTGGGTCCAATCCCATGGATCCTCTGTTCCGAGATTTTCCCGACGCGGATTCGCGGGCGGGCAATGTCCGTGGCGACCTTTACCATTTGGAGCTCGTGTTACGTCGTAGCGCAGACGTTTCCGATGCTGAACGACAATCCTGCTATTGGGCCGGCGCTGACGTTCTGGGTTTACGGGGCCTGCAGTCTGGCGGGCTTGATTTTCGTAGTTACCACCGTTCCTGAAACAAAGGGCCGCAGCCTGGAAGAGATAGAGCGATCATGGACCGTCCGATGAAAACAGGCCCATCCACATGGCCAGCAACGTTCGACATGCGGAGGGATCCTTGGCACAAACCTTAGTGGAAAAGTTATGAAAACGAGAACCTCTCTCCTCCGAATCATGGGAAGTCTGACACTGGCTTGTTTTCAGTTGTCGGATGTTTGCCTGGCGATGGACGCCAAAAAAGCGGTGATCGTGCGCGAACGGGGCGGCGGAGCGAATTGCGCCCTGGCGGCGGCGGAATTGCGACGCTACGTCTATCTGCGAACCGGCAGTTTGTGCCGAATCGCGGACGCGGGGGATGCTTCTCACGATCAGATTATTCTCTCGCGTGACAGCCAGCTTGAGAAGGAGGAATACAGCATCCGCACAGAGTCGCGAAGCGGCCAACAACGGGTCACCATTGCGGGCGGCAGCGACCTGGGTGTTTTGTATGGTGCGTATCGCTATATTGAAAAACTCGGCGTGCGATTTTATCTGCACGGGGATGTGGTTCCCGAGGAACGGATCACAGCGCTGCCGGGGGTGAACGAGGCCGGCAAGCCGCTCTTCGCCACGCGCGGGATTTTACCCTTCCACGACTTCTTCGAAGGACCGGACTGGTGGAATCTCGATGACTACAAGGCCTATGCCGTGCAAATGGCACGGATGCGGATGAACTTCATCGGGCTGCACAACTATCCGGAGCGGCAGCAAGGTTACCCCGGCCCCGAACCTTCGGTCTGGATTGGATTACCGGAGGACGCCGACAGTCAAGGGGCCGTTACTTTCAGCTACCCGGGGTTCTTTGCCAACACGCTGCGTCCCGGTTGGGGAAATATTGCGATGAAGACCAGCCAGTACGTGGGCGGCGCGGCGGAGTTGTTCGAATACGATGCCTACGGTCCTGAAACCCAGATTGGGTATTGCCCGTGGCCGACAGAAGCAGCGGACTGCAACACCGTTTTCAACCGCACGGCGGCAATGTACCGCGAGGCATTTGCGCTGGCCCGCGGTTTGGGAATCAAAACGTGCCTCGGAACCGAGACGCCGCTTACGATTCCCCAGCGCGTCCAGGAACGACTTAAATCGCGCGGAAAAGATTCCGCCGATCCGATGGTGATCCAGGAACTCTATAAAGGCATGTTTCAGCGCATCGCCAGAGCTTTTCCCGTGGACTATTATTGGTTGTGGACTCCGGAAGATTGGACCTGGGGTGGCAACAAGCCCGGGCAATTTGAAGCCACCGCCAGCGATGTGCGGGCGGCAGCGGGGGCGCTCGAAGAACTGGGACATCCGATGACGCTGGCGACCTGCGGTTGGGTTTTGGGCCCGCAGCAAGACCGAGCCGCACTCGATAAGTTGCTGCCCAAAGACTCTCCGATCAGTTGCATCAATCAGAAGGTCGGTCATGCGCCGGTGGAAAGGAGTTTCGAGAAGATTCAAGGCCGGCCGAAATGGGCGATTCCGTGGCTGGAGAATGATCCGAACATGACCGGCCCGCAACCGTGGGCCGGCCGCATGTTTTACGATGGCGCCGACGCGCTGCGTTATGGGTGCACCGGCTTGCTCGGCATCCACTGGCGCACAAAAGTGATCGGCATGAACATCGCAGCACTCGCACAGGCCGGGTGGTCCATCCCGGAGGGGTTGTCGCCGGCAAAGAAAACGGCCGGTGCGCTCAACGGTTCCGTCACAAGTTTCGCTACAATCATGGCGGGCACCGAGGAAAGTCCCGTTTACCAGACCGTGAGGTATGACACTGATGGTTATCAACTCGAGGTCCCCAACGGGGTCTATACGGTTACCCTCAAGTTGGTGGAGCCGGCGTATGCGGCCGCGGGAAAGCGCGTCTTCGGAATCGAGTTGCAGGGGAAGACGGTCATGGACCGGATCGATATTTTTGAAAAGACCGGCAAAGACCGGGCACTGGACCTGGACTTTCGAGACGTGCGGGTTGCGGATGGCAACCTGAATCTGCGCTTTGCCCGCATCGTCGAGTTCCCCTGCATTGCCGGTATTGTCATCCGGGGCACGACCGATCCCGTGAATCAAGTTCCCGGCCAGTCCTTCACGCGGAAGGTTAACTGTGGCGGACCGGCCTGGAACGACTACGAGGCTGACCAGGGTGTCGCCGATGGCGGAATCGCCGGTGAAGACCGTTCCCTGGGGGCAAGCGCTTTCTATCAGGATTGGGGGGTGGCCAATTTCGGCCGTGATGCCGGCCCGGTGATTGGGAGTTTGTTCGCCCGAATCGACGGCAAGGCCTTCCCGGAAATCTCTGAATGGGGCAGCGGTCCCGGGCGGGTTAAGGTGAGTGGTGCACCCTGGGCGCAAGAGGCGAAACGCTATGCATTCGTGGATGAGATGGGAGCACTTCGTTCGAGAGTAAAAGGCGCCGGCAATCTGGAACGGTATGACTATTGGTTAAACACGTTTCGGTTCACTCGGACCATGGCGCAGTTCGGTTGTGCGGCAGGCGAGTTGGACCAGATCATGAAAGCGCCGAGCGTGGACAAGGAGCGCGCATTAGCTGCGCGCCTGGAACTCGCCCGATTGTGGGTCGAGATGATCCGGTTCCAAATAGCGGCGGTGGATACCCCCGGCGAACTGGGAACCCTGGCAAATCTCGAACAGCAGTCTCGCGGGGCTGGCCATCTGCTGGACAAACATGACGCCGCGCTGGAGAAGATTCTCGGAACGAATCTGCCGGCAGCATGCAGACCCTCGGCAACGTATGCCGGTTCGTCGCGGCTTATCGTTCCGACGGTGCGCAGCATCGTGGCCCCTGGCGAATCGCTGGTCCTGAAAATCATTGCAGTGGACGAGCAGCCGGTGAAATCAGTTGCCATTCAGGTCCGTCCTCTGGGCAGGGGCGCCTGGAAATCCATTCCGGCCCGGCATCTCGCCCGCGCTGTTTACAGCGCCACACTCCCCCCGGCGAAGGAGGATTTTGAATATCAGATCACAGCCGTGGGGTTTGGAGGCCGAAAACTGGCCTGGCCCTCAACGGCGCCCGGCTTAAACCAAACCGTGGTGGTTTGGGAACAGGGGAAAAATTGATCAAAAGAAAGTTTTTCATAGAGAGCGGTTATAATATGACAAAAAGGATCGTTCCATTTCCCGGCTCTTTGAGCCTGGCCGCCGCCCATGATGTGGCCGAATACCCCGTCGCCATCAGGGGTGACGGCTCCAATTTCGGAAGGAAAGCTTCCCCGCTCCGCGCTATCCAGTTCGCCGCATTGCTCCTGAGCCTTACAGGTCCACCCATGCTGCGGGCGGACCCTTTGTGGCAGATCGGGAAAAACGACCACAGTGCGGCTGAATTTGCGCTCGCTGAGAATGGCTATTCGCAATTCCTGCAACGGTTCGGGAGCCCGGATCGCGCGTTCTATCCTGGCCTGTCCGTGGCGGCCCGTGATTGGCCCTGCGTTTTGCCCGGACCGCTCGATGCCTGGGGCGGCGGCAACCCGGACGGGAGCTGGGACCAGATGAACACGCTGCCTATCTGCTTCGTCCTGGAAACCGTGCCTGACCAGGGCAGTTGCACACTGGTGATCGACGTATGCGACGCCTCCGCGAAATCTCCGCCACGGTTGAGAGTCACAGTGAACGGCATGATCTTTGAGGTCGAAATTCCAGCGGGGGGTGGCGACGAGAGCCTGCAGGGCGACTATTCGAAAACCAAAGCAAACGCGGCCCGCGTTGAGTTTCCGGCCTCGATGTTGCGTTTGGGCTGCAACGAAATCGCCCTCCGGACCACGCGCGGAAGCTGGCTGCTGTTCGACGCGTTGCGACTGGAGACGCCGGCCGGCACCCGGTTGGCTCCCGCCTCAGGGACGGTGGTTCGCTCCGTAACCGCCGCACCCTATGCGGTGAGCAAACACCGCAAGGAAAACGCCACCGCGCGGATTGAGGTCTACCAGCACGAAAACCCTGGCACACTTTCCGTTTCGTTTGGCACTGGCTCGACGCGTGAGTGCCATTTGGAACCGGGATTGCAGGTGGTTGAAATCCCTGCGCCTGCTTCTGGCCAGGGCCAGAAGACCACCGTGCGGCTCAGCGCCGGCGGTCGGCTGTTGCAGGAGACGCGCTTGAGCCTGGAGGCGTCGCCGCCGGTAACGCCGGCCGATTATGTGGACGTCTTCAAGGGCACGGCGCACTCGCGCTGGATGATCGCGCCGGGCCCGTGGATGCCGTTCAGCATGTTGAAGCTGGCCCCGGACAACCAGGAGCAAGGCTGGGTGGCCGGGTATGAATATACGCACGAGTACATCGATTGCTTCAGCCACATTCATGAGTGGACGATGGGCGGCCTGGGCATGATGCCGACGGTTGGCCCTCTCCGGACCCAGCCGGGACTCGACGGCGCCGGGTACAGCTCGCGCTTCGACAAAGCCACCGAGCGCGGCGGCATCGGCTTCTACGAGGTGTTGCTGAAGGATGCCGGCATCAAGGCCGAACTGACAGCGACCACGCGCGCGGCGCTGCAGCGCTACACGTTTCCCGCGAATGACAGTGCGCGGGTGCTGTTCGACTTTCTGCTCCCGAATGAATACCAGATGCGGGTATTGGGCGCGAAGGTGCGCCGCACAGGGCCGGCCGAAATCGAAGGGGTCGTGCAGACCCATTTCCCCGACCTGTTTGGCGATGGGAATCAACGGTTCGATTTGCACTTCGTTGCGCAGTTCAGCCGGCCATTTGATACCATGGGCGGCTGGAATGGCGCGCAGATCATTTCCAACGCGCAGGAAGTTGTTGGTGCAGACGATTGCGGGGCCTTCGTCGAATTCAAAACCACTGCCGGCGAAAAGGTGTCCGTGCGCACCGGAATTTCGCTGGTGAGCCAGGCCAACGCGCGACTGAATTTGCAGCAAGAGCTGGCTGGGCCGTTCGGCTGGGATTTCTCCGCGGTGGTGCAAAACCAACGTCGTGCCTGGAACGAGATCCTGGGCCGGGTGGAAATCGAGTCGCCCGATGCCCGCGAAAAATCGAGATTTTACTCGAACTTTTATCGCGCCATGGTTGGCCGGAACACCTTTAGCGATGTGAACGGGGAATGGACGGACCCGGAAGAGCACCCGCAGAAGCTCAAGGACCCGAGCGCGGTGATGCTTAGCGGTGACGCCTTTTGGACCACTTTTTGGAACCTGAACCAGGTGATGAATTTGCTGGCCCCGGAATGGTCCGCCCGCTGGGTAAAATCCGAACTTGCGCTCTATGACACGAACGGCTGGTTATCCAAAGGGCCTGCTGGCCTGGAATACGTCAGCATTATGGTCGCTGAGCACGAGATTGCCCTGCTGGTAGCCGCTTGCCAGTCCGGCATCAAGGGGCTCGATCGGGAGAAAATTCTGGAAGCTATTGTCAAAATGCAGACAACCCCGCCGCAGAGGCATCCCGGTGGCGGCCGTGTGGGCAACGAGAACCTCGGGAATTATCTGAAACACGGCTATGTGGCCCTGGACGGGGCACAACCGGGCGATTGGAAAGGCCCGTGGTGCTCCAACACTTACGAGTATTCCTACGACGACTGGTGTGTGGCCCAGCTCGCGCTGGCGCTCGGACGCAGGGATTTGGCCGAGACGTTCCTCAAGCGGTCACAGAATTGGCGGAACATTTTCGACGTGGAGACCGGGTTTGCCCGGCCGCGCAAAGCCAATGGCGAGTGGCAGACCCCGTTTGATTCCTTTAGCCACGACAGCTTCGTCGAGGGTAACGCGTGGCAGTACACCTGGTTTGTGCCCCAGGACGTGCCGGGTCTGGTCGAGGCAATGGGGCGGGACCGCTTTGTCAGCCGGCTCAACGAGGGTTTCGAGAAATCCGCACCGACACGTTTCAACGCAGCCGGTGATCGTTTTTGGCTTTTCCCCTTGAACCATGGCAACCAGCCCACTATGCACGTGGCCTGGCTTTTCAATTGGGCCGGTAAACCGTGGCTCACCCAGAAGTGGGCGCGCGCCATTCTTGATGCCTATTACGGTCACAGCCCCGCCGATGCTTACCTGGGCGATGAAGACCAGGGCCAAATGAGCGCGTGGTTTGTCATGTCGGCGATGGGGCTCTTTCAGACCGACGGAGGGTGCCGTGTGAATCCGATTTATGAACTCGGGAGCCCGCTCTACCCAAAAGTGGTCCTGCACCTCTCGAAGGATTATTACGGTGGAAAGACCTTCACCATTGTGGCCCGTAACGCATCGCGGGCAAACCGCTATATTCAATCCGCCAGGCTCAATGGCCGTCGGTTGGAGTCCTGGTGGATCCCCCAGGGCGAAGTTGTTCGCGGCGGCAAGCTCGAATTGGAGCTGGGCCCGCAGCCGAACGAGGCTTGGGCGGCCACCGCCCCGCCACCCCGGACGCCAGAAACCTCGCGGCGTGGTGCCAAGGGAACACAATGAGAG
>Ga0315271_10002595_pt1 | contig 11333 bp, 11 predicted proteins | sample C3_top_MG_FD_204664 | JGI IMG/M metagenome (GOLD analysis project Ga0315271, IMG submission 204664) | Sediment microbial communities from Yellowstone Lake, YNP, Wyoming, USA - C3_top | ecosystem: Environmental > Aquatic > Freshwater > Lake > Sediment | place: USA: Wyoming | collected 2017-08-01
CCTCGCGAAGCTGCTCCAGGCGGGGGGCAACGTCCTGCTCCTCGACGAGCCCACCAACGACCTCGACGTGGACACACTGCGCGCGCTCGAGGCAGGCCTCGAGTCCTTTCCCGGCTGCGTGGTGGTGATCAGCCACGACCGGTGGTTCCTGGACCGGATCGCCACCCACATCCTCGCCTTCGAGGGGGAGAGCCAGGTGCGCTTCTTCCAGGGCAACGTCAGCGACTACGAGGCATTCCGCCACAAGGAGCTCGGAGCCGCGGCCGACCAGCCGCACCGCATCCGGTACAAGCGCCTCACGGCCTGAGGGCGGTGGGGGCCGACCGGCCCCTCGAGACCGGGCCATTGGAACCACAGCGGGGCGAGAACGGCCCGCGAGGTCGGGCCGGCTGGATGGGGCCCGCGGCGGGCCTCGCAGAGCACCATGTGGACATCGAGACGCGACCCGGAACCGCGGTCCGGGAAGCGCCCCGATCACACCAGTCGTCCCCTCCGTCCGCGTCCCCTCGTGCGGATGGTGTGATCAGGAAGGAACCCGCAATGTACGCACGGTTCAAGGTTCTCGGCATCGCCCTCGTCGTGGCCGGCTTCGTCTTCGTCGGCGTCGGTGGCTACACCTACATGAAGACCCAGGAGGGCGCGTCCTCGCTGCAGGCGTTCAGCGCCGCGCAGGACGTCAAACTCAGCTACAACGATCAGGGCCAGCTCGTCGACCGCGGCAAGACCGAAGGCGCGGTGGCCATCATGGGCCTGCTGACGAACGACTGGGGCTACACCGTCAACACGGCGGAGCTCAATCCCAACGACCCGGTCGTCAACACGGCCTCCGAGTACATGTACCAGATGGCCACGATTGCCTTCCACACGCTCAACGGCACCCAGACGGTGACGCTCGCCGAGCCGGGCGAATACAAGGGCGAGGCCATTGCTGCGGGCACCTATGAGGTCCCGGTGGCCGGCCGCTACTGGAGCGACTTCGACCGCGCCAACCCGATCGACGCCAAGGTCCGCGAGCAGGCTTGGACCGGCACGGCCCACGCGCTCATCGCCGAGCTCGGCGTCGGCAGCGTCACCGCCTCCGCGCTGACGATGGGCCTAGGGATCGCCGCCCTCGCCGCCGCGCTCGGCGCGGTCCTCATCCTCCTGGGCGTGGGCGTGGTCTGGGCCGCTCGCCCGCTCGCCGAGACCGAGAACGCCCCGGCCAGCGTCAGGGTCACGGCCGGCGCCGCCGCCTGACCCCCGGGGGATGGCCCCCAACACCGCTCCTCCTGCACGCGCCGGGTCCGCAAGGGCCCGGCGCGTCTGTATTCACAGCGTGGCGGATCGGTGCCGCGCGGCGACGGCCGCCAGCGGTACCGTTGGAGCGGTGGAGGACGCACCTGGGGTGGCGCATTGAACGGCTCGGCAACGGTGGTCATCACCTCGGCCCTGGTCTTCTACTCGATCGGCGTCTGGAGCGAGCGCTTCCAGGGACGCCTCAAGCCGTGGCACCTCGCGTTCTTCTACGCGGGCCTGGTGTGTGACACGGTGGGTACCGGGATGATGTTCGACTACGCCGGGGGCATGACCTTCGACGTGCACGGCATCAGCGGGCTGCTCGCCATCGTCCTCATGGCGATACACGCCGTGTGGGCGACAGTGGTGCTCCTGCGCAAGGACGAGCGCTGGATCCAGAAGTTCCACAAGTTCAGCATCGCGGTGTGGCTGATCTGGCTGGTCCCGTACTTCAGCCCGATGTTCTTCGCGATGGCGCGCTGAGGCTCTGCTGAAGCCCGGTCGCAACAGGACCAACGCCTCTAGAGGGATACCAGCGCGACGGTGCACGATCCGCGCGCCGTTCGGGCTCCGATTCGTCCGGCGACGCGCACTTCGAGGTGTGCCATGAGCACTGTGATCAAGGTTCCGGCTTCCGCGACGACGTACCTGCTGCGGGCAATGGAGGTTGGCCGAGCCGGCATGCTGGCCCGCAGGGGAGGCCCGTTCGGGGCCGTGATCGTCGGGCCCGGCGGCGACGTGATCGGGGAGGGGTGCAACGAGGTCACGTCGGCCAACGACCCAACGGCGCACGCGGAAGTCACTGCGATCCGCGCTGCGTGTGCGTCGCTGGGCACCTTCCTGCTCGAGGGCTGCACGCTCTACACGAGCTGCGAACCCTGCCCGATGTGCCTGGCCGCTGCGTACTGGGCGCATGTCGCTGGGATCGTCTATGCGGCGTCGCGCGCCGATGCTGCGGCCGGGGGGTTCGACGACGCCATGATCTACGAGGAGATCGGCCGTCCGCCGAAGGGCCGCAGGATCCCGATGCGCCGTCTCGAAGCCGAGTCCGGCGCGGCCCTGTTCACGGAGTGGCTGGCGCTCGAGGGTCGCACGCCCTACTGAGCGCCGTCCGCAGTACCCGCTTGACCGGCCTCACTCGCGGCCGGGCTCGCGGCCGGGCTCGCGGCCGGGCTCGCGGCCGGGCTCGCGGCCGCCTCCGTCAGAGCGCGTGCCGCCCTGGCGATCTGTTGTGCCCAATCGTGGATTGCTGCCCAGTCCCGGAAATCCCCGATGGGGTGCGTCGCAAGCACCTGCGGGTCCACCGGTGCGTCCGGAAGCAGCCGCCCGCCGAAGGTGCGGTGCTCGCGGGAGCCAAGACCGCCGACGATCCCGGCCGCGTGCTCGGTGAGCGGAAGGTTCGCGGCCGCCAGTCGCGCATCGAGCGGGCCGCTGCTGAACAGCCAGAGCGGCCTCGCGCGCAGCGCATCCCCATGTCGAGTCACGAACCGGTTGGCGTCGCGCTGCCAGTGCGCGGCATACAGGGCGCTGCCGAGGACGACGGCATCCCAGCCGTCGAGGGTGCGCGCATCGCGAACGGACTGCGCCGCTGCCTCGCATCCCGAGGCGTTCAGCACCCCGGCGATGGTCTCTGCGATCTCGCGGGTGGAGCCGAGCTTGCTGGCGTAAGCGACGAGCACGCGGGTTGCCATGGCTTCCTCGGCAGTGGCGCCGGTGCTGCCAGCGCGGTCGCCGCAATCTTGCCGCACCCAGGCTCGCGGCGACAGCGTATCCGCGCCGGACGCGCGCGGACCGGCGGAGGGTCATCCGCCGGTCCGGGGAGGCTCGCGCCCGGGCGATGCCCGGTGGATGTTCCTCAGACGGTGACGGTTGCGGGCTTGCCCGACATGACGAAGTCGCGGATGCCCTGCGGGACACGGTCCGCGAGCAGGCCGTCGAGACCGTAGTACCGGCCGGCGCCCAGGCCCGCGATGGTCAGGCAGATCAGCGCGTAGGCGAGGTGCTGGTTCACGACGCCGTACTTGAAGTCCCATGCAGCGAAGAAGAAGAACGTCATCATCAGCGCCCCCATGATGGCGCCGAAGCGGGTGAACAGCCCGAGGATCAGGCTCACGCCGATCCCGATCTGGCCGAGCGGCACCAGCACGTTGATCAACGTCATGGCGCCGGTGTTCCCGGCCAGTGACAGCCAGATGGCCTGGGTCGGGTTGAACACCGTGCCCTTCGCGATCTCACCGGTCACGAACGGCCAGCCGAGCGTGCCCGCTGTCGCGAACTTGAGGAAGCCTCCCGCATCGAACGCTGTGGGTGCCAGCAGCTTCTCGAGTCCTGCCCACAGGAAGATGACACCGACCATGATCCGAAGCAGCGCCACGCCGCGCTGATTGACCGTTCCGTGGATCTCCATTTGCTGTTCCTCCGACCCCTCCGTCCGGTGCAATCCACCAGCGGGCGCTGGCGGCGGGGTCTCTTCATGTCTGGGACCGAGGTCGCCGGGTTGGGCTCGCAACAGTCCATATGGCTCCCGCAGCATAGGCCATACGGCCCCCGGCGAGAGCAACCATGACGCCCGTTTCGCGCGGTCCGGTGCACTCGGTGGTGCGTTTCGTCACCGACGATCGACGCGTCTGCAGGGTCCGCAATCGCACCGCGTGCTCCGGCGCAGGAGCCGACGGCGCCGTATCCTCGTCCGCATGCCGCGTGACACAGTCCCCCAGGACATCGTCGAGCTGGCGGAAGCCCGCGCCAACGCACGCCGGGCCCGCGACTGGGCCACCGCAGACGACCTGCTCGTACAGATCGAGGCCGCTGGGTGGAAGGTGATCGACACCGGCACGCTCTACGACCTCGAGCGCTCCGCCCCGCCGGACGTGGTTGCCGACGGCGTCGTGCGGTTCGGGTCGAGCGCCTCGGTTCCGTCGCGGCTGGACGAGGCGACGACCGGTATTGCAACCGTGATCCTCGTCGCGACGGACTGGCCCTCGGACCTCGCCCGTGCACAGCGGTCACTCCTGCGGCACGCCCCCTCTGGTACCCAGGTCGTCATCGTGGCCAACGCTCCGTCCGATGAGCAGACGGCGGCCCTCGAGGCCATCGACGACCGTGACGCGGCCGCAGCCGGCCTCACGACAGAGATCGTGAGGACCGCCGTCCGACTTGGTCATGCTGCTGCCCTCAATGCGGGCATCCGCAGGGCTGCAGCCCGCGTCGTGATGGTGCTCGACACCAGCGTTGAGCCGGAGGGGGACCTGGTGTCGGCGCTTGCCGCGGCCCTGGAGGACGACACGGTGGCGATCGCCGGCGCGTTCGGCGTCGTCTCCGACGACCTGCGCAGCTTCGCGGACGCCGCTCCAGGAACCGTGGACGTGGACGCGATCGAGGGGTACGCGATGGCCTTCCGGCGGACCGACTACGTGGCACGGGGCCCGCTGGACGAGCACTTCGTCTTCTACCGGAACCTGGACATCTGGTGGAGCCTGGTGCTCCGGGACCAGGGCGAGCACGATCCCGACGATGCCCCGCCGCGCCGCGCCGTCCGCGTGACGAGCGTCCAGGTGGTCCGGCACGAGCAACGGGAGTGGGGCGGCATGCCGGCAGGGCAGCGGGACCGGCTGTCCAAGAAGAACTACTACCGCGTGCTCAAGCGCTTCGCGTCGCGCCGCGACCTGCTCGTCCGCAACCTCCAGCAGGAACTGCGGCCCCGGCCATAACGAAACCCCTCGGCCCGCGTTCTCTTGGCAGAGGCCTCGCACTTCAACATCGTTCCCCCGGCGGTGTGGCATGGCGAGGCCTCATTTGCTGCCCGCGGGGTGGTTTCGGGACCCGAACGTATACTCCGGCCGTGCGTCGCGAGCCCGTCTCCCAGGTCCTTCCGCCGGTCGGTTCGGCCGAGCCGTCGCCCGTCGAGCCGGGACCCGTGGCACCCCCGTCCCGCAGGCGTCGCATCGTGCTGGGTGGCATCGGCGTGCTGCTGGCCGGCGCCATGCTCGCGAGCGCCTGGCCTGCCGGCACCGGCGCTGACGGCCCGGTCGCGTCCGTGGCAGCGGCGGACGCGAACACGGTCACGATCCTCGCTGGCGGTCCGTCGTCCATCGATCCCGCGCGCCATGGTGATCTCGGCAGCGCGCAGTACGTCAGCCAGCTCTACGAGACGCTCACCGCGGTCGGGCCGGACCTCGCGATCCGCCCAGCGCTCGCCGAGTCGTGGAAGGTGGACGACGGCGGCAAGCGCGTGACCTTCACGCTCCGCCCGGACCTCAAGTTCAGCGATGGCAGCCCCCTGACGGCCGCCGATGTGGTCCACAGCTGGCGCCGCCTGTTCACCCCGGGCAACACCTCGCCCCTCGGGTCCCTCATCGCAGACGTGGTCGGGGCGCGGGAGTTGCTCAGCACGACGAGCGGATCCGCAGACCCGTCCACGCTCGGCGTTCGGGCCGAAGGTGATCGAACCGTCGTCGTGGATCTCGAGCGCGGCGGCGGCGACCTGCCCACGATCGTGTCCGGAGCGCCGTTCGCAATCGTCCCGCCGTCGGTTGGCGACGAGGAGATCGTCCCGGACCCGGGGAAGATGATCGGCAGCGGTGGCTACACGCTCGACCGGGTCGAGAACGACCGGTTCGTGCTCAAGGCGAACCCGCACTACTGGGCCGGCACGCCCGCGATCGCGACCGTCAACATGATCACCACGCTCGATGGCCAGGGGTCGGTCGATGCCTTTGAGGCGGGGACCGTGGATGTGGCGCCGATCGGATGGCTTGACCAGGGATGGATCGCCTACGACCCTGCCCTGGGGCCGTCGCTGCGCAGCGACCCGGCGCTGTCGGTGTCGTACTACGGGTTCGACACGACGCGAGCGCCGTTCGACGACGTCCGGGTCCGGCGGGCGTTCGCGCAGGCGGTGGACTGGCGCCACTTGGCGAGGCTCGATCCGACGGGCTTCTCGGTTCCGGCAACTGGCATGGTTCCAGCTGGGGTTCCGGGTACGCCTGCCGGCGACTTCCTGCCGCCATACGATCCCGCCGCTGCCCGCGAGCTGCTGGCGGAGGCGGGCTACCCGGGCGGGGTGGGCCTCGAGCCGATCAGGTTCGTGGGGACGAGCTATGGCGGCCTCCACGACGAAGGCGTCGCCGCGATGCTCGAGCAGAACCTCGGCGTGAAGGTGGACTACTCGACGATGGATCTGGCGACACAGCAGTCGAGGCCTGCCAGCGAGCAACCGCAACTCTGGAGCATGAACTGGATCGCGGACTACCCTGGCCCCAACGACTTCCTCGGCGTGCTCCTGGGGACGGGCTCCACGGCCAACCAGGGCGGCTGGTCGTCCGCGGCGTTCGATGCGGCCATCAACGAGGCCACCTCGGCGTCCAACGCGAGCGATGCGACGGCGGCGTACGCCCGCGCCATGGGGATCGTCCGCGACGAGGCCCCGGCGATCCCGGTCTCATACGGGACGTCGTACAACCTCGTGCGCGACGGCCTGCTCGGGGCGACCGAGAACGGCACGGGCATCCTCCGTCTCGCGGGCCTCGCCTGGGACGGCAACCGGTGAGCGGGACCGTGCGGCGCCTGCTTCGAGGCCTGCCGGCGGCACTTGCCGTCGTGGCCCTGCTGCTTCCGGCTGCTCCGCGCGCCAGCGCCGCAGATATCGCCTTCGGTACTCCCGAGGCCACGGCGAAGTACCTCGACTCCATCACCTTCACGGTCCCCCTCGAGACGAGCGTCCCGCTCGAACGCGTCGAGCTGCACCTCTCCTTTCCCGGCAGCCTCGGCCCGTCCGTCGTGGACGTTCCCGCCACGGGGACCGGCCGGGAGACGCTGACCTACCGCCTGGACGCCACCGGTGGCGGCCATATCGAGCCCAACACCCCGATCGCGGCGAGCTGGGTCGCGATCCCGACCGGCGGCGGCGTGCCGGTCCACTCTGCGTCGCAGACCGTCATGTACGAGGACACCACCCACGAATGGCGAACGCTGAATGGCCGGACCGTCACCGTCCACTGGTACGAGGGGGACGAGGGCTTTGGGCGTGAGGCTCTCAAGGTCGCAGAGGACTCCGTCGCCAGCACGTCCGCCCTGCTCGGCGTGACCGAGTCCAAGCCCATCGACTACTTCATCTACGGCGACCGGCCCTCGTTCATGGATGCGATGGGACCGGGGGCACGCGAGTGGATGGGCGGGCGGTCCATCAGCGAGACCCGCAGCCTGTACGGGCTCATGACGCCGGACGAGATCGGCAGCCCAGAGGTCAACCGCCTGATCGTCCACGAGCTCGTCCACCTCGTGTTCCACTCTGCGGTCGACGGCCAGTTCGGGAACCCGCCGGCCTGGTTCGACGAAGGCCTGGCGGAGTACCTGTCGGCCGACCTGTCGCCATCGTGGGCGGCGGGTTTGCACCAGGACCTGCGGACGGCGGTCAAGTCCGGGGAGCTGCTCCCGCTCACCGCGCTCGACGGCGCCTTCCCGACCAGCCAGGACCGGTCGCTGCTGGCGTACGCGGAGTCGAGGTCGTCCATCGACTACATCGTGCGCACCTATGGGCAGCCCGCCTTCCTGGCCCTCGTCGCCGCCTACCGGGACGGCCTCACCGATGACGAGGCGCTCAAGCAGGCGCTGGGCGTGGATCTGGCCGGGTTCCAGCAGGGCTGGCTGGCGGACCTCGGTGGGGAGATGCCGCAGCAGTACGGTCCGCGGGAGAACCCGCCCGGCCCGGTGCCTCCCGGCTGGGACCAGCCGCCGGCCGCCGGCGGACCGGACGCCACACCGGACGTTGGACCGGGTGCCACCACCAGCCCGGGGAGTGCGCCCACCGTCGGTGGCAACACCGGCACCGGGGAGGGTGGGGGAGACAGGCTGGCCGTCCTCGTCGCGATCGCGATCGTGGTGGTGGTCGTGATCGTCGGGATGGTCGTAGCCAGGCGGCGGACGCCGGCGGCGTGAGCGGCCTGGCGGCGCGCATCCGCGCGATCCCGACGTGGCAGATCACGCTCGGGGTGGCGCTGCTGGGGCTGGGGTTCCTGATCGCCGCCCAGCTGGCCTCGGAGGGGCCGCGCACCCGCTACACGACCCAGGAGCGTGTTCCGCTGGTCGCGACTGCGCTCGACCTGCAGGCTGAGCAGGAGGGCCTCAAGGACCGGATCCTCGCGCTGCGGGCCAGCATCGGCGACCTCGAGGCGACGGGTCAGGGTGGGGCGGCCGTGACGACGGACCTGGGCGACCAGCTCCAGCGCGCCAGGGTCGCGTCGGGCCTGGTCGCAATGACCGGCCCCGGGCTCGTGATCCAGCTCTCGGATTCGACCGCGCCGGTGCCGCCCGACGGCATCGAGCGCGAGTACCTCGTGTCGGGACAGGACGTCCTGACGGTCGTGGAGGAGCTCTGGCTCGCAGGAGCCGAGGGGATCGCGGTCAACGGTGAACGGATCACCGCGGCGACCGCGATCGTGGACATCGGCGGGTCCGTCCTGGTCAACTCTGCCTACGTCGCGGCCCCCTACCAGGTGTCGGCCATCGGCCCGCCCGACATGCTCGACCGGCTGACGCGGTCAGCGGGGTTCGTGGACTTCATCCGTGGTCGCGTCGAGATGTTCGGCATCGGCGTGGGCCAGAGCGTGTCGGACGGGGTGGACGTGCCGGCGTATGCGGGATCGGTGAACCTGCGCTACGGACGACCCGCTCCGAGCCCGACGCCCGACACCGGGCGGGGCAGCCCGGTGCCCACGGAGAGCCCCTGATGCGGCGGGCGAACGGCCGACTGGCGCTGAGCCTGGTGCTCGTCCTGCTCGGGTTCCTGGTCGTGGTCCAGCTTCGATCGCAGGCGGCGGACGCGGGGCTCAACGCACTCTCCGTGCAGGAGCTGGGCGAGCTCGTCGCAAACCTCACGACGCGGAACAACCAGCTGCGCGACGAGATCTCGACGCTGCAGCGCCAGCACGACTCCGTCGCGGCGGCCGTCGAACGCGGTGGCACCTCGGCCGCGCAGATGCGCGCCGACCTCAACCGGGTCCTCGGCTGGTCCGGCGCGCTGGGCGTGACGGGTGCCGGTGTCCGCGTCACCGTGGACGGGACACTGCCCGGGGAGGAGGTCGAGTTCCTGCTCAACGAGCTGCGCAACGCGGGAGCCGAGGCGATCTCGATCGGCGACATCCGGGTGGTACCGGGGGTGGTGGTGACCGGACCGCCCGGGAGCCTGGTGATGAGCGGCATCCCGCTCGCGGAGCCACTCGAGCTCCTTGCAATCGGGCAGACCGACACGCTCGGAGGGTCGCTCTCCCGGGCGGGCGGCCCCATCGCCCAGCTGGCGGTGCGCTACCCGGACGTGACGGTCAGCGTGACGGGCCTGGACCGGATCGAGATCCCGCCCACCGATCGCAACCTGCAGCCGGTGCTCGGACGTCCGAGGCTCTGAGCGCTGACGGGGCCGCGTCCGACGCCTTCCTGGTCCGGCGCCATCCGCGTCCGGCGCTCCTGCTACCCTCGCCTCGATGTCCGGTGCGCCCGTGCTCGAGCTGTTCCTGGGCGACGTCGTCCGCCTCCGCCGCCGCCACCCGTGCGGCGGTGATGCCTGGCTCGTCGACCGCCTGGGAGCCGACATCGGACTGCGCTGCCAGACCTGCGACCGTCATGTGCTCATTGAACGGCCGGCGCTCGAGCGCCGGATCACGGGCTTCGAACGCCGGGGCGGCGCATGACTGACCAGCCGGCCGACATCCGGCCCGATGTCACCGAGGTCGGTCGCGACGACGGGCTCGACGGGGCGCAACCCGGCGCGCTCGAGGTCTTCCGCAACCGCCCGTTCCTGCTGCTCTGGCTCAGCCAGCTGTTCACGCAGGTCGGCGGGAACATGGTGCTGTTCGGGCTGACGATCATCGTCACCGACTCGACCAACTCGCCCGCAGCCCAGAGCCTGCTGATCCTGTCCTACCTGGTGCCCGCCGTCCTGTTCTCGGCAGTCGCGGGCGTCTACGTAGACCGATTCGACAAGCGCCTGGTCCTGGTCGCGACGAACGTCCTGCGGGCCGTGCTGTCGGTGGCGCTCTTCCTCGCGGGCGTCAACCTGCTGCTGCTGATGCTGTTCAATGTCCTGATCTCGACGGTGACGGTGTTCTTCGCCCCGGCCGAGGCTGCGATGATCCCGCAGGTCGTGCCGCGCCGGCAGCTGATCTCCGCCAACGGCGTGTTCACGCTGACCCTCAACGCCGCCTTCGCCATCGGCTTCGCGCTGCTGGGACCGATCGTGCTGACGCTGGTAGGGGCGCCGGCACTGATCCTGGTCGTCGGGGCCTGCTACCTGATCGCCGCGGCCTTCTGCTGGACGCTGCCGCCGGCTCCCCCGGTGCCCGTCGCCGCCGATCGTCTTGACGGCGCGGAGGCGGCCATGGGATCCACGCTCGAACAGCTGCGTGAGGGTATTGGCTTCATCCGGATGAACCCGCGCATCAGCTGGTCGCTGGTCTACCTCGGGATCTCCGCGTCGCTGGTGGGCGTGCTGGGCGTGCTCGGCCCGGGGTTCGCGCGGGACTCGCTGCACCTGGCGACAAAGGACTTCGTGGTCGTCGTCCTGCCACTGGCGTTCGGCATCGTGATGGGGATCCTCGTGCTCAACAACTTCGGCCACCTCATGCCGCGCCGGCGCATCATCGAGTTCGGATTGATGGCGCTGGGCATCCTCCTGTTCCTCATCGCAGCCGTGGGTCCGCTGTCCCGCGCCCTCCAGAGGGTGGAGGTGGCCACTGGCCTCGCCTCGCTGGAAGACCTCACGTCGGTCCTCACCATCGTCGTCTTCGTCGCGCTACTGGCCGGCATCGCCTACGCGTTCGTCGCCATTCCGTCGCAGACGCAGCTCCAGGAGGACCTCCCGGAGGACGTCCGCGGGCGCGTGTTCGGCGTCCTCAACATGCTCGTCTCGACCGCGTCCTTCCTGCCGATCATCATCGTCGGTGGCGTCGCACAGGTCATCGGGACGACCATGGTCCTGTACATCGTCGCGATCGCGATCACCGTGTCCGGCGTGGCCTCCTACGTCACCCGAGGGCCGCTCAAGCCGGCGGAGGCACGGGCGATGG
>Ga0315271_10002596_pt1 | contig 11332 bp, 10 predicted proteins | sample C3_top_MG_FD_204664 | JGI IMG/M metagenome (GOLD analysis project Ga0315271, IMG submission 204664) | Sediment microbial communities from Yellowstone Lake, YNP, Wyoming, USA - C3_top | ecosystem: Environmental > Aquatic > Freshwater > Lake > Sediment | place: USA: Wyoming | collected 2017-08-01
CCGTCGGCAACCTGTTCGTGCATGGCGGCAAGAAGACCCTGCACACCATGAAGATGAGCCTGGTCGACGGCGCCAGGCAGGCGCTGCCGGTGGGCATTGCCTGTGCCGTCGTCGGTGTCATCATCGGCGTGCTGACCCTGACCGGTGCCGCTTCGAGCTTTGCCGGTTACATCCTGACCATCGGCCAGAAGAGCCTGTTCGCCTCGCTGTTCCTGACCATGATCGTCTGTCTGATCCTGGGCATGGGCATCCCGACCATTCCGAACTACATCATCACCAGTTCCATCGCCGCGCCGGCCCTGCTCAAGCTCGGCGTGCCGCTGATCGTCTCGCACATGTTCGTGTTCTATTTCGGCATCATGGCCGATCTGACGCCACCGGTCGCGCTGGCTGCTTTTGCCGCCGCGTCGATCGCCAAGGCCTCGCCGATGCGCATAGGCTACAAGGCCACGCAAATCGCGATTGCCGGCTTCGTCGTGCCCTATATGGCGATCTACGACCCGGCGTTGATGCTGCAGGGAAACTGGACTGTTCTGACGGTCGCCTATGTCGCTTTCAAGGCGGTGCTGGCCATCAGCCTGTGGGCCGTGATGACGATCGGCCACCTGTGGCAGCCGGTCGGGCTGTTCGGGCGCATCTTCGCCTTCGTCGCCGCTGCCCTGCTGGTCGCTGCTGTTCCATTCACCGACGAAGCCGGCTTTGCCATGGCGGCCCTATTCATTGTTTGGCAGTGGCTGCGCAACCGCAAGCCACGCGGATGATTGCCGATTGAGATGAGCGGCATCTGTCTTGCCGCCGGAGCGATTGCCGCGACCCTGCCTCTGTCGGCCTTTACCCTGGCCTGGACGCATTCGATCGAGAGAATCCGCTGGGAAGAAGATTACCGCATCGTCGACAAACACCTGGTGCTCGAAGAAGCCCGCATCCGCGGCACCGGTGCCGGCATGGAGCCACCTGCCAACGCGGTGTTCAGCAATGGCGTCTGGCACTACAAGCCGGCATTGCCACCGCTCGAAAGCCTGACGCTCAGCCACTCCCCCTACACTGCCGACTACGAAATCTGCAATTCCGCGGGCTGCAAACCGCTCGCCGCCCTGCTCCCCGGTTTGCCCGAGTTGGCGCTGGTTCAGATCACGCCCTGCGATGAAGTCTCTTGGCCAAGGTGAATGCCAGATGTTTGATCTCTTGATCCAGAATGCCACACTGCCCGATGGACGGCAGAAGATGTCGATTGCCGTCAACAGCGGCGGCATTGTCGAAGTGAGCCCGGCGCTGATTGCAGACGCCCATCAAGTGATTGACGCACAAGGCCTGCTGCTGAGCCCGCCCTTTGTCGATGCCCATTTCCACATGGACTCGACACTCAGTTACGGGCTGCCGCGCGTCAACCAGTCGGGCACGCTGATCGAGGGCATTGCGCTGTGGGGCGAGTTGAAGCCGCTGCTGACCCAGGAGGCCATGATGGAGCGCGCGCTAGCCTACTGCGACTGGGCGGTGGCCAAGGGGCTGCTGGCGATTCGCAGCCACGTCGACGTCTGCGACCCACGCCTGCTGGCCGTCGAAGCGCTGCTTGAAGTCAAGCGCCGCGTTGCGCCCTATCTGGATCTGCAACTGGTGGCTTTCCCGCAGGACGGCGTGCTGCGCGGAGCACAAGGGCCAGAGCAGCACATGGGCAATCTCAAGCGTGCCCTGGATTTGGGCGTGGATGTGGTCGGTGGCATTCCGCACTTCGAGCGCACCATGAGTGATGGCGCGCTGAGCATCAAGCTGCTGTGCGAACTGGCCGCCGAGCGCGGCCTGAGGGTCGACATGCACTGCGACGAATCGGACGACCCGCTGTCACGCCACGTCGAGACGCTGGCCTTCGAGACGCAGCGCCTGGGCCTGCACGGACGCGTGACTGGCTCCCACCTGACATCCATGCACAGCATGGACAACTACTACGTGAGCAAGCTGCTGCCGCTGATGGCCGAAGCACAATTGCAGGTGGTGGCCAATCCGTTGGTCAACATCACGCTGCAAGGCCGGCATGACACGTATCCGAAGCGCCGCGGCATGACGCGCGTGCCCGAGTTGCTGGCCGCCGGCATCAACGTCGCTTTTGGTCACGACGATGTAATGGACCCTTGGTACAGCCTGGGCTCGGGTGACATGCTCGAAGTCGCTCACATGGGCCTGCACGTGGCCCAGATGACCAGCCAGGCGGCGATGCGCCAATGTTTTGACGCTGTGACCGTCAACCCGGCCCGCATTCTGGGTTTGCAGGGATACGGTCTGGAGGTCGGCTGCAATGCCGACTTCGTGCTACTGCAGGCAGGCGATCCGGTGGAAGCGATCCGCCTGCGCGCCACGCGACTAAAGGTGTTCAAGCGCGGCAAGCTGGTGGCTGAAGCTCCGGCCGCCACCAGTCAATTGCATTTGGCAGGTAGGCCGACTCAAACCGACTGGTTAAAGTCGGGAAGCACCAAACTGCCCGCCGCCACACAATAAGCCATGCCACTCGACTGGAAAGAAATCGCCAACCGTGCGCGGGCCTTCTCGAAGGACTGGAAGCACGTTGAACGCGAGGACGCCGACGCCAAGAGCTTCTGGGACGAATTCTTCGAGGTCTTCGGCATCAAGCGCCGCAAGGTCGCGACCTTCGAGAAACACATCAAGAAGATCGACCAGAAGGATGGCTACATCGATCTGCTCTGGAAAGGCACGCTGCTGATCGAACACAAGAGCCGGGGCAAAGATCTGGTCAAGGCGTACGCCCAGGCCAGGGACTACTTTCCGGGTCTGAAGCCAGACGAAGAACCGCGCTACATCCTGCTGTGCGATTTCTGGCACTTCGAGCTGCACGACCTCGATGAAGACAAGGTTCACCGCTTCACGCTGGCCGAACTGGACCAGAATCTGCGGCTGTTCTATTTCATTGCCGGCTACCGCAAGCAAATCATCCGGACCGAAGAAGCGGTCAACCGCCTGGCGGTGGATGCGGTGGGCGAGTTGCACGATGCGCTCAAACAGGACGGCTACAGCGGCCATCAGCTCGAAGTGTTTCTGGTGCGCCTGGTGTTCTGCCTGTTTGCCGACGACACCGGCATCTTTCAGCCCAAGGACAGCTTTCATGACCTGATCGAGTTCCACACCTTGCCTGACGGCTCCAACGTCGGCCCGGTGCTCGACACCCTGTTCGTCACGCTGAACAAGGACACGCCGCAACGGCAGACCTCGCTGGCCGAGCAGTTTGCCCTGTTCCCCTACGTGAATGGCCGATTGTTCGAAGAGCGCATCGATCCGCCCGCCTTCAACGCGACCATGCGCGAGCTCCTGCTGATGCTGGCCAAGCGCAACTGGGGCAATATCTCGCCCGCCATTTTTGGCGCCATGTTCCAGCGCGTGATCGAACTCGATGCCAAGGAGCGCCGGCGCGAACTGGGCGCGCATTACACCAGCGAGACCAATATCCTCAAACTGATTGAGCCCCTGTTTCTTGCCGAACTCCGCACCGAATTCGAGCGCGTCAAAGGCGACGCTGCGCGGCTGTTCGAGTTCCGCAAGAAACTGCAGTCGCTCACCTTTCTGGACCCGGCCTGCGGTTGCGGCAACTTTCTTGTCGTGGCCTACCGCGAACTGCGCAAGCTCGAACTCGAGGTGATGCGCGCCGCCGCCCGCTTTGGCAGCCGCATCGGCCATGTGTTCGATTTCCTCAAGGTCGATGTCGACCAGTTCTATGGCATCGAGTACGAGGAGTTTCCGGCCCAGGTGGCGCAGGTTGCGATGTGGCTCACCGACCACCAGATGAACGTGGAGGCGGGCACCGAATTTGGCGAGCCGATGCTGCGCGTGCCGCTCAAACGCAGCGCCCACATCCGGCACGGCAATGCGCTGCGCATCGACTGGGCCGACTTCGTGCCGCCGACCAAGCTCAACTACATCCTGGGCAACCCGCCGTTTGTCGGCAAACAGCACCAGTCCGACGAGCAGCAGCTCGACATGGAAACGGTGTGCCAGGGCATGCGCGGCGCCGGGGTGCTGGATTACGTGGCGGGCTGGTACGTCAAGGCGGCGCGTTACATCACGACGGCACCCGACAGCTTTGCCGGCATCGCCGCGGCCACCAGCAAGGACCGCAAAAAGTTCAAGGACATGAAGTTTGCCGGTGCCCATACCGGTCTGGATGACCTGTTTGTCGACGTCGACCGCGCCGAGGCGCTGGCGCGGCGCAGGGTGCGTTGCGGCTTTGTCTCGACCAACAGCATCACGCAGGGTGAGCAGGTGGCGCCGCTGTGGAGCTGGATGCTGGCCCACGGCATGCACATCCAGTTTGCACACCGCACTTTTCAGTGGAACAACGACGCGCCGGGTCGCGCGGCAGTGCATTGCGTGATCATCGGCTTTGGCGTGGATCAGCCGAAGAAGGTGCCACTGGCCGACTACGAAACTGTCAAGTCCGAGCCGGTGATTGCCGATGTCAGCAACATCAATCCGTATCTGGTCGAGGCGGCGGACCTCGTGATTGACAAACGTCGCAGGCCGATCTGCCCGGTGCCTGAAATTGTTTTTGGCTCGATGCCCAACGATGGCGGACATCTGCTGTTGTCGAGCCAGGAGAGGGACGAGTTGCTGGCGCGAGAACCGCAGGCACAGCCGTGGATTCGCCGCTTCCTGGGAGCCGACGAATTCATCAACAGCCTGGATCGCTGGTGCTTGTGGCTCAAGGACTGCCCGGCAGCCGAATTGAAAGCAATGCCGCAGGTCATGAAGCGCGTGCGCGCAGTCGAGGCACATCGAAAAGCGAGTAGCCGCGCCGCCACTCAGGCGCTGGCGACCACGCCGCATTTGTTTGGCGAGATCCGGCAGCCGGAGGGACGTTACATCCTTATTCCACGTCACTCTTCCGAGCGGCGCAGCATTATCCCGATCGGCTTCATGCCGCCCGAGGTGCTCGTGGGTGACGCCAATCTGTGCATCCCGAACGCCGGCCTCTATGAATTCGGCGTGCTGACGTCGCGCATGCACATGGCCTGGGTCAGCCATGTCTGCGGCCGTATCAAGAGCGATTACCGCTATACCAACCAGATCGTTTACAACAATTTCCCCTGGCCCGACCTGCAGGCGGAGCAGACCAAAGCAATCGCGGACAAAACGCGAGCTGCCATCGAAGCCGCAGCGCAAGCGGTGCTCGCTGCCCGCGCCGCAGAGGTCGACGCCACATTGGCCGACCTCTACAACCCGCCGATGCCGGTGGCCCTGCTCAAAGCGCATCGCACCCTCGATGCCGCCGTGGACGCGGCCTACGCGCTGAACGGCGACAAGAAAAGCTGGAAGACCGATGCCGAGCGCGTCGCTTTCTTGTTCACGCTGTACCAAAAGCTGACGCTGATCGGCGCTTGAAAGGCCAATGTTGCGGCCCGGGCTTGTAGTCGCAAGCGCTATCTGAAGGAACGCTTTACGCCGAAATCAGCTCACGCACGGCCAGCAAGCTGTCTTTCATTTCGCTCTGCGCCAGCTTCAGGTCGTACGTAGTTTGCAGGTTTAGCCAGTATTGCGGCGTCTGTCCCAGCGCACGTCCCAGACGCAGGGCCAGTTCAGCGGTCACGGGGCGGTCGCCCTTGAGCAGATGCGACACACGCATGGGCGACACCCCGATGACTTCGGCAAAAGCAGCCTGCGTCAGACCCAGTTCTTCAAGCGTCTCCCGCAAGAACTCGCCGGGGTGCACAGCTGGCAAACCGTTCGCAGGTGTCTTGATCTTCATACGCATAGTTGCTTAATGGTAGTCCACAATTTCAAGCTCAGTCGCATTGGCATTGGAGCTCGGCGCAGGATGTTTACGAATACAAGCAGCAGGGAAAGCTCTGGCTGGGGTTGTCGACGCAAGAACTCGCAACGCCGGTAAAGAACTATTCGTAATTTGAAACCAACAATTTGATCGTTCCAAATTTGAGCATCAGCCCCCACAATTCGCTCTTTCGCAATTCTGGAAAGAACGCTCCCATGTCCGAATCCTGGAAATTTGAAACACTGTCGGTGCATGCCGGCTATTCGCCCGACCCGACCACCAAGGCTGTCGCGGTGCCGATCTACCAGACTGTCGCCTACGCCTTTGATAACGCACAACATGGCGCCGATCTGTTCGATCTGAAAGTGCCGGGCAACATTTACACGCGCATCATGAATCCGACCCAGGACGTGCTGGAAAAACGCGTGGCGGCGCTTGAAGGCGGCATCGCGGCGCTGGCACTGGCCTCGGGTCAGGCGGCGGTGACCTACGCGATCCAGACCATTGCCGAAGCAGGCGACAACATTGTGGCCTCAACAGCGCTGTATGGTGGCACCTACAACCTGTTTGCGCATACGCTGCCCCTGTCGGGCATCACGACGCGCTTTGCCGATCCGCGTGACCCCGCCAGTTTCGAGCCCCTGATCGACGACAAAACCAAGGCGGTGTTTGTCGAATCCCTGAGCAACCCGCAGGGCACCGTGGTCGACCTCGCGCGCATTGCCGATATCGCGCACCGCCACGGCGTGCCGCTGATCGTGGACAACACGGTGGCCACGCCCTATCTGCTGCGGCCCTTCGAGCACGGCGCCGACATCGTGGTGCATTCACTGACCAAATACTTCGGCGGCCACGGCACCTCGCTGGGCGGCGCCATTGTCGATTCAGGCAAGTTCCCCTGGGCCGAGCACAAGGCCAAATTCAAGCGCCTGAACGAACCCGACCCGAGCTACCACGGCGTGGTGTACACCGAAGCTCTGGGGCCCGCCGCCTACATTGGCCGTGCCCGCGTCGTCCCCTTGCGCAACACGGGCGCGGCCATTTCGCCGTTCAATGCCTTCCTGATCCTGCAGGGCATCGAGACACTTGCCCTGCGCCTGGAACGCATCAACGACAACACGCTCAAGGTCGCGCAATTTCTACAGCGGCAGGCCAAGGTGCAATGGGTCAACTATGTGGGTCTGGCCGACCATCCGGATCACGCGCTGGCGCAGAAATACCTCGGTGGCAAAGGCTCCGGCCTGCTGACGTTTGGTGTCAAGGCAGCCCAGGGTCAAGGCCGGGAAGCCGGCGCCCGTTTCCTCGATGCGCTCACGCTGTTCACGCGCCTGGTCAACATCGGCGACGCCAAGTCGCTCGCCACGCACCCGGCATCGACCACGCACCGCCAGCTGTCGCCGCAAGAGCTGCTCAAGGCCGGTGTCTCGGAAGACGCGGTGCGGCTGTCGATCGGCATCGAACACATCGACGACCTGCTGACTGACCTGACAGCAGCCTTGGCGGCGGTCTGAAACCAGGCGCCTTCACACGGGGGCGCTTGTCGGACGCAGCAGGAGAGCTGCTGCCAGGCCGCAGGCGGCCAGCGTCCAGACGATGACGGCGCCCGATGGCAGGTCGAACAGGGCAGACAGCGTCAGGCCGGTCGCGTAGCCCAGCGCGCCAATGCCATAGGCGACGAAGTAACGGCGCCGGCCGATGAGCTGGCGCGTGCCGAGCGCTGGGATGATCAGGCTCGAAAACACCAGATAGACGCCGACCAATTGCACCGAAGCCGTGACCGCAAGTGCGAAGGCCGCATAAAAGCCGAAGCGCCCGAGGCGTTGCACCCAGCCCAGCCACAGCGCCAGCAACAGCAGTGCGGTGACTCCGGCGAGCCACAGCAACTGGGTCGTGTTGACCCAAAGAATTTGTCCGACCAGCAGGTCTTTCAGATGCTCGCCGCCATGCGGATTGCCCGACAGCAGCAGGATGCCGGCGCAGGCCGCCAGGATGAACATGACGCCGATCAGCGCTTCCTGCTGTTGCGGCGCGCGCCGTTCGGTCCAGGTCAGCAGCAGCGCACCGAGCAAGGCGGCGCAGACCGCAGCGACCTGAACCGCAACACCGCCTTCGGGCAGGCCGAGCGCGTCGGCACCGATGACGCCGAGTCCGGCGATTTGCGCAATGGCAAGATCGATGAAGACGATGCCGCGCTCCAGCACCTGCGTGCCCAGTGGCACATGCGTGGCCAGCACCAGCAGTCCGGCGAGCAGGGCCGGGCCGAGGATGTTCCAGTCGACGGCGCTCCAGTTCATTTCTTGACTCCCGCCGCCAGCAGACGCGCCAGCGTGTCGTCGAACAGGCCGAACAAGTCCTTGGCGGCCTCGGTGCCACCGACGGTGAAGGGGATTTTCACCGCCGGCACATGGGCGTTCCTGCTGAGCCATTCGGCCGGTTTGGAATCCTGATAAGCCGAGTACAAGGTCATGCGAACCGGAACGTTCTTCAACGACGCAAGCACTTCCTCCAAATGCGAGGCGGTCGGCTCGACCCCCGGCTTGGGTTCGAGCACCGCAACCTCTTTCATTCCCAGCCAGTCGTACAGGTAGACAAAGGCCTTGTGCTGTGATACCACGGCCGCGCCTCTGAGCGGCGCCGCCTGGGCCGTCCAGCGCACGATGGCCTGCTGCCAGCGCTGCGAAAAGTCCTTCAGGCGCTGTGCGTACTCGCTGGCGTGCGCGGCGTCGACCTGCGCCAAGCGCGCGCCGAGCGCAGTCGCTACCTGGGCGATGTTGCGCGGGTCGGTCTGGATGTGCGGGTTGCCGCCGGCATGCACGTCGCCCTGCGAACGATCGAGCTGGCTCGGAACCTCCAGTTTGCGGACAAAGTCGGCGGCTGCGAAGTTGCCACTCTGACCGGGCTGAACCTTGGCGTTACCCGACTGTTGCAGCAGGACAGGCAGCCAGCCGATCTCGAGCTCGGAACCGGTGCAAACCACCAGATCGGCGTTGCGCGCCCGTGCAATCAGGCTCGGCTTGGCCTGAATCTGGTGCGGGTCCTGCAGGGCGCTGGTGGCCACCGACACCTCGACCAGATTGCCCCCGAGCTCCTGGGCCAGCGCGCCCCATTCGGGTTCGCAGGCAAATACGCGCAGTGCCGCCTGCGCCGGAACCGCCAGCAGCACCAGCGGCGCAACAAGCAGGGCAAGAAATGTTTTTCGATTCATCATGGGGTGATCCTTGGAAACGGTTGGAGCTCAGTAGCTGTGGGCGCCATGCGCGCCCAGGCTCATCTGGTATTGCAGAAGGAACTGGTTGTCGGTCAGCCCTTGCCTGGATTTGTCCTGCGCCAACTGCAAGCGAATGCGCGAGAACTCGCTCGGGTTGAAATCGAACATCAAGGTGTTCTTGCTCGGCTGGTAGCCGCTGCCGGTCAACGACACGGCATTGATGGCGTAATCGGTCGTGCCCGGGTTCAGCCGCTCGGTGCGCAGGCCGACACGCCAGCGCGGCATGAACTGATAGATGCCCTGCAAGTACCAGCCCGATTGCTCGGCGCGGTAGTCGCCCGACAGGTTGGCATTACCCGGGTCGTAGACCAGGCTGCCGCTGCGCGTGCTTTGCAGGTATTCCCCCTGCAGCTTGAAGTTGGTTCGCGTGGCATTGCCGTTCGGCGCCCATTTCCAGACGCCGTCGAGCACCCAGACGCGAGTGTTGCCCGTGAAGGCGCTGTTGATGACGGTGCCGCTGGTGGCCTCCATCGTCGTAAGGCTCTGGTCCGTGGCCTGCACTGTCAGTAAGGACAAGCCGGCGCGCCAGTTGTGACTGTCGCCCACATCGCCGCCCATGTGAAGCGTCAAGGCGCTCATGCCGGCCCCGTTGCGACCGGTATCGCTGCCTGGAAAGCTGCGGCCACGGCCGAGCTCGGCGCCAAGTTCGACGTATTGATCGGTCGGTGCCAGCCAGTGCAGTTGCACGCCATCGTCGCCATATTGCGTTCCCAGAAAGGCCTGGTAGGCCAGCGGGTTGTCAACAAAATCCCAGGTGTGGGAATGCTGCGAATTGAGGTAGCCTACGCTGGAGAGGAAACGACCCGCTTTCAGCGACAAGCCATTGCTCAGCGAAGTCGTCTGGATGAAGGCCTCTTCCACCGAAATAGTGTTGTCCGGGTGCAGGGAAATATTGGCCGCGCCGCGCAACCACGGGTCGATATTGGCCGCCAAACCAAGCTCTGATTCGGCCAGACTGAATCCACGTGATCCGGGCCCCGCATTGGTGTCCGTGGGCAACTGAAAACCGGTGATGTTGTAGCTTGCCGGGTCTTGCGATGTGCGCGTGTAGCCGCCCGAAAGAATCAGCGACATCGCTGGATTGAAAGCGCTCGCAGCGCCGGCCGACGCCGTAGCCGTTGGCGCTGCAACCGAGGGTGGCGTAGCTGCTGCTTCGGCCGTGGCAGGCACTGCTGGCACGGCACCTCGTTCTGCCGCCAGAAGCCGCTGCTCCATGGCCTGCAGCCTGGCTTCATAGCTGGCGCGCATGGCATCGATTTCCTGGCGCAACAACTCGATTTCGGATGCCGTGGGTGGCTCAGCTGCGGCGGACGCGCAAATGGGCGCGGACAGGGCGAGCGCGATGCTCGCCGACAAGATTTTTCGCATGAGTTTCTTTCCCGACAATGACAATGAACGACGTTCGGCCGCGACTCGCGCGATGCCGACGTAAAGATGCAAGAATCAGTGCAGGGGAGAAGGGGGCGCCCGGCTATCGTAGGCGAGCGCGGCCGGCGTCGCGAAGATGCCGGGCAGCGCGGTATGTGGCGCCTCGAAGTGCCCAAGAGTCTGCGGCAATGTCGGTGGCGTGGTCAGTGGTGCGCCACCGATCAGGGCCGCTGCGCTCAGGCAAAGGTCGCAATGAACCTGGTGGATCGCCTTCTGACCATCCCCCTCATCAAGCTGCTCCGACTTGACATGCGAAAGCATGTGCCAGGTCGCGGCGGCCTGCGCAAGCGGCAATAGCAGCACGAGCCACAACAGCCACATGAAGTGGCGCCGTGACAGCATGGGGCTTCGCATGGGGCGCATAGGGGGTCGATGGTAGTCGAAACTTTCCGGATCTGCCGACAAGCTTGCAACCGACCAATTCCAGGCGGCGGAGGTCAGGCGCTCGCTCTGCCGCGGATCCTGGCAAGCAGTTCGGAGACCGCCGGATTCCCAAGCGCTGGCGCCCCGGGGTCCTGAAGCTGCGAGCGGATCAGGCGTTCCAGCGTCTCGGCTTGGGGTGTGACCGGGCCGAAAAAACGCGGCTCCTTGCCAACAGCCAGCAACAGGGTGGGGAAGTCCTCGACATCGAGCGGGTGCAACAAGTCGGCTTCGTCCTCGACATCGATCCACAGAAATTGCGCTTGCGGAAATCGCGCTTGCAGCTGCTCGAAGCGGCTCCGGTACTCGCGGCAGACCTCGCACCACTCGGCACAGAGGCAGACAACGAGCGCAGAGGTTGGGGGCACCGGGCCGGCATGGTTCATAAGTCATTCATCGCAAGAGACGTCATGCGAATTTAACGACAAATCGATGCCATGGAGCCA
>Ga0315271_10002597_pt1 | contig 11332 bp, 7 predicted proteins | sample C3_top_MG_FD_204664 | JGI IMG/M metagenome (GOLD analysis project Ga0315271, IMG submission 204664) | Sediment microbial communities from Yellowstone Lake, YNP, Wyoming, USA - C3_top | ecosystem: Environmental > Aquatic > Freshwater > Lake > Sediment | place: USA: Wyoming | collected 2017-08-01
TTCCCAGGGCAGCTTTACACGCGCCTGCGCTGTTTCCTGGCGGAAATTGACGATGATGAAGAAGCGCTCATTGCCCTTAAGCCAGCACCAGGCGAGAATATTCAGGAAGCTTTGGTTGTTGGTCCAGCCGCTGCGTTCACACAGACGCCATACACCGTCGCGAAAAATATCACGTGCGGTCTCTTTCAGCAGGCGTCCGTAGAACGCTGCGAGATCATTGTCGACCGGCTCTGCCGGGCGACGGCCGAGGAAGACCGGCAACCTTGTCTTCATTCCTTCGAACTGTCCTTCATGCAGCAGTTTTGCGCCGGGGAGTGTAAGGATCGCCACCGCTGCAGCAGGCCCTTTCCCGGACAAAAAAGTGGCAGCTGCCCTGGGCTCGTCATGATTCTCGATGAAGCGGATCATCTTCTGCTGGTAGGCAAGATCAGCCAGCAGGTGCTGACGCACGTGCTCGGCATCGCCGTGCTCCATCCTGTCGTAAAGTTTTTTGTCGTAACAATGATCAAAACCCTGTTGCTGCAGTTCCCACTCCAGATCCCAGTATGCCTCGGCGATAAATTTGAATTCACTATGCATGCCTTTGATCGCCGGTATAACTGTCGTCCAGTAATCGTTGAGCGGCTTGTCTCCTGCACGGCTACCCCAGGTGCGTTCGAAAATATTGTTCAGCATCAGCATTGCCATGTCGCAGCGCACGCCGTCGCACTGCGCGGCGATGTCGCCAAGCGTGGCGATCACCGCGTCGCGCAGACCGCTGTTGAAAGCATTCAATTGCAACACATCCGGCCAGGCGGGAAAATAGGGATCGCGGCCACAGGCAAAAATCTTCCCACCCGCCTCTATGAAGGAAGCCGGATCTCTCTTCACGTCGTCTGCGTTTCCCTGTACAAAATATTCCGCATGCTCGGCGACCCACGGATGATCGGGCGCCACGTGGTTGGGAACGAAATCGAGGATGAGACGTATACCGTGCTTTGCGAGCGTTTTTCGGGCCTGTGCCAGCCCCCTGGCACCGCCGAGATGTTCGTCGACTACGTAGCGCCGCACACAGTAGGGCGAGCCGACATTGTCCTGCGCCGCGAAGTCCGGCAAGGCTCGCCGGAAATCTTCAAGCAGTCCAGGGTTGCGCATGGAGATTTCGATGCCGGCAGGGCTGCGTTCCCATACACCCATGAACCATACGGCATCGAAACCATGCGCGGCGATGGCCTCCCACTCAACTGGCGGCACGGTGGCAAGATCCACCGGCTTCTGGTGTTTCCGGCTCAACTCAGCCAGCCACACCCAGGTGTTGATCTCATAGATGACAGGATGACTGGACCACGATTTCATGCCTACACTCCTCAAATACCGCTGGTAACGAAATTGGAATTTTCTCCGCATCCAGGGTGCTGGTTTGTATTCTTTTATACCTCTGAGAAGCAGCAAACGCTATTGGGCTTTAGTCTTATTAATTTGCAGGCCGAACTAATGATTTGCGCTTGAAGCGATAAACTTCCTTACCTTATCACTAGCCGGGTGTTCACCGGGATGGACTGGTTCAAAAAGTTGCAATGCGCTGGATGAGCCAGAACATTGCCATACTGCCGATGGCATACGGGGGAACGCGCCACACCCACGCCGGTTGCGGCAATTCGAGTTGACGGCTGACTCGCCGCGCCAGCGCGATGGTGGCAAAGACGGACGCGATGAATAACAGTTGTCCGGCCTCGACACCCACATTGAAGAACAACAGCGCAATGGGAATATCTGTTTGCGGCAGACCTACTTCGCTTAATGCACTGGCGAAGCCGAAGCCGTGCAGTAAACCGAAGGTGAACGCGACGATCCACGGAAACCGCTCCGTCAAACCAGCCCTGCCCTGCCGACTGTGGATGATTTCGGCCGCCACGAACACAATGCTCAATGCGATGGCGGCTTCGACAGGTTTCCCCGGCACATGCACGAATCCGAGCGTCGCACCCGCAAGCGTAAGGCTGTGCGCAACGGTGAACGCGGTAACGGTCGAAATCAGTCGGCGTGTTCCTTTTACCAGGATCAACAGCGCAAGCACGAACAATAAATGGTCAATACCACTCAGGATGTGCTCGATGCCTAGCTTCAGATAAGTCACCGCCACCTGCGTCGATTGTGGTACAGCTTCCACGATGAATGATGTAGAAGACGGCATGAGCCGCGTAACCTGCGTGGTGCCGTCAAGGCGCTCGATGCGCACCAGCACATCGGTCATCGTCGATGACAGACCTGCGATATTGATCGTGCCGCCGGTCAGTCCACCCGGGCGCTTAACTGACCAGCGCTGGCTGTAAGCATTGTTGACCATCGAAGCGCGCGGCTCGGTGATGTTGGTCGTGTTTGCGGGTAACTCCACATAAAGTCCGAGCCTGAGGTTCTCGCCGTTACCTGGTACTTTCCAGAGTACGTCGTAAGTCTCTGTCCCGGTCTGGCGCAGTTCAAGATAAGCAGGTCGCATCTCGTGTGCGAATACGCTGGAGTTAACCGTGGCGAACAAAATAAAAATAAAGAACGCGTGTTTCATTTTACATTGCTCTGCGCGAGTTTCTTTTTCTCCGCCGTTGGCTCCAGCCCCTCGATGGTCACGGCATATCGCTTGAGCAACTCTTGATAGAACTTGTCATTTGTCTCAAGTCGCTTTGCATTATCCCACTCGCGGCGCACTGTGTCGTGCACGTCCGCCAACTCAGGCAGGCTGCCATCCTTGCGTTCACTTACAAATACAAGATGCACACCATAGCCGGATTCGACCGGCCCCTGCCATTGGCCGGGCGTAAGCCCGCCCACGCTCGCCGAGAACTTCTCGCCAAACTGCTTGGCGATCTCGCTACTCGTGACACCCAAGAACTTGTGCTCGATCATAAGCATATCGCCCAGTGCAGAAACATCGGCTTTGCTGCCGGCCCGGTTCAACTGCGCGAGCAGTTGCGCCGTGTCCCGCACGAGGTGCTCGCCGTGTTTTTGCGGATTGAGATACACCTGCTTGAAGGTGTAGCGCGGCTCGACGCGAAATGCGTCGGGGTGAGCCTGCATATACGCATTCAATTCGGCAGCAGTCGGCTCGTTCTGGGCGGCGATGTCGTCGGAAATAAACTCCATCTTCTGGCGCAGGCGACGGCGGATGATCGTATCGTCCTTATCCAGGCCCATCGCCATGGCTTCGCGATAATAAACCTCCTCGCGCACCCGGTCGCGGACCAAGCTCACCAGTTCCTCCGGACTGGGCGGACGCTGCCAGGTCTTTGCGAAGCCGGATGCCAAGTGGGCGATCTCCCCTCGCGTCACGACGATCCCCCCCTGCTCGCCGCTGCGACCGGGTTTCTGCATCATGCTATATACAACGAAAAGAACCGCGCCCAGCAGCAGGAAATGCAGCAACGGTTCATTGAGGATACGATTCATAATTTTGATTTTGACAGGATGAACAAGATTGTCAGGATGGGAAGCAGAGTCATTTTGAACCGCCCGAAAATTTTTTTGATCCATCATGTTCATCCTGTAAATCCTGTCTGAATCACTTTGATGAGCCACATCATTCGACAAGATGTACAGGATTATCAGGATGGGATGGGTGATCACCCCCTGACATCTGGAAATCTATTGAACTCATCTTGTTCATCCTGTAACTCCTGTCTGAATCACTTCCCCGGCGTATACCAGATCGGCGAGGTGTAAGCACGCTCCTGGAATTTCATCGTAGTACCGGGGAGTGGCTTGACGCCAAAGCGTTTCGCATCGTAGGCAGTCCAGCGCGGGGTGGGAATCTCAAGGACACGGGCGTAATAAAAGGCGCGTTGTTTGGCATCAAAGTTCGGGTCTTTCCAGACGGTGATCAGTTCAGGATCGCCGATGGTGTTGGTCCAGGTGGCGTTTTCAACGTCCACAGTGTCGCCAACAGGGGGAAGCTTGCCGTTTGCACCCGGCTTGCGTTTGTCCGCATTTCCCCACACGACGTCATAGACCTGTTCGTGAACTTCGCCCTTGGCGTCAAGCCAGCCTTTGATGACCTGGATGCGATCGAGATTCGCGCCTATCGGGTCTTTGAGGGCGGCCACAAGGAACGTCGGGGACTTGCCCTTCGGAGCGTCACTTATATCGCCGCCCATCGGTACGCCCTTGGTGTAGCCGATGGCTGCAGGCATGCGGTTGTGCGCATCGGCCGGCTCGAACTCCCAACCGCCGAAGAATCGCACGGCCATGCGAGGGCCGGTGGTGGCATAAGTTTCACGGCGTTTCATCGCGTCAAAGATCGCCGCACGGGTATTTTCAGTCGCCCACACGGCAGCATATCCCGATGCGCCGACTTCCCAGTCCATCACCTTCACGCCAGTCTTCGGATTATCGAAAAATGCCTTGGTCATGCGTTCCGGGCTCGGCTCCTGCGGAGCGGTCTTGCCGAAGAAGTTGTCCTCCTCCATCGCGGTGAGTCCTGTGTGCGCGTCGCTACTGCCGATCAGGCCGAACTTGTAGGGATTGGTGCCTAACTTTGCTTCGAGCACCAGGCCGTTCTTAAGCGCCGAGCGAGAATATTCGAACTCGAGCATGTCCTTGGTCTTCGCTATGGAGCCGTCCAGGTTTCCCTTGTCCCATATCTCGAAATTTGCGAACTCGTCGTTAGGCGAGAGGAAGGGATGTGCTTCGCCGGTGCCCTTGGTTTGGGTAACCTCGTAGAGCCGTTCCCACTTGGCGCGCGTCTCGACATACTGGCGGTCGATCTTCTTGCCGAAAGCCTCGACCGTAGGAAACATTCGGCCATTGCTCAGGTTGCCGTTATGTGCGATGGCAAGTACTTCACTACCTGTCTTTTGTTCGGTGGTCGCCATCCACTTCCAGAGATTTTCGGGGTTGTCGCTACCCAGCGGCGCCAGAGTGGTGTAGGGCTCGACCAGACTAGCCTGTGCGCCGTTACCGCGAAAGATCACGTTGCGATGCAGATTGTTGCCACCGGTGTTCGATGTCCACTCGTAACCGATAAAAGCGGTGAAATGTTTTGGTTCGTTGTAGGTTTCGGCAGCCTCAATGGTCTGTTGCCAGGCATTGCTGTAGGCGGTCGTGCCCGGAAGTGGGAACCCGTTGGGCAACTGGCCCTTGCCGAAACTCATGATGATGTCCATCGCTGCCTCGGCACCTTTGCCACCCCGGATTTCGTCGTACCACTTGCGTCCCTGCGGTGTGGCCAGAAGCGTGGGATCGCCACTCATCAACTGCGGGAAGAATCCGAAGCCGTCCGAGTGATCAGACACAACCAGAAAGTCGAGTGGGCGGGACAACTTGACCGGCTGACCGCTGTTAGAGGTGACCTCCTCGCCACGGGCGAACCGATAGGCGTCCCTGGGCGTCAGGCGTGCGCCAAACGCGCCCGCATCCATGGAGAACGATGTGTGCAAATGCGTGTCGCCGAAAAACGGGCGCGTGGGGAAGCTGCGTCCCGCATAAGGCGAATAAAGCGGCTTCGTCGAATGCACTTTTTCGAGTGTTGCCTTGTCGGCCTGTCCGATGTCAGTCTGCTCATCGGCGTATGCCGCGAGGCTGAAACTCTCGAAGACAAGGGCACTCAAGAGCGAGACAGCAAGGAGGATTTGTCTGCGTACGGTTTTCATCGTTTAGTCCTTTCAGTGTTTGATTGGTTTGCTACTTCGCTTATCTACTTAAATTAAATTGTTTGTTCTGTAGGCACGCCAAACACCAGACCTGCTTCCAACTCAATCACTGAGGCCGAGATATGGCCCTGATGTATGCCGCGATCACCAGTATCCGAGTTCCTACTTCTTCGCGGCTTCCTTTTCCGCCACTGCTCTCGCCCCGCTGATGATCGCCTGCCACTCATCGGCTCTTACATGCTGCAACATTTCCTTACGGTCATCCCATATCTTGTCGATCAGAACGTCGCGCTTGGTCAGCGTAGCAGAAAAAATCCGGTCAAAATCTTCCGGTTTCGAATCGTAGTCCTTGATCAATTTTTCCATCTGACCGAGATCTTTTGACGACTGCTCGTTGAGCTTCTTGATGTCGTCATTGACTATGGAAAGACCATTCAACACCAGCTTGCGGCGTTCCTCATCCGGGATGGCATTCTTGACCTGCTCCTTGACGTGTTGCGTCATCAACGCGCCAACCATATCGTTGCCGCTGCCGAAATGCAGGTAGAGCGCCAGTAATAATGCTGCCAACATGTCCTGATCCTCCTTGTGCTGCCGCCTATTTTGTCAATGCCTTCCACTCTTCAGCGCTGACCTCGCGACGCATCGCAAAAATGACGTCCCGGTACTGTGCCAACGCGGTATTTCTTTTTTCAGAGAAGGCCGCCATCAGTTGCCGAGCATCCTCCTTAGTGGCGCCGTAATTCGCGTTGAGCGCAACGGCTTTTTCATTTAACCCGGCGATATCGCGTGACAACGAATCCTGCAGCTCAAACAACTGCTGTCCATACAGTTTCAACTTGCCGGCTCGCTTCGCATCAGGAATGTGTTTATCAACGGTAGCATTCCACTGAGACGGTGTCTCCTCGCTGAGGGACGGAACCGTCTTTGGTGACGAAGCGCACGACACCAGAAACCCGACTACCAGCAAGATTGACATCCATCCCATCGCCCTTCGATGTGCTGTTTTTATGTTCATGTCATTGTCATCCACAATGTGCAACCTCCGAATTGCCGACACGGCCGGCGGCCGATGCGGTACTTGGCGCGCAAGTCGAGACAGATACCAACAATGCCAGCAACGATTTCTTGGCTTTCATGGTCAAGGTTTTCCGCTCCTGTGTAAATCATTCAATTCTGTTTCATTCACTGGCAAAGTTGCAGGCGCACCTGGTTGGTTGTAACTCAGGGCTGGCGCGGCGGGCCGATCAGCGGTGTACGGACCGGCTTGGCCAAGCCGAAGAAAACCACGGTGCCGTTGCCGCCAAAGCGGGTGGCGAGCGCCGGGTCCGGGACTTTCTTGAAGCCCTCGTCGGGTCGATCCCAGTTGTTCGCCACCCACACGTTACCGGCAGGATCAACGGCGACATCCGTGATGATTTGTAGTCCGTTGAAGTGGCCGCCGGGCGGTGAGATCGGGTCGCCGGTCTTCATTCCGGGCGGGCAGTTCGCGGGGCGCGCGCCGCACAGTTGCGTGACCGAGTGGCCCATCGCATTGGCCACCCACACATTGTCATTGCCGTCAATGGCGATGCCCCAAGGTCCGTTGATCATCTTCCCGGCATCGAACGGTGGCAGGACCGTGCCATCTGGCCGCACCAGGGACACGTCGCCGCCGGGATACTTGACCAGAAGTTCAAACAGGTCGATCCACATCTTGGCGTCAGCATCAGCCTTTGACGACGAGTTTTCGACTAGGCCCTCAACCCACGATTTGAGTTTGGCTTCGACCAACGCCAGTTTCTCCTTCGTGTCGGGATGGCCGACGGTGTTTGCGACCCAGGCGTTGCCGAGGCTGTCGATGGCGATTGCCCGAGGGGCGTATCCGACCTTGATCTGCTCGGCTTTGCCGGGATCACTCGCCGGGAAGCGCGTCACCGTGTTGGAGCCGCTATTGGTGACCCAGATCCGATCCTGCTGATCCACGGCGAGGTGGAAGGGCATCTTGACCTGGAGCGTGCCGTCCACGGGTTTGCCTTTCACGGTGCGGCCCAGGATGCGCCCTTTCGTGGCGTCTCCCTTCGGCAGATACACGATCTGGCTCTTTCCATTGTCGAGCGCCCAGACATCGCCATTCGGCGTGGTGATGATGCCCTGCATCGAACCCAGTTGTCCGCCGAAGCTGTAGCCGGTCTCGGGCGAAAGCGGCTTGCCCGTAATACGGTCGAACACGGAAATGTTCTTGCCTGCCAAACTGGTGGCCCACACCTTGTCATCCGCGCCGATGGCGATGCCGAAGCCGGGGCCGTCTATACCACCGCCGCGATAACCGACCGTCATCGGCGAAATAGGCTTGCCATTCGGCGCGATCTTTGAAATCCCGCCGCCAAAGCTGTGGAAGATCGTGGATTGTGCACCAACCAGGAAGTTATCGTCCGCCCACATGTTGCCCTCGCCATCGATGGCGATGCCGCCCAGCGAATTCAACCCGCCGCCGGCATAGACCAGAGACAAAGTCCACGCGCTCGGCGCGAAGCTGAGGTAAGGGATGAAGGGCACCGGGCGCCAGCTCTTCCCGGCGGGGACGGAATAGAACGTATCCAGCAGCGCGAAGAGTTTCTGCGCTTGATGTGACGGATTGCGTGCGATGTTCTGTGCCGCCGTGAGCGTGTCGGTGGGCGCAACGCCAGCCGGAGGCGTGGCGTCTGCGAAGAGCTTGTTGCACGCGTCGCCGCGGACCCGCGTGATGCAGCCTGCCAGCAAATTCGCCAGCGTATTGAATGTCGCCAGTGTCGATGTCTGCGAACTGTTGAGTGGATCCTGAATCACCGGGCCCAGTCCGCCCGTTTTGAGTTCCACCAGGTTAGGCACGTTACCCGCAGCGATGCGCAGGCCGAGCTTCGTCCCGCGCAACACATCGCGGTTCAGGAACTGCGCCGAGGTCCACACGGAAGCAACGGTGCTCAATTCGTTGATGACGACACTCTTTGGAGGAGTACCGCCCAGTACCGCCAGCAACCCGATGGCGTCGTTCGGTCCTTTTTCCGCTGCGGTCTTCGGTGTGCCGCCCCTGGCGATGACGTAGAGGACGCTGTCCGCCGGTGCCTCGCCGTAAGTCAACTTGAACGCGCCTTGGTCATCGGTCCTGGCTTGGGCCAACTGTGCGGGAGCGCCCGTACCCGCAGCGTAGAGCGTCACCGTGGCGCCGGCGATGGGCTTGGCGGCGCCTTGAACGCTGCCTGCGAGGTCAGTGGCCCGAGCGAAGCCGGGTGTGAAAATCAGCGCACCAACGAGTACACAGGCGAGGAGGATTTGTCTGCGTATGGTTTTCATCGTTGAGTCCTTTCTATGTTTGATTGGTTAGCGTCTACAGCTTTTCCACTTACATTAATAAGTTTGTTCTGCAGACACGCAACGCACCAGACGGCCATCGCCCCGTGAAGTACTACTGCCGGCCAGAGGCCGATCCCGGAGAGTCCCAAGCCTGCGCCCGCATAGATGAGGACCGAGGCAGTGCCGAGGTTATACAGCAACATCGCAGAGATCAGTCCTTTCGCAGCGCGGCTCTGCGCATCATTTCGCGCCAGCCAACAGGCTACAGTGAGCGACAACAGAGCAGCTCCGGCGACCCGGGCCACCACCAAACCGCCGGGCATATCGAGCGATACGCCGAGCAGCACCTCAGCAAGCTTCGATGGCGCGACCATCAGCCCCAGACCGGCTCCGAGTTCAATCACGGAGGTCGCAATAAAGAATGGTCTAGTTTTCATGGCTATGCAAAATCAGTGCTGCAGGTATCCGGATGTTCCCATTTACATAAACTCCTTAACCGGGTAGCAGATCAGGAAGGAAAGATCAAACTCCCCTTCTCTTCCTGAAGCGTGCGAATTTCAATCTGACATCCCCTTCTTCAGAACGAGATTAGATCGCGCCGTGTCCGCCTCCGCTTTGACCGCCTCTCCCATCGGTTTCACATCGATGACCACTTTGAAGATTTTGCCAGTGAAGGCGTTATCGCGCTCCTTGTAGTCCGACGTGACGGGTGTGGCGTCATCCACCCCGACGGCTGCCGTCTCGTCCGCCGAGAAGATCATCGGCTGCGTGCGTTCGATCCGGCCGCTGGCGACCTTCTTGCCGTTGACCAGGATCGCTGCCATGCCGCCCTTGGCGAGCCCGCCGCCGTCGTAGTCGAAGTTCATGCGGATGGTGGCTTTGCCCGGCGCGACAGCCTGTGTGGCCGCGACCTTGAATTCCTGCAGCCCGAGGAAGTTATAGCAATACACCGGCTTGCCGTCCTTGAAATATAAGGTCCAGCCGCCGAAGCGTCCGCCCTGGGCCAGGATCACACCATTCGCACCTCCCTTCGGAATTTCCACGTCGGCCGTGATCGAGAGCGACCGGTTCTTGATGTTGATGAACACGTTTTCGCTCATCGAATCCATGCCCGGCGCGAGTGTGAGCGACGTGCGGTCGCCCATCAGGTCAGGCCGGCCAGCAAGCTTCGCATTGACGCGTTCGAGGACACGGTCGTCGATGGGCAGGACGCGGTTCTTGATCGCCTCCTGAATAAAGACCTCCTGCATTTCCTTGAGCTTCTTCGGATCGGTCTTGGCCAGGTCATTCACAAGGCTGAAGTCGTTGCGCGTGTCGTAGAGCTCCCAGATGTCATCCTGCAACGGCCTCCGCACCTTCATTTCCCACGGTGCCCGGTGGATGGTGCCGGCAAACCAGCCGTCGTAATAAATAGCGCGATTGCCGAAGATCTCGAAATACTGGGTCTTGTGCGTGCTTTCTGCTTTGGCGTTGTCGAAAGTGTAAACCATGCTCACGCCCTCGATCGGTGACTGGACAGTCCCATTGACGCTCTTGGGCTCGGGCAGCTTCGCGGCTTCGAGCACAGTGGGCGCAACGTCAATAACATGGTGCCACTGCGAGCGAACCTGGTTCACACCTTTGATGCGCTTGGGCCACGAGACGATCATGCCGTTGCGAGTGCCGCCGTAGTTGGAGGGTATCTGCTTGGTCCACATAAACGGCGTGTCGCCAGCGACAGCCCAGCCCGCGGCCATGTGCGGATAGGTCGAAGGACCGCCCCATTCGTCGTAGTGCTTGAGCATGTCCTGCACGGTTTCCTGAACCCCGTTGAAATACGTCATCTCGCTGAACATTCCGTTCATGCCGCCCTCGGCGCTGGTGCCGTTGTCGCCAAGGATGTAGATGATCAGTGTATTGTCGAGTTGACCGGTCTCGCCGATGGCATCGAACAAGCGGCCGACCTCGTGGTCGGCGTACTCGCCAAAGCCGGCAAAGACTTCCATCTGGTGTGCGAAGAGCTTTTTCTCGTCAGCTGTCAGCTTGTCCCAGTCCTTGATGGCCTCGGGCTTGTTGGCCAGCTTCGTGCCCTTCGGCACCACGCCCAGCGCGATCTGGCGGGCCAGTGTTTGTACGCGCAACTTGTCCCAGCCCTCGTCGAACTTGCCCTTGTATTTGGCGATCCATTCCTTGGGCACATGATGCGGGGCGTGGGTAGCGCCCGGGGCGAAATAGATGAAGAACGGCTTGTCCGGCGTGAGCGACTTCTGGAACTTCATCCAGCCAATGGCCTGATCTGTCATGTCAGTCATGAAATTGTAGCCCTCATAGTGCGGCGTGGGGATACGGGTCATGCCGTCATAGAGCGTGGGATTCCACTGGTCGGTTTCGCCGCCGTAGAAACCGACCAGTGGAATCCCACG
>Ga0315271_10002598_pt1 | contig 11327 bp, 8 predicted proteins | sample C3_top_MG_FD_204664 | JGI IMG/M metagenome (GOLD analysis project Ga0315271, IMG submission 204664) | Sediment microbial communities from Yellowstone Lake, YNP, Wyoming, USA - C3_top | ecosystem: Environmental > Aquatic > Freshwater > Lake > Sediment | place: USA: Wyoming | collected 2017-08-01
GGACGCGGAAGCCGATGGAGAAGAGCTTGCGGGTGGGATCGAAGAGAAAGCCGAACTCCATCTCCCGGAACAGCTGGTGCGCCTGATCGGCGATTGCCTGGAGTCGCCGAACGAGCATCACCGCGCCGGGCGATCCGGCGCCGCCGTCGCCGGCGGGTGGATCCGACAGCTCGGCGATCGTTGGAAACGCCGTCGCCTCGGCCGGGGGTTGGAGCAGCGCGAGGTCGCGAACATGGCTCGTTACGGCCAGGCGGGCCGCCTCGGCCCACGTCACGAGCTCGCCATCCGCGCCTTCCCCGCGCTCCGCGGTCAGGGCTGACGCAACGTCCGACAGCGTCCGGGCGTGCGTCGAGAGCTCGCCCAGGAGGGCCGCCCAGGCCGCGGGTGTCGCCGGGACTGCGGCATCGACCGCGGGAGGCAGGTCGAGGGCTTCGGCAAGCTGCCGCCGAGTCAGCGTCTGGCTTCGCCGATCGTCACCGATCGCGCCGGCCGCTTCGCGTGCCAGGGCCAGGGCGTCTCCGATCCCGACGAGCGCTGCCTCTGCCGGAAGCGGCTGGTCGATCATCTGGCGGCAGGCGCTGGAGAGCACGAGCAGGTGGCCGGCGAGATTGCCACTGTCGACCGTCGACACGTACGCCGGCTCGAGCCGGTGCAGGTCGCGCGTGTCGTACCAGTTGTACAGGTGCCCCCGGAACCGTTCGAGGTTGCCGATGGTCGCGAGTGTCGCCTCCAGGCGCTCCACCATCTCGAGCGTCCCGATCCAGCCGAGGTCGCGCGCCGTCACCGTTGCCAGCAGGTACAACCCGATGTTCGTCGGCGAGGTGCGATGCGCGACGACCGGCGCAGGATCGTCCTGGAAGTTGTCGGGCGGCAGCCCCTGGTCGTCCGGACCGACGAAGGTCTCGAAGAACCGCCACGTCCGGCGGGCGGTCAGCCGGACGGCTCGGACGTCGGCGGCCGAGAGCTGCTCCGAGGCCGATTCCGGGGGCGGCACGCTGACCCGTCGGGCCACGAGGGGCCCGGCGAGCCACAGGACCACGAACGGCGCGGCGATCCAGCTCGCGCCCGGCTTCAGGACGATGACGAGGACCGCGGTGACGGTGGCGATCACGACGCTGCCCGCCATCTGCCGGTAGAACCCGGCCTGGTCGAGGTCGTGGCTGGCCTTCGCCTGTGCCGCGGTCGTCCACTCGAGGAGGTTCCGGCGCGTGACATACAGCCGCGCCAGGGTTCGCAGGATCGCGTCGACCATCAGCCACGCCTGGTGCGCCAGGAACGCGAGGCCGAGGCCCACGTGGGCCACGGCGATGGCCACGTCCGCTCCCACGGCCCGCAGGTGGCTGCGCTTTGAGATGCTCTGCCGTCGCGGCAGGAGTCCCGCCAGGACGGGTAGTGCCGCGGGGACGATCAGCGACCCGAGGACGGCCACGGTCCATAGGGCCGCCGACACGGACGGGAGCGTCCAGGCCGCGATCAGGGTGGCCAGCGTGAGCGGGGCGGATACCGTCCGGCGCAGGTTGTCGACCATCTTCCAGCGGGCAATCCCCGGGATGGAGCTCCGGCTCCGCAAACCCGTGGCATCGCGGGCGCGGCCGAGGATCCATGGCAGGAGTTGCCAGTCGCCGCGGGCCCAGCGATGCTGTCGTGCCGCCGACACCAGGTAGTTCGACGGGAACTCGTCGAAGAGCTCGACATCGGTGACCAGCCCGGCCCGGGCGAAGACGCCCTCGAACAGGTCATGGCTCAGGAGCGCGTTCTCGGGTACGCGGTTCGCCATCGCCGCGGCGAAGGCCTCGAGGTCGTAGATCCCCTTGCCGGTGAAGCTCCCTTCCTGGAACAGGTCCTGGTAGACGTCGGACACGGCGGACGCATAGGGGTCGATGCCGGCCGGCCCGGAGAAGGACCGCCCGAAGATCGATGCCTCGTGCTCGGCCGGGAGCGTCGACGTGATCCGTGGCTGGAGCACGCCGTAGCCCTGGGTCACTCGGCCGGCCTGCGCGTCGAAGGTCGGCTGATTCAGCGGATGGGCCATCGTCCCCACGAGGCGCCCCACCGCGCCCCGCGGCAGCCGCGTGTCGGCGTCGAGCGTGACCACGTAGTGCACGTCTCTCGGCGGGGTCGACGCGGTCCGCCCCGTGGTGAGGATGCCGGTCGTCGTCGATCCACGCAGGAGAGCGTTCAGCTCCTGGAGCTTGCCGCGCTTGCGCTCCCACCCCATCCAGCAGCCCTCGGCCCCGTTCCACGTTCGCTTCCGGTGGAAGAGCAGGAACCGCGCGCCTCCCCCAGGCGCCTCGCCGTGACGCTCGTTGAGCCGGTCGATCGCCGCCGCCGCCGCGGACAGGAGCTCGTCGTCGCCGGGGACGTCCTCGGTCGGGGCATCGAGCCAGTCCGACAGCAGGGCGAACCGGAGATCACCCTCGCGGTTCCCCAGGTAGTGGACCTCCAGGCCGCCGACCTGAGCCTCGACGTCCGCCTCGCTGGTGAGGAGCATCGGCACGACAACCAGGGTCCTCAGCCCGGACGGCACGCCGTCGTCAAGGTCAAGGCGGGGCAGCGGTCTCGGGCCCAGCACGTTGGTGACCGACCAATTCGCGAGGGCCAGCGCCAGGTCGGAGGCCGGGACGAACGCGAGGATTGCCATGACGAGGATACCGGCACCTGCGGCGCCGCCGGCCCCGGACAGGAGGACCGGCACGACGAGGATCAGCGCCGTCAGCACCGCGACCGTCCCGAGGTAGCCACCCGTGGCGGCCCCGACATAGGCGCGCCGCAGCCGGCGTGCCACCGGCACCCGGACGCGGAGGGCGCGCTCCAACGCGAAACGGCCATCCGAGATCAGGTAATAGCCGGGATCCCGGCGGCGACCTGCCAGGCGCGGCTCGACGTCGTCACCCAGCGGCTCGGCTTCCGCCATCGCCGCGGCCGCCTGCGCCACCTCGACCTCGGTCTGGCCCGAACCCCGGGCCAGCTCTTCGACCGCGTGCCGGTAGCGATCTCGCGTCGCGAAGTCCATCTCCCCGAACGGACTTCGTGCGCGAAAGACCTCATCGACCAGGCTGACGCTCTCGACGAACTGCGCCCAGTCGAACCAGGAGATGAGGCGCATGCTCGTGATGACGTTGCGGACCGTCACGTTCATCATCGCCTGGCGCTGGTGCTCGAGTCGGACCGTCTCCTCGGCCGTCGTCCCCTCGGCGGCGAGGAGCTCCTCCAGCCAGCGCAGGGCGGGGGTGACGGCGGGATCCTGGTCGCGCAAGCGCTGGAACAGCTGGACCCGTGCCGCCGTCGGCAGCACGCTGCGCGACAGCCGTCGCAAGGACGCCGCCGCGACCTCCGGGCTGTCCTTGCCGAGGTCGAGCAGGCTATCGGCGATCTCGTCGGCCTTCTGCCGCGCCGCCCGACTGCCCACGATCTGTTCCGCAAGGCGGCGGAGGTTCTCGACGAGGAGGATCCGCAGGCTGATCGCGATCGCCCACAGCTCGCCGATCGTCAGCGGGTCCACCACCTGGTAGGCCCGCACCATCCGGCTCAGGCTCTCCGGGTCGAAGCGGCTGTCCGTGTGCGCGATGTAGGCCCAGGCGAGCCCGAGGACCCGCGGGTATCCCTCGAGATGGCCAGCTGCCAGCTTCGGGAGCTCGCGGTAATAGTCCGGGGGCAGGTCGTCGCGGATCTCGCGGAGTTGCTCGTCGACGATCGGGAAGTTGTCGACGAGCCATTCGGCGGCCGGCGTGATCGCCCGCTCGTCCTTGATCGCACGGGCGAGCACGCGGTAGGCGTCCACGAGGACACGGCCGTTCTCCGCGATGCGAGGCCCGACGGCATGTCCCCGGCGGGGCGCATCCGTGACCGCCTGGGCGGCGGCCAGCGTCTCCGCGTGCTGCTCCAGCCGCTCCACGCTGAAGAGCTCAGCGAGGATCGGCTCCTCGAGTCCGGCCGGTTGGCGCGCGCGCGGGCGGTTGCGACCGGGCGGATCTCGGAGGGACTCGTTCGATCTCATGTTCCGCCGTCAGCGTATGGCCTGACTCGGTCCGCCCTCGCTTGACCTAGGGACTCGTCGATCATAGCGACCGCCCCTCGGTTGGACGAGGGGCGGTCGGGGCCGGGGTGGCGACCGTACGCGACCCGCAGGCCGGTCGCGGTGTGCTGGGTGGCCGCGAGGCGCCGGGCATTGGCCGGGCAGCATCGCCTGCCCAGCGGTCAGAGACCTGCAGCGCCCTCCGGGGCCGCGACCTTGCCGCGCAAGACCGTCCGCGCAGCGAACGTGACGGTCCGGCCCGACCGTGCCGGAACGATTGGGCACGCCGGCGTGGAACTGGTCAGCATCGCGACGATCTCGTCGAGAGGACGGGGCGTTCGTTGGGCCACGAGTCGGGCGATCCGCCAGGGATCTCCTCTCGTGCGGGCCAGACGGCCTGGATCGAGGCGCGGCCAGAGCAGGAGGGCCTGCTGGCGGCAGGCGCGTCCGGCCTCGCGACGGGGCACCGAGCCGTCGCCGATCCGCCAGCGGACGGGCATCTCGAGCTCCGACACCGCGGGCCCCCGCCAGGTGGACGCCCCCCGCGCCTCACCGATCCGCGTCTGCTCAGTCATAGCCGAACTCCGTTCGCAGGCGGTGATCGCCGATGCGACGAACGATCTCCGGCACGCGCTGGGGGAGCGCCGCCTCGAGGTCGGCGACGAGTCGTTCGAGGGCGGCTGTCGCCGCCGTGCTGACCGGGCCGCGAACGGCGTCCTCGACGCGGATCCAGTCCTCGCGCGCGACCGCGACCCGGGCGTCGGGGCCGAGGGCATTCACGACGACGGCGAGAAGGATCTCGTCGAGCCGCGCCCGGCGGCCCTCCTCTCTCACGCGGGCGCCAAGGTCGCCGCCAGGGTTGACCGAGGCACGTGTCGGTGGGGTGAGCTCGGTGGACGGTATCGGCTGGGTCGGGGTCACGGTGGACACCTCGAGAGCGGCTCGTCGCCCGCCGGTCGCCTCCGGGAGCGGTCGAGATTCGCGATAGTCGCGGAGCGCAGATGAGACGGCGGTGAGAGCCGGCTCAGGCCGGCACCCAGAACCAGAACTGGGCGCCTCCGCCCGGGCGCTCGTTGTACCCGATCGCCCCCCCGTGCGCGTGGACCGCCGCGGCGGCCGTGGCCAGGCCGAGCCCTGCACCCGGCGACCCGGCCGGCCGTGCTCGGGCGAACGGCTCGAACAGCGACGAGCGGTGGTCGAGCGAGACGCCCGGCCCGCGGTCGAGCACCTGCACCCGAAGGACCGGCGTCGCCTCGTCACGGTCGAGCTCCGCGATCAGCTCGATGGCAGACGCCGGCGGCGCGAAGCGCGCAGCGTTGGCGAGCAGGTTGGCGATCACCTGGACCAGGCGCGGTGGATCGACGTGGACGAGGACGTCCGGAGCCGTGACCTCGATTGCCGCGGTGCCGGCCGCGGCGGACGCCGCCACGAGCTCGACGCCACCCTGGATGAGCTGGGGCAGGTGCACGTCCTCGCACTCGAGCCGTCGCCCGTCCGGCTCGGCGGCCGCCATGCGCAGCAGGCCCGTGGCCAGCTCGCTCAGGCGGACCGCGTCGGCGTGGGCGGCCTCCACTGCAACGCGCAAGGCTGGTCCGTCGGTCGGGTGGAGCAGCGCGAGCTCGAGCTCGGTTCGAAGCGCCGCGAGCGGCGTCCGGAGATCGTGCGAGGCGCCAACCACGAACGCGCGCTGGCGGCGGACGGACTCCTCGACCCGCGCCAGCATCCGGTTGAGAGTCCGAGCGAGCGTGCCGATCTCGTCGTCGCCCTCCACGCCTTCCAGCCGGCGGTCGAGCTCGCTGCTGCCGATTGCGTCCGCTTCGCGGGCCAGGCGCGAGACCGGCGCCAGGGCCCGCCCGACGAGCCACCAGCCGCCAAGCACCGCGAGGACGATCAGGGCGCCGCCGGCGAGGGCCATCGTCTCCGCCAGCGTGCGGAGGTTTCGGTCGATCTCCGCGAGCGTGCTGCCGACGATCACCGTCCGGCCGCTCTGGGCGGGCGCCGAGTAGACGGCGTCGCTTGCGCCGTCGCTGGTCCGGAACGTCGAGAAGCCCGGCGCGGGTGTCACCGCGACCGGCCCGCCGGCGCTCGCGTACTGGGGCAGGCCTCCCGGATCGAGAACGATGACGTAGAGGCCACGCGGAAGCGGGCTGACATCCGGCGGACTGCCGGGCTGGGCCTCCAGGACGTCGATCGTTGCACCGGCGGTGGCCTGAAGGACCTCGTCGAGGCTGCGTCGAAGGGCTGCCCCGTACTGCAGCCAGACCACGGCGGCGACGATCAGGAGGGTCAACGTGGAGCCGAGGGCAATCCAGGCGGTCAGGCGGAGGCGAAGCGTCACGCTGGATCCGCCGGTCCCGGCGCGATCTCGCGACGACCCGGCGCGACCCGGCGCGCCCGCACCGTTGCTCGAGGTCCGGCCACCCGGAGCACGTAGCCGACGCCTCGGGCGGTCTCGATCCGCGGCGCCGCGGCGTGCGGGGCCAGCTTGGCTCGCAGATACCGGACGTAGACGTCGACGACGTTCGACGTCCCGTCGTACGCCCAGTCCCAGACGCGTTCGATGATCTCGGTTCGCGTCAGCACGTCGCCCGCGCGCCGGACGAAGAGCTCCAGGAGGGCATACTCGCGCGGAGAGAGGTTCATGGGCTTGCCGTCGACGCCGACGGCGCGCGAGGCCGGGTCGATGGTGAGCGCGCCGGCCGCCAGGATCGTGGGTCGCTCCGGCGCGCCCCGCCGCACGAGCGCCCTCAGGCGCGCGGTCAGCTCCGCGAACGCGAAGGGCTTGACCAGGTAGTCGTCGGCCCCGACGTCGAGCCCGCGCACCCGATCGCCGATGGCGTCGCGCGCCGTGAGCATCAGGACCGGCGTCCAGATCCCAGCCCGCCGGATCTCGGCGCACAGGGCGAACCCGTCCCCGTCGGGCAGCATCACGTCGAAGACGAGGGCGTCGTACGGGTTCTCGGTGGCGAGCCAGCGGCCGTCCTCGACCAGCCCAGCCAGGTCGACCGCATGGCCCTCCGCCCGCAGGCCTCGCTGGAGGAGCCCCGCGAGGCGTACGTCGTCTTCGAGCAACAGCAGGCGCATGGCCGAACCCCCGGCCTCATCGTGCGCCCCGGACAGCACATGGGCGATATCCGATCGGTGAAGTCCTCTCAATCAAGCCCGCCCGACTCGCGAGCGCGCTTGATGCCCGCTGGCCGGCTGCCTGTCAGCCGGCCGCGCGACTGCGAGGATCGGGCACGCAGACCGCAGTCCACTCCCCGTTGAGGAGCTTGATGGCGGTGCGCCCCAGGTCCCCGCTCGGGAGCCGGCACGCATACGACGTGAGGCTGTGCTCCGGTCGGATGCGGTCGAGCAGTTGGAGCCAGAGTCGATCGTAAGGCCGGCGCGCGGGCACGACCGGCTCGATCGTCGGGTCGCGGAGCACCCGCTCCGTGTTGAGGCGCTGGTCCAACCGGCGCGCCCGTTCGTTGTCGCGCGTGGCGGTCAGCTCGAGGTACGAGTACTGCATGTCAACCCCCTGGGCCGATGCCTTCGAGCATCGGTGGGCCCTGAGCCGGAGGAGTTGAGTCCCGCCGGAATGGCCCGGCGGTGGGAACCCGAAGATCGGGCGACTTCCCTTCGGCGACTCGAAGGATGCCGACCTCTTCATGAGAACCCGATGAGGGCCGAACGGAGGGCGGACGCGAACAGCTTCACGGCCACACCGCAACGAGTCAGAATCGGGGCATGGGTGGTGTTCGAGCTTTCCGCAGCCAGCGCTCGTGGCGGAGCCGCGGGGTCGGATCGAGGCTTCGATGACCCGACGGTACGCGATGCGGTTGCGGCGCCCGACCTTTCGCGGCAACAGGACGCCGGTCGCGACGGCCCAAACGAGTGCTGCTCGATTGGTCGTCCTCGGGTTGGGATCGGCAGCCATGGTGGTCCTGCTCTGGCTGGGCACGACGCAGACGTTTGACGGCCAGCGCATCGCCGACATGATCCTCTACGGGCGGCTGGCTGCCGATCCGGCCCTCATCAGGGCTGCCAATGAGACCCTCGCGACCGTGAGTCTTGCGTTCGTGGCGCTGGCGGCCGTTGGGCTCTCCACGATCGCGCTCGGTCGCGGCGGGATCGGGCTCGCAATCGCCGTCATCATCCTTGTCGGCGGGGCGAACCTGACGACCCAGGCGCTGAAGGCACTTCTTGAACGGCCGAACCTCCTTGGAGACCTGGCCTACGCCACCGGCAACAGCTTCCCCAGTGGGCACGTCACCCTCGCCTCTTCGCTGGGCCTGGCGTCCATCCTCGTGGTGTCTCGACGGCTCCGGACACCCGTTGCGCTCGGGGCCGCCCTCTTCATCGCGGCAGTTGGCGTCAGCACGATCATCACGGGCTGGCATCGCCTCGCCGATGTCGAGAGTGCGGTCCTGATCTCGCTCGCGTGGGCCGCCCTGGTCACGGCCTTCCTGACCCTGGCCCAGGGTTGGATCCCGAGGCGGACGTGGGGGCGTGGGCTCGGCGGTCGCGTGACCAACGTCACCGGGGCGGCTGGTGTCGCTGCGGTGCTTGTCGGCGCGATCGGTGTCGCGTTGGCAATCGTCGATCCGACGCCGCTGACGGACCTGATCGAGGGTGGGTCGACCCCACCCGGGTTGTTCGTTGCCGCGCTGGTGATCGTGCTGGGCACATCCTTCGTTGCCTGCGTGGCGTACGTCTGGGCGATGCTCGGCGTCGCCCTCGAGCGGCCCGGCTAGGGCATTCCCGACCGGGGCACTCCCTACACGGTGTCGCGGGCGGTGCCCGGCTCACGCCGGAGTCACGCCTTGGCGTAGTCCGTCGCGCCGAAGAAGTCGACCAGGACCGCCGGTTCGTCGCCGACGACCCATGCGTCGTGACCGGCCGGCAGCGACGAGAGCCCGCCCGGTCCGACGTCGAACTCGGTGCTGTCGGCCATCTTGACGTGGATCGTCCCGGACACGTGGTACTGGAGATGAGGCGCCTCGCACCAATCCGTCCCGGCGACCGGCTTGACGTCCTGCGACCACCGCCATCCCGGCTCCAGGACGAGCCGGCCGATCGCCCCGGCCGACGTGTTGAGGATCTCGGCGCGGCCGTGTCCGAACGTGCGAACCTCGTCCGGCTTCGAGAAGTCCAGGTGCTCTACCTTCCGCATGGCGCGCCTCCTGTCGGGTTGTGGTCGGACTCGCTACCGGCAGTCGGCGTTACGCCGAACTGCCCTTCTTGAGCACCTGCTCCACTTCGTCGGGCGTGTAGGCACGAAGTGTCTCGGTACGCATGTTGCCGGTGCCCGCGACACCGGCAGCCTGTGCCATCGGCGCCCCCAGGTCGACGCCATGGATCGCCTTGACGCGCGCCAGTGCGCGACGGTCGAGGCGACCGTGTTGGGATGCCGCCGCGCCGGTGGGAGCCCGACGGCTCCCGTGCTCCCCTTCGGTTCAGCGGACTGTGCGCGCAGCTTCATGAGAGGGTCATGAGAGGGAGCCGCGGCCGATCCGGGTTCGGCGCTCCCGTCGTTTGGTGGTGCGACAGCCGAACCGGCTGACCGGAGTAGCGCACGTGCTTTGGGAGCCGCTGGGGCCTATGCGGCGTAGGGTCGGCGGTCCTGAGCGTGGCGGGCGGAGCGGCGTAGGCGCCGATTATTGTGCGGTTCGCGAGCGCGAATCCGAAGCCAGGGCTCCAGCGCTCGGCCCCGTTCAGTCCGGGAGCTTCTCCCGGCGGTCGGGCAAGGGGAACTGTGTTCGGGCAGCGGCGGCGCGAGCCCCCTGGTCAGCTCGACGATCCCCTTGAGGACATCGACCGGGATCGCCTCGGAGGTGATCGTGGCGGCGAAGCCACGTCCCGCGCTGATCATGGCCGGACGGCCAGAGGACCTGGAGGCGGTCGATCGTGACTGCCAAGTCGCGGGGAACGATCCGCATGAAACAACCCTTCAGGCGGCGGTGACCTCCTCGGCGACGGGCGGCCGCTCCGGCGTGGGCAGCGGCGCGGCGCTCCCGTCCTTGCCGAAGCGATGGTCGAGGTGCCGCTCCGCCCAGCGGCGGATCTGGCGGTAGACGGCCGGGGCGCCGACGAGGTCCTCGTCGAGCTCCCAGTCAGCTGGGTGCATGATCAGGGGCTGCGTCTGGGGGCCGCCCAGCCCGCCGTGCGAGCCGATGAGCTCCTCGAACGCCGCGACCTCCTCGAACTCCGGGTCGTACAGGCTGATCACCGAGAGGTCGGGCACGTAGTCCATCCCGTCGAGGCGCAGGAACGCCTCGCGCGACCGGCCGCCGTACTGGGCGACCGGGTCAACGCCCTCGACGCGGTCCTCCTCGAGGTAGTTGATGCCCTCGCGGCCGATGACGATCGAGCCGTGCGCCTCGGACTTGATGAGCATCGCCCCGATGCCCTGGTGGCGGGCCAGCGTGTCGACGAGACCCGGGTGCGCCTCGGCGAGCTGCTCGATGGTCACCCGTCCGGGCATCTGCGGGAAGTACACGAGACCGAGGTTGCCCGACGCGATGGCGATGAGGTCGGGGCGGTCACCGGGCGCGGCCGCCGACGCCTGGGTCGTGCCCGACTCGTCGTCGCCCGAGGGCCCGAGCTCCACCACGCCGCCGGTGGTCTGCGAGCGCAGGGCAGCCCGGGCGAGGCCGCCGGAGACGCCCTTCGTGCTCGTCACGTCGGACAGGAAGGCGTTCGTCGGCCCCCACTCCTCGACGCGGGCCGTGGCCTCCTCCATCTTCGTATCGCCGTGCATCAGGGCTTTGACCACGTCGCCCAGCGTCTTGCCGTAGCGCTGGAGGAACGTCGCCCCGAGGGTTTGACCGTGGTCGGACACGATGACGAAGCGGTACGGCCGGGCCGCAGTGGCGGCGGCCTTCTCCAGGGTCGCGATCGCCCGGTCCACGCCGTCCAGGGCGTCGAAGGTCTCGGACCGCTCGGGCCCGCTGTGGTGAGCGATCTCGTCGTAGTCGGTGTAGTCGACGTAGATGACCGGTGCGCCGCGGTACATCTCCTCGATGACGAGGGACGTCGAGAGGTCGCGGAGGGCGACGTTGGTGGCGGCGCGGGCGATGGGGTAGGGCCGGCCGCGGTGCATCCGGGGGACGACGCCGGCCCGCACCTGGCGGCGCGCCTGGATGTTCTCCTTGAGCATCTCGGCCACGAACCGGACGATGGTGCCGAGGTAGTTGTAGGGGCTGGCGAAGAACGTCATGAAGGTCTGGCTCTGGCCCAGGCCCTGGCCCTTGTCCTTGATCGTGGCCATGGTGAGGTAGGAGCGGGCAGCGTCACCGGAGAAGAGGTTGCCGACGCTGGCCCCGTTGTT
>Ga0315271_10002599_pt1 | contig 11325 bp, 12 predicted proteins | sample C3_top_MG_FD_204664 | JGI IMG/M metagenome (GOLD analysis project Ga0315271, IMG submission 204664) | Sediment microbial communities from Yellowstone Lake, YNP, Wyoming, USA - C3_top | ecosystem: Environmental > Aquatic > Freshwater > Lake > Sediment | place: USA: Wyoming | collected 2017-08-01
GTGGTCGTGCTGATCTTCGGCACCAAGAAATTGCGCAATATGGGCAGTGATCTTGGCGGCGCAGTAAAAGGTTTCAAGGAAGGTATGCGTTCCGATGAAGAAACGGCTAACCAAAACAAGGTGGCCGGGCAGATCAAGGAAGGCGGCCAGACCATCGAGGGCGAAGTGAAAGACAAAAAAACGACCAACGTTTAGACCTGATCGTGCCGGTCGGCCAATATGTTTGATTTTAGCCTTGCAGAATTGATGGTGATCATGGTGGTGGCGCTCATCGTCATCGGGCCGGAACGCCTTCCTAAAGTGGCACGCACCTTGGGTCATCTGTGGGGGCGCGCGCAGCGTTATGTGAACGGCGTCAAAGCCGACATCGAGCGTGACATGGCGGTTGAAGAGTTCCGTCAATTGCAGCAAAAAGTCCAAGCCGAAGCCAGTGCGGCAGAGCAATCGGTAAAAGACATGGCGCTGACAGCGGATCAACAAATGAATCAGATCGAGGAAGAGATGGCGCAGCTTTCATCATCTCCCCAGGAAACTCAACCAAGCCAGACAAAGCATCAGCCTTCAACCGGCGCAGCTCCATCCCTGGTGCTACCCGCTGAAAATCCCAAATGAACACTGGCGAAAGTTTCATCGCGCATCTGGTCGAATTGCGCACCCGTTTGCTGCACGCCGTAGTGGCTGTGCTGCTGGTGTTCATCTGCCTGTTCCCGTGGGCATCCGACCTCTACACCCTTTTGGCGCAACCCCTGTTGGCAAGGCTGCCCAAAGGCGGGCAGATGATCGCTACTGATGTCACTACCCCGTTCTTCGTGCCGCTCAAGGTTGCGATGATGGCGGCCTTTCTGATCGCGTTGCCTTACATTCTTTATCAGATCTGGCGCTTCGTCGCACCCGGTTTATATGCGCACGAAAAGCGTCTGGTGTGGCCGTTGATCGTCGCCAGCACGCTGTTGTTTTTTTGTGGCATGGCATTCGCCTACTTCGCGGTATTCCCGGTGGTGTTTGGTTTCATCACTGCCAGCGCGCCACAAGGGGTGGCAGTGATGACTGACATCGATAAATATCTGAGCTTCGTGCTAACCATGTTCATGGCATTCGGCATAACCTTTCAAGTGCCTGTGGCCGTGGTGCTTTTGGTGCGCATGGGTTTCGTCACCGTCGAAAAATTGCGCGAGATCCGCCCCTATATGATAGTCGGCGCATTTGTGGTCGGAGCAATCTTCACTCCGCCGGATGTGGTGTCGCAATTCATGCTGGCGATGCCGCTGTGGCTTTTGTATGAGGCAGGGATAGTGGTGGCTTCGTGGGGAGGCAAGGTTAAAGCAAGGGAAGCATAGAAGCTGGCAGCCTCAACTAAGTGCAAAAAATATCAATGCCCCAATGTGCTGATTGTGCGATATTCACATGGGAAAGATACGCCATATCCCTTGTTGAATTCAAATTGAACGGGAATACAAAATCGCGACGCTGATATGAAAATAGCCATCCTGTCTGACATTCACAGCAATCTGGAGGCTTTGCAGGCCTGTCTAGCTCATGCTCACATACAAGGAGCGGAGAAATACGTCTTTCTCGGCGATCTGCTGGGTTATGGTGCCGATCCCAATGCCTGTCTGGACATAATTTCGTCCAAGGTTAGCGAGGGCGCTGTTGCGGTGCTGGGCAATCATGATGAGGCGATACTGAACGGAAAGACCGAGGGGCTTGTGTTCGTGGCGCGCGATGCGGTTTACTGGACCAGAAAACAGCTGCTACAGTCCGGGTGGGATTTTCTGCAAACTTTGCCGATGGTGGCGCACGGCGACAAATCTTTTTACGTTCATGCCAGTGCCGCCTTTCCCGAGCGGTGGCCTTACGTCAACTGTTCATTCGCTGCTGCGGAATGCATGGCGGCATCCGGCCAGCCATTGACCTTTGTGGGTCACGTGCATGACCAGGTTCTCTATTACACTGCAAGGGGCGGAGTGGTGAATACGTTTATTCCGGTCCCGGGCGTGGCGATCCCGCTTCTGCTGCGTGACCGACAGTGGCTCGCCATTGCCGGATCGGTGGGGCAGCCGCGCGACGGGAATCCCGCTGCGGCCTACCTTCTCCATGACCAGCAACGGGAAACACTTACTTTCTTCAGGGTGCCTTACGATCATTGGAGCGCAGCACGTAAGATCCGTGCCGCCGGTTTGCCTGAAAAGCTGGCGCATCAACTTGAAGCCGGAAGCTGAATTTATGGGGATCCCAAAATGGACCTGACGAATCTTCATTCCGGCAGCGTAGTTGACGGCTTCCGGGTTTGCGAAAAAGTCCACGAAGGCGGGATGGCGGTACTCTATCGCGTGGAGCGCGAGGATGGCGAATTCCCCATGTTGATGAAGGTGCCACGCCTTGAATTCGGCAGCCATCCGGGTTGTTACGTCGGGTTCGAGGTCGAGCAGATGATCATGGAGGTGTTGACCGGTTCTCACGTGCCCCATTGGGTAAAGAAAGGCAGCTTGGAAGACACGCCTTATCTGGTGATGGAATATGTCGAGGGCAAGACACTGCATGACTATGCCGAGCGTGCCCCATTGCCGGCAGATGAAGTGGCGCGCCTGATCGCTGCTCTGGCAACAGCGGTGTATGACCTGCACCGGCAGGAAGTGATACATCTGGATATCAAGCCTGACAATGTGCTTTATCGCGCGAATGGAGAAGCGGTGCTGGTGGATTTCGGCTTGGCTCACCATGGCCATTTCCCCGATCTGGTGGAGGAAGAGTTCCACAAGCCGGTGGGTAGTTCTGCGTATATTTCGCCAGAACAGGTCGTGGGCAATCGCAGCGACCCGCGCAGTGACCTGTTTGCATTGGGGGTGATCCTGTATCAACTTTGCACCGGGTATTTGCCCTTCGGCACGCCAACCACGCTGAGCGGATTCCGTCGCCGTCTTTTCCTGGAACCGCTACCGCCGCGGCGGCGGGTGCCCGACTTGCCGGAATGGATGCAGGAAATCATTCTGCATTGTCTGGAAGTCGATGCAGAAAATCGCTATGCGACTGCGGCTCAGCTTGCCTTTGATCTGACCCACCCTGATGACGTGCCTCTCACCGGGCGAGCTACGCGACTCAAGCGCGCCGGACCCCTTGCTGTTGTCAGGCGCTGGTGGAAAGTGCGGAGTTGGTGGATTGCCCGGCGTTGGTGGAAGGACTCGCAATCAGAAGTACCCAGCACTAAAAACGCCCCCACAGAGTATCTCGCGCGGGCACCACAGATCATGGTGGCACTTGACCCCGGCGTTGGCCGCGAGGCATTGCTGAATGAGATTCTGGAAGTGGTGCGTCGTACCGTGGCTTCGAAAGCCGATAGTCGGATAATGTGCGTGAGCGTATTGGAGCCTGATATCTCCACTGAGCTGGATACCGGCAGGGAGATCATAAACAGCCTGTACACTCAGCGACTGGTTGAACTGCACCACTGGGCAGAAGGGCTCCATCTTCCTGTCAGCCGCTTGCGCTTTCACGTGCTGGAAGGGATGAATGTCGCGGCCACCCTGGTGGAATATGCAAACACGAATAATGTTGAGCATGTCATCATGGGCGCGCGCGGCAGTTCAGTGCTTCGCCGCATTCTTGGCAGCGTTTCTGCGCGTGTGGTTACCGAAGCCCATTGTTCGGTAACCGTAGTGAGACCGCCTCGCAGTGCGAAACAACGGGGAGAATCAATATGATCGATACTGCGGGACAGGGTTTGATATTTGAGCCGGGCAGCAAAGTCGACAGTTACACGATAGACAAGCTGATCGGTGAAGGCAGCATGGCGCTGCTCTATCTCGCGCACGAAGAGAGCGGCCGCCAGCGTGTTCTCAAAGTACCGCGCCGCACACTCGATTCTGACCCGGTGGCAGTCGTTGCCTTTGAAAATGAGTTGCGCCTCGCCCGCTATCTCGAGGATTTCCCCCACGCCTACATGCCTGTGTCACAGAGCGCTGGCAAGAGTCACTACCTGGTGATGGATTTTATCGATGGTACCGATCTGTGGACGCGGCTGCGCGAAAAAGGTTGCCTCGGTGAAGCAGAGGCGATCGCGCTGACCAAGAAGATCGTTTATGCATTGGCTGAATTGCACCGCCGCCATATCGTGCATCTGGATATCAAGCTATCCAATGTGATGCTTACGCGTGAAGGTGAAGTGAGGCTCATCGACTTTGGCCTTGCCAATCACCTTGATTTGCCTGACATCATCTATGAGTCGTTTCAGGAGCCCAAGGGTTCACCGGCCTATATGGCGCCCGAACAACTCTTCGGCGTGCGGGATGAGCCACGCAGCGATCTGTTCTCGATCGGTACCATGCTCTATGAGATGACTACGTCCGAGTTACCTTTCCCTGAAGCGCACAGCGAGCTTGGCGTGCTCAACCGTATCAAAAGGAGCCCGTTGTCGCCGCGCCATTACCGGCCCGAGTTGAGCGAGCAGTTCGCCACGCTGGTGTTGACCTGCCTGCAAAGTGTTCCAGACCGACGCTATCCAAGTATGGATGCGCTCTACTCGGCGTTGGTGCAGGTTGAATCGGCGACGGCTATTGTGGCTGCGCCGACCGCAGCGATCCAGGCATCGAAACCGTTCTTGGGCCGTAGCAAGAAGCTTCTGGCGAGCGTAACAGGCAAGTTCAAAAGGGTCGTGCAATTTGCAGAAGGCGACAAGTTCGACGAGATCAAGGCCTGGATTGCAAATCATCGGGCCGATCATAAGCCGCGCTACCGCATCGTGGTTGCGCTCGATAGCAATAGCGACAAAAACAGCACGGCGCTGAATCGTGAGATCCTTGTGCAAGCCATCCGCCAGGCAGGGCTGCAACCGTCGAATATCACCGTGCTTGCCGTGCTGGAAGATCACAACGCGGCACTTGTCGGCAATGGCCGTGAGCGCAAGGAATTGAATGCCGCATACCTGAAAACTAGAGAAACGATGATGGACATCATTTCGGACTTTGCTCGTGATGACCTGCCGATCGGCATCAATATTCGTAGCGGAGATCCGGTCAATGCCATTGCCGGTTGCGTGGTCGACTACAAAGCCAATATGCTGGTGATCGGCGCGCGCAAACGCAGCGCACTGAGCCGTTTTGTGCTCGGTAGTACAGCCTACAAGGTGCTTACTACTGTCAAGTGCCCGGTCATTATCGTTCAGGAACCCGAGGAGCTACTGCTTAAATCAGCGGCTTCCTAGATGCGTAAATTAGCTTTAGCTGATGTTGTTGACTAAAAATAAAATACACTGTAAAAAAGCACGAGTTGATCAGTAAAATCATTAAAATCCGGGTAGGCTGGAGGAGTTGAGGATTTTGATTCATGCTGATGAACCGGTCACGGATTTTCTGCACAAGGGAACAGGTGGCTTAAAGTTTAAACCCGGTAGAACTATTATTAATTTTGAGGAGTCAATTCATGAAAAGCATTAAACAGCTATCTTTCGCTCTTATCACCCTTGGTTTTATGGCTACAAGTGGCGCATCCTACGCAGCAGATGCTCATCCAGAAACACCTGTTTCCGCGCCTGCTGGCGTAAAGTTGGTAGATGCTAAGCAAGTTCAGGAATTGCAAGCCAAGGGCGCAATAATCGTTGACACCCGCAAGGCTTCCGAATATGGCGAAGGCAGCATCAAGGGCGCGATCTCCGTTCCTTATGACCCAGAGAAAAGCGCCAAGGCTGCAGAATTCGATGCCAGCATGGACAAGTTCGACATGAGCAAGTTGGCTGACAAGAATGCCACCATAGTAGTGTTCTGCAATTCCGGCACCTGCTTCAAGTCCTACAAGGCTGCGGTTGTCCTTGCTAAAGCCGGTTACAAGAATGTCAATTGGTACCGCGACGGTTTCCCTGACTGGAAAGCACGCAAGCTCCCAATGGAATAAGTTCTCCCTCTGAAATAGAAAAATCGGCCCGCTCTCACAGTGGGCCGTGATTTTTCAGATGCGCAATAATCTTTTATCAATACGGGGGCAACAATGATTTACACTATAAAATCACCTGCATTACTTATCATCGGCATACTTATGCTGATCTGGGGAGGGTTGAATAATTCGGGAGCCGTAGACGGCATGCAGTCTTACCTGCAAAAGAGTGCCTACGGCGACCACATGAAGGTCAAGGAAAAGTTCGACGCAGAATATCGCGTGGCAAAAGAATTGGCTGCATCTGAGGGCAACCCTGCGCCTGATATGAAAATGAAGGCATCAAAATTCGACCATGCAAAAGCGGATCAGGCAAAACTGTCGAATATTTTTGGCAGTGCTTTTGTCCTCATCGGCCTGTTCACTCTGGTCTGGAAACCCCAGAATGGCAGCCTCGACTACTTTGTTTCGGTTGTACCGGGAGTAGCCTATATCCTGCTCATTGCATTCATCGTGAGATGGGGGCTGGATCCTGTCTTTGCCAACTGGGGCAAGGCGGTGAAAGACTCAGGCACCCTGTCATGGGACTTCGCCAAGATATTTAACCTGAACTATGTGGTGCTAGGCATAGTGATCGGCATGATCATCGTAAATATATTCAAAATCCCGGCATGGGCCGCGAATGGTATCCGTACCGCGCGTTTCTTCCTCAAGACCGGGGTGATTTTGCTAGGTACCTTGTATAGTGCGGCAGAACTGGCGCAGCTGGGCGGACTTTCAGTGATCCTGATCGGTATCTTCGTGCTGGGTTCAGTCGGTATCGTGCTCTTTATGGGCAAGCGCATGGGCATACCGAATTCCATGACAGCCGTACTGTCTGCTGGCATGGGCGTGTGCGGTGTGTCGGCTACTGTTGCGGCTTCTCCGGTGGTGCAGGCCAAGGCTGAGGAGATCGCCTATACCATCGGCACCATCCTGATCTGGGGCGTGGGCTGCATGTTCTTGTTTCCTACAGTCGGGCATATACTTAACATGGGTCCGGTGCAGTTCGGCGCATGGGCCGGCACGGGTATCCTGAATTCGGCACAAGTGGCCGGCGCTGCGCTGGCATTTGATCCGCATGGGATCGAAACGCTCAAGGTGGCGGAGATATTCAACATCACCCGCGTGCTGTTCCTGCCTATCATCGTACTTTGGCTGGCTGCTTGGTATGTCAAGCATGAGGAAGGTGCTGAGAAGGTCAATCTTGCCCAGGTGGTGGTCGCCAAGTTCCCTGTATTCGTACTGGGTTTCATCGCCATGTTCGCCTTGAGTTCAGCAGGTACCTTCGCGCCTGCCGGTCACTATCAGGGGAAATATTTCAGCAGCTCGGAAGTCAAGGAAGACAAGCTGCTCAAGGGCAAGGAAACACGCGCTCTGGATGGTGAGTTGACGCGCCTGCGTGAGCCCGATGGAGCTCAGGCACTGGGCAAATACCTGGCAGATGCGCACGTGGTTTCCGATGGCCACAATGTGATGACAGCAGAAGTCTATCAGGCCTTGGGCGATTTGGCCGCCAACAGGAAAATGACGACTCGGCAGCAGAGTGATATTCTGAAATCCGTGGCCAAGATGGAAGGGTTTGACGGTGTCGCCAAGGGGTCTATCGATAATGCAGTAAAGGCAGCGACGCACGATTCCAAGAACATCAAGGAATATCGCAACTGGATCGCATGGTTGTTTGCTTTCGGCCTGATCGGCCTGGGAATGCAGATCACCGGCAAGGCACTCAAGCAGGCAGGTGGCGCACCTTTGATCATCGGTGGCATAGTCGGCACGTTGAAGGCTGTCGGTTCCCTGATCGTGGTGTTGATGTTCGTCAAAGAATTTATCTAATCGGGAGAATTGAATATGGAACCTCAAAAATTTGAACGCGGTACCAGCCTGTCGATCTTTGTAAGCGATCGTCGGGAGGACTTCAGCGCGCTGATTTTCGCATTCATCATTGCATTCGGTGTGATGCTCACGACCAGCTAGATTGGTTTAATCAAGCGCGGGCGCCCTGTGAGAGCAGGGTGCCCGCGCATTTTTTTTGGGTCTTTATGTTAAATACAAAAACATTATTGCTGGCCCATCACGGTACAGCCGGAGCGCTGTTGGCCGAAACGCTGGCCCTGGATATCGCCGTTCCCGGACAAAGCCGAATCGTGCATTTGCTGGTTGTGCCCGATCTCTGGTCAGGCATGCAGGGCGACGATTGGCTGAATAACGCATCTACGCGTGATACCTTCGGCAGCTATCTGGAAGGGATCTTGGAAAAGGATGTGCGAGAGCAGTTGATCGCGCTGGAGAAGCGTTGTACTGAACAGGGTTACGACTATCAAGCTGTCATGCGCCAGGGCGACCCGGCAGAGTGTCTGCTGGAAATCGCATTGCAGGAGCAGGCCACGCTGGTCGTGATCGGTCCGCCCCGGCCCAAGGGAATGACCGGAATTCGCTCTCGCATGGATATCGAGAAGCTGGCGCGCGGCTTGACCGTGCCGCTGTTGATGGCCACGCGCGCTGCGTCATGACGGATAATAAAGCCGGCCAGTCCGGAGAAGATTCCGCATGGATCACTGTGGATTTGCCGTTTCCGTCGGGCGAGGTCTATGGATTTATTCAAAACATTGAGCGCCTATTTCGGCTCAATCCCCACCTTGAAATAAAATCCTGGCAGGAGGATGCCTCGGGAAGATCGTTTCATGGCAAGCAGATCCGTGTTGACGCGCTCAATGAGATGAATGGGTTGCAACAGAGCATGAACTTGAGCGTGAGTGATTTTCAGCCAGATGTATCGTTCCGCATCGATTACGACAGGGGCTTGAAACAGGCCACTATCTTTACTGTGCAGAAGCTTGGCCCTGCATTATCACGATTGGCCGTTAAGGAGCTTTATCCTGCCGAGATGAGTTCGGCTGAACGCGAGGCGCGCCTGAATGAAGTGGACAGGTCTCTGGTGCCGTGGGGGGCTGCTATCCACAGTTATTTCATTCGCCGGAAACGCTGGGGCTGGCTGCCTTTTTTCAGCTGGTTGCAGGATGAATTCTGGTTGGGTATGACGCCGCGACATCGGCGCATCGCACGCATGATCATCTGGACCACCGTGCTTGAGTTCGTGGTGTTTTTGTTTGTATTTGTTATCTACTGGCTGGAGCTGGGGCGTGGAAAAATATGAATACATATTTGTCTTCGACTGCAGACCAGATATATGAAGGCCACCTTCATCGAAAGGCTACACAAGTTTAACCCGGCAAATCACTGCTCCACCGGCCTCGGACGTTTGCCGATCTTTACTTGCAACCCTATGGCCGCCCCGTTGCGGACCAATTTGACCAGCACAACTTTACCGGGTGGCAAGTTGGCTATCGTTTCCAGCATGGAGCCAGAGTCATTGATGGGTTTGTTATCGATCGCTATCAAGATATCGCCGGTCTTTATGCCTGCCTGATCTGCGGGGCTGCGGCGTACTATCTCGGTGATCAGCACGCCTTTGGTGTTGCCGAGTTTGAAGGATTCAGCCAACTCCGGGGTGAGTTCCTGAACTCCTGCACCGAGCCAGCCTCGCGTGACGGAACCATGCTGGATGATTTGCTCCATGGTCTTTTTTGCGGTGGTGGCGGAGATTGCGAAGCCGATGCCGAGCGATCCGCCATTCGGTGAATAGATCGCGCTGTTGATGCCGATCAGATTACCGTTCCCGTCCACCAGTGGTCCTCCGGAGTTACCGGGGTTGATGGCGGCATCGGTCTGGATGAAGTTCTCGAAAGTGTTGATGCCCAGATGGTCGCGCTTTAGTGCGCTGATGATGCCCATGGTGACAGTTTCACCCACGCCGAAGGGGTTGCCGATGGCGAGCACCATGTCCCCGACACGCGCTCTCTCGGGATGTCCAAAAGTGATGGCGGGAAGGTTGCCGGGCAGATCGACTTTGATCACCGCCAAGTCGGTTTCCGGATCGGAGCCGATGACATGAGCCTTGGCTTTGCGGCCATCGGTCAGCGCGACTTCTATCTGGTCGGCGGCTGCAACTACGTGATGGTTGGTGAGGATGTAACCATCCGGACTGACGATCACGCCGGAGCCAAGGCTGGAACTGGTTTGTGGCTCGCTATCAAACTCCTCGCCAAAGAAGAATTTGAAGCGCGGGTCATCCATGAAAGGATTGACCGGATTTTTGATGGTGGTGCTGGTGAAGATATTCACCACGGCAGGCATGGCTTTTTGCGCGGCGGCGCTCAAACCCATCGCGGGAGATCTATCATCGCCAGCCGGCGGCGTGTTTTCATAAAGGGTGACCACTCCACTGCGCGCTGCGTTGGGTAACAATTCCGGCTTGAGGGTGTGAATAATGAACAGCAGCGCAAGGGCGATGGTGACGGTTTGAGTAAAGAGAAGCCAGTGTTTACGCATGGTAAGATGAGCCGAAGAAAATATATCGTTGAAGGAAACATGATGCTGTTAAATGAATTGCGCGATTATAACGCAAGCTTATTGCAAATCAGCCTGTTCAAGGATTACTGCCCAAACGGAGTGCAGGTAGAAGGCCGCGCGGAAGTGCGGCGTATCGCCACGGGTGTGACTGCTTCGCAGCAAGTTCTGGATGAGGCGATCGAGTGGGGTGCAGATGCGATCCTGGTACATCATGGTTATTTCTGGCGCAGCGAAGAAGCCACGATTGTCGGTATCAAGAAGCGGCGCATCGCGCAATTATTGCGTAACGACGTGAGTCTACTGGCTTATCACCTGCCACTCGATGCCCATGCGGAACTTGGCAACAACGCACAACTCGGCAAGTTGCTAGGTTTGATCGAGCAGGGTAGATTCGGCGAACAGAACATTGCATGGTTGGGTTCTTTGACGCAGCCCCGGACACTCGTGCAATTTGCCGAGCAGGTTGCCCGAGGTTTGCAGCGCGCACCGCAAGTCATCGGCGATGGCAACAAGAGCATACGCAAAGTGGCATGGTGCAGCGGCGGCGCGCAAAACTATTTCGATGCGGCGATAGCGCAAGGTGTGGACGCATACATCACCGGGGAGATATCCGAACAGAATTTTCATTTGGCCAACGAAACCGGTATTGCATTTATCGCCGCGGGACATCACGCGACTGAACGTTACGGCATTCAGGCATTGGGCGCGCATCTGGCAAAACAATTTGGTCTGGAGCATCGCTTTTTCGATCAAGACAATCCGATCTAGTTGTGGCTCATGCGGGATGAGATCTGTTTCCGCAGTAAAGAATCGAAAGATATATCCGGCCGGCTGTGAATCTGACGAGCTTTTGGTCTCTCAAGAATCATGGTTGTAGGGCAAGCCCATCCTGGATTACAGCGCGACAGCTCAATTTGAGACTCGGCATATATTCGCCTAATCGAGCAATTCGTTGCGCATCTGATTCAAGGATGAGGCTAAACGGCGAGGCGTGCTTTTTAGTAATTCATT
>Ga0315271_10002600_pt1 | contig 11321 bp, 11 predicted proteins | sample C3_top_MG_FD_204664 | JGI IMG/M metagenome (GOLD analysis project Ga0315271, IMG submission 204664) | Sediment microbial communities from Yellowstone Lake, YNP, Wyoming, USA - C3_top | ecosystem: Environmental > Aquatic > Freshwater > Lake > Sediment | place: USA: Wyoming | collected 2017-08-01
GGGGTTCCTCCTCTTCGCCTACACGGCGCTGGTCCTGACCGGGACGCTCCTCGTCGAGGGACGGCCCGGGGTCGTCACGAATCTCGTTCCCTTCGACGACCTCGCCCGCCTCCGGGTGAGCGCGGGAAAGGCGGGTGTCCTGTCGAGCCGCTTCGTCCTCGGCCTGCTCGGCCTCGTCGGGAACCTCGTGATGTTCGCCATCTGGGGCTTTCTCGCATGGAAGTTCGTCGACGGGCGGGGGCGGGCGCGCTGGAGGAACCACGCGGAAGTTGTCTTCTTCGGCCTGGTCTTCAGCGTCGGGATCGAGACGGTCCAGTTCTTCCTTCCGACCCGGGCCGCCGACGTGAACGACGTCTTCTGGAATGTCCTCGGAGCCGGCCTCGGCGCGATCCTGGGGCACCTCCATGCCTCGGTGCGCTTCGAGTGGGCCTGAACCTGGGGCTGCTAGACTCCCCGCCCGCGCCGGAGTGGCGGAACGGCAGACGCAGGGGACTCAAAATCCCCCGATCGCAAGGTCGTGCGGGTTCGACTCCCGCCTCCGGCACCACTGACGATCCCGGCCTTCGACAGGTCCGACGGTGTCGGAACGAGCGAACCGGCCCCGGATCTCGGCCTCCCATTGACCCCCGGCGCCGGGCCGCGTAACCTAGCAGATCCGATAGCGCAGGAGGCGGATCCGGTGGTTTTCAACATCGGCGATAAGCTCGTCTACCCGAACCACGGTGTGGGAGTCGTTGAGACCGTCGAAGATTCGCTCTTCGACGGCCGGGCTCATCCCTGCTACCAGGTCCGGCTCCTCGCCAACAACTCGCGGGTCGTGGTCCCGGTGGGCAACTCCGACCGGGTGGGGCTCCGGCCCCTGACCCGGCGGCAGGACGTGGGCGTCGTCTTCAAGGTGCTCGAGGACGGCAGCTTCCAGTCGAACGGCGACTGGAAGGGGCGCTTCAAGCAGAACCTCGACAAGATGCGCTCGGGCCGCCTTTCGGACATCGCAGACGTCCTGAAGAACCTGAACTGGGTCCAGAAGCAGAAGACGCTCTCCTTCCGCGAGAAGAAGATGTTCGAACGGGCCCGGTATCTCATCGTGTCCGAGATCGCCCAGGTCAGCGGAGCTGCGGAGGCGGAGGTCGACCTGGACGTCGAGCGGGCGCTCGACCGGTCGGTCGCCCGACGCCGCAGCCTCGGCCCGTCGCCGCGCTGAACGGCGGGGCGGGAAACGTCGGCCCCGCCGCTCCCGTATAGTTGTCGCAATGTGGCACCGAGCGTCGGCCGGCCTTCTCCTGGCCCTCCTTCTGAGCCTGCACGTCGCGGCGCCCGCGGCGAGGCCGGACCCCTCGATGGAGAGTCTCCTCGTGGCCCTCGATCTCGAGCGGAAGGCGCGGATCGTCGATCTGATGGAAGTCGATCGGCTCACCGCGGCGGCATCGCGCAGCGACGTGGCGGCGTCCGCGGCCCGGCAGCGCCTGCTCGACACGCTGCGTGGGGGTGAGCCGGGGATCGCGGACCTCAGGGACGACGAGGAGCGCGTGGTGGAGGCCGAGGCCCGGGCGCGGGCCGCACAGGAGATTCGGCGGGCGGCCGTCTCGCGCCTCCTCGACCGGGCGCAGCGGATCGGCATGCTCCAGGAGGAAATCGCCAGGAGGCGCTCTGCTCCCCGTCGGCCGGCCGACCCCGTGACGGGCCGCTGGCAAACCATCATCGACCCGGGCGGACGCAGGGGGGTCTACCGCCTCGTCCTCGACGGGACCCTGATTTCCGGGGACTACATCCTCAACGGGGAGTTTCGCGGCTCGCTCCGCGGAACGTTCGTCGGCGACAAGGTGTCGATTCAGCGGATCGACTCCGAGCGCGGCTTCGACGCGACGTTCTACGGGCGCGTGCAGCCGCTCGCGAAACGGGTTACAGGAACGTGGGAAGCGACGGCGATCGCGCCGACCGAGGGCCCGGTCGCCGGGACCTGGTCGGCCACGTTGCTTCCCGACGAAGAAGACGACGGAGGTTCCCCCTGAGCCACGACGATCACCTTCCCCCTCCGCCCGAGAAGCGTCCGGCGTCCCGGGCCGAGAACCGGCAACAGAAGCGCGAGGCGGCCGCGTCCGCCTCGACGGGGCCGCGCTGGGGCGACCGGATCCTCTTCGCCGCCCTCGGGGCGCTCGTCGGGTTCGCCGGCGCGTGGGTTTCCCTCGAGGGACGTTCCCCGGCGACGACGCCCGTCGCCGCGATGGGGGCCGACCCGCGCGCCGGGATGCCCGCAGCTCCGCCGATGAACGACCCGGCCCCCGGGATGCCCGGGACGTCCGGCATGCCCGGAATGCCCTCGGTCGACGCCAATTCCCGGCAGCAGCTCCAGGTCGCGCAGTCCGCCGTCGCGGCCAGCCCTGGCGACTACGAGGCCCTCGTCCATCTCGGGAACGCGGCGTACGACGCCCGCGAGTTCGCGCAGGCTGCGGACGCCTACGAGAAGGCCCTGAAGCTCCACGCCGACGACGTGAACGTCCTGACGGATCTCGGGACCGCCTACAGGAACGAAGGCCAGGTCGACAAGGCGCTGGAGCTGTTCCGGAAGGCGAACTCGATCGACCCGAAGCACTGGCAGTCGCTCTACAACGTCGTCATCGTCCTCGCGATGGACAAGCACGACCACGAGGGCGCGGCCGCCGCGCTCGCGCGCCTCAAAGCGGAGAACCCCGGGCTCCCGGTCCTCCCGGACCTCGAGAAGCAGGTCGCCGCCGTCCACGCCCAGAAGTGAAGCCGCGCAGCGGCGACCTCTTCGACGACTTCCTTCCGGACCGGCCGGCGGTGTCCTCGGTGGCACCGCTGGCCGAGAGGGTCCGGCCGCGCGACCTCTCCGAGATGCGCCTGCCCGACTCGGTCGCCGGCCCCGCCTCGCTGCTCGGGCGCGCGATCGCGGCCGACCGGATCCCGTCCCTCGTCCTCTGGGGACCGCCGGGGACCGGCAAGACGACGCTTGCCCGGATCATCGCCACGCGGACGAAGTCCCGGTTCCTCGCCTTTTCCGCGGTCGTCGCCGGGGTGAAGGAGATCCGCGAGGTCCTCGAGGAGTCGCAGCGGCTCGCCGCGCGCGGCGAGAAGACGCTCCTTTTCGTCGACGAGATCCACCGCTTCAACCGCGCCCAGCAGGACGTCTTCCTGCCGTACGTCGAGTCGGGCGCGGCGACGCTCGTCGGCGCGACCACCGAGAACCCGTCGTTCGAGCTGAACGGCGCCCTCCTGTCGCGGATGCGGGTCGTCGTCCTCCCGCCCCTCTCCAGGGACGACCTCTCGGAGATCCTCCGCCGTGCCGCCCAGGAGCCGGACCGCGGCCTGGGCGGGCGGGTGTCGCTCGGAGAGGGGGCGGTCGACTGGCTCGTCGGTTTCTCCGACGGCGACGCCCGGCGGGCGCTGAACGCCCTGGAGACCGCGGCGGACCACGCGGGCGAAGGCGCCGTCCTGACGGCGCAGCTCCTCGGGGAGATCTACTCGCGCAAGTCGCTCCTCTTCGACAAATCCGGGGAAGAGCACTACAACCTGATCTCCGCGCTCCACAAGTCGATCCGGGATTCCGACGCCGACGCGTCCGTCTACTGGCTCGCGCGAATGCTGGAGGCGGGCGAAGACCCGCTCTTCGTCGCCCGCCGGCTCGTGCGGGCCTCGACCGAGGACGTCGGGCTCGCCGACCCGAACGCCCTTCGCCTGGCTCTGGCCGCGCGCGACGCGGTCCACTTCCTCGGGATGCCCGAAGGGGCGCTCGCCCTGGCCGAGGCGGCGGTCTATCTGGCGCTCGCTCCCAAGTCGAACGCGCTCTACACGGCCTATTCGGCGGCCGCGAGGGACGTGGCCGAGCGGCCCAACGAGCCGCCGCCGAAGGCGATCCTGAACGCGCCGACGACGATGATGAAAGCCGAAGGGTACGGGTCGGGCTACGTCTACGCCCACGACACGGCGGAAGGGACGGCCGGGCTGACCTGCCTCCCGGACGCCGTCGCGGGGCGTCGCTACTACGTGCCGAAGGGCGCGGGGCGCGAGGTCGACATGAAGAGGCGGCTCGACGAGCTGCGCACCCTGCGCGAGAAGCTCGCGAAGGAGAGGAAGCGCTCCTGACCCGTCCGCGTTAACCTTTCGGGATGCTCGATCTCGAAGCGATCCGCTCCCGCTTTCCCGCTCTTTCCTCAGGCGACGTGATCCTCGACAACCCGGGTGGCACGCAGGTCCCCCGTACGGTGACCGACAGGATCGTCCGGTACCTCCACGAGACGAACGCGAACCACGGCGGGGCCTTCCCGACGAGCCGCGCCTCCGACGAGGTGGTCGCCGAGGCGCGGTCGGCGGTGGCCGACTTCCTCGGCGCGGCGCGGCCGGAGGAGGTCGCCTTCGGACCGAACATGACGACGCTCACCTTCCAGATGGCGCGGAGCCTGTCGCGCGACTGGAAGCCGGGGGACGAGATCGTCCTGACCCGCCTCGACCACGACGCGAACGTCTCGCCCTGGCTCCTCGCCGCGGCGGACCGGGGCGCCACGGTGCGCTGGCTCGACTTCGACCCGGCCGACTGCACCTGGAGCGTCGAGGAGCTCCGCGGAATCCTCTGCGAGAGGACGAAGCTCGTCGCCGTCGGGTGGGCGTCGAATTCCGTCGGGACTGTGAACGACGTCGCGGGCGCGGCCGGGGCGGCCCACGCGGCGGGGGCCCTCCTCTACGTCGACGCGGTCCACTTCGCGCCGCACGGCCCGATCGACGTGGCCGCGGCCGGCGTCGACTTCCTCGCCTGCTCGGCCTACAAGTTCTTCGGCCCGCACCTCGGGATCCTCTGGGGCCGGCACGACCTGCTGGAACGGCTCTTCGCCTACAAGGTGCGCCCCGCGGGCGACGCGCCTCCCGACCGCTGGGAGACCGGGACCCAGAGCTTCGAGGCGATCGCCGGGACGCTCGGCGCCCTCGAGTACCTCGCCTGGGTGGGGGAGAGCTCCGGCGGCCCATTCGCCCCGTCGCTGTCGGGCTTCTATAAGGGCCGCAGCCTTGCGCTGAAGTCGGCGATGGCGGCGATCCAAGCCTGCGAGGCGACGCTCTCGAGGGACCTCCTCGAGGCCCTCGCCGTCGTCCCGGGCCTTGCGATCCGGGGCATCACGGATCCCCTCCGCTTCGACGATCGTGTCCCCACCTTCTCCTTCACGCTTGAGGGCCACTCACCTCGCGCGATCGCCGAGGAGCTCGGTCGGCGCGGCTTCCGGGTCTGGGACGGCAACTACTACGCCGTCGGCGTCACGGAGCGGCTCGGCCTGGAGGGGACAGGGGGGATGGTCCGCGTCGGGGCCGTCCACTACAACACCGCCGCGGAGATCCGCCGGCTCGGGGAGGCGCTCCGCGAGATCGCCAGGGGCTGAGATCGAAACCAGGCCCCCCGGGTCCGCCGGACCCTTCGGCCCTCTAGTCGTTCGTCTTCTTGAAGCGGGCTATGGCGAGCGCGATGATGACGATCGTGAAGCCCGTCAGCGCGGCGAGCGGTTCCCAGAGCTGCGCGAGGCTCGCGCCGCGCAGGACGATTCCCCGGATGATCGCGATGAAATACCGCGCGGGAATCGCGTAGGTGATCACCTGGAAAAAGAGCGGCATCCCGTCGATGGGGAAGACGTAGCCGGAGAGGAAGACGAAGGGGAGGAGGAAGAGAAAGGAGAGCTGCATCGCCTGCATCTGCGTCTTCGCGATCGTCGAGAGGAGCATCCCGAGGCCGAGGACGGCGGCGATGAAGATGAGGCCCGCCAGGTAGAGCTGCACGACGCTCCCGGCGATCGGGACGCGGAAGAGGAACCTCATCAGGACGACGATCAGCGTCAGCTGGAAGATGCCGATGAGGACGAACGGGAAGATCTTCCCGAGGATGATCTCGAAGCGGGTGACGGGCGTGACCTGAAGCTGCTCCAGCGTTCCCCTCTCGCGCTCCCTGACGATCGCCATCGCGGTGTACTGGATGAGCGTGAACGTGAGGATGATCGCGATGAGGCCCGGGATGATGAACGTCGCCGTCCTCATGTCGGGGTTGTACCAGGGGCGGACGCGGAGATCGATGGGCGGGGCCTTCTCCTTCCAGCCGGCCCGCTTCGCGAGGGTCTGAACGGAGAGCTGGTTCGAGACGCCGCCCGCGATCGACATCGCCTGCGAGGCGGTGGTCGTGTCGGACGCGTTGACGATGAGGAGCGCGTGGGCCGGGGTGCCGCGGTGACGGGCCTCGCCGTAGTCGCGGTCGATGACGAGGGCGACCGCGGCGTGGCCCGCGTCGAGCTCCTGCCGGACCTCGGCGAGCGAGCCGACGTGGCCGACGACCTTGAAGTACTCGCTCGCGGTCATCTTGGCCACGAGCTCGCGGCTGTCGAAGGAGAGGCACTCGTCGTAGACGACCGTCCTCAGGTGCTTGACGTCGTAGTTGATGGCGTATCCGAAGATGAAGGTCTGTATGATCGGGACCATCACCATCATCCGGACGGAGATCGTGTCCCTGCGCAGCTGGAGGAACTCTTTGCGGGCCAGGGCGAGGAGCCTCTTCACGCGGCCACCTTCTCTTTCTTCTCGGCGCGGCTCCGGGCGAGCGACACGAAGACGTCCTCGAGCGAGGGCTCCGCCTCGCGCGGGGTCCCGAACGGGGCGAGGAGCGCCCGGGCCTCCTCCGTCCGCCCGGGGCGCCCGACGGCGCGCAGGCGCACCCCCATCAGGTAGGCGTCCTCGAGGGCGTCCTCGCGCCGGAGCCGCGCGAGCGCGCCGAACGGGTCGGCGCCGGCGGAAACCTCGAGGAGTCGGTCGTCCAGGGAGGCCTTCAGGTCGTGGGGCGCGCCGGAAGCGATGAGGTTCCCTTCCAGGATGAAGGCGAGCGTGTCGCACTGCTCGGCTTCGTCCATGTAGTGGGTCGTCACGAGGACGGTCATGCCGCGCTCGGCGGCGAGCTCGTAGATCAGGTCCCAGAAGAGGCGCCGGCCCTTCGGGTCGACGCCGCCCGTCGGCTCGTCCAGGAAGAGGAGCTCCGGCTCATGGAGGAGCGCCGCGGCGAGGGCGACGCGCTGGCGCATTCCGGTCGAGAGGGAGTCGGTGATCTCGGGGAGGACCCTCGTGAAGTGCAGGCGCGCCGCGAGGCTGTCGATCCGGTCCCTGAGCCGCGAGTTCCCGAGGCCGTAGACCGCCCCGAAGAACTCCAGGTTCTCCCGGACGGAGAGGTCGAGGTAGAGAGAGAACTTCTGGCTCATGTAGCCGAGGCGGCTCTTCCACTTCTCGGTGTCCCGGTGCACGTCGAGGCCGCCGAACGCCGTCGCGGTCCCTTCCGTGGGAAGCAGCAGGCCGGTGAGCATCCGGATGGTGGTCGACTTGCCCGACCCGTTCGGGCCGAGGAAGCCGAAGACCTTCCCCCGGGGGATGTCGAAGCTGACGCCGTCGACGGCGACGAACGAGCCGAACCTCTTCACGAGCCCCTCGGCACGGAGAAAGACGTCCGGGGGGAGAGCGGGGCGGGGAGCCAGTGCCGTTTTCACGCGACCAGCTCGTCGCTCTCGGCCGCGAGAACGAAGGCGTCCTCGAGAGTGGGGAGAACCGGCCGCACCCCGTCGGGCGGGACGAGGCCGGCGAGGGCCGCGCGGACGGCGTCGATCATCCCGGGCCCGGAGCCCGCCGCGCCCCGCACGTGGAGTCGGGTCCCGAACAGGGAGATGTCGTCGACGGCGGCGACCGTCGAGAGACGTCCCCGGACAGCCACGCGGTCGGAGGAGAGGATTTCCAGGAGCGGCCTCGGATATCCCGCGAGGATCTCCTCGCGCGTGCCGGGGGCGAGGAGGCGCCCGTCGTCGAGGAAGGCGAGGCGGGTCGCGTATTCGGCTTCGTCCATGTAAGGCGTGGAGACGAGGATCGTGAGCCCGCCGTGGTGCAGCTCGTTGAGGACCTGCCAGAACTCCCGGCGCGACACCGGGTCGACCCCGGTCGTCGGCTCGTCGAGGAGGAGGAGGTCGGGCCGCGTGAGAAGGGCGGAGACGAGCGCGAGCTTCTGCTTCATTCCGCCGGAGAGCGCCCCCGCCAGGCGCCGTCCGTACGGGCTCAGGCCGACGCGCTCGAGGAGCTCCGCGGAGCGCCGCCGGGCCTCGGCGGGCGGCACCGAGTAGAGCCGTGCCCTCAGGTCGAGGTTCTCGTCGATCGTCAGGTCCTCGTAAAGGGCGAAGCGCTGCGGGACGAGGCCGAAGGTCGCCGACGGGTCGCGGCGGACCGTCCCCTTCGTGGGCGTTATGACCCCGGCCACGAGGCGGAAGAGGGTCGTCTTGCCGGCGCCGTCCGGGCCGATGAGGGCGAAGAGCTCGCCTCGCGCGACGGTGAGATCGACGCCGCGGAGGGCGGCGTGAACACCGAAGCTCTTCACGAGGCCGCGGGCTTCGATCACGTCCGCCTCATCGAAGCGACGCGGAGGGCACGGCGCGCGGCTTCGTCGAATCCGGCCCGGCCGGAGCCGCGGCGGTGGGGATCGCCACCTCCGCCGGCTGCCCGGGGACGAGGGGTTCGGCCCAGCCGGCGTCGAGGTCGATCTTTGCGGCGTAGACGAGATTCACGCGCTCCTCGCGCGTCTCCACCGGCTTCGGCGTGAACTCGGCGTCGGGGGAGATCTCCGTCACGTGAGCGGGGAAGAGCTTCCCGGGGAACGAGTCGACCGAGACCTGCGCGGGCATGCCCTGCTTGACGCGGCCGAGCTTCGTCTCGGGGATGAAGGCCCGGACGTAGAGCCTGCCCGCGAATGCCATCGTCAGGGCGGGCTGTCCGGCCCCGAGGAGGAGACCCGGTTCGGCCATCCGGTGAAGGACCACGCCGTCCGCCGGGGCGCGGATCTCGGCCTCGCGCGCGACGGTCTCGGACTGCTTCACGACCGTCTGCGCCCGTTTCACGTCGGAGAGGGCCTGGTCCTTCTGGAAGTGGCGGGTTCCTTCGAGCGCGAGAGCGAGCCGCTCTTCGCTCGCCTTCTGCATCGCCTGGGCGCGCAGGAGGTCTGTCCGGGCGCGATCGAGGTCGCGAGGGATGCCGACCTTCTTCGCCATGAGCGATTCCTGTCGCGCGACCTCCTTCCTCGCGAAATCGACGGCCGCCCGCTTGTCGGAGAGGTCCGCCTCGGCGGACGCGACCTCCTGGCTGCGGCTGCCGGCCTTCAGGTCCTCGAGGCGCGCCTCGGCCGAGCCGAGGGCGTCGCGGTCCCTCTCGACGGAGAGATTGGTCTCTCCGAGATCGAGCAGGACGAGGAGGTCTCCCGCCTTCACGCGGTCCCCCTCGCGGACCTTCACTTCGACGACGCGCCCCGCGACCTTCGGGGCCAGGTCGACCGTGGGAGCTTCGATGCGGCCGTTGAGCCGGACGGTCGTGCCGTCGTCTCCCTTTCGGCAGCCGGCGAGGAGAAGCGTGCAGAGGGCGGCCGCGGCGAGGCGGCGGGGAGCGCGGTTCATCGGGATCCTCCCGCCGGTGCAGCCGCCGGCTCGGCGTCCTGGACTTCGATGTGACGCTCCGAGAGAAGCGTCCCGGTGGCCCGGCTCCATTCGACGCGCGCCTTCCGGAGGTCGGAAAGGGCCGCCGTCTCCGCGAGGCGAGCCTGGGTGAGGTCATTCTGGCGGGTCAGGACGAAGAAGCTCGTGGTGAGCCCGGCCGTGAAGCGTTCCTCCTCCGCACGGAGCAGCGTTTCGGAGGCGGCCCTTCCGGCGAGCGCCGCGGCGACCCTCTGCTCTGCCGTCTCGAGGGCGAATCCCGCGTTGCGGACCTCGACCTCGACGACCTGCCTCGCCCGCAGGAGCGAGAGCTCGGCCTGGGTCCGGGCGGAGCGAGCGACCGCCGCGTCGGCGCGGGCAGCCCGGTTGCCCAGCGGGAGCGTGAACGCGAGCCCGACGGAGGCGTCGGGGAAGCGCCCCTCGCCGACAGTCCCCCAGGAGCGGCCGAGGCCGCCGTCGATCGCGTCGGGAATCTCGGTCACGCCGATGGGGAACGGGGGCGCGATCCCCGGGTTCTGCTCACCGGCGAGACCGCGGCGGAGGTACGCGGCGACGAGGTCGAGCTGCGGCCGGATGCGGTCGCGGGCCGCCTCGTCTTCGACCGCGAGGCGATCGAGCCGTGCTGCGGCTTCGGCCACTTCCGGGCGGAGCGCCGTGGCAGAGGCCAGCGCCGCGTCCACGTCGGGCGGCAGTGCGAGCGCTTCTTCGGGCCCCTCCGCCGGGACCAGGAACGACGACCAGAGCGGATCGGCAGGATCCGCGAGGAGGAGCGATTTGAGCCCGTTCTCGGCGCGGGAGGCCGCTTCCCGCGAAGCGAAGAGATCTCCTCTCCGCCGCTCCAGCTCGGCGACGGGGGCGGCGAGGTCCGCCTCCGAAAGCGTGCCCGCCTCGACGCGAGCGTCCACGTCGGCTTTCTGGCGCACGGCGAGCTCGACGGCCGACCGACGGGCCTCGACGTCGCGGCGTGCGGCGAGGAGCGACCAGAAGGCCCGCTCGACGTTCGCCACCGTCTCTGCCGTCACGCGCGCGACCGAGGCGGCGGAGCGGGCCCGGTCGACGCGCGCGACGCGGAGGCCCTGCCGGGCGGGGTCGATCTGGAGGTTCCGGAGGAGCGGCTGCCGGAGCTCGAGTCCGATGGAGGTCGACCAGGACGGGGAGAGGATGGAGAAAACGTTCGTCGTCTCGTCGCGGGAGACCGAGGTGGTGAGCGAGACGGTGCCGCCGGTCGGGAGAAGCTGCGCAAGGCCCAGGTTCGCGGCGTAGCCGGAGTTGTTCGGCGCCAGGTCGCCGGCGGGCGCTCCCGACAGGATGGAATTGACCGGGTCCGTCCGGTCGCGCCAGCGGGCGTCGGCGCGGAGCGTCGGGTCGTACGCACCCTTCGCCTTCGTCTCGCCCGATCCGGCGATCGTCGCGTTCTCTCGCTCGACTCGGAGCTCGAGGTTCTTCTCGAGGGCGCGCGCGCGAGCGTCGGCGAGCGTGAGCGGGACCTCGGCCGGGGGAGCCGCGCCGTGAGCGAAGGAGGGCGCCAGGAGGAAGGCGAGTACGAAAGCGTGGACAGGGGCTCTCACGAAGTGCTCCCCTCGACGGCGCCGGAGGGAATCCGGACGCGCTGGATCCTGGGGTCGAGAGCGTCGGCGAAGCGGTCGAGCAGGTCGGCGTCGAGAGTGCAGAGGGCCTCCCGTTCCACCGGGGTCAGGGATTCGATCTCTCCGGCAAGGGCGTCGAGCGCTTCGCCCGGCTCGGCGCGAAAGCGCTGGCGGACCTCCTCGTCGGTGGCGAGCTTTCCGAGGATCCTTTCGACGGTCTTCTGAGACATCGGGCGTTCCTTCCGCCCAG
>Ga0315271_10002601_pt1 | contig 11318 bp, 9 predicted proteins | sample C3_top_MG_FD_204664 | JGI IMG/M metagenome (GOLD analysis project Ga0315271, IMG submission 204664) | Sediment microbial communities from Yellowstone Lake, YNP, Wyoming, USA - C3_top | ecosystem: Environmental > Aquatic > Freshwater > Lake > Sediment | place: USA: Wyoming | collected 2017-08-01
GTCACGAGCACCGGCGCGAGCAGCACGAGGTTCGTGGCATTGAAGCCGTGGTGCCAGTCGAACACCCGGCGCACGAACGGGGTGAAGAACCAGAGGCCGAAGACCAGCGAGATGTAGCGCGACGGGTTCTGGTAGTACGCCACCAGGGCCGCCAGCACGGCCGTCGCGACATAGACGGGCGGAAACAGTCCGCCCCCCACGCCGAACAGGCCGGCAAAGGCGGTCACCAGGAAGACGCCGAGGGTCAGCGTCGAGATCGGTTCGCGTCGTCGCAGCTCCGCCGGCGCGGGAGGCCGCAGCGGAACCGCTGCCGGCGCGCTCAGGGGAAGCGTCACGCGCGCGCTCGCCGGCGCCTAACGCGCCGAACCGGACGGCCGCGTCCGCTGCTCGTTGAACTCGCGGCTGCGGCGCGCCCGGCGAATCCGCCGCCGGGCCGACTGGAACGCATAGGTCAGCAGCGCCACGGCAATGGTCGACGCGGTGCCGTGCGCAAACAGTGAGAACGGCGCCAGGCCGGCGTCCGCCAGCCGCAGCGCCGCGGGACCCGTGTCGAGCGGGCCCTGCATGCCATTCACCCGCGAGAGCACCGACACATCCACGCCGAACATCATGTTCGGCAGCGTGGACGTGAAGCTCGAGCTCAGGTTGGGGTCGCTCGCCCGGAACACGAACATGGTCGCCAGCCACAGGCCGACCATCATGAGCGTGCTCAAGTAGACGATGCGTGGCTGCGGGTAGTACCAGTGGCGCCCCGACCGCGACGACCGGCGCCGACGGCCGGCCCACGGCGCGTCCAGGATCCACCACGTGAACACCGAGACCACGATCGTGCAGCCAAGGATGGCCGGCGCCACGAGCGCCTCCGCCAGTGCGAGCACGAGGCCGGAGAGCATGGCCGCGCTGAACTGCCCGGACGACGGCAACTTCTCGGTGCCGGTATCGAAGATGTCCGGCACGAGCTCCGGCGGCTTGCGGTCTGAATCAGCTGTTCTGGCCATTGGCGCGCTCATCCTTGGGGTCAGCGACCGTATTCGTAGTAGTAACCGTAGCCCTGCCGATACCGCGACCCGCGACGCAGCTCGACGTCGTTCAGGATGGCGCCCGCCAGGTTCACCTGCACGTTGTGCAATTGTGCCACCGCGAACTTCAGCTCGTCACGGTCCGTCTTGTCCGAACGCGCCACCAGCAGCAGCGCATCGGCGTTCGCCGCAATCAGCGCGGCGTCCGTGAAGAGGTTCAGCGGCGGTGTGTCGAGCAGCACGTAGTCGTACTGCTGGCGCAGGCGGTCGAACAACGGCTGCAGGCGCGTCGAGACAAGCAGGTCGGCCGGGTTCACGCTCGGCGAACTGCCCAGTGGCAGCACGTCCACCGTGCCGCCGGTCTCCATGGTCACGCGGCGAATGCACTCGCCGGGCGACGCCTGACCGTACATGAGGTCGAAGAACCCGGGGGACGGCGGGATGCCGAACGCCTCGTGCACGGTGCCACGGCGCGTCTCGGCGTCAATCAGGATCACGCGCTGTCCCTGCTGCGCCAGCGTGATGGCGAGGTTCACCACCGTCGTCGTCTTGCCATCGCCCGGCAGGGCGCTGGTCACCACGATCACCCGTGGCGGACGCGGCGGCGTCAGGTAGTTCAGGTTGGTGCGCAACGTCCGGTACGCCTCGGCGGCCGGCGTGTGGTATTCGCGCACCGACCCCGGCGCCGAACCACCACCCTCCGCGTCCGAGGCGGCGGCCCCGGCGGCTGGCTGACCCGGCCTGGCCGTCGGCAATCGATACGCTCCCGCCCGCGACTGCTGCTGCAGGTTGGGAATGATGCCCACCACCGGCACGCCGACGATCGCGCGCAGGTCGGCCTCGTCATGAATCGTCGTGTCGAGCCAGTCGCGCAGGAACGCCACGCCGACGCCGACAATGAGGCCCGAGAAGATGGCCACCGCAAAGATCAGCGTCTGCGACGAGTTGGCCTGCTGGTCAGCCGACACCGCGTCGTCGAGCAGCTGCGCCGACGAGTCGGGCACCGACGCCGAGATTTCGGCCTCCTTCAGCCGCCCCTGCACGAGCCGCATCGTCTCCTGCAGCACCAGCCGGTCGCGTTCCAGGCGCTGGAACTCCATGGCCTGTTCCGGCATGTGCGACAACTCGCGCTGCAGCGAGTCCACGCGATGCTGGCGATCGGTCACCAGCGAGTTGCGCTGGCTCAGGAACGCCGCCGCCCGATCCTGGATGCGCTGCTTGATCTGGTTCATCTGGTTGACCAGCGACACCACGTCCGGATCGTCCTTCGACCGGCGCTGGAGCAGCGCTTCGCGCTGCCGGTTCAGGTCCGACAGGTTGCTCAAGTCGGTGCTCGCGACCTCGAGGAACTCCGGCGTGGCCATCGCGCGGCGCAGGAACTCCTCGGCGCCGTCGACGCCCTGACCCTGCGACAGCGGCACCAGCGCGCGCGCCACGGCGTCCCGTTGGAGCGTCACCGAGATCATGTTGTTCCGCACCAGGTTCATCTCGGACACGAGATCCTGGATCTTGCCGTCAACGCTCGAGACGCCCTTCGACAGCAGGTAGTCGCGAATGCCGGACTCCTGCTCGTTCAGCTGCTCCCCCACCACCCCCACCTGCCGCTGCAGGTAGGTGACGGTGCTCCGCGCCTGGCTGGTCGAGAGGTCGAGGCGGCGCTGCACGTACGCACGGGCCAGGACGTTTGGCACCTGCATCGTCTCGGCCGGATCCTTGCCGCTATAGGTGATGCGAAGCACGTTGGCGTCGCGGCCGGCCTGCGCCACGCGAATGGCGTCGCGCAGCGCAGAGGCCACGTCGTTGCGCGGAAAGACGGTGAAGACCAGGCGATCGTATTTCGCCGCGCCCGCTGACAACAGGACCCAGCCGCCCTCAATCGGGATCTGGGCGGAGTCGGGAAACGTGCCGAGCAGCTTCTCGCTCGGCAGCACCCGCACTTCCCGCATGCCGCGCGCCGCGCGGTCAAAGCGATAGGCTTGCGATGGCGCCTCGGCGCTGATCTGCGCGCTGCGCACCACCTCGCTCTTCGGCCGGCGCACCGGCTGGTACAGGCTGAGGCGCATGGCCAGCGAGTCCACCACGTCGTACGCGAGCTTCCGGCTGGTCAGGATCTGCGTCGCCGTGGCCAGCACATTGGCGTAGTCCGTGCTGAAGAACGCGTTCATGCCCGAGGCCTGCTTCTCCTCGATGCGCACCGTCGCCGATGCGCTGTACACCGGCTCGAACCGGCGCACCGCCAGCATGGCCGCCGCCGTCGCCAGCCCCACGCAGATGACGATGATCCACGCGCTGCGCGCGATGGTCTGCCACGCGCGGCGAAGGTCAATTTCCTGATTCGGCTCGTTGCCCGACGCCAAGATGAGTTGCGGTTCCATTATTTCTTCGCGATGAGAATGAGCTGCAGGAAGATCAGGATCAGCGTGCCCGTGCGCGCCCAGAAGTCCACGCCCTGTGAGTGCTTCGCGTAGAAGCTGGGATCCTCGGCAATGATGGCGTCCCCTTCCTCCAGCGGCAGCCGGTCGAGTCTCGAGTCGATCGACAGGCTGTACTCGGTCTGGTTCCGGCCCTTGCGCAAGAACACCTTGACGTCGCGCGAGTTGCTCGGCACGCCGCCGGCACGGGCCAGCACCTGCTGCACCGTCCACGTCGGTTCCGCCGCGTACACACCCGGATTCCTGAGATCCCCGAGCACCGGGAGGCTGCGCACGATCCCCACGTCGACAATCGCGTTCACGACGCGGCGGTCATACAGCGCCGTGATCACCGTCGTCAGTGAATCGACGTTCAGGCCCACCACCGACAGCTTGCCGAGGCCCGGCAACTGGATGATGCCCTGCGTGTTGACGAGGAACTGCCCGCTGAGGTCCGGTTCGCGATACACGCGCACCCGCACCTCGTCACCCACCAGCACCGTCCAGGGATGGTCCGGCAGCGGGGCCTGCGGCATGGGGGCACGTCGCCCGCCGCACGCGGTGGAGATCGCGAGGAGGACAACCAGGAGTGCCCGGTAACGGGCGGATGGTATCAGCATTGGTGGTCAGATCCGAAGAAGTCGCTGCACACGTGTATCCGAGACAAAACGATCCGCGGGGACGCCGCGTCACGGTTTTTCAAAACGCACCCTTCATTGAAAGTACTGCGGGCACCGTGCGCAGCAGGATCACGATGTCGCGCCAGAACGTCCATCCACGCACGTAATTCGCCTCGAGCTTCACCACATCCTCGAAGTCCTTGATGGCGTTGCGCCCGCCCACCTGCCATGGACCCGTGATGCCAGGCAGCACTTCGAACCGGACGAAATGATGCGGCTGGTACCGCAGCACTTCCGACGGCAGCGCCGGTCGCGGCCCCACGAGCGACATCTCGCCGCGCAGCACGTTCAGCAGCTGCGGCAGCTCATCGAGGCTCGAACGTCGCAGGAACTGCCCCACCGACGTCAGGCGCGGGTCGTTGGCCAGCTTGAAGATCCGCTGGTCGGCGTCGTGGAGGTTGGCCTTCGCCAGGTCGGCCTGCATCCGCTCGGCGTCCGCGACCATCGTGCGGAATTTCAGGCAGACAAAGGGGTCGCCGCCCAGCCCCACGCGCACCTGCCGGAACAACACGGGACCCGGTGACGTCAGCTTCACGACCAGGGAGACGATGGCGAACACGGGCGACAGCACCACGAGTCCGATGGCCGCGCCGGCCAGGTCCATGATGCGCTTGAGGACCAGTTGTGAGCCCACCAGCGCCGGGCGCGACAGCAGCATCAGCGGCTCCGCCCGTCGCAGCACGAAACTCGGCTCGTCCAGCTGCCGGAAGGCCTCCCGGCGGGTCGCATAGACGCGCGCGCCGGCGCTCGACGCCGCAATCATCACGCTCTGCAGCGCCACGTCCGTCGCGGGTCCCACGAGCACCACCGCGTCGGCGCTCGATTCCGCCAGGCGGGCGTACAATTCCTGCGTGCCCTCGCCGCCCGGCTCTCCCCAGTGCTCGGTCAGCACGTAGGTCGCCGGCATCAGGCGGCTCTCCGCTTCACTCGAGCGATCCCGGCGCAGCCGCTCAATCTCGGCCACCGGCCCGACCACCAGCGTGCGCGCCGGATAGAGCCGACGGGGATCAATGGGGCTCAGGGCACGCGCCAGCGCGCGACGCTGCACGCTCAGGGCCAGCCAGCACGAGCCAAGCACGACGAACAGCGCGATCCAGCGCCCCACGAGGCCCGGTCCCCAGACTTCCGCCCAGCGCGGCAGCGCCAAGCCCAGCAGCAGGGCAATGAAGATCCGCCAGGGAATCGTCTGCCGCTCCGTGTAGCCATAGCACCGCGTGGCCACGAGACAGAAGACGAGCGATGTCAGGCGGCGCGTGAGCGCGGGCGGCGCACTGGGCAGGAGGCCGCTGAGGAACGCATGTCCATTCAGCCCCAGCAGTGGCTCAGCCTGTGCCAGCGGCAGCATCGCGAAGAACGTGAAGACGGCCGCCAGGGTCAGGACGTCGGCCGCGACGATGATCACCCCATAGCTCACCTCACGCCAGAACCGCCGGCGCTGCAGGTCGAGCGCGCGATGGCGCAGCTCGAGCCGCGTGAGGTGTGAAGGGGTTGTGGTCACAAAGATGTCCGTCTAATGATAAGGAACGAGCTGAGCGCGGAGAGAATGAAATTCTAATGAACTCTACAGGTACCCGCAGGGAACGCACGAATTCCAAGTGCTGGCCGCGCAACAGAATACCCACACGGGGCGATCCGTCAGAACCGCCGACCCAGCGTCATTTCCCGGCGCTCTCTTGACATAATGTTACCTCGGTGACTACCTTTCGTCCAGTATACAGTTTCGTTACACTAAAGAGTCATTCGCTCGACCGGCAGGTGGCGATACCCTGTCCCGATCGTCTTCTGATGCCGACCATTTCAAGGCGCGTTCATGAGCGCCGTGTCTGTCTGGATCCCTCCCTGTGAGCATTCCTGTCCACGTGAAGTCCGACGAAGCCCCGACCGCTCCTGACGAACGCCGCTTCCGCCCCGGCGGAAGCGCGGCGCAGGTGGAAAAGCTCCGCCAGTTCCTGACGGAAGCCATCCAGCGTGGCGCCAGCGACGTGCACATCCGCGCTGGCGACGTCGTCTACGCCCGCATTCATGGCCAGCTCGTTCCGCTCGACACGCCGGTGCTCGGCGCGCTCGACACGCGCGAGCTGGCCATGCACATGCTCGCCACGGCGCCCAACGCTCCGACGCTCGACGAGGTCCACGACTACACCGGTCCGTGGAGTGCCCCCGGGATCGCGCGCTTCCGTATCAGCATCCTGAAGCAGCGCTCTTCTTATATGGTGGTCATGCGCGTCATTCCTGACGTGCTGCCGACGTTCGAGTCCCTCGGACTGCCGGCGTCGCTTGGCCGCACCGTGCTCAACGAGTTCGGCCTCGTCCTCGTCAGCGGCATTCCCGGTTCGGGACGCACCAGCACGCTCGCCGCGCTGGTGAACCACCTGAATACCCACGCGCCGGCCCGTCGCCACATCGTCTCCGTCGAGCCGTCCATCGAGTTCCTGCACAAGAGCCAGAAGTGCTCGGTGACGCAGCGTGAGGTGGGCATCGACACGGAGTCGTACTACGCCGGCATGCGCGCGGCGCTCGACCAGGACGCGGATGTCCTCGTCGTCGGCGAGCTCAACGGCCCCGAGATGATCGAAATGGCGTTCCGCGCCGTCGAACAGGGGCGCCTGGTCATCGCGAAGGTGCAGGCCACCGACGCAACCACGACCATCAAGGCCATCCTGGCCAACTTCCCGGCGGAGTCGCAGGACCAGATGCGCCTGCAACTCTCCGAGGCGCTGCGCACCATCGTCGCCCAGCGCCTGCTGCCGCGTGCCGATGGTTCGGGGCGCGTGCTGGCCTGCGAACTGCTCGTGATGCACCCCGGGATCCGCGACGTCCTCAGCGATCCGGGGCGCCTGCACGAACTCCGTGTCGTCCTCGCCGAGGGGCGCGCCCAGTTTGGCACGCAGACCTTCGACCAGCACCTGGCCGACCTGGTCATCGCGGGGCGCGTGGCCTTCGACGTCGCCGTCATTCTCGCCACCAACTCGCTGGACTTCGAGCTGCAGCTGCGCGGTCTGCGCCGCTAGGCCAGCCGCAGGTTCAGCGACCGAGAAGGCGCGCCCACCACTGGCGCGCCTTTCCCGTTCTCCCCACCAGCGGGGCCACCGGCACGGGCGGCTCGTCGCGCACGATGCGCGCGGCATTCGCATGAAACAGCGCGTCGGCCTGCTCGGCGCCGCCGCGCGCCACGAGCCATGCGCGCGCCTCCAGCACCGACAACGGCCCCCGCGCGTGATAGTCGCTCGACGCGTACTCCGCCCACCCGCGCGCCAGCAACGCCTCCGCGCGCCGGGCCGCCACGCGCCCGTGGTGGCCCAGAAGCGAGCCAGCATTCACCTGGAAATACGCGCCGGTGTAGCGCAGCGGGAGCAGTTCGTCGAGCGACTCGCCGACGTTCTGGTAGCGCTCGGGATGCGCGAGGATCGGCTGCCAGCCCTTGTCGCGCAGGCAGCGGATGGCATACTCGGCGTGCTGCTCGGGCAGTCGCATGGACGGATACTCCACCAGCACAAACCGGCTGCCACCCAGCCGCAGCCGCGCATCGCTCAGGTCCGGATCCGGGACGTCGAGCATCAGCTCCACGCCCCGCAGCAGCCGCACGCCCGACGCGGATGCCTCGGCATCCGCGGTCAGCGCCGCCCAGCCGGTGTCGAGCTGCGCCAGCCGCTCGGCGGCGAGCGCCGGCGCGAGGGTCAGTGACCCCTCGAAATGCGGCGTGGTGATCACGGTCGAGATGCCGTCGCGCGCAAAGGCGGCGAGCGCCGCGCGCGACTCCTCGAGCGTGGCGGCGCCGTCGTCAACTCCCGGAATCAGGTGACTGTGAAAGTCGGTCCCTGTGCCAGCGTTCATTCCGTCACCGCGGCGCGCAGCGCCGGTTCGAGCGTCGAGTGCCGGAACACATACCCGGCGGCAAGCAGGCGCCGCGGCACCACGCGCTGGCTCGCCAGCAGCGTGGCCTGCGCCATCTCACCGAACACCAACTTGAGCGCCATGGCCGGCACCGGGAAGAGCGCGGGCCGCTGCACCACGCGCGCGAGCGTTTCCGTGAAGGTCGCGTTGGTCACCGGCTCAGGTCCCGTGGCATTCACCTCGCCGGAGATGTCGTCGCGATCCAGCGCAAAGCGGATGATGCCAAGCACGTCGTCCAGGGAAACCCAGCTCATCCACTGCGTGCCGGACCCGACGCGCCCACCGCCCCCCAGCCGGAAGATGGGAAGCAGCCTGCCCAGCGCGCCGCCGCGGTGCGTCAGCACCACGCCGAGTCGCAGGTGCACCGTGCGGATGCCGGCCGTGCGCGCGGCATCGGCGCTCGATTCCCACGCGCGCCCCACGTCGGCCAGGTAGTCGCGCCCCAGCGGGCTCGACTCGTCGCACACCGCATTGCCGGCGTCACCGTAAATGCCGACCGCCGAGGCGCAGAGCAGCACGCGCGGCGGCGGCGTCATGGCCGCCGCGGTTTGTGCGATCAGCGTGGTGCCCTGCACGCGGCTGTCCAGGATCTCGCGACGATGCGCGGGCGTCCATCGCTGGCCCACGTTGGCGCCGGCCAGGTGCACGAACGCCTCGATGCCGCGGCACGCCGCAGCGTCGATGGTGCCGGCCGCCGGGTTCCACTGCACGTCCGCATCGCGCCCGCGCCCAATGCGCACCACGTCGTGTCCGATGCTCCGCAGGAACGGCACCAGCGCCGTGCCCACCAGGCCGCTTGCCCCCGTCACGCCAATTCGCATTGCCCGTCGTCTCCCCTCGAGTCAGTCGGACGGCAGGTCGAGCAGCCGCCACAGGTACCAACTCGCGATCGTGCGATACGGTGCCCAGACGGCGCCACGCTTCAGCACCTGCGGTGGTGTCGGCAGCCGTCGCAGGCCGTAGGCGCGCTGGATGCCCTTCTGGATGCCGAGGTCAAGGTCGGGCAGCACATCGGGCCGGCCCAGGCGGAACATCAGGAACATCTGCGCGGTCCATCGCCCGACGCCCTTGACCGTCGTCAGCGTCTCGATGACGGCGGCATCGTCGAGTTCGTGCAGCCGTTCCATCGGGAACGCCCTTGATGACGCCCGCGTGGCCAGGTCCTTGAGGTAGGCGGCCTTCTGCCCGCTGAGCCCCGCGGCGCGCAGCACGGTCACGTCGGTCTTCAGCACGGCGCGCGGCGTCGGTTCGCCGTCGTCAAACAGCGCGAGCACCCGGCCATGAATGGTTGCGGCCGCCTTGCCGCTGAGCTGCTGGTACACGATGGACCGCACGACGGCGCCAAAGTGCGTGCCGTCGGTCGCGACGCGCGCGCGGCAGGGGCCCACGCGGTCAATCACGCCGGCGAGCACGGGGTCCGCGGCGCGCAGGTGGGCCACGGCTTTCTTCAGTGGAAGGGGCATGGCGCGCGGGCTACCGGTGGGCGCTCATGACACGCGCCGCACGGCGAAGACCCACTCCTTTTCGCACTTGATCAGGAAGGTCTCATGCGACGCGGGCAGCAGCGCCGCCGCCACTTCCCAGACGGGAAATGCCTCCTCGCCGATGTCCTCCACCACCACCCATCCCCCGATCTTGATCTTCGTCAGCGCAAACCGGAGGGTCGTGATGTTCGCGCTCGGCGAATGCAGCCCGTCATCGATGAACATGTCCAGTTCGCCGGGCACCGACTCACCGAGCGTCACGAACGACCCGGCATCGGTCTGGTCCACGTGGAACGTCTTGATGCGATCTTCCTCGAACAGGATCCGCGTGTCGACGTCCGCGCCGTAGATCTTCGCGGTCGGCAGATAGTCGCGAAACCCACGCAGCGACGCGCCCGGCGTTCCGGTGACGCCCATGTTGGACGGCACATCGACGTTGTTGGTGCCAAGCCCTACTTCGCAGATGGCGGTGATGCGCGCCTTGTCGGCCAGGATGCGGCCGTACAGCAGGTGATAGTCGTGATGATTGGCCTTGTCGCTGCCGTACCGGTCGAGGCACTGCTTGAGTTCGTCGGCCGCCTCGAGATCCCGCGCCGACACCGGTACCGACTGCATCAGAAGGCGCTGCAGTCGTGTCGGGCCCATAGCCGCCGCGAGGGCCTGCAGCTCGGGGAGCGTCTCGTTGATGGACTGCACCGTCAGGCGCGCCAGCAGCTCGTAGTCCCCGGCACTATTCGGCGTGAACTGCGGGAACGCGTGCACCAGGTTCAGCGTGGTGACCTCGCCGCGGAACTCTTGGGCCGCGAAGCGCGACACCGCGCGCTTGGCCGACAGCAGCAGAGGCACACGCCTGAGCACGCGCTTCAACGCGGCCAGCGGACCGGCGATCACGCTCGTCATGTGGGATTCACGGAGATGGGAAGGCGCAGCGAGCCGCCATGCGGGAAACATGGCACCGCGCAAATCCGCCGCGCCATCACATATGCTCCGGCGTGTCACGCAGCACGCGCGTGAGGTCGTTCACGTCAAACGGCTTCTGCAGGAAGGTCACGTTGGCCAGCGGTATCGCCGCCCGCACCGCGTCGTCGGCCACATAGCCCGACATCAGGATCACGCGCACGCCCGGCTGGAGCTGCAGCAGCCGCTTCACGAGTTCGGGGCCGCCCATGCGCGGCATCTCCACGTCGGCCACCACCACGGCGAGCGTTGGCCGGCTGGCGTGCCACGCCTCCAGCGCCGTCACGCCGTTGCTGGCTTCAATCACCTTGTACCCCTGCCGAATCAGCACCACGCGCACCACGCGCCGCACGGTGTCGTCGTCTTCGGCCAGCAGCGCCCAGCGCTCCGACAACGAAGCGACATCCACAACCGTCGGTCCCGACGGCCGGGCGGCGGAGCGAATGGGCGCGTCGTCGTCCTGCGCGAGCGGGAATCCCAGCCGCACAATGGTCCCTGCCGGCGACGACTGCACCGAGAGCCATCCGCCGCTCTGCTGGGCAAAGCCGAGGGCCGTCGGCAGGCCAAGCCCCCGCCCCTCGCCCTTGGTCGAGTAGAACGGCTCGAACAGGTGGGCGCGCGACTCCACCGAAAGTCCCAGTCCCGTGTCGTGGACGGAGACATAGGCATACTCGGCGCGCTCGTCCACGCCGGCCGTGCGCGCCTCCGCGGCGCGCACGCCGCGCGCCGTCGCCACGAGAATCCTCCCCCCGGACGCCTCCATGGCCTCGCCGGCGTTCTGCGCCAGCGCCAGCAGCGCATCGCCAAACCGCACGCCGTCCACGCGCACGCGGCCGGCATCCTGCGCATACCGGAAGTCCGCCGAGACGCCGG
>Ga0315271_10002602_pt1 | contig 11312 bp, 8 predicted proteins | sample C3_top_MG_FD_204664 | JGI IMG/M metagenome (GOLD analysis project Ga0315271, IMG submission 204664) | Sediment microbial communities from Yellowstone Lake, YNP, Wyoming, USA - C3_top | ecosystem: Environmental > Aquatic > Freshwater > Lake > Sediment | place: USA: Wyoming | collected 2017-08-01
CTACAAGGCCACTCAGGCGGGCAAGATGGATGAAGCGCAGGGGATGATGGAGAAGGTGCTCAAAGAGCATCCGGACAGCGCCAAGGCGCATTTTGTGGAGGCAGAGATACTGGTCAAGCAAGGCCAGATGGGACGGGCGGAAGCCGAGTTGAATAATGCCGAGCGTCTTAAGCCGGGATTACCCTTTGTCAAGCCGCAGACGGTGCAGGACCTGAAGAATCGGATTGCCGCTACCCATCGTGTTAGCCAATCCCCGGTCAGCAGTTTTCAACCTGAAGGAGCGAGTAACTTCCCCTGGGGAATGGTGCTGCTCGGGCTGGGGGCAATCGCAATAATATTTTTCATTATTCGTGCGAAGAATGCGCGCAATCCGGCAAATTTCCCAAGCAATTATCAGCCGGGTATGCAACCGGGGATGCAAAACGCGTCCGGTGCACCCGTACCCATGCAGCCCTATGGCGGCGGCGTTGGCGGTGGAATGGCTGCTCCTGCCGCAGGGGGGGGCTTTGGTGGTGGAATCATGGGTGGGCTTGCCACGGGCGCTGCAGTGGGCGTGGGCATGGTGGCGGGGGAGGCGCTGGCCCATCGTTTCATGGACGGCGGGCATAACGATGCCGGACATATGGCCAATAATAATGCGGCTCCGGCCACTGATAGCTGGGGAGGTTCGTCCAACGACATGGGGGGGGCGGATTTTGGCATCGCCGATAACGCTTCCTGGAGTGACAGTTCAAATGTCGCCGATGCAGATAGCGGCGGCAGCGACTGGAGTTAACAGGCTGCAGAGCTGTAGGGAGCCTCTATAAATCCAAACTCCGTTGCGATACTGCGTTACTCATAAAAAATTGCTCCTAACATATCAAATATATGCGTCGTCGCAATTTTTTACTCGCGCCTTGTCTCGCTTATAACCAACCACTTGGTCGCCGTTCTTTGGCGGCTTAGTGGGATGGCTAGTAGTCTCATCAGGATTTTGAATTTATAGAGGCTCCCTGTAATTATTGACTTGATTGCAGAGCATTAAAAAATGAGTTGGCGGCGACGCTAACTCATTTTTTGTTGAACGAAAATCTTTGCGCTGATGCGTCGCGTTATTGTTATAGTTCAAATTGGAATCAAGGAGGCTGGCTCAAATCCGACAGGCTTTCAGATTGGGAAAATTTCGCTGGATAAGCTGCTGTAAAAATTTTAACAGGGGAAAGTAAATGTCCAAGAATTCGAACAAACCCGCTCTCGCACCTGGAAATGTCGGCTGCGATGCCGCTTCAATCAAACAAGCTTTCTCTGATCGGCTGACCTATTCCGTGGGCAAAGACCCGATCACCGCTACCGATCGTGACTGGTTCTTCACCGCTGCTTATGTAGCGCGCGACCGCCTGATCGACCGCTGGATGGAAACCATGCGCAGCTATTACGTCAACGACGCCAAGCGAGTTTACTATTTCTCGATGGAGTTTTTGATGGGCCGCACGCTGATGAACAGCCTGCACAACCTGGGCTTCGATCAGCAGTACCGCGAGGCCCTGGCCGAGCTGGGAGTGGACTTGGACAAGGTGCGCGAAATAGAACACGACGCAGCGCTGGGTAATGGTGGCCTCGGTCGGCTGGCGGCGTGCTTTCTCGATTCGATGGCAACGCTCGATCTGCCCTGTTACGGTTATGGCATCCGTTATGAATACGGCATGTTTGCGCAGCGCATCGAGGACGGCAGGCAAGTCGAGCATCCCGACAACTGGTTGCGCTATGGTAATCCATGGGAATTTGCCCGGCCCGAGGTGCTGTACCAGGTCAAATTTCACGGTCATGTCGTGCAGTATGAAGACGATCAGGGCATTGAGCGCTTTCACTGGGTGGATACCGATGATGTGATGGCAATGGCCTATGACACGCCGATTCCCGGCTATGGCACGGATACCGTCAACAACATGCGCTTGTGGGCGGCCAAAGCGACGCGCGATTTCGAATTGCGTTTTTTCAACGAGGGCGATTACATCAAGGCGGTGGAGGATAAGAACTCATCGGAGAATCTGTCCAAGGTGCTCTATCCTAACGACAGCACCGAGATGGGGCGCGAACTGCGCCTGAAGCAGCAGTATTTTTTTGTGTGCGCCTCGCTGCAGGATGTCTTCTACCGATACAGCAAGCATCATGAAACTTTCGATGCCTTGCCGGACAAGGTCGCGATTCAGCTGAACGACACACATCCTTCCATTGCGATCGCAGAGTTGATGCGTGTGCTGGTGGACTTGCATCATCTGGAGTGGGCCAAGGCGTGGGATATCACCACGCGTACCTTTGCCTACACCAACCATACACTGATGCCCGAGGCACTTGAAACCTGGCCGGTTGCGATGTTTGAAAAACTATTGCCGCGCCATCTGCAAATCATTTACGAAATCAATCATCGTTTTCTTAAGCAGGTGATGCACCAATATCCCGGCGACAGCGAAATGCTGCGCCGCATGTCGATCATCGACGAGGCAGGGGGCAGGCGCATACGCATGGCGCATCTGGCCATAGTCGGCAGCCACAAGGTGAACGGTGTGGCGCAGATTCATACCGAGCTGATGAAACAGACCATCTTTGCCGATTTCGACCGCTTCTATCCCGGCAAGATTATCAACATGACCAACGGCATCACGCCGCGCCGCTGGCTGAATCAGGCCAATCCGTTGCTGGCCAAGCTTATTTCATCGCGCATCGGCGATGGTTGGGTGAAGGATCTGAGCCAGCTGAAACGCCTTATTCCATTGGCCGACGACGCTGCGTTTCGCAAGGAATTCGCTAGTGTGAAGCGCGCCAACAAGGAATATTTTGTCGGCCTGCTGAAACAGAAACTGGACATCGATGCCAATGTGGATTCGATGTTCGATGTGCAGATCAAGCGCATGCACGAATACAAGCGCCAGTTGCTTAACCTGCTGCACGTAGTGACGATGTACAACCGCATTCGTCATAACCCGAGCTTCGATTGCGTGCCGCGCACGGTGATTTTCGGCGGCAAGGCGGCGCCGGGTTACGCGATGGCCAAGCTCATTATCAAGCTGATCAACGATATCGCCGATATCGTCAATAATGATCCGAATGTCGCGAATCGGCTGAAAGTGGTGTTCGTGCCCAATTACGATGTGTCGACCGCGGAAGACATGATCCCGGCGGCCGACCTGTCAGAGCAGATTTCCACCGCCGGCACGGAAGCATCCGGCACCGGCAACATGAAGCTGGCGCTGAACGGCGCGTTGACCATAGGCACGCTGGATGGTGCCAATATCGAAATCGGTAACGAAGTGGGAGAGGATAATATTTTCATCTTCGGCCTGACTGCGGCCGAGGTTGCCAAGGCCAAGGCCGAGGGTTATCAACCCTGGAATTACTATCATGCCAACGGCGAATTACGGGCGGTGATCGACATGATAGGGTCCGGCTTCTTTTCGCCGGACGAGCCAGATCGCTTCAAGCCCATCGTGGATACACTGTTGCAAAACGGCGACCATTACCTGCTGTTGGCCGATTATGCTGCTTACGTGGCCTGCCAGGAGCGGGTCGAGGCGGCCTACCGCGACCAGGATCAATGGGTGAGAAAGGCGATACTCAACGTGGCCAACATGGGGAAGTTTTCCAGCGACCGCACCATACAGCAGTATGCCGAGCAGATATGGGATGCGAAGCCGGTGCATCCCGCCAAGTAGTCTGGGCAGCTTCATCTGCCCAGGGAGTATTTAGCGGATGAAGTGCTTGGCGTACTTCGCGTTCATCCTCGACATCGGCAGCATGATGAACAGGTCGGCCGTATTGAAGTCCGGATCCCAGGCAGGCTCGCCGCCGATGTAAGCGCCGAGGCGCAAATAACCCTTGATCAGCGGCGGGATGCTGACATCGAGTGTGTTGTTCAATGCCTCAAGCGGCAGCGGGCAGCGCGGGAACACGCGATATTCGGCGGGGGCCGCGAACAGCTTGTGCAGCTTGTTGTACACGCTTGCCGCGTAATGGCCACCGTCGTTCATGCTGATGCTGGCGCAGCCGATCAGGTATTCATGCTTGTTCTTGCACATGTAGTCGGTAATGCCGTTCCATAGACGGGTGATCGTCGCGCCATCGCGGTAGTCCATGTGCGCGCAGGAGCGTCCTACTTCAACCATTCGATTGCGCAGATGTTGTAATCGGGTCAGATCAAATTCGTTTTCTGCATAATAGCCACCGAGCGTGAGCGCACGGTCTGGTGGCAGGATACGGCAGGTGCCAATTACCTTGTTGTCGCGGTTGTCGCGCGCCAGCAAATGCTCGCAATAGCTGTCGTAAATATCGCGGTCCAATCCTTTATGGGCGCTAGCCAAACGCGCGCCCATTTCCTCGCCGAACACTTTGTACCTTAGTCGCTGTGCTTCTTCAATATCCGATTCGGTTCGCGCCATGCCCAGACTCAGTCGGCGGTGCGCTTGGTGTTGCTGCTGATCCAGGTTAAACATCGTGGTCTCCAATAAATTAATGAAGACAGCTTAGCGATGGTCTGTTGCCGGGAAGTTACAGCCAGTTTAAGAATAAATTAAACAGAGAGAGGGCGCGGAGTTATTCGTCCAGCGAGACGTTGCGTGTCTCCGGTAGGAATAGCACCCCTATGACCAGCGCCATCGTCAGCAGTCCGACCGGGTACCACAGGCCGGATATGGCATCTCCCGATTTCACGCTGAGCAGCGTGATCATGAAGGGCGACATGCCGCCTATCCATCCGGCACTGAGGTTGTGTGGTAGCGCCACCGCCGTGTAGCGCGTGCGCGCTGGAAACAGTTCGGCCAGTGTTGCAGTTTGCGGGCCGGTGATGAGCGCGACCGCGATCACCGGGATGACCAGTAGCAGGAAAATAATCATGCGGTCAGTCTGCAGCGTATCGGCATGCTCCGTCCAGCCCTCGGCTTTCAGCGCGTCGGTGAGGGCAGCCGTACGGAAGCCCGCAACATTGCCGTGCGTGCCTATACGCACCAGCGTTTCGTCGAGTATCTGCGCAGGGCGCTGCGTGTAAGTCACGCCCAATTTTGCCAATAGTTCTTGGTTGCGTTCGCAGTCGTTGCGCGCGGGGGTGAACGGGCTATAGGCGCACGAATCGCCATACAGCATCACCGGCACTTCGCGATTGAAGCGCTCTAGCGAGGGGTTGCCATAATGCATCAGTCCCTTGTACACGGGCAAAATCGCCAGACAACCGAGCAGTAATCCGGCTAGTAGCACTGGTCTGCGGCCAATGCGGTCGGAAAGCCAGCCGCAAAGTATCGTCAGCGGGAACAGTAGCAGGGTGCTGGCCATCACCAGATACCCGGCCAGTTGCGGGTCAAGCCGAACCACGCTTTTTAGATACACATTGCTGTAAACCTGCGACGAGAAAAATAGCAGCGAGCCACCGGCGGAAATGCAGAAGAACAGCAGTGCCATACGGCCACGCGTGTGCGGATCGGCGAAGCATTCGCGCAGCGGCGCATGGGACAAGGCCTTGCTTTCGCGCAAGCGCTTGAACACTGGCGATTCGTGCAAATTCATACGGCTTTTAAGCGAGATCGCCAGCAACACGGCGGAAAATAAAAATGGCACGCGCCAACCCCAGGCGCTGAATTCCGCACTGCTAAGCAGTGTTTGCAGTAACAGCACCTGCAACGTGGAAACCAGAATGCCCAGCGGCCCCATCAATTGCAGCACGCTGGTATAGATGCCGCGCCGATTGGCGGGCGCATGCTCGGTGAGGTATACCGCAGAGCCGCCGATCTCGCCGCCGACCGAGAATCCCTGCAACAGGCGCAACACCAGCAGCAATGCGGGTGCCAACAGCCCAACTTGCTGGTAAGTAGGCAGTAGCCCCACGCCAAATGTCGCGACGCCCATCAACACGATGGTGGTGATGAAAATCGGACGGCGTCCGTATTTGTCGGCCAGCGAGCCGAACAGCGCCGCCCCGAGAGGCCGCACCAGCATGCCGACGCCGAACGTGGCCAAACTGGCCAGTAGCGCGGCGACCGGATTGTCCGGCGGAAAAAACAATACGCTGAAATAGGTGGCGAGCGAAGCGAACGTCAGGAAGTCATACCATTCCAGAAACGTGCCAAAGCAGGCTGCGATGATGACTTTGCGCTGGATGGCGGGGGATTCGTCTGGTGGAGGTAGCATGGGCATGGAAGTGGTAATAAATAAACGAACTGATTCAACAGCGAGTTTAGCAGATTGAAATTTTTACTCTGGCCCGAATAGCCGGATAAACAGTCAAAATAGGCCGTTCAACGGCCTCAGATGGTCATTTGCCATGCTGCGTCACTGTTTAACTGAAGAAAATATGTACTACAGTACGATTTAATTCCTGCCCCAATGGGAGTAACATTTCTCGTATGGCGAGCTTCCGTGATGAGGACTTGAATTCGGGATCGCCAACACAGAAGGAGGACAATCATGAGTTGCCAAGATAGGGATGATGACAGAAATTTTGCCGCTCCAACCGAACCGTTACTTAATAATATTGGGCCCGGTTGCTTTATTAAAGTGCGTGATGGGAAAAATTGTTTTTGGGCCGAAATCAGCTCAGTCAACGAAGGGGTATTTACCGGTGTCGTCCGCAGCGCGCTCGCTACTCCCAAGTGCCAGCCTAAGCCTTCAAACACCGGCATAGAAATATTTGCTCGTGAGCAGATTGTTGCTCTGGGATGCGACCGATATTGCTGGTGCTGATGAAATCAGCAATGGGTTTGAAAAGCTGAACCATTGATAGTTTCCTCGCGAACTGGAAATTGCTCAAATAGCGGGAGACTTGTAGGTTCTTGCGTCCCGCGTTACCTTCATTTTCTGAGATACCTGCAAGCCGATTGTTTGATGGTGCCCCGAAGACGAATCGAACGTCCGACCTACCCCTTAGGAGGGGGTTGCTCTATCCACTGAGCTACCGAGGCGCGACGCGCATTCTAACGTAAAATTCCTGTGGCTAACCAATGCAAACTTGAAAGATATGGGCGCATCGGAAATGATTCTGTTGCGGAGTAAGGAGTTGAAGCGCGCTAGCGCGTTCGGCTGTTATTATCTCGCTGTGGAATGAAGCGTCATTCCGGGGTGCGTACTGTTTGGCACGTTGCGGTATTTTGCGGCAAAAATACATGAGGGATTTGTGATGAAATGGCTGATATTGGGCGGGATAGTGGGGGCGTTGGCATTGCTGCTGACGAGCCAGATGGTGCGTGCAGGCGAGGTGCCAAAAGCGGGCGAGGCTGCGCCGGATTTCAAGCTGCCGGACCAGAATGGCCAAGTGCATACGCTACAGGAATATAGAGGCAAGTGGCTGGTGCTGTATTTTTATCCCAAGGACGACACCCCCGGCTGCACGCAGGAGGCGTGCGCCTTCCGTGACGATTTGCATCAGCTGACCGAGCTCGGTGCGCAGGTGGTCGGCATCAGCGTGGACGACAGCACCAGCCATGCCGAATTCGCCAAAAAATATCATTTACCATTTCCGTTGTTGGCGGACAAAACAACGGAGGTGGCTGCGCGTTATGGCGTGCTGACCAATCTTGTGCTGATCAAGGTGGCACGTCGCTACACCTTTTTGATCGACCCGCAGGGAAAGATTAGCAAGGTGTACGACAAGGTCGAGACCTCGCGCCACTCGAAGGAGATCATCGAAGACATGAAGCGCGTGTCCGGCAAGGTATAATCACGCTTTATCAAATAGACGCAGCACTGGGCGGTGCATTTGCCACCCTGAATCCTCGATCCCGTATTCTCGATCCTGAACTATCTATCCTGATTTTCGAATCCTCAATTTTTAAAGAATATATTTGATGCCATACATTACGCTTGATAACGCCGCACTTGCATACGGCCATGTAGCACTGCTGGACCATGTGGATTTTCAACTGGATGAGGGCGAGCGCGTCGGCCTGATTGGTCGTAACGGCGGCGGTAAATCCAGCATGCTCAAAGTGCTGGCGGGGCAGGCGGCGCTGGACGACGGTATCGTGTGGCGCGCGCCCGGTGTGCGCATCTGTTATGTCAGCCAGGAGCCTGCGCTGGATCCCGATGCGACCGTGTTCGACGAAGTGTCGCGCGGGCTGGGTGAGTTGCAGCAGATCATCACCGCCTACCATCATTTGTCGCACCAACTGGCCGAGCCGGATGCGGATTACGAAACTTTGCTGGAGGCAATGCAGCCGTTGCAGACCAAGCTGGAAGCGCAAAACGGCTGGGCGGTGCAGGCGCGCATCGAGACCGCGATCCAGCGACTGGAGTTGAATGCGGACAGCCGCGTCGGCGATCTGTCCGGCGGCGTGCGCAAGCGTGTGGCGCTGGCGCAGGCGCTGGTGGCCGAGCCGGATGTGCTGATTCTGGACGAGCCGACCAACCATCTCGATTTCTCTTCGATTGAATGGCTGGAAGGCCTGCTGAACAATTTTCGCGGCAGCGTGCTGTTCGTGACGCATGACCGGCGCTTCCTGGATAACGTCACCACGCGCATTGTCGAATTGGATCGCGGCAAGCTGGCCAGCTTCCCCGGCAATTTCGCCGCCTATCTGCGTACCAAAGAGCTGATGCTGCAGGACGAGGCGGTGCTGAATGCCAAGTTCGACAAGGTGCTGGCGCAAGAGGAGATATGGATACGTCAGGGTATCAAGGCGCGCGGCGTGCGTAACGAGGGACGAGTGCGTCGTCTGGAGCAGCTGCGGCGCGATCGTGCGGTGCGGCGCGAGCGCGTGGGCAAGGTGGAGATGAACCTGGAGGCGGGTGATCGCTCAGGCAAATTGGTGGCGGAACTGAGCAACGTGAGCAAGAAATACGGCGAGCGCAAGATCATCGATGATTTCTCCTGCCGTATTCAGCGCGGCGACAAGATCGGGCTGCTGGGCCCCAATGGTGCGGGCAAGAGCACGTTGCTTAAAATCATTCTCGGTGAATTGGAACCGGACAGCGGTGAGGTCAAGCTCGGTACCAAGTTATCGGTGGCTTATTTCGACCAGCTGCGCGCGCAACTGGACGAGGAAGCCACGCTGGCCGACACGATCAGCCAAGGAGCAGATTTTATCGAGATCGGTGGTGCGAGGAAGCACGTGATCAGCTACCTCGGCGATTTCCTGTTTGCGCCGGAACGTGCGCGTTCGCCGGTAAAGAGTTTATCCGGCGGCGAGCGCAACCGTCTGTTGCTGGCGCGCCTGTTCAGCCGCCCGGCGAATGTGCTGGTGCTGGACGAGCCGACCAACGACCTCGACATTGAAACGCTGGAGCTGTTGGAAGACCTGCTGGCCGAGTATGACGGCACGCTGTTTCTGGTCAGCCATGACCGCGCCTTTCTCGATAACGTGGTGACGCAGGTGATTGCCTTTGAGGGCGATGGCAAGCTGATGGAATATGTCGGCGGCTATGAGGATTGGGTGCGTGTGAAGAAGCACGAGGCGGCGCAGCAATCTTCCCCGCGCGAGGCTGTAACACCCAAGCCTGCGACTCAAGCGCCAGTCAAATCCAAGCCGGCCAGTAAGCTGACCTTCAAAGAGTTGCAGGAGTTGGAAAAGATCCAGCCGCTGATTCAGGCGTTGGAGTGCGAACAGGCCGAGATCGGTGCCATTCTGGTGGCGGGGAAAATATACCGAGATGATCCCAAGCAGGCCAAGAAGCTGCAGGCGCGCGCCAGCGAAGTCGAGGAGGAGCTGCTCAAGTTGATGGTGCGTTGGGAGGAGCTGGAAAATCGCGCTGGGTAGCGTGGCCCTTTGGGTGCGCTATTCATGACCGTTAAAGTATACAAATCTGGATTTTTTCTCGCTGAGTGTTCGAGGGAAGTAATGGAAAACAAGAAATTCCGTTTGGTAACGCGCAGTGATTTTGATGGTTTGGTGTGCGCTGTATTGTTAAAGCATCTCGATATGCTGGGCGATATCGAGTTTGTCCATCCCAAGGATATGCAGGATGGCAAGGTTAAAATTGGCGCGGATGATATTACCGCCAATTTGCCCTATGTGGCAGCGGCGCATCTGTCGTTTGATCACCACCTATCTGAGACTATCCGTAACAGCGGCGAACGCCTCAACCATGTCATCGACCCGCAGGCACCTTCTACTGCGCGCGTGATTTATGAGAATTTCGGCGGAAGAAAGTTGTTCCCTGCGGACTGGGATGAGCTGATGGCTGCGGTGGACAAGGCCGATTCGGCCCAGTTCTCGCGCGAGGAAATTCTGCATCCGGCAGGCTGGGTATTGCTCAATTATTTGATGGATGCACGTACCGGTCTGGGGCGTTTTCACGATTTCAGAATTTCCAACTACAGACTGATGATGGATCTGGTTGATTACTGCAAGGATCACTCCATCGAACATTTGCTGCAGCTACCGGATGTAAAGGTTCGCGCGGATATGTATTTTGATCACGAAGACAGGTTCAAAGAACAGATATTGCGTTGCGCCAAAGTGTTCGGAAATCTGGTGGTGCTGGATTTGCGCCACGAGGAAATAATTTATGCGGGCAACCGTTTCATGATCTATGCGCTCTTTCCCGAAAACAATATTTCTATCCATGTGCTGTGGGGCGTGCAACGGCAGAACACTGTTCTTGCTGTCGGAAAATCCATCATCAACCGCAACTCGAACACGAACATCGGTGAGCTGATGTTGCAATACGTGGGCGGTGGTCACGTCAATGCGGGCACCTGCCAGGTAGCAAATTACATGGCAGACGCTGTACTGGGTGAATTGAAAGTTAAAATTAATGCGGATGGATGAGTGGCTGCCATGCCCAGCGTTTGCAGGGCTGTAAGGTAAACAGGGTGTGTATGATGCCCATGTGTAGTTGTAATGAAGTTAATCAATAATGAGGTGGGCCTGTGAGTGATGAAGGTGCGGAGGCAGGGCAACATGATTTTCACGGGAAGAGTGCGGCTAAAAGCGTCGACCACAGAAAGGGTAATCGTCATCCGTTGCATTGGCGGATTGCATTGGTCTATGACAATGGCGGCAAGAATGAGATTTATCATGGTCGCACCCACGATATTTCTGTGACGGGAGCGAGTATCTATGTTGATCATAATATTTTCCTGACTGAAGTGGTTATGCTGCTTGCCGTGCCGCCGCTGCATATCGGGAAGAAGGAAACCATCATCGAAATTAAGTGCCGCATGATCTATACCGTACTCGACGGAGAGCAGCGCCGCTTTCGTATTGGTATACGCTTCCTGCATTTCAAGGCGGATGGCAAGAAAATCCTGACCGACATTTTGTCCAAACGGGTTATTCCCAAAGCACCGCAGTCGTCTACTTCGGGTTAAAAGTTCTGTTGGTGACTTGCGGTCTGATCGACCTGCCGCATAAAGC
>Ga0315271_10002603_pt1 | contig 11310 bp, 7 predicted proteins | sample C3_top_MG_FD_204664 | JGI IMG/M metagenome (GOLD analysis project Ga0315271, IMG submission 204664) | Sediment microbial communities from Yellowstone Lake, YNP, Wyoming, USA - C3_top | ecosystem: Environmental > Aquatic > Freshwater > Lake > Sediment | place: USA: Wyoming | collected 2017-08-01
ACGCGATGACGTCGATCCAGGCGAGGGCCGACTGCTTGGTTCCGGCCTGCTTGAGCGATGTCGAGAACCGCTCCGTGTCGGCGAGCGACTCGCCCGATCCGGCGTCCAGGACGCTCTTGACGAAGGCTGGGCTGGAGCCGATGACGACGACGTCGTCGGTCACCGCATACGCGATGGACAGGTCGGACGGTGCCTCGACGGCACCCCCGGTCGCCTGGCCCAGGATCCCGCCCAGCCCTCCGAGGTTGAGGAGCGTGATCGTGGTCCCGTTGTGGTCCTCGGTGGTCACCGACAGACCGGCAGATCCTCCCCCGAGCTGGATGAGGCCCGTCACCTGCGAGAACAACCGCTCGGCAGCAGCCGCGTCGGTCGGCGTGAGCACGAGGCCACCGGCGATCGAGTCGCCATCACGCGTCACGACGATCCCGGCCTCGTCCATCCAGCCCGTCATGCCCTCGAACCCGCCAAACAGGGCGAGGGCCTGGTCCACCTGCGCAACGGTGTCTTTCAGGCTCGGCTCGGCAGCCAGCATCTTCTTTGCCCGGGCAAGGGCCGCCGCGGCGTCATGCCCTTCGACGAGGACGACGGTGGTCGGCGGCACCAGCCCCGGAATCTTCGATTCCGTGTTCTTGGCGGGATCGGACCCGGCACCGTGCGGCCAGCGCGTGTCGACGGTCAGCGAGCCATCCTTGGCCTGGAGCGAGGCAGCCATCCACGGCACCGGCGAGCTCGTCAGGAACGCCGGCAGCTCGGGGATCATGGAGGCCGCGGCGTCCCCAAGCAGTCCCTGCGCGCCACCGACGATCGCGGCCATGTCGAGGTATGCGAAACCGAGGCGGTCACCGCTGACCGATGCCTCCGCCTCCTGGAACTGGGGCACGGACGGGAGGCCCTTCGTGCCGCCGGTGTCGATCGACGCCTTGACGGACGCCACGTCGCCGATGGCGAGGGTGGGTCCCACGATCGCGTATGCGCCGTGCATGCCCCCGGACGCGCCCGCCCCGTCCTTGGGCGTGACGAGGGTGATGGTCACGCCGTTGTACGTCTCCGTGGAGGTGGTGGCACCGGACTCCTGTACCAGGCCACTCGCCCACGCACTGGCCTTCGTGCTGTCCTTCGTCCCGAGGAGCACCAGCGCGCGGCCGGCTGCGGGATCCGCGGTTGCGGGGACGGGACCGACGCTGCCGCCGATCTGGCCGTTGAACCACGGGTCGATGTCCGCCTTGTAGGCCTGTGCGCCGCCGCTGGCTGCCCCGACCAGGCGGTCCAGCACCTCGGACAGCTTGACCGGGAAGGCCGCCTGGTCCTCGAAGCCCGGGAAGGCCTTCATGACCTTCGGCAGCTCGGCGGACTGGCTGCCCGGCAGGTCGAGGCGGAGCTCGCCGTAGACGACGCTGTCTGCCGGGGTCCATGCCAGGACAGCCGGATCGCCGGCCTCCGAGGTGAGGATCCGGGTCGCGCCGAACGCGAGGCCGGCAACCACGAGCACGACGACGGCAGCGACGATCCACTTGAGCGGGTTGCGACCCGTCTTGCGGGACGCGCCCTCGGGCGCCGCCGCGGCGGGCTCGGGCGCAGTGGCCACGGCCGACCCGGCGGCGACGTACGCAGGGATGGCGGGCGCTGCCTCAGGCTGGGCGGCGGGCGGCGCAGGCGGTGGCGGCGGCTCGACGGCTGGCCCCTGCTCGGGTGCCGGCGGCGGTGCAGCCGGCTCGGCCGGCGGCTGGTAGGACTGGGTCGGATCCTGGTCGGTCATCGTGTCATCCCCTCGCCGCCCTAGCGGCGCCCGAGCAGCTGGCCCATCGCGGCGCGGCGTCCGCCGGCCCCGGAGAGCTGCTTCATGAGCTTCTGCATCTCGCCGAACTGCTTGATCACCCGGTTGACCTCGGGCAGCGTCGTGCCCGAGCCCTTGGCGATGCGGCGCCTGCGTGAGGCATTCAGCACGCCAGGCTCCCTGCGCTCGCGCAGCGTCATCGACAGGATGATCGCCTCGACCCGCTTCATGTCCCCGCGGTCCACGGCGGCCTGTGCCTCCTTGGCCATGCCGCCCATGCCCGGGATCATCGACATGACCTGGCCCATCGGGCCCATCTTCTGCACCTGGCGCATCGAGTCCAGCATGTCCTCGAGCGTGAAGGAGGCTTTGCGAACCTTCTCCTCGAGCTTCGCGGCCTGCTTCTCGTCGAAGGCGTCCTGCGCCCGCTCGACAAGGGTGAGCACGTCGCCCATGCCCAGGATCCGCCCCGCGAGACGGTCGGGGTGGAAGACCTCGAGGGCGTCCGTCTTCTCTCCCGTGCCCAGGAACTTGACCGGGATCCCGGTCACGGCACCAATCGACAGGGCGGCGCCGCCACGGGCGTCGCCGTCGATCTTGGTCAGCACCAGGCCGGTGACCTTGACGGCCCCCGCGAAGCCCTGGGCGACGGTCACGGCCTCCTGGCCGGTCATGGCGTCCACGACCAGGAGGGTCTCGACGGGCTTCGTGGCCGCGGCGACGGCACGGATCTCGTCCATCAGCGCTTCGTCGATCGTGAGACGGCCCGCCGTGTCGATGATCACCGTGTCGCGGCCGATCCGCTTCGCGTGCTCGATGCCCGCGCGGGCGATGTCCACGGTTGGGGTGCCGACCGGCGCCCGGTAGACGGCGATGTTGAGGCTGCGGCCCAGCGTCTCGAGCTGGTCGGCGGCTGCCGGACGATACGGGTCCGCCGCGACGAGGAGGGGCTGCCGACCGAGCTTGACGATGTGCTTGGCGAGCTTGGCGGCGGTGGTCGTCTTGCCCGAACCCTGGAGCCCCACGAGGGCGACGACCGCGGGGTTCCCGACAAGCCGGAAGTTGCGGTCGCCCGCTGAGAGCAGCGCGGTCAGCTCCTCGTTGACGATCTTCACGACCTGCTGGCCCGCCGTCAGGCTGTCGAGGATGTCCGCGCCCAACGCGCGCTCGCGGACGCGCGCGACGAACTCCTTGACAACCTTGAAGTTGACGTCGGCCTCGAGCAGCGCGAGGCGGACCTCGCGCATCGCGGCGTCGAGGTCCGCTTCGGTCACGCGGCCGCGACCGGTCAGCCCGGCGAGGGTCTTGCGGAGGCGATCGCTGAGACTGTCGAACATGCGAAGACGGCAACCCTTGCTGTCGTGGGGTCCGGCCGCACGGCAGCTGCCGGCGGGGGGTGCGCGGGTTCTGGCGACACCGAGGCGTGGGAAGTGTACGCCATGCCCCGCCGCGACGCCCCTGCCGGCCCTCCCGCCGGTACCCTCGCGGGGTGGTTTCCGACCCCCTGATGGATCCCGTCCCGCCCGTGCACGGGGAGGCCCCGTCCCCCGGCCTGCGCCGCAACCGCGCGTTCATGCTGGTGTGGAGCGCGGCCACGATCTCGGTCTTCGGGAGCTTCGTCACGCGGATCGCGCTGCCGTTCGTGGCGATCCTGGTCCTCGGGGCCGGCCCCGTGCAGATGGCCGTCCTGCGGAGCCTGGAGCTGGTCGCAGCGCTGCTGGTGGGGTTCGTGGCCGGGGCGTGGGTCGATCGCCTCCGCCGGCGGCCGGTGATGATCTGGGCGGACGCCGGACGGGCGATCCTGCTGGGCAGCATCCCGGTGGCCGCCCTGGGCGGCTGGCTCAGCCTGCCGCAGGTCTTCCTCGTGGCGGCGCTGGCCGCGGTGCTGACCACCTTCTTCGACGTGGCAGATCGCGCCTACCTGCCCTCGATCGTCCCCCGTGGCGAGCTCGTGCGGGCCAACAGCGCGCTGACGGCAACGAGCTCGGCGGTGGAGTTCGCGGCCTTCGGCGTCGCTGGGGTGCTGGTCAACCTCCTGACGGCCCCGATCGCGATCCTGGTCGACGCACTCTCGTTCGTCGTCTCCGCCGTGCTCCTCGGCGGCATCCGGCGGCCGGAGGCGCCGCCGCCGGCTGTGGAGGACCGGGAGCCCGTCATCCACGAGATCGCGGTTGGCCTCCGACTCGTCGTCCACGATCCGGTGCTGCGCGGCCTGGTCGGCGGGGCGATGGGGCTCGCGGCGATGTGGGGGATCTTCGGGGCGACGTGGCTCCTGTTCGTCACCGAGGAGCTCCACCTGGAGCCGGCGGTGATCGGCGTGATCGCGGCGCTGGGCGGCCTCGGCTCCCTGTTCGGTGCGCTCGTCGCCGAGCGCCTGACGCGACGGCACGGGGTCGGGCGGGTCGTGATCGCGGCGATGTTCGTCGCTGCATTGGGCAACCTGCTCATCCCGCTCGCACCCGCATCACTTCCGCTCATCGCGATCGCCTGCCTCCTCGGCCAGCAGCTCATCGGCGACACGGCGGTCACGGTCTTCGACGTCACCGAGGTCTCGATCCGCCAAGCCCGCGTCGCGGACCACCAGCTGGGGCGCGTCAACGCCACCGTCCGCGTGGCGATGGTGCTGGCACAGCTGGCGGCCACCCTCGCCGGGGGCCTTCTGGCCGAGGCGATCGGCCTCCGCGGCGCGGCGTTCCTGGCGCCAATCGGCGCGCTGCTCGGCGCAGCGGCGCTGTACGCGTCACCGGTGCGCCGGCTCCGGCAGGTGGACCAGGCGGCGGAACCGGCTGAACGCTAGTCGAACCGGCCGCGCGCTAGTCGAAGAGCGCCTCCACGAAGGCGTCGGGATCGAACGGGAGCAGGTCTTCAGCCCGCTCCCCCACCCCGACGAACCGGACCGGGACGCCGAGCTCCCGCTCGATGGCGAACACGATCCCGCCCTTCGCCGTCGAGTCCAGCTTCGTGAGCACGACACCCGACAGGCCGACCGCCTCGTGGAAGGCCTTGGCCTGGGCCAGCCCGTTCTGGCCTGTGGTCGCATCGAGGACGAAGAAGGTCTCCACCCGCGCCCCCGGCAGCCGCTTGTCGATGACGCGGCGGACCTTGGCCAGCTCCTCCATGAGGTTGGACTTCGTGTGGAGCCGCCCGGCCGTGTCAGCGATCAGGATGTCCGCGTGCCGGGCGATCGCCGCATCGAGGGCGTCGAACACGACCGCGGCCGGGTCGGCGTTCGGCGCATGGGCCACGATCTCGCTGTCCGTCCGTTGCGCCCAGATGCGGAGCTGGTCGATGGCGGCAGCCCGGAACGTGTCGGCGGCGGCGAGGACCACCCGGCGCCCGTTCGCGCGCTCTCGCGCTGCGAGCTTGCCGATCGTGGTCGTCTTGCCGGTTCCGTTGACGCCCACCACCAGGACGATGGCGGGGGCTCCGTCCACGGCCGGGACGGGCTCCCAGTGCTCGGCGTCCCGCTTCGCCAGCAGGCCGGCCAGCTCCTGCCGCACGGCCTCCTCGGCAGTGACATCACGGCGTCTACGGGCCCGCTCCACGATGTCCATGGACAGGGCGGCACCGACGTCGCCGGTGATCAGCGTCTCCTCGATCTCGTCCCAGTCGGCGCCACCGGCCATGCCGAACGCCGTCCGCAACCGCGCGCCGAACCCGGTCCGGGACTTCTCGAGACCCTGCTCAAGCTGCTCGCGCTCCCGCTCCCGGCGGGCCGCGTCGGCCTTCTCGGGACTCCAGTCCGCGCCCCATGCCCACTGCGGCTGCGGATCCGGGTCGGGGGCGGGTGCCGGCGCGCCTGGAACGGGCTGGACCACGCTCCCAAGCACGGCGTTCGGCCCCGGGACGAGGTCCAGCTCGAGCCCGGTCGGCTCGGCGATCATCCCGTCGACGGGCGTCGTCGTCGTCTGCCACTCGTCACCGATGAGGTCGACCACCTCGCCGGGCGCCTCGTCGGCGATCTCCGGCTGCTCCGGCTGCTGGGGCTGCTGCGGCGTCGAGCCGCGGCGGAACAGGCGCACGCAGGACCTCCGGGTCAGCCGGCCGCGCCGTCCGCGAGGACCGCACTGGCCTCGCTCCGGCGGTGGTCGGCGATGGCCTGCGCCTCATCGAGGCGGAGGCTGATCACGCGGCTCACCGAGTCGTCGCCGACCGTGACGCCGTAGAGGGCGTCGGCCGACTCGATCGTGCCGCGGTTGTGGGTGATGACGATGAACTGCGTGCGCGCCGACAGCTCGCGCAGCGCCTCGGTGAAGCGCCCCACGTTGGCCTCGTCGAGCGCCGCGTCGACCTCGTCGAGGACGCAGAAGGGCGCAGGACGGACCTCGAGCATCGCGAACAGCAGCGCGACGGCGGTCAGCGCCCGCTCGCCACCGGAGAGCATGGCCAGGCCCTGGGGCTTCTTGCCAGGCGGTCGCGCCGTGATCTCGATGCCGGTCGCGGACAGGTCCGCCGGATCCGTCAGGGTGAGCCGGGCGAACCCGCCGCCGAACAGCTGCTGGAACCTGGCGTCGAACGCCGCCTCGAGGGCCGCGAACGTGGCCCGGAACTGGGTGGCGATGAGGATGTCGAGGTCCGCGATCAGCGCGCGGGTCTTGACGATCGCCTCGCGCAGGTCCCGGTGCTGGCCATCGAGCGTCTCGAGGCGCTCGCGGACCGAGCGGTACTCGTCCACCGCGAACGGGTTCGCGGCACCGAGCTCGTGGAACCGGCGGCGGAGCGTGGCCAGCCGTCCCGGCGTCGGCTGCTCGGCGTCGGGCGGTGCCTCGGCCCAGCGCGGGGCGAGCACCTCGAGGGCGGTCTCGAGGGCGGCCGTCTCCGAGCCCGCGGCCTCGTCCACGTCGGCCAGGCCGGCCGCATCGTCGCCGCTCCTCGCATCGTCGCTGCCGCCCGCCGCCTGCCTGACCTCGTCCGCCGCAGCGGGTGCCAGCTCCGTGCCCGCCGCCGCAGCGAGGTGTCGCAGGCCCACCTCACCGAGACCCGCAAGCTCCACCAGGAGCTGCTCACGGAGCGAGTCCAGCCCAAGCCGCGCCTCCATCACCGCGACGTCCGCAGCCCGGACGCGGTCATCGGCGCTGCGGAGGCGCTCCCGTGCCGTCGTGGCATCCCGCTCGGCCTCGGCCAGGCGCGCCCGTTCCGCGCGATCGTCGGCAAGGAGCGCCTCGAGCGCCTCACGCGCTTGCGCTTCCCGTGACGCCGCCGCGGCGAGGTCCCCGGCCACCGCGTCACGCTCGTCGCCGGCAGCCCGCTCGCGCTCGCCGAGGGCCGCGAGGTCCCGCTCCGACGATGCGATCCGGCCCTCGGCCATCGCCAGCGCGGCCTCGGCCCGTGCCCGACGCCCCTCGGCCTCGCGCCGGGCCCGCTCGTGGACCGCGACGTCCGCGGCCAGACGGTCGCGACGGACCCGGAGCTCGCCGACCCGGCTCTCCCAGGCCGACAGTGCCTCGGCCTCGGGGGCCCCGGCGACGCCAGAGGCTCCCCCCGGCGAGACCGCAGCAGGCCCGGCTTCGAGCGCGGCCATCGCCCCCGCGAGCCGGGCTGCCTCGGACCCCAGTCGCTCCGCCTGCGCTACGTGCCAGGCCGCCTCGCGGGCCGCGGCCTCGAGATCCCGGCCCGCCGACCGCTCGAGATCCTCGGTCCGGCGGCGGCGAGCCGCCGCAGCCGATTCGGCCGTGCGGGCAAGCTCCAGCGCGGCGCGCGCCTCGGACGCCCCGGCGGCTGCCGAGACGGTCGCCTGCTCCGCCTCCCCGGCCTCGGCCTCGAGCACGGCGACCTCGCGGGCCAGCCGTTCTGCCTCGGCCCGTCGCTCGAGCGGCGAGTCGCCGCGGCCAATCCGCATCGTGAGCGCGTCGACGACCGCACTCCCGTCGCGGGTGACGGCAAGCCACCCCAGCGGCAGGACCGGCTGCAGTTCGAGCGCGGCCGCGACATCGGGGGTCCACGCCACGCGTCCGAGCAGCGCGCGGACGGCTCCATTCGGATCTCGCCGGACTGCCTCGGCCAGGCGCCCCCCGCCGACGGCCGCAAGCACGTCCTCGAGACGCCGCAGCTCCGACGGCGTGCCGCCGCCGGGAACCTTGTCAACGGCGGTCACCCGCTCGCGCACGACCACGTGCCCACGCTCGCCCGCGAGCGCGATCGCGCCTCCACGTTCGACGACGTAGGCCCGTGCCAGCTCGCCCAGCGCTGCCTCGACCGCGGTCCGCAGGGACGGCTCCACGCCCAGGTCCTCGTCCACGCGACGTCCGCCGAGCTTGCGGGCTGCGCGTGCGATGCCACGCTCCTCGTCCTCGGCGAGACGGCGCTCCACCTGCTCCAGCCGCGCCCGGGCGCCCGCCAGCGTCGAACCCGTCCGAGCCGCCCGTTCCGCGGTGGCGCGCTTGGTCCCTTCTGCAGCGTCGCTGCGAGCGCGCGCCGCCTCGCGCGCCTCGACCGCCGCGGCCTCGTCTGCGGCAGCCGTCACGTAGCCGGCATGCGCCGCCGCCAGCGTCTCCTCCAGACGCTCCCGGCGTCCCGCGGCCTCGGCCGCCTTCGCGCGTTCGTCGCCTGCCCGTCGCTCCGACTCCTGGTGCCGCCGCCGGGCCGTCTCCGCCTCCGCCTCGCGCGCAGCCTCGGCCCGGCGCAGGGTGGCCAGCTCGTCGCCCCGGGCGCGTGACGCCGCCCGGAGCGAGCCCAGCTCCGCGAGCGCCTCGGCGAGGGCCCGATCGGCATCGGCAAGAGCCGCCTCGAGCTCGAGATCCCACTCCGGAACCGCCTCTGCCAGGATCCGCCGCTGGGCCGCGAGGTCCGCCTCTGCCGCGGACCGCTCGCCGGCGATGCGGACGCGGTCGCGGGCGGCGGCGGTGATCTCGCCCGCTGCCCGAGCCTCGCGAAGGCCGAGACCGGTCAGGTCACCGCGCGCAGCCTCGTGGATGACGCGGCGCTCACGCTCGACCTCCGCCCGAAGCGACATCGACGTCGCGATGTCGGTGACAGTGGACTCCGCGAGCTCGAGCGCCTCGAGCGCCCGGTCCGTCTCCAGCCGAAGTGCCTCGCGGCGCCGCTCGGCGTCGGCGGAGCGGCGCGACGCCTCGTGCCAGCGCCCGTGCGCGGCGGCGATGAGCGCGGCCGCGAGCTCCTCGCCGGCCGTCAGGCGGGATGCCTGCTGCTCGGCCAGCTGGCCGAGCCGTCGGGCCTGCGGGCGCAGCTCGGCGAGGATGTCCTCGACGCGTGCCAGGTTCGCCTCCGCCTCGGCCAGCTGCTCTTCCGCCTTGCGGCGCCGGCGCTCATGCCGGCGGACCCCGGCGACCTCCTCGAACAGCGGCCGCCGCTCCTCGGGCCGCAGGGACAGCGCCTGATCGACCATGCCCTGGCCGATGAACAGGAATGCGTTGTCGGCGAGGCTCGCGCTGTCGAGCAGGTCCACGAGGTCGCGCAGCCGGACGCGCTGCCGGTTGAGCAGGTAGTCGTTCTCACCCGACCGGTAGAGGCGCCGGCCGAGCTCGACGACCGTGTACTCGACCGGGAGCAGGGCGTCACCGTTGTCGAGGATGAGGGTCACATCCGCCATCCCCTGCGCGCTCCGCTTCTCGGACCCCGCCCAGATGACGTCCTCGCTCTTCCGGATGCGGAGCGACCGGCCCTGCTCTCCCAGCGCCCAGCGAAGGGCGTCAGCCAGGTTGGACTTCCCGGACCCGTTGGGACCGACGATGGCGCTGATGCCAGGGCCGAACTCCACGACGGTGCGCTCGGCGAAGGACTTGAACCCCTGGACGCGCAGGCCCAGGAGACGGGCCGGCGCGCTCACGATCCGGGCTGACCCGCGACGACGACCCCCGCGGCGTCCTCGGCATCGGTGACGTCCTCGGCATCGGCCGACCCGTCCTCGCGCCTGGAGGCCTCGGCACCCGCAGCCGGCCGGGCGGCACGGGACTGCAGGCGCTCGGCCCTGATGACCTCCAGCGCCTGGGCGGCCGCGAACGTCTCCGCGATCCGGCGGGACGGCCCCTCGCCCACGCCGAGCGTCCGCCCGCCGACGGCGACCTCGATCCGGAACTGCTTCTCGTGGTCGGGACCGACGGCCTCGAGGATCCGGTACTCCGGCCGCTCGCCGGTCGTCCGCTGGGTGTGCTCCTGGAGCCGGCTCTTGGGGCTCTTGAGCGCCGCGAGGGCCGAGTCGGCCGCGAGCTCGTCCTCGGCCCAGGCATGGACCCAGTCGCGGACCGCGTCCCAGCCCAGGTCGATGTAGATGGCGCCCAGCAGCGCCTCGAACGCGGACGCCAGGAGCGACGGACGCACGCGACCGCCGCGCTGGGCCTCGCCCTCGCCGAGCAGCAGGAACGACCCGAGGTCGAGACGCGCCGCGAGGCGGGCCAGCCCTGGGGTGCTCACGATGGCCGCGCGTCGCGCGGACAGCACCCCCTCATCGTCGTTCGGGTGGCGTCGGAACAGCGCCTCGGAGACGGCGAGGTTCACCACCGCGTCGCCAAGGAACTCCAGCCGTTCGTTGTGTCCCCGTGCGGCGTCGGGGTGCTCGTGCAGCCAGCTGCTGTGGACGAGCGCCTGCTCGAGCAGGTCCCGGTCGCGGATCGGAAGCCCGAGGCGCTCCGTCAGCGCTTCGGCAGGATGCATGTCGCCTCGGGCGACGCGATCAGGAGGCGCGCTCTTCGATGTAGTCCGCGGCGTCCTGCACCGTCCGGATCTTCTCGGCGTCCTCGTCGGAGATCTCGGTCCCGAACTCCTCCTCGAGGCTCATGATGAGCTCGACGAGGTCCAGGGAGTCGGCGTTCAGGTCGTCAACGAAGGATGCCTCAGGGACGACCTCTGCCTCGTCCACACCGAGCTGCTCGACGACGATCTTCTTCAGCCGATCGTAGGTGCTGGCCACTGCCTCACTCCTCAACTCGGGGTGTCCCGACGGGTTTCGTCCTGCTCCCGGACGACGCGTCCGAGAACTCCGTTTAGCAGCCGTCGCATCGGTTCGCCGGAGTACGTGCGAGCTAGCTCCACCCACTCAGCGATCGCCACCCGGGCCGGCGTCGCGGGGGAGTGTAGCACTTCGCAGAGGCCGCAACGCAGCAGGGCGCGGTCCATCCGGGCCAGCTGGACGACCGGGTACTGGGGCGCCGCGGCGGTGATCATGGCATCGAGCGAGTCGCGTTGGGCGATCACGTTGCGCACGATCTCGCGGGCGAGCACGGCCGTCTCCGGGTCCCCCTCGACCGCGAGATGGCGCTCGAGCACCGCGTCCGCGGTCCGCTGGCCGAACTCCGCCTCGAACACGGATGCGAGCGCGATGCGGCGTCCGGCGCGTCGGCTGCGGGAACGGTCCTCGGTCGCCCGCTCGCGCCGCGGACGCGGCGCGTCAGGCCCCGATGCCATCGACAAGGACCGTGACCCCACCGAGCTCGAGACCGAGCAGGCGCACGACGGCCGCGCCGACCGCGCCGCGGACCTGCTGCGTCAGCGGGACGAGCTGCTGGCGTGGACGCGCCACGAGCCAGATCGTCACGTGGACGCGGCCATCGCGGACCCGTACGCGGACCGGCGAGCCGGCA
>Ga0315271_10002604_pt1 | contig 11308 bp, 8 predicted proteins | sample C3_top_MG_FD_204664 | JGI IMG/M metagenome (GOLD analysis project Ga0315271, IMG submission 204664) | Sediment microbial communities from Yellowstone Lake, YNP, Wyoming, USA - C3_top | ecosystem: Environmental > Aquatic > Freshwater > Lake > Sediment | place: USA: Wyoming | collected 2017-08-01
GGAGCCATTTCGACTTCTGAACCTCCGACCCGTAGGCGAAAATGGGGAACATGACCAGGGAACTCTGCACGGAGGCAAACGACCGCAGCGCCGAATCGCCCCGTTCGAGCTCCTGCATGATGAGGCCCGAGGCGATCTGGTCCATGCCGGCGCAGCCGTATTTCTCGGGCAGCGTGGCCCCGAAGAGTCCCATCCGCGCCATTTCCGGGACGAGGTCCAGGGGGAATGTGCCCGCCTGGTAGTGGCGCGCGATGACCGGTAGAATCCGCTCTTCCACCCACTCGCGCACGGTGTCCCGGGTCATCTTTTGCTCGTCCGAAAGCAGGTCGTCCAGACGATAGTAGTCGGGGGATCGAAACTTGACTGGCATGGTCGCCTTCCCTCGCAGCTCATGGCAACGACCGCCGGGGTTCGCCCCGTCAAGCCGTCACCCGAGGCCCGAATTGTACCATCGGCGGAGGCAGAAAGAGAGGCCGCCTGATGGCGGCCTCTCTGGTACTCTCGAGCGTTTCCCGATCAGGCGCCTTCTGGCGCCGGCGTCACCTCGGGCGGTGACTTGGGGGGCATCTTGCCAGGCACGCTTCGACGCCCCGCCTTCTTCTTAGTGGTCTTTTTGGGAGCCGAGGTCCCGGTCGGTCGGACGGGTTTGGACGCGGCCCGCGTCCGGTCCTTGCGCGCGCCCGCGGCAGCGGGTGGTCCCGTCTTTCGCCCTGCGGGTTGTTTCTTCGTGCGATTTTCGGGCTGGGCCTTCTTGCGCCCCGTCGCCTTCGGCCCGCGCGACTTTCGGGCAGGCGCGGGTGCCGTTTCCAGCGCGAGGGAGGTCAACGCCCAGAGTCCCCTCTGGGTGCCGGCTTTCACCAAGCCCTCCTTGCGGAGGGATCCGAAGTTCTGGCGGCCCGTGGGCGGCATGGGGAGGTTTTCCGCCAGGTAGCAGGCTTGGATGTGCCGGTCGCCCACCTGCGTTTCGCCCCGAGAATGCCAGAACCGCATGTACTGGAGGTAGCGGGCTTTGTTGCTCTCGACCTTTTTGCCCTTCATGTAGGCCTTGAGGACCGTCGCATCCGCAGATACCTCTTGGCGCGGCTCTCTTGCAGACTTCTTGCGTCGCGCTGGAGCCCTCTGCTTGGCACCGCGCTTCGTCTTCGCACGATCTTCAGGCGCCGCCTCTTGAAAGGGCTCCAGACCACTCTCTTCTGCAAGAAAGGCCTCGACGTAGGCTTCGACGAACGCGCGATCTCCCTCCACGTCGATCTCGAACTCGCCTTGGCGGATATGGATCCTGTACGATTTTTCTTGCATGTGCGTCTCCTTTGACAAGTGCCCTCTATTTCTGAGATTAGGTTGATGGTCCGGGGATGTCAAGCTATGAGTTGTCTCAGAAATGCAGACGCGGGGCCGAAGCCCCGCGGCGGTACATTCGATGGCTACAGGTCGGTTCCGCTCAGCAGCGTTCGCGCGAATGGCCGGCCGCGGCGGCGAGAGCCACCTTCAGCGCCTCTCCGGGGAGGAAAGGCAGGACGCCCATGATGAGGGCAAGACGCAGGTCCAGGCGCAAGAGGAAGGCCAGCCAGGATGCCCCGAGGGCCAGAATGCAGAGCGAGCCCGATGCCATCAAGGCCACCCTGGGCCACACGCCCCCGCGAGCCGCTCTGGGCCACAGGGAACCCACGAGCAGGGAGACCGGCAGAAAGGCCCACAGGTACCCGGCCGTTGGACCGACGAGGTGCGCGGCGCCCATGGCGGCACCGGCGAAGACCGAGACGCCGACGGCGCCCGCGCCCAGGTAGAGCCCCTGCACCCCCAGCGACCATCCGGAACCCAACCACGCGGCCCCCGCCAAAACGGCGAGAGTCTGGAGGGTCACGGGGACGGGCGTGAAGGGGAGGGGGATCTCGACGAAGGCCCCGAGAACGGTGGCGAAGAGGAAGAACGCAGACAAGGTGAGACGCTCGAAAACGGCCCCCCCGACCTTCACATTCAGCGCCCCCAGCGCTCGATCCATGGTCATCCTCCTGCTAATCTGCCCCATTCCATCCATTGGCCGCCGGATGTGGCCAACTCTGCCCCCGGCTATGGTTCTTTATGGCATCAGAGCTCGCTTTTGTCAACCTTTCGCCGCGAACTGAGTGTAATAGAGGTGGGCGTAGAGACCGTTCTGGGTGAGCAGGTCCGCGTGACGGCCGCGCTCCACGACGCGGCCTTTCTTGAGCACCACGATGGTTTCGGCATCCTGGACGGTGGAGAGCCGGTGGGCCACCACCACCGCCGTCCTCCCCTGCAGGAGTTCTCGAAGGGCCTGCTGGATGAGCGCCTCCGTCTGGCTGTCCACGCTCGCCGTGGCCTCGTCCAAGACGAGGATGCGCGGGCCAGGGGCCAGGGCCCTGGCGAAGGACACGAGTTGCCTTTCGCCCTGAGAGAGAACGGTTCCGCGCTCGTTCACGGGATGCTCCAACCCGTCGGGAAGTCGCGCCAGGACCATGTGTGCCCGGCTCACGTCCAGCGCACTGGCCATCCTTTCCTCGGACACCTCGTCGTGGAGGGCGATGTTCCGCCGGATGGTTCCGGCGAAGAGGAAGAGATCCTGTTGGACGAACGCAAATTGCCGCCGCAGTTCCCGGACGTCCCAGTCCTCGATGGGGATGCCGTCCACCAGGATTCGCCCCTCCCCGGCCTTGAGGTCATAGAAGCGCAGGAGGAGGGCGGTGAGCGTGGTCTTGCCCGAACCCGTGGGTCCCACGAGGGCCACGGTCTGGCCGCACGGGACCTCGAAGGACACGTCGTGCAGGACAGGCCGGCCCTCCTCGTAGGCGAAGCTCACATTCTCAAACCTGATCTGCCCGCAGGGATTTTCCGGCCTCCGGTTTCCTCCCGGGTCTTCCGGCGGCGTGTCCAAGATTTTGAAGAGGCGCTCGCTGGCCACCACGCTGCTCTGGACGATGTTGAACTTTTCGGCAAGGTCCTGGAGCGGCATGAAGAGCATCTTGAGGTAGATGAGAAAGGCGACCAGCGTACCCAGGCTCACCTGGCTCTGCACGACCTGTCCGCCGCCGTACCAGACCACGAGCCCCACGCCCACCGTGGCGAAGGCGTCGATGACGGGCCGAAAGACCGCGAAGATATAGATGAGCCTCATCTGGGTGGCGTAGTACTCTCGCCCCAGCGCGGCGAACCGCTCCGATGTCCTGGCCTGGGCCGTGAACGCCTTGAGCACCGCCATGCCCTGCGCGGACTCCTGGAGGAAGGTGTTGATCTTGGCGAGCTGGACCCTCACCACCCGGTAGATCTTCTGCGACGCCGCCTTGAACCAGAGGGCCAGGCCTACGAGCGGCGGGGCCAGCCCCAACAGGACGAGCGTGAGCCGGACATCCAGGGCGAAGAGGACCGCCAATATGCCGAAAAAGAGCACGAGGTCGCTCACGGCCGTCGCGATCACGGACGTGAACAGCTCCGAGAGCGTGGCCGTATCGTTCGTGAGCCGGGTCACGAGCCGTCCCACGGGGTTCTCATCGAAAAAGCGGATGGGCAACCGGTGAAGGTGGGCAAAGAGTCGCCCCCGCATGATGACCACCGACTTCTCCCCCAGCGCGTTGAGCCCGTAGGTTACGCCGTAGGCCAGGAAGAAGTTGAGCACGAGGAGCAGGACGAACCCCAGAGCCAGTCGTTGGACGCCCTCACGCTGGGGCTGCAGGAGGGCCCGCCGCCGGTCGGGAGGCTGGTCCCGCATGGCCTTGTCCGAGAGGAAAACGGAGCCGTCCGCACCTTGGACCACGGCCTGGCCGGAAACCACGGCCGAGGCGGGCACCTGGTAGTACTGGTCCTTCTGGGCCAGCTTCCTCGCCTCCACCTCCGCCCGGTCGACGCGGGACAGGTCCACCGCGGGGACGAAGAGGGTGTCGGGGTCCGATCGCTCCCGCACCGCGCCGGGCGCGCTCGCCAGCCTGCGGCCCAACTCGCCGCCCGCATGGATCTTCATGAAGGGAGGGAGCACGTATCCGTCGATGCCCCGCCGCGTCAGGAGCGGCAGGGAGAGTTCGATGCCCGCCTGCGCCATGGACCCCACGACGCACGCCACCAGGAGCCATCGCTGGCCCCGCACAAACCCCAGCAGGCGAAGGAAATGCCTGAACAGGGTGAACGCCCCGAGCTTCTCTTCCTCGCGCCTTATCGCCATGGGTTGATTTGGGATTTGGGATTTGGGATTTGGGATTTGAACAACAGGGCCGAAATGGGGAGGCCCTTCAAATCCGCAATCCGCAATTCCAAATCCGAAATTCTCCTCACTTCTCCATCTCCTGCAGCTCGACGATGATCTTGTAGAAGCCGTCCTGGCGGACCATCTCCTCGTGGGTGCCCGACTGGACCACCCTTCCGCGCTGGAGGCAGAGGATGCGATCCAGGTCCCGCACGGCGCTGGCCCTGTGGCTGATCACGACGGTGGTGCGCCGCGAGGCCTCCGCCTTGAGCCGCGCCAGGATGTCCCGTTCGGTTTCCGCATCCACGGCGGAGAGCGTGTCGTCCAGGAGGAGGATGGGAGCGCGCTTCAGCAGGGCGCGGGCCAGGCAGAGTCTCTGCTTCTGTCCCCCCGAGAGCGTGATGCCCCGCTCCCCTAAGAGAGTCTCGTAGCCCTTGGGAAGCTGGTCGATTTCGTCGTGGAGCGCCGCAAGGCGACAGGCTTCCTCCATTTCTTCGGAGGTGGCGTCGGGCTTCCCCAGGCGGAGGTTCTCCGCCACGGTATCGCTGAAGAGGAAGGCCTCCTGGGGCACGTAGGCGATTTGCGCCCTCAAAAAGCCCGCGGGCAGGTCGAGCACGTCGAGCCCGTCAAGAAAGATCGTCCCGGCGGGCGGATCGTACATCCGGCAGAGAAGCTGGGCCACGGTGCTCTTGCCCGAAGCCACCTCCCCCACGAGGCCCAGACTCCCTCCCGCAGAAACGGAGAAGGAAATGCCCTTCAGCGCGGGCTCCGCCTGATCGGGGTAGGCGAAGTCCAGGCTTCGCACTTCGAGGCCGCCCCCGATTCGGGTGCCCGTGGGCGCGGGCCGGTCGTCCTCCACGTCGTCGTTTTTCAGAAGAGCGTCGATGCGGTCCATGGAGGCGGAGGCGCGCTGCACCAGGCTCAACATCCATCCCGCCGCGATCATGGGCCAGGTGAGCATGCCCAGGTAGGAGGTGAAGGCCACGAAGGACCCGATGCTGGTCCTCCCCTCCATGACGCGCGCGCCGCCCACGCCCAGGAGAATCGCCACGCAGGTTCCGGCCAGCAGGAGGATGGCCGGGTGGAAGAGGGCGTCTATCCTTACGTAGTGCATGTATCTGTCGTAGTAGTCCCGGCTGTGCCGGTCGAAATCCTCCACATCTCCGTCCTCCTGCGCATAGGCGCGCAGGACGCGGATCCCCGTCACCGACTCGCGGACCTTTTCGGTGAGGTCTTCGAAGGAGGCCTGCACCCGGTCCCAACGGTCGTAGATGGCCTTGAGGGAGAGGCCCATGAGGATGGCCAGGAAGGGCAGCGGGACGATCGTCCACAGCGCCAGCACGGGATCGAGCCAGAGCATGGCGCCGATGGCCACCAGGGCGTAGATGCTCGCGTCGAACCCCGCCACGAAGCCCATGGCGATGGCCTGACGCACGCTCTCCACGTCGTTGGTGGCCAGCGCCATGACCTCGCCCGTGCGGGTCTTGGTGAAATAGCGCGTGGAGAGCTCCAGCATGTGGTCCAGGATGCGGTTCCTCAGGTCCAGCTCCACCTGGCGTGCCGCCGAGAAGAAAAAATGGCGCCATGCGAATCGGAAAACGGCCACCGCCAGGGCCAACCCGAACAGGACCAGGGATTCCTTCGCGATCCACGGCAGGGTGGCCGTGGCCCCGGAAATGGCGTCCACCACGGCCTTCACGACCAGCGGGATGGTGAGCTGGGCGGCGTCCACCACCAGCAGGCAGGCGAGGCCCAGGACCACCTTCCAGCGGTGGCCCCAGAACTCCTTAAGGATGGACTTTACGCCTTGTTTCAAGGGTTCTCCACGAAACCGCCGGGCGATACCCGACGCCCTGATTGTAACCCGAATGGCGGGTGGAGTATTGCCGGGACGAGTTAAGGAACTTGAGACAGGTTGTTAGAGGCCAGGGGGCTTGCTGGGAGGCAAGCCTGGTTGGGTGGGCATTTGCCGGACGCCCGGTGGGGTCGGGGGCGGTATGACGAGCGGCGAGAAAAACCACTCGTCGTAGTAGAGCTTGCCCTTCAGGTCCTGGAAGGCCTGCTCGTGATATCTGCAGAAGACGCCCAGGATGGGCTGTCCCTCCTGGCCTCCGATGCGGAAGGGCAAAACCTGCCCCGGCGCGCTCGGTTTTCCCAGGCCGCCCTTGCCGACGCCCGAGGTGTCCACGCCGGTGCCACCGGCATTACCTCCCGAGGGCGATGGCTGCGTGATGGGGCCCGCGGTGGGGACGCCGGTATTTTGCCCCTGTCCAGGCAAACCGCTGGAAGTGTATATGGTCTTCCCCGATTCGTCCTTTCTCACCACGGTCGTCCCCGGCCCCAGAAGGATCCACTTGCCCTCGGGGTCGAAGGGGTTTCCGTAGAGTCTCCGGATGTAACGGTGCTTCTTGGGGCCCGTCTCCAGGAGCTGCTTGAGCTTGGTGGGGTACGCCCCCCCGTGCTCGGTCTGAAAGAGCCGGATGGCTTCGACGTAGGCTTCACCGCGGAAGAGGAGTTCCTTCTCCTTCTCCCGCTTGGCCAGGATGGAGGCGGGCTGGACGGCGGCCACGAGCAGGACGGCGAGCACGAAGAAGCTCACGAGGACCCAGAGGAAAATGACGCCGGATTCGTTTCCGAGCGAGGGCCGTGGGGCGGGATGGTCCGGAGCCACGACCTCTTGGGGCAGTGGGGAGTGAGGAGTGGGGAGTGTGGAGGGGCCGCACAAACCGGTGATCGAAAACTTTGATAGCCGGAGAGCCGGAGCTAGGACCTTCCCCATCATCCGATCACCTGATCACCCGATCACAGGTTTCCTTTTCACCAATCCGCATATTTCGTGCCGTCATGGGCCACGCCCTCGGAGGCGGAGTGGACATCGAAGATGCCACCCGTGGATTCACCTTCGGTGGGCTCCAGCTGGCCGGGGTCGGATCCGTTAAAGGGGACCGTCTTCCAATCGGCCTGCTGGGTGAAGGGGTCGATGGGGATGTGGCGGAGGTAGCCCGCGCTCACGAGTTCCTCGATGCTGTCGGGGTACTTGCCCTTGTCGGCGTAATATTGGTCGATGACGTCGCGGATGGTGAAGAGGTTCTGTTTGAGAACCGTCTCCCTGGCCCGTTCCACCATGTTGCGGTAGGTGGGAACCGCCATGCTCACCAGGATGCCGATCATGGCCACGACGACCATCATTTCGACCAAGGTGAAACCGCGCTGCCCGCGGGCGCCCGGAGGTTTCTCCCCCAGGGGTCCCTCCCAGGACGCTTGGGGCGCCGGCTCGCGCCATCGCCGCCAATCGAGGAAGTGAGGAAGCGAGGGAGTGAGGGAGGCCATGAATCCCTCGGTCATAGGCTTAGCCATGTTCCATCTCTCATTTCTTCGCAGGCCCTTTGATCACCATTCGTTATAATGAGTATTCCCGTCGAGCGCCAGGGCTTCGCTCTCCGAGTAGACATCATAGACATTATCCCCGCCCCACGACGTGGAGTCGGGATCGTCCCGGGTGGACCTCAGGCCCCACTCCGTGGTCCCCATCATGGGATCGATGGGGATGCGGCGGAGGAATCGGACCTTCTTTCCGGTGGGGTCTCCGGCAAGTTCCACACCTTCCACGAGCTCCTCCATCTCCTTCGGATAGAGATCCTGGGTCACGTCGTGCTGGAGGATGAGCCCCTGGACGGCGTACCGGTGGTACTCGTCGATGGCGCGCCGCATCTCGCGGAGGTCTCGCCTGAGTTCGACCTCCTTCAAGCGGCGCCCCATGATATGGCCGGCGGGTACGGCCACCATGGCCAGCACCGCGAGCAGGGCCACGGCGAGCCCCACTTCGAACAGAGAGATGCCCCGTTCCCCCCGGGGCGCGGGACGGCTGGTCACGGGGTGTCGGCCTCCTCGTCGGGCTGGGCGGGATTGGGCTCAGCAGGCTTTGAGACGTCAGGCGGAACAGCCGGTGCACCCGAGGGAGCGGCAACCGGGGACCCGGCAGGCGGGGCGGCCGGCGAATCGGTAGGCGGCGGCGGAGTGGCGGTTACCGCCTGTACGCCCGATGGAGCAGGCGCTGTCGCAGCCGCGGGGGCGGGGGCCGCTACCACAGCGGGCGCCCCCGGCTTGGGAGCGGGAGGGGCGACGGCTTCGGGAGCGCCGGGTTGCCCCGCGGTCTCCTGCACCGATACCGAGGCGAACATGGGCGTGACGGGAAGGCTCTGTCCCGAGGAGGTGGTGGCCGTGCCCGACCCGAAGTTCACCCTGGCCTGTCCCGGCTTTGCCGCCGTCAGCCGGATGCGTCCGGCCAATCCCGAGCCGGAGGAAGCCCCGTCGTTCCTGCCAAGGTCGAGGGTCACCACCCCCGGCCGGCTCTCCTGGGCCGAGAAGGTGGAGGCACCGCCGCCCATCTTGAAGAATGTACCTTCGTCGGCGCCCTGGAACTTCAGCGTGTCCGCCGGATACTGCATTTCCAGGTGGACCGCTTTGACCTCCTGGGCGCCCACCACCACGAGGTTCAGGATGACCGGCTCGCCCGGCTTGGCCACGAGGGTGGTGGGGCTCAACATGATGCGCATGGGGGAGGCCGAGGCCTGGGTCCCTGGAGCAGCGATGTCCGGCGGCTTGACCGGGACCGCACCGCTCGCGCCCGGGGCGACCGTCGCACCGGCGCCCGTTCCAGCGCCCGGAGCGGTTTTGGGCGCCTCGACCGGAGGAGCCGCGCCGGCCGCCGGAGGAGCCGCACCGGTCCCCTTCTTCTCGGCGAACGGCGAGCGCGCCCAGGAGGTGTTGGCCTCGCCCTTGAGCTTGGGGTTGTCCGCGGTTCCGACCCACAGGGGCTTGAGATCCTTCTCCGTGATGTTGGGCATGCGGATGATGTGGGGCGTGAGGAGCATGACCACGTCGGTCTTCTTTCCCTCGTCCTTCGTGGTACCGAAGAGGCGGCGCAGAATGGGAATCTCGGAAAGCCCGGGCACGCCGTTCAGGGTAGTCCGCTCCTCCTTGGAGATGAGCCCGGCCATCATGCTGGTCTCCCCGTCCTCCAGCCGGATCACGCTGTTGCTCTCGCGAGTGCCGATGATGGGCTGCGCCGGGTTGTTGGCCGTCCCGCCGCCCACCGAGCCAGAAATGGCCGACACATCCACCTTGAGTTTGATGGTGATCTCGTGGTTGTGGTGGACCTTGGGTTCGATCTCTATCTTCACGCCGATGTCCTGGTAGGTGTAGGAGGTGATGGGCGTATAGGAGGTCGTGGTCGTGGTGGGCGTATAGGTGTTGGAGGTGGGGATGGGGTACTTGTCACCGATGTGGACCATGGCCTTCTGACCCTCCATGACGCGGAGCTGGGGTTTGGCCAGAATCTGCGCGTTGGAGGTGTTCAGCAGGAGGTCCGCCACGAAGTTGGGAACGGGCGAGATGTAGAGGCTGTGGCTGAGCGTCCTGCCCAGCTCGTTGAGGGGGACCGGCGCACCGTTCCCTATCCCCGTGATGGCGCCTGTCGTGGCGTCGGTCGTGAGGTTCGACTTGGGTCCGATGGTGAAGCTCGTGGCGGTGATGTTGATGCCGAGCTGGCGCAGGAGGGTGCTGTCCACTTCGAGAAGCTCCACGTCCACGGCCACTTCGCCCTTGCTCTTGTCGTTGTCCTCGATGATCCGCTGGCAGATGGCCACCACGTCGGGCGAATCTTGGATGGTGATGGAATTGAGGTCCTGGTTCATGGCCATCTTGCGGGCCTGAAGGATGGAGCGCACGAGCTGGAAAACATCTTTGGCATCGGCGTTGGAGAGGTAGAAGGTGCGGATGACCTGGTCGGTATACTCGTCGCGCTTCTGCTTGGTGTCGGGGATGATGATGAGCGTGTGCGGGTCGAGGACCTTGAAAAAGCTCTTGGACTGCATCATGAGGTAGTCCATGACCTGAGAGAGGTCCACCTTGGCGAAGTCCACGGTGACGCGCTTGCCCACATCCGCCTTTTCGTCGTACAGGAAGTTGATCCCGCTGGCTTTGGACACGGCCTCCAGGATGGTCTTCACCGGCGTGTCCGTGAACTTGAGGACGATGGGGATGTTGGAGGCCGGGTCCAATTGGGGCACGCCCATGTCGTCCCGAGAATCAGCCTTCATCTGGTCGATGGATGCCGCCGCCTGCCGGTCGCTCAACTCCTTGGCGCTGGCCTCGGAGATGACCTTCTCCAGCTGATCCTTGGCGTACTGATTGCTCGGGTCGAACTGCAGCGCCTTCTGGTAGTTGATGGCGGCGGTGGCGTAGTCCTTCCGCGCCAGGGCCATCTCGGCGGCGTCCATGTGCACTTGCGACGCCTTGAGCCTGGCGCGGACGAGCTCGGTCTTGTACTTGAGGATGTTGGGGTTGGTCTTCACCGCCTCTTCGAGGTTGGAGACGGCGTCATCGTAGTTACGCTTGTCCAGGTTGTACATCCCCCTGTGGTACGCGGATGCCCCACAGGCCAGCGTCAGGGCCACCAGGCAGAGGCAGAGGATTCGATAGAGGAGCTTGATGTTCACCTTATTTTCCTCCCGGGGTCAAGGGGATTCGCTGGGTCTGCGAGAATCCCGTGAAGCCGATCTCGGCGGACTCGTATCCGATGCTCAGGATTTTGAACTTGCCCTGCACCACCTCGCCGTTTTTTGCGAGGAAGGTGCCCGGTCCCGAGAAGACGCCGATTCGGTCTTCCGGCGTACCCATGTAGCCGATGAACTGGAAGGAGATGGCGGGCGGCTGGGGCGGCGGGGGAGGCAGGGGCGGGCCCTGCCACTTGAGGCGGGCCTCCTCGGACTTGCGCCGGGACTCCTCCGCCTGTGCGGCGGCCTCCTCGGCCAACTTTCGCCGCGACATGACCACCTGGGGGTCCTCCTCGAACGCGAAGAGATTTCTCGGGGGGGGCGCGTTGGGATCGGGCGCGGCCACGGACGGCGGCGTCACCTGCGCTGCACCCCCGGAACCCACCGTGGGCGTCTTCGCGGGCTCCTTCGCGGGAACGGCCGCCTGCTCGGTCTCCTCCGTGCCGGCTCCCGCGGGCCCGCCGGCCGCGCTGCCGCCCACATCCGCCGCGACGGGCGGCATGGGGATGTCTTTCAGGCTCAGTGTGACGACCTGGCCCGATTGGGGCGTCTTCTGAGG
>Ga0315271_10002605_pt1 | contig 11308 bp, 9 predicted proteins | sample C3_top_MG_FD_204664 | JGI IMG/M metagenome (GOLD analysis project Ga0315271, IMG submission 204664) | Sediment microbial communities from Yellowstone Lake, YNP, Wyoming, USA - C3_top | ecosystem: Environmental > Aquatic > Freshwater > Lake > Sediment | place: USA: Wyoming | collected 2017-08-01
GTTGATGTTTTCGCATTTCCTGACGTTTGCTCATATTATTTCCTTATGTTCTAAGTTTTGTCATAAAATAATGTCCAATGGTATATCCCGTTTACTCTCTGCGGGATAGCGGCATGGCAAACTGGAGGTGGTCAATGGCGAGGGATTTTATGATTGGATTAGCAGGGATTATTCACCCGCCACCAGAGTCGGCTTCTGAAAGTTCCTGAGTCTCATCCTGGTGGGCTGCGGACTCAATGTTTCCTGGGCATCCTCGGCACGATGAAGGGCACACGCTCTTTGTATTCCAGGTACTGCTCACCGAATCTCTCAGTCAATTCCTTATCTTCCACTTTTTTTAGGTAGGTGATGAGAAGCGACCCAAGCGCAAGCACTAATACCACGCCAACTACAGTTGCCGCAGCGATGGTCATGCCCAGGTAGGCCAGAATCGTTCCCAGTGTCATAGGGTTTCGGCAATAACGGAACGGGCCGGTCGTAATGAGTCCCTGTGTGGGCATCATGGGCAGAGGCGTACCTCGACCTTGCGTCAGCTGCACCATTATGGACCAGAGCCCGAAGAAAAACCCAACGACCAGCAAGATGATGCCAATGATGATGGTGGCAGCTCCGGGTTCGATTCGGTCCAGGCCAAGCCGTTCATCCAGCGAGGGACAAATGACGAGGAACAGATAGGGTAGGATTATGAGGAAGAACACGCCGGCAGGCAGCAAGGCGATGATCCGCTTGGCAAAGCTGTGTTCTTTCTGTGCCCACTTCTTAAATTGAGACATTTGTGTCAAATGCTCCTTTAAGATTATAGGATGCCGGCAGCTCAAAGGCAACAGGGGATTAAATCAAAAACCTGGTGGAGTTATCTCCGCCAGGCGCTACTCTCTAATATCTAATTTCTGATTGACTATAACTCTCAGTACCTTTCTATCTTCCCCCCGATGACCTTCAGGCTGTCCTCCCGGAACTTGCTCGTAGCGGATGTCGATGCCGAAGCGGGCAGCCTACACCATGTTTACACGGCCTCGATTTCTGCAGGGAGGGGCTTCTCTTCGATCCAGGCGCGGATGGTTTGGGCAAATAACTCGGGCGCCGTCAGAGCCCAGTTGTGTTCTTTAGCCATTGATGATTTTTTGCCCAGGTTTACCAATCCCCCCCTGGCGTGCGGTAGAGCAGCCACCAGGTCGCGCACCGATTGCTTCATGGCGGCATATTCTTTTTGCCCTGCGATTACCAGAGTGGGGGTAGTGGCCTTCTCCAGCCCAACAGGCAAGCGAAAGAGTTGATTAGCTATCAACAGGTTCACCCATTCCGATTCGGCCATTTCCTGGAAGTCTTTTTTGAAGTAGGAATAAAATTCATCCGGGACACCGGCTGCATATTTCATGTTCAGGCGTATCCACCAATCAACGTTTCTGAAGGGGGGGATCGAGATGCGATAAGCCCAAGCCAGCAGAGCGGGCGAACTGACCCAGCCCAAGCCTGGAATGGGCAGCAGCAGTGCGCTGGAAACGACCGCCTTTTCTACCCGTTCCGGCGCGGTCGCTAACAGTTGGACAGTGATCTGTGCGCCTTCAGACAGCCCCACTACGCAGGCTTTGCCTCCATGTGCCTGTTGAAGGATCAAGTCAGCCACCTTCTCCGCAGACAGTTCCATACTGAAAGGCGCAATCAGGCGGTTGCTGCCGTGTTCAGGCTGGTCCGGGGTTAGACAGTGATAGTCTGGTAAATACTTGATGACTGGTTGCCACATCCACCAACCGGCGCCCCCGCCGTGCAAGAATACAATGGTCGGGGCGTCATTGGGACCGAAAGCTTCGCAAGAGAGAGATAAACCAGACATTTTCTGTTCCTTTGATTCCACTATGGATGTAGCCTTATACTCTTAGGCCGCCTAACGGGCTTGCCCCGCATGGTTTATTGCGGGGTTGCGGCCTTTCCCGCGTGATATTCGCGGGGTCAACTGCATGCCGTGTAGGCGCTGCTAAGAAAGCCTCGCGGAACTAATTCAAGACGGACTGTGCACTTCGGATCGCGTCGTTCCTTCGGAATTTCCTGAATTGCAAGTGGTATTTCTGGATAGAGCTTTAATATCGTTGATGCAAGTATCTCCTCGGCAAGGACAAGTATCTTTGTGTTTATTTTTTGCGCGTCTATCAGAATCGCGGTGGGCGGCTCGCCAGTTAGAAACCAAAGTGGGGCTTCCCCAGATACACGACCTGCCGAGAATTTGAAATCCACATTTCGGATATGCAGCTGGCCGCGTGGCCCGTCTGTAGGATGTTCCAATGCATTGCGCATATCAAGGATTTGCTTCACCCACGTATGTTGTGCTGCGAGCCACTGAACCCACTCGTCCTCCTTTCCAAACTTCCCCTCCTCCCATTTGACAATTCTGTGATATTTGTGGTCAAACGTCGTACCAACGAGCGCGCCAAAGATTAAGCCGCAATCTCTGATGCAGAGCTTGGCAGCTTGGAGATATGACTCCACGCGGCTATCCAGATCAATCACAAACGGTGCTTCAAAAGCATCATCTCCGATTTTCTTTAGGCCGCTATCAAGAAAATTGGCCCTAATTGCCTCACATTCCCGCTCTTGCCAAGTTGCGAATTCTTCCATGCCGAGCAACCTCTGACATAGATTGATATTGATCGAAAAAATCTTCGCCTTCGAGTCTGCTTGAATTGGAAACGGCCCCATGATGGTGTCGGACTGCACGGTTATCCGTGCAACAATGGGGTTCGACGTACCTTGGTTGAGGACTTTCCTATAGGTTGTTGGCATAGGATTTGAAGCGGCTAACTAGGTTTTTAGCCGCCATTTGGTGGCCTAACAGCTAATGGGTGGACATGAATAAAAAAATCCTGAAAACAGTATAGCACGTCATTTAAAACATCATGCGTGTTTTTCCATTCGTTTGTTACTTAAACTAAAAGGGCAGCCATTTGGCTGCCCTTCGATTTGCTATAGCTCGCAATACCTGTCTATCTTCTGCCCGATGACGGCCAGGCTGTCCTCCCAGAACTTGCGCGAGCGGATGTCGATGCCGAAGCGGGCGGCCAGGTCGGCGGCGGTCCCTTCGCCGGTGGAGGCCAGCAGGGCTTTGTAATCGGGTACAAAGTCCGCGCCGCGTTTGACGTAGATGGCGTACAGCCCGGTGGCGAAGAGCAGGCCAAAGGCGTAGGGAAAGTTGTAGAACGAGCGTCCGTCGCTGTAGTAGTGCGGCTTCCACGTCCACATATATTTGTGTAGGTTGGCTTCGTTCAACCCGTCGCCGTAGGTGGCTTTCTGGGCGCGCTCCATGATCTCGCACATGTCATCCGCTGAAAGCTCGGACTCGGCGCGGCGCTCAAAGATTTCCTTCTCGAACAGGTAGCGCGAGTAGATGTCCACGATGACCTGCGCATCGCCGATCAGGCGCGTCTCGAGGATGGCCAGCTGCTCGGTGGGGTCGCTGGTCTGCTTGAGGATGGCTTCCATGACGATGGTCTCGCACATAATGGAAGCAGTTTCGGCCAGTGTCATGGGCGTGTCTTGCTGCAGTTCGGTCTTGCCGGCGGAGTAGGCGCACTCGTTGTGGAAGGCGTGTCCCAGCTCGTGGGCGATGGTGCTGACCTGGTCGAGCGTGCCATCGAAGTTGCACAGCACGCGGCTTTCCTTTACAGCCGGCACACCCATGCAGAACGCGCCGCCGCGCTTGCCGTCGCGCTGTTCGGCGTCGATCCAGTTTTGGTCGAAGGCGCGCTTGGCGAAAGATGCCAGATCGGGCGAAAACCTGCCGAAGTTTTCGAGGATAAAATCCCGCGCTTCGGGATAAGAGTAGGTCTTGCGGCTGTCCCCGCTCGGGGCGAAGACGTCCCACCAGTCGAGCTGGTCCTTGCCGATGCGTTTGGCCTTGGCCTTGAAATATTTGCGGAACATGGGGAAGGAGGCTTTCATCGCGCCGAGCATGGCCTCCAGCGTGGGGCGGTCGATGCGCGACTGGTCGATGGCGGCGTGCAGCGCGTCCTCGCGCCCGCGGCGGACGTTGAGCGTGTTGACCGTTCCCTTGATGCCGTTCATGGCGCCGGCTAGCGGCTCGCGCACCGATTCCCAGGCCTTCATTTCGGCCTCGTAGGCGTGGCGGCGCACCGACTCATCAGGATGCGAGTGCAGGTTGATCAGCGCCGGCATCGGCAGCTTCTTGACCTCGCCGTCCAGCTCGAAGTCCACTGTCATCTGCGAGGTGACCGTGCCTTGCAGCTTGCCCCAGGCGTTGGACCCGCTCAGGCTGAGTTCCGCGGCGAGGGTTTCCTCGGTCTCGCTCATCATGTATTTGGATTGCCGGGCGGCTTCCTTCAACATGAAGGCGTGCGCCTTGGCGGTGGGGTCCGCAGCGATGACCTTGTTCATCACGGGTGAGAGTTTCCCCGCCCAGGCCAGGAAGCGCGTGTTGAGGTTCTGCATGCGCACGCCGACCTGCTCGAACTCGGACAGCTTCTTCATCGCCAGCATGTCGCGCGAGTCGGTCGAGACGAACGAATAAATGTAAGCGTTGACGGTCCCGGCCTGTTCGGAGAGCGCGTTGAAGCGGTCGATCGCCTCGCCGGCCAGCCCGGCCAGCTTCTTGACGGGGGTCTTGGCGTTGGTCTTGTCGACGCGCTTGGAGAAAAACTCCTCCAATTCGCCGATCTGTTTTTTAACCTTGCGGATGGATGCATCGAATTTCTTCGAGTCAAGGGATGGATAAACGTTGGTTAGGTCCCAGCGGGGAGGGGTAGTCATGGCGGCGTTCTCCTTTTGGTAAGATTTCGCAAGTATATCGCGATTCTGACCCCCTCCCAACCTTAGCGCAGCACACCTTTAGGTGCCCCCAAATCCACAAAATTTTTTACGAGATCCTTATATAAGCTTATGGATTTGGGGAAGGTGCCCGCGAGGGCGGTGGGGCCGAACGTCCGTTCTACTTCTTGCCTTTTGCACCCTAACCCTGTACAATCAAATCATGGATGCGCACAGCCTGCATCTCCTGTTGCTGCTCTTTATTTTCGCCATATATTTCCTGGCGCTCGCTTACCTGCGCCGACAGCGTCTGACGTTCAGCGCATTCGCCGTATGGGGTCTGGCCGCGCTGTTTCTCCCCGTGTTCGGTCCCTTTCTGGTCATCGCGCTCCGCCCCGGCCAGCCTCGTTAGCTCCCCAAAGGATGGACAAAATGAAACAAGACCGCTTCCTGATCGGCATCCTCATCGGTATTGTCGTCCTGGTGGTGCTGTCCCTGGCGCTGTTCTTTATGCGCAAGGACAGCGAGCAGTACATCTTGGACGACACGCCCGAAGGCGTGGTGCACAACTACGTGGTCGCCGTGCACAAGGGCGATTTTGAAAAGGCCTACAGTTACCTGTCTGACTCTAAAAGCAAACCGAGCTACGAAGTCTTCCGCAAAGCCTTTATTACCAACATGGTCTCGTCGAAAAACGTTGGGCTGGAGATCGGTAGCGCCGATGTTCGGGGCGACAATGCCTCCGTCTCTCTCAACATCATCTACAACGCCGGCGACCCGTTCTCCGGCGGGTATCGCAACAATGACGTCGCGTTGTTGATAAAACAGGAAGGGCAATGGAAGCTGGAGCAGATGCCGTACAACTTCTGGGCCTATGACTGGTACCAGCCGACGCCCATGCCCGTTAAGCCGTGACGCTCCTCCGCCTGATTTGGTGACCCATGAAAACGATTCGCCGCCTTTACTTTTACGCCATCGCCCTCGTCAGCCTGGAAGTGGTGCTGTGGGGGCTGATCAATCTGCTGCGCACCGCCCTCGCCGGTGACATCGTTCCGGGCGTGGAGACGCTCGCCCAGGCGCTGGCGCTTGTTCTCGTCGGCGTGCCGATCTTCCTCCTGCACTGGACGTGGATCCAGCGCACCTCGCAGCGCGATGAAGAAGAACATACTGCCACACTGCGCGCCGTTTTCCTTTATGGCGCGTTGCTGGCGCTGCTCGCCCCGGCTGCACAGAACACGCTGGCGATGATCAACCGGCTGCTGCTCGAAGGCTCGGGCATGAGCGCGTATTATGCCATCTTTGGCGGGACGCAATCCTGGAAGGACAACCTGATCGCCATCGCGTTCAACCTCGTCGCGGCCGCGTACTTTTACAATGTATTACAAAAGGATTGGAAGTCCATCCCCGAGAAGGAAAACTTTGCCGACGTGCGCCGGCTGTACCGCTACATCTGGCTGATCTATTCACTGGCCATGGTCGTCTTCGGCGCGCAGCAGATTCTGCGCTACGACTTTTACATCCCATCGGGCACGCTGGGCGAATTGGGGCGCGAGACCTTCGTCAATGGACTGGCGCTGCTGGTGGTCGGCACGCCTCTGTGGGTCTACACGTGGAAGCTGTGCCAGGACGCACTTGCCGACGCAGGTGAACAGGGCTCGCTCATCCGGCTGGGCGTGCTTTACCTGCTGGCGCTGGCCGGTGTTATCACCGTGACGGCATCGGCCGGGGTGGTGCTGAACAACATCCTGCTGTGGATTCTTGGCAAGCATCTCACCGGTGTGGAGTTTATCCGGCAGGTGGGCGGTCCCATCTCGATTCTGATTCCACTCGCGGTGGTGTGGGCGTATTATGGTCACTGGCTCAACATGGACATCCAGGCTGTGCCCGATTCGCAGCGGCGCGCCGGGCTGCGGCGGTTCTATTACTACATCCTGTCACTGATCGGGTTGGCAGCCGCCTTCACTGGTCTCGCGCTGCTGGTCTCCGTGTTAGTTGATCAAATATCTGGCAGCGTATTGTGGGGTGAGACGCTGATCAGCCGCACCTCCGCGGCCATTGCCACACTCGCGGTGGGACTTCCTCTCTGGCTGATGACCTGGCGCCCGGTGCAGGCCGAGGCCCTCGCCTCGGGTCCGGAGGGTGACCATGCCCGGCGTTCGCTCATCCGCAGGACGTATCTCTACCTCGTCATCTTCGCCGCGGTGATCGGGCTGATGGTTTCGGCCATCACGCTCGTCTATCAACTGCTGACCATCGTGCTCGGCAGAACGAACACGTATTATCTCTCTACCATGCTGAATGCTGGCCAACTGCTGGTCTTGTTCACCGGGTTGCTGCTCTATCACATGAGCGCCCTGCGTGGGGACAATGCCCACGCGACGGATTCGCTCACCTCACGTTATGCCGGTTTCGGGGTGATGGTGTTCGACCCCGGCGACGCGGAGTTCGCCTCTGCGCTCACGGCTGCGATCCAGAAGCAGGCGCCCGGCATGCCGGTTATGATCCAAACGATCGGGCAATCCATCCCCGACGATGCGCGGAGAGTGCAGGCGCTGGTCCTGCCGGCGTCGCTGGCGCTCGACCCGCCCGAGGCGCTGCGTGTGATCCTAGAGGATTTCAAAGGTGCAAAGGTGGTGGTCCAGGGTGAGACGCCGGGCTGGGTCTTGAGCGGACTGCCCAAACGCGGATTGAACGTATCTGCTCAGCAGGCAGCGCTGGCGCTTCGGCAATTGGCCGAGGGGCAGGAGGTGCGCCCATCAGCGGCGGCCTCCGCCGGGATGATCGTGCTGTATGTCATCGCGGTGCTGTTCGGGCTTGAGGTGGCGTTCCTAATGTTCGCATTGTTGATGAGCTTAATTACAGGTGGATAGAAGTGAATATCTTGTCTTGTGCAAGGTTTCTTGGACCACGAAGTGTCACAAAGTACTACGAAGGTTTATAGGTATTTCCTTTGTGACCTTTGTGGTTGGATCTTTTTCAATCTGCCCAAGATCAGGTCAATAGAAATTTCGCACGAGCCACGCATGATGTTTTAACATTCATGATATACTTTTCTTAGCCCTTATGCAGGAGAGACGCCGATGAAAGTGACCCTACTTCAAGAAAACCTTGCCCGTGGATTAAGCACCGTTTCGCGCGCGGTTTCGCCGCGCAGCACCCTGCCTGTGCTGGGAAATGTATTGATCGCCACCGATGAGGGGCGTTTGCGTTTGTCCGCGACCAACCTCGAGCTAGGCATCACCTGCTGGATCGGCGCGAAGATCGAGGAGGAGGGTTCCACCACCGTCCCGGCGCGGACGTTCTCCGACTTGGTGAACAACCTGCCCGATTCGCAGGTCCGCCTGTCGCTGGACACGAAGGTGCAAAGCCTGAACCTGCGCTCGGGCTCATCCACCAACGATATCAAGTGCATCGACGCCCAGGAATTTCCTCCGCTGCCGGTCCCCGATTTCGAGAATGCCATCCAGATCAATGTGGTGGATTTCAAGGAAATGATCGCGCAGGTGGCCTTCGCCGCATCCACCGATGAAGCGCGCCCCGTGCTGATGGGTGTGCTGGTCACCGTGGAGAAGGACACCATCACCATGGCCGCCGCGGATGGCTTCCGTTTGTCGGTGCGCAAATCCACACTCTCTACTCCCGTTCCCTCGCCGGTCTCGGCCATCATCCCTGCCCGCGCACTTTCCGAGTTGGCGCGCATCGCCAGCGACGGCGAGCAGATGATCTCGATGGTGCTGCCCAAGGGGCGCGGACAGGTCGTGTTCCGCGTCAAGGATGCCGAACTGGTCTCGCAGCTCATTGACGGCACCTTCCCTGATTACCAGCAGATCATCCCGCGCTCGCATAAATCGCGCACGCTGGTTTCCACCGCAGCGCTGCTCAAGGCCTGCAAGCAGGCGGAGATCTTCGCACGCGAAGGCTCGAACGTGGCGCGCATCAACATCAAGGCCTCCACCGGTGAACTAACGCCGAGCGAAGTGGAAATCTCGGCCGTCTCCGAAGAGACCGGCTCGAACGAGACCATTGTCGAAGCGACGGTGGACGGCATCGGCCTGTTGGTTGCTTTCAACGTGAAGTACATGCGCGAGGTTCTGGAAGTCATCAAGACCCCCAATGTGGCGCTTGAGACCAGCGCGGCCAACGCGCCCGGCGTCATCCGCCCGGTGGGTGACGAAAGCTTCATCCATGTCATTATGCCGATGCATCTGGGTTAGTTCCCTGCAATGAGTTGAATCCGAGCGTCAGGGTGTAGAATCACCCTGACGTTTTCTATATGTAATACGATGACGTCAACTCCTATGGTCCTGCCTACTCCCTCTGCCGATCGTGTGCTTACGATTTACCTCGCTCTGAATCAATATCCGATTCTGGCGGGGCGCATCCGCGCGCGCATGCGGCGGGACCTGTTCGAGCGCGGCATTATCGCTCCGGAGAAGTTTGAATCCGAGGTGCGGCAGAAGTCAATTGAATCGCAAACGCGGGAGGGGTTGAGCAACCCCTATGCCGAGGAGTCGATCGAGATTTGGGAGATGCGCCTGGCACGCGTCCGTGATTCGCTGACCGATTTCTACTTCGCCTACAATTTCCCCTACGAATCTTTTGAGAAGATCGCTCGCGAGATCATCGGCGAGCGCGGTGCGCCGCCGGACATGGTCACGTTCAACCCCGAGCTTGCGCCTCAAGACATGTTGTTCGATCAGGCCGAGATGATCGAGAAGATGCCGCGCGGCGACCGACAACAGCTCGAAGCGCGCTTGCAGGAAATAAAGGTGGTCTTGATTCGCACGATGATCAGCGACCAGCTGGCTTACCTGAACATCGCCCGCAAATGGTTCACGGTGAACGACCTGCGCGAGATTCACCGGCGCAAGGTTGGCTACGGCAAGATCGGCGGGAAGTCAGCCGGGATGATGCTGGCGCACCGTATCTTAAGTGATGTCGCGCCACCGGAGATTCAAAAGGCGATTCAAATTCCGGTCTCTTATTTTCTGGCTTCGGATCTTTTTTATACCTTCATGGCGGCCAACGGCCTGGTGCATTGGGCGGACCAGAAATACAAACCTGAAGCGATGATGCGCGCCGACTATCCACAGATCGTGCGGGAATTTGTGGAAGGCGTTTTCCCGGTGGACATCCTCGACCGGCTCAAGATGATCCTGGATGAAGCCGGGGACAAGCCCTTGATCGTGCGCTCGTCATCGCTGCTGGAGGACAACTTCGGCACATCCTTTGCCGGAAAATATGACAGTTTCTTCTGTCCGAATCAAGGCTCGCCGGAGGAGAATCTCAAGGCGCTGACCGATGCCATCGCGCGTGTTTACGCCTCCTGCATGAATCCCGATGCGCTGCTCTATCGCCATAACAAGGGACTTGTGGATTACGACGAGCGCATCGCGATTCTGATTCAGTTTGTGCAGGGGGAGCGGTCCGGGCGCTACTTTATGCCGCATGGCGCGGGCGTCGCGTTCAGCCACAATCTTTATCGCTGGTCGCCTCAGATCAGGCGCGAAGACGGGTTCCTGCGTCTCGTCTGGGGACTGGGTACCCGCGCCGTTGAAACGGTCGGTGACGATCATCCGCGATTGGTGGCGCTCAGTCATCCCTCGCTGCATCCCGCCGCCGCGACCAAAATGATTCGCCGTTATTCCCAGCGTTATATCGATCTGATCGACCTGCAGGAAAACAAGTTCAAGACGCTGCCGGTCCGCGACGTGATCGAGCCGCGTTATCCCGCGCTTCGTTACATCGCCCAGGAGGATCAGGGAGATTACCTGGCCGCCATCAGCTCGAGCGTGGTCAACGCTGCGGATCTGGTGGTGACTTTTGACGGGCTGCTTCAACGTACGGCGTTCGCCGGGCACATGCGCACCATGCTGGGCTTGCTCGAAAAACATTACCGCTCGCCGGTGGATACCGAGTTCACCGTGGATGTCGTCGATCCGTATGCGCTGCAGCCGGAAGTCAAAATCACCATTCTTCAATGCCGGCCACAAAGCGCCATGGACGAGGAGGACGCCAGCATCCCCGATGATCTGCCCGAAGCTGACGTGATTCTCTCCACCCGGCGCATGGTACCGCGCGGCGCGGTGCACGGCATTCGTTACGTGCTGTTCGTCCCGCCGGAGGGATACTTCGGTCTGCAATCTCAAAACGAGCGCAGCAAACTGGAGCGGGAGATCGGCGCGCTCAACGCCGCCTTGAAAGGGGAAACCTTCATCTGTGTCGGCCCCGGGCGCTGGGGAACGTCGACTCCCGACTTGGGAGTACATGTTGCTTATGGAGATATTTACAACACCCGCGCATTGGTCGAGCTTTCTGGAAGCGAAGTCGGCACGGATCCCGAGCCGTCTTTCGGCACCCATTTCTTCCAGGACCTGATGGAGGCGCACATTTTTCCGTTGGCGGTGAACCTCGACGACAAGGATGCGGTCTTCAACCGGAGCTTTTTCTTTGATATGCCCAACCGGCTGACGGACTGGCTTCCTGCTCCCGCCGGCTAGGTGGGGGACATTTTGAAACTGATCAAAGTGGAGGACTTCCGCTCCGGCGCTTT
>Ga0315271_10002606_pt1 | contig 11306 bp, 10 predicted proteins | sample C3_top_MG_FD_204664 | JGI IMG/M metagenome (GOLD analysis project Ga0315271, IMG submission 204664) | Sediment microbial communities from Yellowstone Lake, YNP, Wyoming, USA - C3_top | ecosystem: Environmental > Aquatic > Freshwater > Lake > Sediment | place: USA: Wyoming | collected 2017-08-01
GGCGACGACTATTCCTCCACGCCGCCGTACAGCGTGAATCTCGTCAATCCGGCGGTTTCTTCGTTGCTGAGCGCTGTCGATGCCATCGGCGTGGGCGGCAGCGACCTGCTGTCGCACAACCCGGCCCGGGCCGACCTGTCCCTGCAATCCAATCTGAAGGGCGCGACGGTCAGCTTGCGCTTCTCGTGTACCGGCTGCGACATCACCGTCAGCGCGGCCGGCAACAGCGTCGGGGCCAATCAGTACATCGCGATCCCGTTCCCGACCCTCGACGCTGCGTCGGACGCCAGTATCGTCGTCACCGACAAGCTCAGCGGCGCGACGGCGCAGTACACGCTGCACGCAAAGCCGCTGGACTACGTGCGCTACAGCTTTACCGCCAGTGCGCCGCAGGCGGGCGACCTCTACCTCACGCCGTTCGATCCACAGGGCTACGGCGCGCCCTATGCCTACATTGTCGAGGCCGGCGGCAGCCTGAAGTACTACTACCGCAATCCGCGCGGCAGAAACATCTACGACTTCAAGAAGTCGGTGTTGCCCGGAGGCGCCACGCGCTACAGCTTCTACGATTCAGCGGCCGGCGCGATTCGGGTCATGGACGGCTCTTTCAACCTGGTCGAAAACGTCAGCGCGCTCGCTTTCCCCGACGGCAACACCTACGCCGTGAATCTGCACGATCATGTAATTCTCGACGACGGGCATTACATCCTGGGCGTCTACGCAGCCAAGACGGTGAACAACATTCCTGCCCTGCCAGGGCAGTCCTTGTTCGTCGGCGGCAGTGGTTTGCAGGAGATCGAGAACGGGCTGGCCGTCTTCAACTGGCTTACGACCGACCACCCCGAGCTGTACGCCTGTTCCACCGAAAGCAACGCCTTCGCACAGAATAGCGGTGCCGATTACGCGCATTGGAGTTCTGTGCATGTCGACGCCGACGGGAATTGGCTCGCATCGTTTCGCAATCTCGACGCCGTGCTCAAGATCGACCGCAGCAGCGGTGCGATCCGCTGGATCCTGGGCGGGCCGTGCGATCAATTCACGCTGACTGCAACGCAGAAGTTTGCGCACCAACACGACGCCCGCCGCGCGCCCGACGGGCGGCTGAGCCTGTTCGACAACGCCAATGGTGGCGCAGCGTCGCGCGTCCTGGCCTTCAACCTTGACGAGGTGGGCAAGACCCTGGTCGCGGGCAATCCGGTCTTGCCGGGCTTTGCCGAGTTCAGCTCGGACATGCATCAGAGCTTCAACCTGGGCAGCGCGCAAATGTTTGCCTCTGGCAAAGTGCTCGTCGGCTGGGGCGAATTCTCCGGGTTGCTGAACGACGTGTCGGAGTTCGACATGGCGAGCGGCGCCCAGTCGATGCAATTGGTGCTGCTGCCCAGCGTCTACTCGAACGGCTACTTCTCGTACCGGGCGCGCAAGTTCCCCTGAGGCGTGCCAACGGGGGGGGGTGGACGGGCCCCGGGGCGCGCCGGATCAGTTTGAGGTGATCAAGGAGATGCGTCGATGCGGTCGACTTGCGCAAAATCGGTGCTCAGCGCACGTACTTTCGCGCCCCATCGTACTTGTCGGCTGCGTCGCTCCGGGGGCCGACTTCAAAGGCCCGGTGCACGGCTTGCACGATGGCCTCCCACAACCCTGGCTCCACCAGGATGGGCAGCTCCTTGCGCAGCGCGCCGCTGAGTTCGCCCTTGTTGTTCTGGATCGAGCGGATCACCCGGTCCGATCTGCGCGTCCGGCCTCTCCAGGATCTCCTTGATGACCGCACGGCCCTGGCCGTGGCTGCGCAGACAGCGCGACTCCTGCAGCCTGTCCTCGCGGACGGTGCGCTGAAGAACATCAGCCATGTAGCCGACATGCAGGCCCAGGTCCAGGTAACGCCAGGCATGGCGCGCGGACTCCACGCCTTCGAAGACGAAGGCTCGGGGCGATGCCGTCGGGATAGGCGGTCGGGGCCTTGGCGAAGCGGGTGGTCTCGGCAAGCGTGCGCATCAAGGGTCGCGCGACGCGCGTCAAGGATGCGGTCGTACGCACGGCGCTCGGCGGCGTCGCTGGTGATCAGCGACGACACGGGCAGGATCATTGGATCCTGGACGACGCCGTCGCGGCGCAGGACGTCATCGACGAGGAAGCGATGCACGCGGGCGTTGCCGGCGGCCAGCGGGTGGACGTAGACAAAGCCGAAGGCCGCCGCCGTGCCGCGCATCACCGGCGACTGGCCGCGGGTCCTGTCGAGGAAGGTCTGCAGCCCTGCCAGCATGTTCGCCAGGCCAAGAAAGGCCGCGGTATTCGATTGGTTTGGCGTGTCTTGCGTGTCGAAGTCATTGCCAGCCATGGAGTCGACGCGGACGGTATGTGTGACGGCGCGCCGCGGACCTGCTACTTCAACAAGGCTTCGTGTTTGGCCTGGAGCCAGTCAACGGCGATTTGGGAGAACTCGGTCAGCGCAGCCTTGGCATCGCGCAGGTCAGCCGCCGTACGTTCAATTCCAGCGTACTTTTGATTGCGCACATCTCGTAGGGCATCGAGGCGATCGAAGCTTGCGTCGCTCGTGCCGGCTGCTGCACATGCCGCTTCGAGCACGAACCCATGGTGTCCTTCGACAGACCTGGATTTCCACCCTTCGGCATTGAGCACCGCGAGTGCCACGAAGAACGCCGCGTCGTAGGCCGCCTCAAAGCGCGTGCCCAGGGATACTGTGACGTTGTCTGCGTCCGTCGCCTTGGCTTGCGCTGCCCCGATCCAAGCGCGAACCGCCGTCTTGTCCTGCGGGCACGGCGCGAATGCCGACGACTCAGCCTGCAGTTGCTTCGCGGCTCGCAACATCGATCCAAGCCCCCTTCAAGTCGATCTTCTTCCCATCAGCGATCGATGTCCAAAACGCAGCACCGCTTCGCAGTTTCTTGGCCAGTTCGGCTGCCGTGACGGCTACTGCGTTGACCGTCTTTCGGTGCTTGCGCCCGATCGCCTTGAACGCCGCCTGGGCGGCGACAACACTGAGATCGCCAACGACAAGAACATCGATGTCGCTATCAGCGTCGTCAGTTCCTGCCGCAACTGATCCATACACTCCGATGTACGCAGCATCGATGCCGGCGGCAACGCTGCGCAGGTCAGCCATTAGCGCACCAGCACACGCCACGAGTTGCCGGAGCGGAGGAACCAGTGGCGAGCGTGAGTTGATCGAGTAGCGTGTTGAGTGGCGGTCTGGAGCCGCCAGCACTAGGCCGCCCTCCACCAGCAGCTTCAGCAGCTTGCTCGTGTTGCCCGAGTCAGTCCCCGCTGCCAGGGCCAATCCGCGTAGGTGGTAGCTCTCACTGGGATGCGAGAGCAGGACGTCCAAGATGCGTGCCTTGGTCTTGCCGCCGAAGATGATCACGAGTGGGTCGCTCATGTGTTGTAGATATTACAGCATTCGCTGTCGAATGTACAGCACGAGTCTTTTCCAATGAGGTGTGAGCCTGGAGTCGGGCGCGAGATTCCAGCGAGGAATGAGCCTGGACGGGATCTGCGCCAGATCGGTCTCGGTCGGTCAAAGAGACGTTTCGTTGCTGTCGACTTGCGCAAAAACGATGTTCAAAGCACCGACTTGCTTGCTCCGTCGTACCTATCTGTTGACGCCGACGTCGTGCTGACCCACGGCGCCGACACTCGCTTGACCCTGCCGATCGCCGCGCAAGGCAAGCACTCAACCCGGAAGGTCTCCGTCCTGCTGGGTCAGTCCGGCGTCGGCAGAACCGCGCAATGTGGGTCAACTCAGCGTCGGCGCACGCAGCATCAGCGCATCCTCAAGTACAAGAGCCAATTCAAACGCATGTCTCCTCAGGTTTCGCGCGACGGCGCCCTGGCGCAGGGCATCATTGCGTCCCTCTTGGACCAGCTCATACAACACGCCAAACCATGCACTCCCGGTAACCCCGAATCTCGACAGGCCATGAAGCGACGAACCGCATTCAGCTAGCGCGGACAAGGGGCCTCTCAGTTGTCCGAGGCTCCTAGCGGTCGGGCATAAAGCACGCCCCGTTCAATTGCAAACACGACCCCTTGGTGTCCTTGGGCACTTCTGTCTGCCGCAAGGCGCGCGTCGCGCAACGCGCCGCCAAAAGCGGATAGCAACTCCTGGAAGGTCCGGAAACTTGCTGGTTGCTTGATCAAGCGGGGCTTGCATGCTGTTCACGTGCCAATGCGGGCCTATATCGAGACCAGATGCCGCGCCGTCGCGCCGCGCACGGCGTTGAGCGGAATCTGTGCGTCGAAGGTGACGAAGCGCCCTTCATGTTCGACGGCCAAGGCCAACAGGTACAGGTCGGTTAACTGGCGATGGCCGTGCATGCGGCCGTGGTGCATTCGCGTGCCGTCGAGCAGGCTGATGTCGTCGGGCCAGAAGCGGTGGCTGGCGTGAGCGCATGAGCGGCCAAGCATCGCGAGAGCATCGCTAAGCGGCACTGCCTTGGGATAACCGGGCTGGCTCATGATGCGAACGCAGCCGTTTTGCGTCAGGGGGCAACTGGCCCAGCCGTGGCGGGCGTTGCGTTCGAACCAACGGGCGGCGACATCGTGGTGAACGTGTTGCTGATCGTGCAGGGCAATCAGGACGTTGACGTCAAGCAGCGCAGGCGCCGCTGACGGTTCAGTAGATGCCATCGTCGCGCAGTCGGTTGATCGTCTCGTTGGTCACGATCCCGCCCCGTTTGGCCAGCGGGTGGATGCCCAAACGGGTCAGGCGGCTGCGTGGCGGCCCGCCGGGGCCGGTTGCCGGCTCGCTGGGCAGCAACAGCGAGCGCCGCGCCAAGTCGCTGATCACAGCGCCCACGCTGAGTTTGTTGCGCCGTGCGGTTTCCTTCGCAGCGAGCAATACGTCGTCTTCGATGTCGAGCGTGGTGCGCATTCCAAAGACCATTCTGGTTGATGCGTGATGTTAGCGCATCACGCATCAATTCGACACTACGGCCGTTCGGCCAGCGCCAAGCGCGCGGCGAGCAGGGCGAACGGGCTGCCGTGCGATGTGACGCCGACGACCGCCAGGCGCCGGAACAACCATGCCGCTACATCACTCGCCCAGCGCTGGCTAACGAACGCGTGCAAACCAACGCCGCCGGTCAGGTGGTGCTCAAGCTCAAGACAGCATGGCGCGACGGCACCACCCACTTGGTGATGGCGCCGCTGGAGTTCATGCAGCGGCTGGTTACTGGAGTCGCCAAGCGCCGGGCCGCTCAGCGCGCAGGCCAGTGGCGACGAATTACACGGTCACGCTGCTGCATGAGGCGGTGGCGGACCTGCGGCGTCTGGAGGACTTCGCCATCGAGCGCGAGCTCGCGAGCGAGACACCGCACTGGACCACTGCGCAACGAGCACTGGATGCCATCCGCGAGGCAATGCGCCTGCTGTCTTGGTCGCCCTACTCATGCCGTCGGGCGGAGCTGGGCAATGGTCGCGCGCGCGAATTGATCGTTCCCTTCGGTGGCACGGGCTACATCGTTGTCTTCGAGATCGTCGGCGACGACGTCGTCGTAGGCGCGGTTCGGCACCAGCGCGAAGAAGACTACCGGCACTGAAGCAAGTCAGCGCCAGCCAACGAGTGCCAGCGCGACGCGCAGAGGCGATGGCATTTGTCGCTGAACGGCCACTTCCAGTCATCCAAGCTGCCTGGAAATTGCCTCGCCGATGACTGGTTTCAAAGTACAGGCGCCATAGGCAGACGGCCGCTCGAAAGGGCCCATTCTCCAAAGCAGTCGCTGACGATCTCGCGGCGCTGGTCGGCACTCGTCGCAAGCCGTACGTCCGGAGCTCGATCTGCCGACCAGGCGCTACCGACCCTCAAGAGACATGCAAGGCTCTCAACTCGTCGCTCCGAAGCGGCCGGTCAGATCCCGGTCCGCGCCCGAGATGGGCACCGTGCTGGTGCTCGTTGTTGGCGGCTCAAGACCGAGCCCTGCGAGCGGTCGATGGATTTGTCCCTGAACGGGGAGTTCAACGCAAGACGCGACTCGCCTGGGCCTGCTCGACCAGTGCCTTGGCATCGTCCGCCGTCAGGAACCCTTCGTCCTGAATCCGGGCCGCCGCCCGCCGCACGGCGTCGACATAGCCTGCATAGTTGCCATATCGCTCCTCGAGCGACTGGCGCGGGTCGCCGTTGGCCTGCCGCTCGGCGGCGGTGCGCGCAAACGGAATCATGCCGCCCATGTACGCGCAGATCTGGCCCTTGTGAAACCCATCTGCCGTGATGTTCCAGCCCAGGTAGGTACCCAGCGGCGCCTGCAGCAGCACGACCGGCACGCCTGTGAATTCGTTGCCGTCGCCGTCGACCCTGGGTGCCCACATCGGCAGCACGCGCCGGATCGGTGGAACGCCGTACGCCGGCACACCGGAGCCGTCAGTGGCGTTGAACTGAGGGCCCCAGTCGTATTCGATGACGGGGTTGACGAAGTCCGGCTCCGGCACCGTTGGCCGCAAGGCTGGAAGCGTGGGAAACCCGATCGACGCCTTGTTTGCGGGGACGAGCGTGCCCGTTGCAAGCGTCGGGTAGCGGCTTGGTGGGGGCGCCTTGCCTTGTTGCAACCATGCACGGAAATGTTCGCGGATCGCGTTGACGCTGTGCAGGTGAGGAACCGGGTTGGCCGGCAGCAAGGCCCGGCCCCAGTTGGCGCCGGGGCACATGGCGCCGGCTGCCGGCAGCCCGACGCCTGGCAGCGAGGTGTCAAAACCACCTGCACCGCCGCCGTGGTGCGTGGCCGGGATGTAGTAGCGCCGGACGTTCGGTGGCAGCGGCAGATCGGCCTTGCCGTCTGTGCCGATCCACTCGGGCGTGAGCTTCAGCGCCCAGACTTCGGCAGACCCAAAGTGCTCGATGATCTTCGGGCACGTCGCCGTGGCCGTGCAGCGGTCGAGGATGCCGGCCACGGGCCCGCCGCGGACGGCGTCAACCGCTGGCAACCACCATTGCGGTCCTTCGCTGCCTGCCTGGTAGAGCTCCAGCCAACCGTCCGGCTGCGCCCAACGGAAGTTCAGCGCAATGCGGCGGCCCGCGATGATCGGCCAGATGCCGTCGTGCACCATCTGGCCTGGCGTGCCGGCTTCGACTTGATTGAAGCCCAGGTGCAGCCAGCCGCGCAGGTAGTTGCCCGATTGCGAGATCCCACGGCCGACGCTGTGCTTGACGAGCCCCGCCACCGGGTTGGGCGTGCCATGGTCGTCGGCCCGCGCCGTCTTGAAGAAATGGCCGACATCGCGCCAGGCCGCGAAACCGATGCCCAGCACATAGGCGTCGGCACTCTTGAACGTGACCTGGTGCAGCAGGCGCGGATCGAACCCGCCCTTGACGCAGATCTGCGTGGGATCGGGTGTGCCGGGGAACGGGTTCTGTGTGTCGCAACGTGCCCAGGCCCAATCGGACGACGGCACTCGCTGCTCACCGATGACCTCACCGCGCGTCGATTCGGCGACCCTTGTCACCAGAGTCGACTCCCGCGGATCGAGCGACACCGGTTTGTACGGAACCGGGTTGTTCAACACGATCAGGGGCTGCGAGTCCGGGCCCGAGCGGTTGATGATCCGCCCCATGGTCTCGCCGATCACGGGTGATCCGTCTGAATTGCGGGCAATCGGCAACTGCAACCAATGCGTGGCCGTGACGCTTGCGCTCATCGTCGGACGCACCGCAGTCCAGCCGCTGTTGTCGCCCTGCCAGGCGCTGTTGAGTTCAATGTCGCCGGCTGCACGCTCCAGCCGCTCGTTGAGCGTCAGGCGCCGGCCGCGATTGGGCACGTCGTGCCACATCATGCCGCTGGCCTTACTCTGATCCACCGGCCGGATCAGGTGAAAGGTGGAAACGTATCGGACCTTGCCGTCGGCATCCTTGGCCAGTTCGATGTCCTGCACGATGCGGTTGGTCGGCAGGTTCGGATCGAGTTCACCGAACGCACGCCCCGCGATCATTTCGCTGTCCACCCCGCCGGCCTGAGCCGCGGGTACTGCCGTCCGCTCGTCGATGACGATGCGCGTGACCCGCGCGTGGGCCGCTTGTGCAGCCACCAGCAGCGCCGCAGCCAAGCCGCCGACACACCTGGCGCGCCAGCGCCACGTCGCACAGAAATGCAGGTCCATGTCTTACCTCCGCGTTGAGCTTGTGGCCCTGTCGCTCGCGCCATGTATAAAGGCCGGCGGCAGCGTGAGCTCATGCTACTGCGGCGCCACCCGCGGGCATAGACCGCCATTTCCAGGAGGCCGACGAGACAACATCCTTCGCACGGCCGCGAAACGGCCCAACTCCACTTCAGGGCGAGCGGCGTTTTCGGGGTGGCGGCCGAGATGGTGAACCGCCTGGAAGCGGCCGTTCAGGACCGACCCGTGATGGCCGGGAACGTCGGTGGCGAATCAGCTGACCGGCACCATCAACTTGGATGACAGGTTCCAGGCGGCAAGTTCGGCGGGTCGGCTGTCAAGCCTCGACCCGAAGCTGTCCCAAGAGCCGCATGATTCGATGCCGTGAAGCTGACACTCGGCCGCGAGAACCGGGCGGTTCGTAGAGACTTCACAAGTTCAATGCACGACTACGCGCTTCCTGCCTTCCGAGCTGCCTGAAGAGACACGCGCTGTACTGTAAGGACTTGACCTAAGTGTTCGTCGCATCTATAGTGAGGTGTATGCCTAACCAAACAGAGCGGCTCAATCAAGTGTTCCAGGCGCTGGCGGATCCGACGCGCAGGGCGGTGCTTCAGCGGCTGAGTCGCGGGCCAGCTTCCACGCTCGAGCTCGCCCGACCGTTCGACATGGCGCTGCCGTCGTTCACGCAGCACTTGGGTGTGCTGGAGAGATTCGGCTTGGTCAAGTCCAAAAAGGCAGGTCGCGTGCGCACGTTCGAACTTGCACCCAAGCGCCTGCAAGTTGCGGAAGACTGGATAACGGACCGACGCAAGCTCTGGGAACGCCGCTTGGACCAACTGGATGCCTACCTACTGACAATGAAGGAGAACGACGATGCCGAAAAGCAATGAGTTGGACTTGGTTCTTGAGCGCGTGGTCGATGTCTCGCCCGAACTGGTGTTCAAGGCCTGGACGACACCGAAGCACTTGATGCCATGGTTTTGCCCGAAGCCCTACCGCACCATCGAGTGCGAGATCGATCTCAAGCCGGGCGGCAAGTTCTTCGCGCAGATGGTTGACCCATCGGGCAACAAGCTGCCGGCGCATCCTGGGTGCTACCTTGAGATCGTGCCAAATCGCAAGCTCATCTGGACTTCGGCACTCGGCCCTGGCTATCGGCCGCTTGACCCCGCATGTGCACCATGGTTCTTCACCGCCATGCTCACGTTCGAACCGCATGGCAGCGGCGGTTGCAAGTACACGGCCACGGCTATTCACACCACCGTGGAGCATGCTGAGGCGCACGAGAAGATGGGTTTCAGCCAAGGCTGGGGCAAGGTGCTCGAACAGTTGGTCGAGTACGTCAAGACCACACCGATGAGCTGAGGCGCTTCCCGTAGATGTGGCATGCCAGCTTCACTGGTTTGTCGCACAAAGGACCGGGTCTCTTGATTCGCCTGAAGGCCACGCATGGCGCGGGTTTGGGCTGCCATTCGGCACACTCGCGTTCCGATTCCATTCATCGGAGGTTCGCAATGAGAAAATTGATCGTTTCCACTTTTGTCTCGCTGGACGGCATCATGCAGGCGCCAGGCGGGCCGCAGGAAGACCGCAGTGGAGGCTTTGCACTTGGCGGGTGGTCCTTCAACTTCTGGGACGAGGTCATGGGCCGCGCGATGAGCGGCTTCGACGGTAAGGACCGCGAGTTGGTGCTCGGCCGCAAGACCTACGAGATCTTCGAAGCACACTGGCCGTATCAGCCGTCTGATGATCCGACGGCGCAGGCTCTGAACAACGCACGCAAGCATGTTGCCTCGCGCACGCTCAAATCGCTGAAATGGTCGAACTCGACGCTGCTCGGCCAAGATGTTGCCGGGGGGGTGGCCGCGCTCAAGGCACAGGAGGGGTATGACCTACAGGTCATCGGTAGCTCTGGGCTCGTCCAGACGCTTCAAGGTGCGGCATTGGTCGACGAGTACAACGTATGGACCTTTCCCGTGGTACTGGGGAATGGCAAGCGACTGTTTGAAGCAAGTGCGAAGCCGCAGGCACTGCGCCTCGTGAAGACGCAAGTGTCGACCACCGGTGTCCTGATAAACACCTTTGTGCCGGCAGGTGAAGTTCGGCTGGGCTCCTTCGAGCAACCAAAGCCGAGCGCGAAGGAACTGGCGCGGCGCGAGAAGGTGGCGCGTGAATCACTATGAACTCGCCCGTACTGCGCGTCACTAGCGGGCTCACCAAGCGTCAGCAAAGCGGCCATTCGACAGGACCCGCTTCTGGCCGGGACCGGGTTTCCCCCGAGGTCGCCGCAAGGTGACTTTGGCCGGCAGGGACGTCGCGCCGAAGGTCAGGTTCCTGGCGCCGCCTCGTACTCACACTGGCGGCCATGAGCGGTCCTGGCCGACACGATCGAAATTCTTGCGCCGGCGTACCTGCGAATGGCAGGTTTTCGGCGACGAGACTGAAGCTCTCTTCGGCTCCACCCGGCCACAAGCAGAAGTTCGCCTGGAGGTCGGTTAGCCGACGCTCGGGCCAGTGAGTTGCGCGGTTTACGGTCGACTTCGATGTCGAGCACGAAGTGTCTGCGGGCGGGTTGACGTCTTGAAAAGTGTTCTTATCAGGACGTCATTTCGCACGGGTAAGTTGAGCACCATAGCGATCCGGCCACCACTCTCGAGTTTCAGCGCCGTAGGCGCAGTTCGATCTCGCGGTCGACATAGTCCCACTCGGGCGTGGCCCGCAGTTCGGACAGCAAGCGGTCGAATGCCGGCTCCTGCTCGGGCGCGAACTCGAACCAGGTAATGAAGTCGAAGGGCTCGCCCTCCGACAGATCGCGGCAATGGTGCAGCCGCCGCGCGATGGCCGGCAGGTAACGCATGCCAATGGCGATGTGCTGCGAGCGTTCCTCCACGATCTCGCGCCGCTCGTCCTGCGTCAGCGCCCACCAGGCCGGGCTCTTGCGGACAGGGATCAACGACGCGCGGGTTGCGCTCGGCCGCCCGAGGCCTTCCTGCGCGGCGACGAGCCGGTTTTTCTCGACCCGCTGCACATAGCGGTCGTTGCTCGTGATGCCGCGCAGGGTCCAGGACGCGCCGGGTGAGGGCGGGGCCGACGCGACGACATGCAGACACGTCACGTCGGCCAAGGGATCGCCGCGCAGAGCCCTTTGCCACTGCACGGACCACTCGCCATCTTCTCCGCCCACGAAGCTGAACAAGCGCGCG
>Ga0315271_10002607_pt1 | contig 11305 bp, 13 predicted proteins | sample C3_top_MG_FD_204664 | JGI IMG/M metagenome (GOLD analysis project Ga0315271, IMG submission 204664) | Sediment microbial communities from Yellowstone Lake, YNP, Wyoming, USA - C3_top | ecosystem: Environmental > Aquatic > Freshwater > Lake > Sediment | place: USA: Wyoming | collected 2017-08-01
TGGTCAGTAAGGGCGGCATCACCTCGAACGATGTGTTAAGCATTGGTCTCGCTCTGCGTACCGCGCGACTGCTCGGGCAGATACTGCCGGGCGTGTCGGTGGTGCGCTGCCCGCCGGATCATGCACGCTTCGCGGACATGCCGGTGGTCATCTTCCCGGGCAATGTCGGCGACGACCACGCGCTTGCCACGGTCTGCCAGCGCCTGGCTGGTGGTGGCGCTGCTGCAAACGCGACGCACACAAAAAATTAAGCTGGCGGGTCTTACTTCCAGCAGGCAATCGTGTATCGTTCCAGCACATGCAGACCGCACTCGCTGATTTCATCCGCGACACGACCGTTGGCCAGGAGGCCGACCGGATATTGCGCACTTGCGTGCATTGCGGTTTCTGCAACGCCACCTGTCCGACCTACCAGCTGCTGGGCGACGAGCTCGACGGGCCGCGCGGGCGCATCTACCTCATCAAGCAGATGCTCGAAGGCAATGTGGTATCTGCGCATACGCTCACGCACCTCGATCGCTGTCTCACCTGCCGTAGTTGCGAGACCACCTGCCCCTCGGGCGTGCGTTACGGTGCGCTGCTCGATATTGGTCGTGAACTGGCGGAGCAGCGCATCGACCGACCCTGGACGCAGCGCACCGTGCGCTGGCTGATTCGCCAGATTCTTCCCCATCCAGAACGCTTCACGCTGCTGTTGAGGATCGGACAGTTCTTCCGGCTGCTGCTGCCGCGCGCACTAAAACAAAAAGTACCGCAGCGTCAGCGCGCGATTGCCGGTGGTCAGGCAGTGAGAGCAGGACAGCGGCACGCACGCAAGATGCTGGTGCTCGATGGCTGCGCGCAACCGGCGCTCGCACCTAACATCAACGCCGCTGCCGCGAGCGTCCTTGACCGTCTGGGCATTGCCCTGACCCCAGCTGCCGGAGCCGGCTGTTGCGGCGCCGCCTGCCATCACACCTCCGGGGTGGAGGAGGGGTTGGCGCAGGCACGTCGCAACATCGACGCCTGGTGGCCGCATATTGAAACCGGCAGCGAAGCCATTGTCATGACGGCGAGCGGGTGCGGCGTGCATGTAAAGGATTACGGCAATCTGCTGCGCGATGACCACGCTTACGCCGACAAAGCCCGGTGCGTGTCGGAACTGACAAAAGATATCAGTGAGATTCTGGCGAAAGAGGATATAACCGCGCTAAGACCCGGAATTCAACCGGCTGGCACAATTGCCTTCCAGTCGCCCTGCACCTTGCAGCACGGGCAGAAACTGAACGGTGTGGTGGAAAAAATCCTGCGAGATCTTGGTTTCGCGCTCACCCCGGTGCCCGAGGCGCATCATTGCTGTGGCTCAGCCGGCACTTACTCTCTGTTGCAGGGCGAGCTTTCGCAACGCCTGCTTGCCCGCAAACTGGGGGCGCTGAGCACCGGAAAACCGCAGCGGATCGTGACAGCCAACATCGGTTGCCTCACGCATCTGCAAACGCGGGCGGACATCCCGGTGCGGCACTGGATCGAGTTGTTGGCGGAATCCGGCTTCGGCTGATCAGGCCCGCCCTTGTCTCAGCAAGTCGCGAATTTCAGTCAGCAGCTCCTGTTCCTTGGTAGGCGCCGGTGCCGGCGCGACAGATTCTTCCTTCTTGGTGTGCATCACCCAGCCGAGGAATTTAACGATAAAGAAGAACAACGCGGCAGCGACTATCAGGAAGTTCACGATCTCGCCGAGAAACAGGCCGTAGGGGATGTCCTTGCCGTTGATGACCAGTTTCCAGCCGAGATAGCCCTGTTCACCAGGCATCAGCACGCCGATGGTCGGCATGATGAGATGTTTTACCAGCGACTCGATGATCTTGCCAAACGCCGCGCCGATGATGACACCGACGGCGAGGTCGATAACGTTGCCCTTGAGGGCAAATTTCTTGAACTCATCGACCAGGGTGAATTGCTTCCCAAGCGGGTTCATTGATGACCTCCTGTTGTGCAACTGGTTGACGGTTCAGGTCTGACTCAGTGCCTGATTGAAAACGGCAAATGGATCGAAGGCGCGCCGCAGTTCGTGTGCCAGGGGTGACGCCATTACAGTCGATGGGTGGGCCGGGTTTGGGCGCCCGGTGTGGCGGAACAGTTTCGCGTGGCCTCCGGCTGCTTCTGCCACGTGCAGTACATCGACCTCATCTGCAGAGGTTCGCAGCCAGCGTTGGGCGCCGCCCCAGTCGAGCAGCCATTTACCGGGCAGATCCAGGTGTGGCGCGGCCGATGGCACGCTCAGACGCCAGAGCGGGACTTCACCGGCAAAGAACAGCAATTGCTGTTCACGCAGCTCCTGCCAGAAGACGGCACCCCGGGTGTCGTGCTCGCCGCCGAGCTTGATGTGAGCAGCGCGCACGCCCTTGTCGGTGCCGGACAGGCGTACGTATAAAGTATCGCCAAGGTAGCAGGCCGCAGTGAGTGGCAGTGGTTGGCCGGCCCAGGCGTTCATCTGGTGTATCGCTGCGTCGGCATCCGTCGCGAACTTGAGTGTGATTTCTTGCACCGGTTTTGGCAAAACTTTCAGTGAAATATCCAGCAGCACACCCAGCGTGCCATAGCTGCCGGCCATGAGGCGCGAGACGTCGTAGCCGGCGACGTTTTTCATCACCTGTCCGCCGAACTTCAGGACTTCGCCCTTGCCATTGATGATCCTGGTGCCGAGCACGAAGTCGCGCGCCGCACCGACATAGGGCCGGCGCGGGCCGGAGAGGTTGCAGGCGATGGTGCCGCCGAGTGTCGCCTTGGGACCAAAGTGCGGCGGCTCGAAAGCGAGTATCTGGTGTTTTTCGGCGAGGGCGGCTTCGATCTCGCGCAGTGGAGTGCCGGCGCGGGCGGTGACGACCAGCTCGGTGGGTTCGTAGCTCACAATGCCGCGGTGCGCTGTGACATCGAGTGGTTGGCCTGCAATCTCGCCGGTGTAGAAGCGCTTGGTGCCGGCACCACAGATCGCCAGTGAGGTACGCGCTGCCGCGGCGGCGTGCACGGCCTGTGCTAACGGCAATGCATGATCGGCATCGTTTGGCATTCAGCCATTCTGCGAAGCATTGTCGCCCGGGTCAATGCATTCGCTTTGCAAAGCCGCGAATTGCTACTAAGGTAGTGGGGCGGGTGCCACTGTGCGCTGCTTGCCGCAACCCACCCGAATCGGAGGTTATGGATCATGGTGAAAACGATTATGCGAGTTTGCCTCGCTGCCTTGGGGTTGTTTGTAACCACGGCGTGGGCGGCGGAACCAGACGTGGTACGGCTTGGGAACCTTAAGTTCGCCCACTATGGTGCGGTTTCCTACATGAAGGAGATCGCCGGCCAGTACAACCTCAAGATCGAAGAACGGGTGTTCCCCAAGGGGCTGGATATCATCCCGGGCATCCTGGCCGGTGAAATTGACATCGCCGCGAGTGCGCTGGATGCGGCCGTAGCCGGTCGCGCCGGCGGCGCACCGATACTGGTGGTGGCCGGTTTTGCCCGCGGCGGGGCGCGGGTCGTGGTGCGCCCCGATCTCCCGATCAAGACCATCGCCGACCTCAAGGGCAAGCGTGTCGGCGTGGCACGCGGTGGCGCACAGGAACTGCTGTTGCTCGCGGAGCTTTCAAAATTCAAGCTCACCTGGTCGGACAAGCCTGGCAAGGACGTGCAGATTGTTTATCTGCCATTTGCCGATCTCAATCAGGCGATCCAGCAGAAACAGATTGACGCCATGTGCCAGTCGGAACCGCAGTCCTCGCAGGCGATTAACCTCGGCTGGGGCGTGGAAATCCTGAAGCCTTATGACACGGAAATGGGCGAGCCGGTGCGCACGCTGGTGATGACCGAAAAGATGTATAAGGAGAAGCCGGATGTAGCGCGTCGTGTGCTGCTGTTGTTTGTCGAGGCGACCCGCACCTTCATTGAGAAGCCGGCGTTGGCCGAGAAGTACGTGGTCGAGACCATGTTCAAGGGCCAGATCACCAGCCAGGACTATCGCGACGCCCTGAGCAATGCCGCCTTTACCTACGATGTGACACTGGAGCACGTGCAGGTCACCGCCGATGCCATGGTGAAATACGGCGTCGGCAAACTCACGGCGCCGCCGGTGGCGAAGGACTGGGTGCGCCTTGATCTGCTCGCCATGGCGAAGAAAGACCTCAACATCAAATAACGCAGCCACATCTTTCCAGCAGGCACGCGAGTACGAATGATGCGCCGGTATTTTCACTGGCTGCGATTCATGCAGGGCGCACTGGTGCCACTGGCGGTGCTGTTGTTCTGGCAATGGCTTTCCGTGAGCGGGCTGGTGAATCCGCTGATTCTGCCCACGCCGGTAGCGGTGTTCAAAAAGTGGATTCAGTACCTGAGTCCCTTCGAGCCGTTCGATGCCGCCAAGTCGGGTTACTTCGCCTGGCTGATTTCCGGTGAGTTGCTGGGCGATGCCTACGCCAGTCTGCATCGCGTACTGTCCGGGTTTTTTCTCGGCGCGGCGCTGGCATTGCCGCTCGGCTTGTTCATGGGCGCGAGCGATACCGTTTATAAACTCTGCAATCCGCTGGTTCAGGTGTTGCGACCGATCCCGCCGATTGCCTTCATCCCGCTGGCGATCCTGTGGTTCGGTCTCGGCAATCCGCCTGCGATTTTTCTGATCACCATCGGTGCTTTCTTTCCGATCCTGATGAATACCATTGCCGGCGTGCGGCACGTGGATGACATTTATCTGCGTGCGGCCCAGAGCCTGGGCGCCAACCAGCGCACTCTGTTTCTGCGCGTCATGCTGCCGGCGGCCTCGCCGTATATCCTGGCCGGCGCGCGCATCGGCATGGGCACGGCCTTTATTGTCGTGATTGTCGCGGAGATGATCGCCGTCAACAGTGGCCTCGGCTATCGCATCCTCGAAGCGCGCGAGTTCTTCTGGCCGGATAAGATCATCGCTGGCATGATCAGCATCGGCCTGCTCGGGCTGGGCATCGACAGCGGCATGAGCTGGCTGAACAGCTATCTCCTCAAGTGGCACCGTGGAATCGGTAACAACTGAGTCGCACACCGAGACTAACGCATCGTGCAGCCCTTCATTCAGATCCGCGGCGTCAACCAGGTCTTCCATGACACCCGCAAGGGCGACGTGGTGGCGCTCAAGGACATCAATCTCGATATTCAGCGCGGCGAGTTAATCTGTCTGCTCGGGCCATCGGGCTGTGGCAAGTCAACGCTGCTTAACGCGGTGGCCGGATTTGCCTTGCCGGTATCCGGCAGTATCCGTGTCGACGGCAAGGATGTAATCGCACCAGGGCCGGATCGTGGCGTGGTATTCCAAGAATACGCCCTGTTTCCGTGGATGACGGTCGAGAAGAATATCGCTTTTGGTCTGGAGATCCAGCGGCTGTCACCGGAAGTGATTCGCGACAAGGTCGACCGGCTGCTGGCGAAGCTGCAGCTCGGCGAGTTCCGCGATCGCTACCCGAAGGATCTGTCGGGCGGCATGCGCCAGCGCGTGGCGATTGCGCGTGTGCTGGCGCTCGACTCGCCGGTGATGCTGATGGACGAACCGTTCGGTGCCCTCGACGCGCTCACGCGCCGCAGCCTGCAGGATGAGCTGTTGCGCATCTGGCAGGAATTCAGCAAGACCATTATTTTCGTCACCCACAGTATCGAGGAGTCGGTGTACCTGGCCGACCGAACCGTAGTGATGACCTATCGGCCGGGCACCATCAAGCGCGATGTGCACATCACGCTAACACGTGAACGCGATCCGGAGTCGGTGGCGTTCAACGATATCAAGAAGGAGCTCGCACAGCTGGTGATGGAGGAGCAGCACCGCCACAATCAGGAAGAGTTGCGGGTCGTGTCAGGCAAAATCTAGAGTTCGTTATCGTTAATGTCGGGCGGGTTTGCGCGCGCATATCCCGCCGAACCATTATTCAAATCTCAGAACCTTTCCAGCTCCGGGAACGCGAGCTTGCCACTGTGCACGTGCATGCGCCCGAACTCGGCGCAGCGGTGCAGGGTCGGTACCGCCTTGCCGGGGTTGAGCAGGCCGTGCGGATCGAAGGCGGCCTTGATGGCATGGAACTGTGTGAGCTCGGCGGAATTGAACTGCACGCACATCTGGTTGATTTTCTCCATGCCCACACCATGCTCGCCGGTAATGGTGCCGCCGACCTCGACGCACAGTTCGAGAATCCTGCCGCCAAGTTCCTCAGTGCGTTCCAGTTCGCCCGGCTTGTTGGCGTCGTAGAGAATCAGCGGGTGCAAGTTGCCGTCGCCGGCGTGGAAGACATTCGCGACCTGCAGGCCATACTCCTTTGAGAATTCGCTGATGCGTTTCAGCACCGTGGCGAGATGCTTGCGCGGAATAGTACCGTCCATGCAGTAGTAGTCGGGCGAGATGCGCCCGACGGCCGGAAACGCTGCCTTGCGTCCGGCCCACATCCGCAGGCGCTCGGCGTCGTCCTTCGCGGTGCGTACCTCGGTTGCGCCCTGGTTCGTCAGCAGTTCGCGCACCTGGGCAATGCCTTCCGAGACTTCTTCGTTGGTGCCATCGAGTTCGCATAACAGGATCGCCTGCGCCTCCACCGGGTAACCGGCGTGCACGTAATCCTCGGCGGCGCGGATCGCGGGGTTGTCCATCATTTCGAGCCCGGCCGGAATGATGCCGGCCGCGATGATCGCGGCCACGGCATGGCCGGCCTTCTCGAGGTCGTCGAATGCCGCCAATACCACCTGGGCGCGTTCCGGTTTAGGCAACAGCTTGACGGTGACCTCAACGATCACGCCCAGCATGCCTTCCGAGCCGGTGAACAGGGCGAGCAAGTCATAGCCGGGGCTGTCGAGCGTCTTGCCGCCGAGTGTGATCAATTCGCCGTCGACCGTGACAAGTTTGAGACCGAGCACGTTGTGCACAGTCAGGCCGTACTTGAGGCAATGCACGCCGCCGGCATTCTCGGCAACATTGCCGCCGATGGAGCAGGCGATCTGCGAGGACGGATCGGGCGCGTAATACAGGCCCAGTGGCGCGGCGGCCTCGGAGATGGCGAGATTGCGCACACCCGGCTGCACCGTCGCAGTACGGTTGAGCGGATCGATGTCGAGAATGCGATTGAGTTTGGCGAGTGACAGCAGCAGGGCGTCGGGGCGCGGCAATGCGCCGCCCGACAAACCGGTGCCAGCGCCGCGCGCGATGACCGGGACGCGGTGTGCGTGGCAGGCGTGCATAACGGCCTGAACTTGTTCAATGGATCCGGGCATAGCCACCAGCCCGGGCAGCTGCCGGTAGGCGGACAGACCATCGCATTCATATGGACGCAGCGATTCTTCATCGCTTAACAGCGCTTCGGCTGGCAGCCGGTCACGCAGGGCATTGAGCAGCAGTGCACGCTGTTCGGCCCAGACAGCGGGAATCGTGGTCGTCATGACAGTCATGGCATCAAGCCTAAAGGACACACTGACGCAGGTAAACAGACACGTAGTGACCGCGTTATACTGCAAGGCCACACGGAGACACGGGGTAATGTCATGTACCGTTTTATCTTGCTGGTTTTGCTGCTGGCGCCGTCGCTTGTATTTGCAGCGGGGCCAATCTACAAATCGACGGACGATAAGGGCAATGTGACGTACTCCGCAGAGCCGCCGGCGGCCGGAGTCCAGTCTGAGCCCATTGTTGTACCGCCGCCGCCCAGCGCGGAAGAGGCGCAGCTTGCGGAAGAAGAGGCACGTAAAGCCAAAGTACAGGCCGACAAATTGGAGGCTGAGCGCAAAGCGCGTGAAGCGGAACAGGCAGCCGCCGCCGCGTCTCCGACCAGCAGCACAGTGGTGGTTCCGTATCCCGTTCCGGTTGGCGAAGAGGTGCTGGTTCCGGCACCAGCACGGCCAGTTCAGCTGCCAGCGCGTCAACCGATTCGACGCTAGAGGCCACATGAGTGACTTCCTCGCCATCCAGCATGTGAGCGTGATGGTTGCCGACACCGAACGTGCATTGGTGTTCTATCGCGATGTCCTTGGGTTGCCGGTGGACCCGCAGCGTCCCGATCTCGGCTACCCCGGCGCCTGGCTCACGGTCGGCGCGCAGCAGATTCATTTGCTTGAGTTGCCCAATCCCGATCCGGTCACAGGTCGTCCGGTGCATGGTGGGCGCGACCGGCACTGCGCGCTGATTCTGCGCGACCTCAATGCGCTGCGGCAGCGACTGGATGCGGCGGGTATCCCTTATACTTTAAGCAAGTCGGGGCGGCGCGCCTTGTTCTGCCGCGACCCGGACAGCAACGCACTGGAATTTATTGAAGCGCCGGCATGAGTGAGTTCTTGATCAAGGAACTGCTGGCCGTTAATCCGCAGGCCGGAAAACTGGAGTGGATCGGTTTGCGACCTGCCTATCGTGCACCGATACAAGTCGTGGCGTCGGTGCGCGCCGAAGTCGGGCTGGGCCTGAATGGCGACCGTTACGCCGAAAGCCCGGGTACCAAGCGCCAGGTGACACTTATCCAGGCAGAACATCTGCCGGTGATAGCGACTCTCACCGGGCATACCGCCATTCCGCCCGAGTGGCTGCGGCGCAATCTCGTGGTCTCGGGCGTCAATTTGCTCGCACTCAAGGACCGGCAATTCCGCATCGGTGCGGTTCTGCTCGAAGGCACGGGCCTGTGTCATCCCTGCTCACACATGGAGGAGGCGCTGGGGTCTGGCGGCTACAACGCCATGCGCGGCCATGGCGGCATCACGGCGCGCGTACTTGAAAGCGGTGAACTGCAAGTCGGCGATGCGCTGATACACGTAACGCCGGTGCCCCAGGAATAAACCTGGATCGCTGCAACGACTAATCTGGGAATCTGGCTTTGACCTTTAGCTGATTCTGGCAAGGAAGCCGCGATTCGACTCAAAAAAACATCAACAGGGAGGCAAGGATGAAGATGAAGAAATTAGCAGTGATGGCAATGGCTGGCGTACTTCCGGTCATGGCGCTGGCAGCAGGCGGTGTGCATTGGGGTTACGAGGGCCATGGCGGCCCGGCGCATTGGGCCGAGCTGGAGAAAGGTTACGAGACCTGCGGCCTGGGCAAGATCCAGTCGCCCATCAATATCGCGGATACGAAAAAAGAACAACTTCCGGCCATCGAGTTCAACTATCAGCCGTCGGTTCTCAGGCTGCTCAACAACGGTCACACCGTCCAGGTGAATGTCGCCGACGGCAGCAGCATCAAAATCGGCGCGGACCAGTGCAAGCTCCTGCAATTCCACTTCCATACGCCGAGCGAAAAACAGGTGCAAGGCAAGAATTTCGACATGGTGGCGCACCTGGTGCACCAGAACGCTGCCGGCCAGCTGGCGGTGGTGGGCGTGCTGTTCAAGAAGGGCGGTGAGAACGAGGCGCTCAAGCCGGTATGGATCAAGTTGCCGGAGAAGGAATCCGCTGAGCAGACGTTTGCGGAGATGCAAGTGAACGCCACTCAGTTGTTACCAGCTGCCAAGGGTTACTATGCCTTCTACGGTTCTCTGACTACACCGCCGTGCAGCGAGGGTGTGCGCTGGATGGTGTTGAAGCAACCGGTGGAGTTGTCCGCCGCGCAGTTCGACCGGTTCAGTAAAATAGTTCATCACAATAACACCCGGCCGGTGCAGCCGCTCAACGGGCGGGTGGTGAAGGAAAGCCTGTAAGCCGGTTTTGCGGCAATAAAAAAGGCGCGGCCGATGCCGCGCCTTTTTTATGCCCGCTGTGTCTATTCCACCACCAGCAGCCCGTGCATGCCCTTTTCCTTGTGGCTCTTGCCGACCGGCGGCGCCTTGTCGCAAATCATTTCGTAGCTGCCGGCCTTGGTCGGGGTAAAGCTCACCTCGCCGCTTTTACCGGCGGAGAGGTCAAGTTTCACGTCGAAGCCGGCATCGGGCGACTTGATCGCAAGATTGTGCGGAATGAATGTTGCCTCGTTCTTTACCTTGAGAGTAACCGGCTGACCGACCTTGACCGTGATCTTGTCCGGCTTGATGGTGTAGCTGTCCAGTGTGATCTCAATCACCTGTGGTTCGGCAGCGTGGGCGGGAGCGCAGAGGGCAACCAGCAGTATGGGGAGCATCCGTCGCAGCATGACTGTTCTCCTTGGGGGTGGAATCGCGATGTTCCCGATTAACCTAGCATGGTCGCCGGGACGGATCAAAACAGACGGGCGTTTCAGAAAAACAGCGGGCTCTCAATTCAGAGCCATCGAAAGTTTTGTACGGTATTGCTTGACGATGTCGCCGCTGCCGCCAAGCAGATTGAAAATCGACACCATGGCCTTGCGCCCGGCGTCGTCGCGGAACTTGCGGTCGGTGCGCACAATTTCGAGCAGCTGATCGAGCGCGGCCACGTGCTGTTGGCGCAGCACCAGGTGCGCGGCCAATTCATAACGCGCGGCGCTGTCCCTGGCGTTGGCGGCGATGGCCGTCAGTAGTTCTTCGGGTGGGCGCGCATTCGCAACCATGTGCACGAATTCAAGCTGTGCCTTGAGACCAACGGCATCGGCCGACCCTCTCGCTTCCACAGATAAGGAGGCGAGCGTGGCTTCGGCCTCGGTGGCATGTCTGAAATAGACATGCAGGCGCGCGAGCTCCAGCTTGGCGCGGTCGTTGCCGGGGTCGGTTTTGACGGCCTGCTGCAGGATGGCCAGTGCCTCTTCGGGTTTGCCGGAACGCACCGCGAGCAGGGCATTGTCGACCAGTGCTTCGGATTCGCGCGGAATATGCCGGTCGAGCAGGGCGCGGATGGTCTTCTCCGGCTGCGCGCCCATGAATTCCTCCACCACCTGACTATTGCGGAAGAGCTTCACGGTTGGCAGGCTTTTCACACCGTAACGCGCGGCCAGAGGCTGCTCGGTGTCGCTGTTGATCTTGGCGAGAAAGAATTTGCCGTCGTATTCGTCCACCAGCCTGGCTAGCACCGGCATGAGCTGCTTGCAGGGTCCGCACCAGGCCGCCCAGAAGTCCGCCAGCACCGGGATTTCCCGGGACTTGGCGAGCACCAGGGACTCAAAGGTTTGTAGGGTGACGTCGGCGATGTGGGGCGAAGGGGTCATGGCTTCGACTCAAATCTGGAAGTGAGGCGGGCTGATCGGCGTCAAGATTCCGGAAATTCATTCGGTGACAGGACGAGCGAAGCAGGGCTTCATTATTGTGTCAGGACGAACGAAGTAGGGCTTCCTTAAATTGCGTCGGGTCAGGGCCGGTTTCAAGCTTGTGGCCAATCATGAGAAATTGGCGCTCCCTAGGGGTTTCGAACCCCTGTTCTCGCCGTGAGAGGGCGATGTCCTAGGCCGCTAGACGAAGGGAGCAGGGTAAAGGCACTGTTC